>Ga0070658_10005728_pt1 | contig 10074 bp, 7 predicted proteins | sample KBSC13metaG_FD_64664 | JGI IMG/M metagenome (GOLD analysis project Ga0070658, IMG submission 64664) | Corn rhizosphere microbial communities from Kellogg Biological Station, Michigan, USA - KBS C1-3 metaG | ecosystem: Host-associated > Plants > Roots > Rhizosphere > Soil ... | reverse complement strand
TCGTCGAAGGAGACGGACGCGCTCAACCCGTCGAGCCCGTACAGCGCGGCGAAGGCGGCGGGCGAGCTGCTCGTCCCGGCGTACGTGCGCACGTTCGGCGTGAACGCGTCGATCACGCGCGGCTCCAACACCTACGGGCCGAACCAGTATCCCGAGAAGTTCATCCCGTTGTTCGTCACGAACGCGCTCGACGGCGAGCCGCTGCCGCTGTACGGCGACGGGCGGCAGGTGCGCGACTGGCTGTACGTCGAGGATCACTGCGCCGGCATCGAGCTCGTGCTGCGCGAGGGCAAGCCGGGCGAGGCGTACAACGTCGGCGCCGGCCACGAGCAGGAGCACGAGAACATCGAGGTCGCGCAGCGGATCCTCGAGCTGACAGGCGCCGACGCGTCGTTGCTGCGCCGCGTCGACGACCGCCCCGGCCACGACCGCCGCTACTCGCTCGACACGTCGAAGCTCGGTGCGCTCGGGTGGACGCCGCAGACGACGTTCGAGGAGGGCCTGCGCACGACGGTCGAGTGGTACCGCGACAACCGCGCCTGGTGGGAGCCGATCAAATCCGGCGAGTTCCGCGAGTACTACGAGCGGCAGTACGGCGAGCGGCTCAGCACTTCGACGCCTGCTTGATCGCGTCCTTCACTTCCTTGCGCGACGGCTGTAGCGCCTTCGAGCGCTCGAGCCACGTCAGCGCGTCGCTGCAGTTGCCGAGCTGCATCAACGTGAAGCCGAGGTTGTAGTCGGTGTACGCCTCTGCGAGGTTGCCCTGGCCCTGGAGCTTCGCGGCCGCATCCTGCAGCAGTGGCAGCGCGCCGTTGTAGTCGCCCGACTGCATCATCGAGTACGCCTGGTTGTTCTCTGCCACCGGGTCGGCCGACGACGCAGTCGTCGTCTGCGGCGGCGGTGCCGACGTCGTGACGAACGCGGTCGTCACGACCGTCTGTCCGGGCTGGGTCACGCTACGCACGACCGTCTTCACCGCGACCGGCTGCGGCTTCGACGAGCCGCCGCGCGTCAGGCCGACCGCGGCGGCGATGCCGGCGATCACGAGCGCCGCAGCGAGCACGGGCAGCAGCCAGCGCGAGCGCTCGCGCGGCCGCGCAGGCGCGGCGACGTAGCTCGAGATCTGCGTCGCCCCGGCGGCGTGCTCGAGTGATGCGCGCAGCGCGGCGACGAACTCCGCCACGCTCGGGTAGCGCTGCGCGGGATCCTTTGCAAGCGCCTTCGCGAAGACCGGGTCGAGCTCGCACGGCGCCTGCGGATTGACGTCGCAGACCGACGGCACCTCACCCGTGACGTGCGCGACCGCCTCGGCGGCGATGCTGTCCGCCTCGAACGGCCGCCGGCCGGTGAACAGTTCGAACGCAACGACTGCGAGCGAGTAGAGGTCGCTCGCCGGGGTCGTGCGCTCGCCCTGCGCCTGCTCAGGTGAGAGATACGACGCGGTGCCGAGGACGGTGCCGGTCTGCGTCAGCGAGTCCATCCCGGCGGCCGAGGCGATCCCGAAGTCGGCGACGTGCACACGCCCGCCGCGATCGAGCAGGAGGTTGGCCGGCTTCACGTCGCGATGGACGACGCCCTCGCGGTGCGCGGCGTCGAGCGCGTTCGCCGCCTGCTCGAGCCATTCCAGCGCCTGCCGCACGGGCACCGGCCCGCCGTCGCGCAAGCGCTCCTCGAGCGAGCCGCCCGCGAGGTACTCCATGACGATGAACGGGCGCTCGGCGTGCTCGCCGACGTCGTAGATCGTGACGATGTTCGGATTGCCGGAGAGCCGCGCCGCGGCGAGCGCCTCGCGCGTGAAGCGCGCGCGCACGTTCGCGTCACGGGCATAGCGATCGTCGAGGACCTTGATCGCCACGGCCCGGCCGAGCGACGTGTCGGTCGCCCGGAAGATCTCGCCCATCCCGCCGCGCCCGATCGCCTGCGGGCCGGTGTAGCGCTCGGGCAGCAACCCCTCCTTCACGGCCATCGCGCACCGATTCCCGACAGGGATGAAACGACACGTCGATCGCGAAAAACTCCTGCTAGCTTGGATTCCCGCTGCCCGCGGGTCGCTTCCAATGGTTTTCCGCCCGCTCGCCCTCGCCCTTCTGATCGCGGCCTTCGCCGCGTCGTCGGCGTCCGCCGGCTCGGTCTGCTCGACCTCGTGCTTCCAGGCGCCGGCAGGCTCGGGCGCCCTCCTCGTCTTCAGCGGGCACGGCTGGGGCCACGGCGTCGGCATGAGCCAGTACGGCGCGTACGGCTACGCGCAGCACGGCTCGACGTACGACCAGATCCTCGCCCACTACTACCCGGGCACGACGCTCGGCCCCGCGCCCGCATCGACGATCCGCGTCCTGCTCGCGGACAAGAAGAAGAAGGTGACGGTCGCCGCCGACGCGCCGTTCACCGTGCGCGACGCGGCGGGGAAGTCGCACAAGGTCCCGGCCGGTCCGTTCCTCCTCGACGTGAAGAAGCTCACGTGGCCGGTGCCGCTGACCGTGAAGGCGTCGCGCGGCTCGTTCCTCGGCTACGGCAAGAACGAGTACCGCGGGACGTTCTTCGTCGACGTCGTCGACGGCAAGCTGCGGATGATCGACGTCGTCGGCCTCGAGCAGTACCTGTGGGGCGTCGTCCCGTCGGAGATGCCCAGCACCTGGGCGCCCGAGGCGCTGAAGGCGCAGGCCGTCGCCGCCCGCTCGTACGCGCTTGCGACCCGCGCGATCGGTGCGCCCTTCGACGTGTACTCGGACACCCGCAGCCAGATGTATCTCGGCGTCCTGCACGAGTCGGCGTCCACGACGGCAGCGGTCAACGCGACGAAGGGCCAGGTCGTGCTCTACGCGGGCAAGGTCGCGACGACGTTCTTCTACTCCACGTCCGGCGGGCAGACGGAGTCGAGCGCCGACTGGACGGGGACTGCCATCCCGTACCTCATCTCCGTCCCCGACCCGTACGACCTGCTCTCGCCGTACCACGACTGGGGCCCGGTGCCGATCACCGCGACGACGGTGCTGAAGGCGCTGAAGCTGAGCGGCCCGATCACCGACGTGACGACGACCCCGAACCTCGCGGGCCGCGTCGGCCAGCTGAAGCTGACGACGCCGCTGAAGACGACCACGGTGCCGGCGACGACGCTGCGCGGCGCGATCGGCCTCCGCTCCACGTGGTTCACGGTCGGCCTGCTCTCGCTGACGCCGCCGCAGCCCGTCGCGCCAGTCGTGTACGGCAGCAAGGTCAGCCTCGCGAGCGTCGTGCGCGGGTTCACGGGCGTCACGCTCGAGCAGAAGCCGCTCGGCACCGACTGGCAGACCGTGCGCACGCTCGGCACCGGCTCCGCACAGGTCGCCCCGACGATCACGACGGACTACCGGCTCGCGACGGCGACCGTCGCAGCCGGCTCGGTGCGCGTCAAGGTGATGCCGGCGCTGACGGTGGCGGGCGTCGCGACGACCGGCGTCACCGGCTCCGAACAACCGGTGCTGATGGGCGTCACAGTGAGTATCGAGCAGCAGAATCCCGACCTGAGCTGGACGGAAGTCGCGAGCGGGCTCGTCGAGGCCGACGGGACGTTCAACGTGCCGGCGGCGCTCGCCGCGGGTTCGACCGTCCGCGTCAAGGTCACGCCGCCGTCGAGCTCCGGCTACGTCGCCGCGACGAGCGCGCCGCAGATCGTGAGCGGCTGATGCGCCGAGCGCTGCTGAGCGCCGTGCTCGCCGCGCTCGCGTGCGCGGGGACGGCTGCTGCCTTCGCGCCGGCCGACCCGCTCGCGTCGAAGCAGTGGTACCTCCAGGACGACCACGCCTTCGACATCTGGCCGACGCCGCCGACGCTCGCGCCGGTGAAGGTGGCGGTCATCGATTCCGGCATCGACGCGTCGCTGCCCGACTTCGCCGGGCGCATCGCCGACGCACGGAGCTTCGTCGGCGGCAGCCCGACCGTGGACACGGACGGCCACGGCACGTTCGTCGCCGGGATCATTGCCGCGAATCTCGACACGCAGGGGATCGTCGGCCTCGCCTACAGCGCCCAGCTGCTCGTCGCGAAGGTCGTGAAGCCGAGCGGCGAGATCCCGCTGCAGGCGGAGACGGAGGCGATCCGCTGGGCGGCCGACTCCGGCGCGCGCGTGATCAACCTGAGCATCGCCGGCCAGCGCGACCCGGTCCATCCCGAGCGCGACACCTACTCGAACGACGAGGCGGCTGCGATCGCGTACGCGAACGCCAAGGGCGCGCTCGTCGTCGCGGCCGTCGGCAACTCCGACGACGCCTCCGGCCAGCCGTGGCCCTATGCGAGCTATCCCGCGGCGCTCCCGCACGTCGTCGGCGTCAGCGCGCTGACGCGCACGGGCAACGTCCCGGAGTTCTCCAACCGCGACGCCGTCTACAACGACATCTCGGCGCCCGGTTCCGGCATCTTCTCCACCCTCCCGTCGGCGATCACGGCGTTGCGGCCGACGTGTGTCGACCAGGGGTTCTCCGACTGCGGCGACGACGAGTACCGGAACGCGGAAGGGACGTCGTTCGCCGCGCCGCAGGTGAGCGCGGCAGCCGCCGTGCTGTTCGGCCTCGTGCCGACGCTGACGAACTCGCAGGTCGCGGCGCTGCTCGAGCACAGCGCGGACGACGTCAACGTCGGAACGGGCTGCCCGCGCTGCGCGCTGCTGCGCGACCCGCTGAGCGGTTGGGGGCGCCTCGACGTCGCGAAGGCGGTCGCGAACCTCGCCGGTCCGCTCCCCGCAGGCGACGCATTCGAGGCGAACGACAACGCCGGCGCGCAGGCGCACCCGCTCTGGGGGACGACGCAGCGCGTCCAGGCGACGCTCGACTACTACGACGACCCGGTCGACGTCTATCGCGTCGTGCTGCGAACGCATCAGAAGCTGAGCGCGAACGTGACTGCGGCGTGGCCCGGCGCGAGCGTGCAGCTCGAGCTCTGGCGCCCCGGCACGCCTGCCGTCGACAAGCCGACGACGGTGAAGAAATTCCGCGTCGCCCAATCCGCGTCGCCCGGCGGAGTGCAGCACGTGCGCTTCGTCGCGCCGAAGCTCGGCACGTACTACGTCGAGGTGCGCGTGTCCTCGCCCGGCTTCGGCGCGTACACGCTTCGCTTGAAGAAGTCCTAGCCGCCGTTCTCGCGGAGCTCTTCGGGTGCGACGTCGCGCAGCACGCGCGCGGGCGACCCGACGACCACCTTCCGCGGTGGGACGTCCTTCGTGACGACGGCACCCGCGCCCACGAAGGCCTCTTCGCCGATCTCGACGCCTGGGCAGAGAATCGCGCCGCCGCCGACCCGCGCGCCGCGACGGATCGTCGGGCCCTTCATCAGCGCCTTCCGCTTCTCGGTGCGGCCCATGAAGTTGTCGTTGGTCGTGACGACGCACGGCGCGATGAAGACATCCTCCTCGACGGTCGAGTACGCGGTCACGTACGCCTCCGCCTGGATGCGCGTGCCGCTGCCGATCGTCGTGTCGTTCTCGACGAGCGCGCCGCGCCCGACGACCACGTCGTCGGCGATCGTCACGCGCTCACGCACGCACGCCTGGTCGCCGACGATGCAGCCGGCGCCGATCGCGGAACCGGCGAAGACGATCGCGCCCGTCGAGATGACCGTCCCCGCGCCGATCTCCGTCGGCGGCAGGGGCTCGCGCTTCGCGGTCGACTTGCGGCCGAGCGTCGGCTGCTTGCCGACCACGGCGTGCTCGAGCACGCGCACGTCGTCGCCGAGGATCGTCCCCTCATGCACGACGGCGGTGGGATGAACCTCAGCCATTGAGCGACGTCGTCAGCATCTCGAGCGCGCGGACGACGCGGGCGCCGTCGCGCGCAACCTTCGACTTGTCGTGCTCCCCCGCGATCAGCTCGAGGAAGTACGCGCACTCGCGGCGCAGCGGTTCGGTCGTCTCGATCTTCGGGATCGAGATGTCGCCGGAGAAGAGCTCGCCGTTCGCGCCGGCGCGCTTCTCGTAGACCGTCACCTTGCGCTCCGGCTCCATGTCGTCGAACACGACCATCTTCTCGCGGCCGACGACGGTCATCTTGCGCATCTTGTGCGGGTCGAGCCACGACAGGTGCATGTGCGCGATCTTCCCGCTCGGGAAGCGAAGGAAGCAGAACACGACGTCCTCGACGCCCGGGTGGATGGACGCGCTGCCCTGCGCAGTCGCGAAGTCCGGGTCCTCGTCGAGGAAGTAGAGGATCACCGACAGGTCGTGGACACCGAGCGACCACAGCGCGTTCTCGTTCGAGCGCACGATGCCGAGGTTGACGCGGTTCCCGTAGACGCAGAGCACGTCTCCGAGAGCGCCGGTGTCGATCAGTTCCTTCACCTTCAGCACACCGGGGTGGTAGAGCAGTAGGTGACCGGGCATCAGCACGAGGTCGCGTGCCTCGGCGAGCTCGACGAGCTCGTCCATCTCGGCCGCGCGCATCGCCGGCGGCTTCTCGACGAACACGTGCTTTCCCGCCTCCAGCGCCTGCTTCGCGAGCGCGTAGTGCGTCGGCACGGGCGTCGCGATGACGACCGCCTCCACCGAGTCGTCCGCGAGCAGGTCGTCGAAGCTCGTCGTCGTCCGCGCGTCGGGATAGCGGGAGGCCATCTGCGCCAGCTGCTTCTCGTCGAGATCGCAGAGCCAGGTCAGCTGCGAGAGGTCGTTGAAGTTGCGTGCGAGGTTGGGCCCCCAGTAGTTGAGGCCGACGACCCCGATCACAGCTTGAAGACCTTCGGCGACTCGTTGCCCTTCTTGCCGGTCGCGTTGCGGAGATCGACGACCACCTGCGCGCGGTCGACGAGGTCCGCGTAGTCGATCGAATGGTGGTCGGTCGCGATGACGACGCAGTCGTAGCTCTCGGGCTCGTACGCGACACCCGTCATCTCGAGGCCGTGCTCCGAGAACGACGGCACGTGCGGGTCGTGGTACGAGACGGCCGCGCCCGCGTTCTGCAGCAGCGAGATCAGCTTCACCGCCGGCGACTCGCGCATGTCGGCGATGTCCGGCTTGTACGCGACGCCGAGGACGAGGATCGCCGAGCCCTTCATCGCCTTCTGCGCGCGGTGGTTGAGCGCCTGCGACACGAGCGAGCGGCAGAAGTACGGCATCTCCTCGTTGACCTTGCCGGCGAGCTCGATGAACTCGGTGTAGAAGCCGAACTCGCGAGCCTTCCACGTCAAGTAGAAGGGATCGATGGGGATGCAGTGCCCGCCGAGACCGGGGCCGGGGCTGAACGGCATGAAGCCGAACGGCTTCGTCGCGGCGGCGCCGACGACCTCCCAGACGTCGATGTTCATCCGATCGCACAGTTGCGCGAGCTCGTTGACGAGCGCGATGTTGACGGAGCGGAAGATGTTCTCGAGCAGCTTCGTCAGCTCCGCCGCCTCCGGCGTCGACACTTCGACGACGGTGTCGATCGCGCGCCGGTAGACGTCGGCTGCGGCCTTCGTCGACGCCGCGTCGATGCCGCCGAGCACCTTCGGCGTCGTCTTCGTCGTCCAGTCCTCGCGGCCCGGGTCGACGCGCTCCGGCGACATCGCAAGATGGAAGTCGGTTCCCGCTTTCAGGCCGGAGCCTTCCTCGAGCAGCGGCAGCAGGACCTCACGCGTGGTGCCGGGCCACGTCGTCGACTCGAGCACGACGATCTGCCCGCGCTGCAGCACCTTGGCGACACCGCGCGTCGCCGCCTCGACGATCGAGAGGTCCGGCTCGCGCTGGCGCGAGAGCGGCGTCGGCAGCGCGATCAGGATCGCCTCGGCCTCGCGCAGCTCCTCGTAGTCGGTCGTCGCGCGCACGAGGCCGCCGTCGACGAACGGGCGCCAGCGTTCGTTCGAGACGTCCTCGATGTGGCTCTCGCCGCGGTTCAGGCCCTCGACGACGCGCTCGACGACGTCGACGACGAGCACGTGGCAGCCCGCCTCCGCGAAGGTGGCCGCGAGCGGCACGCCGACGTAGCCGGCGCCGATGACTGCGACGTCGTATTTCACGGGGGCAACAGTAGTGCGGAGGCGATCTTTTCCGAGGCGTGACCATCGCCGTAGAGCGGGGGCAGATGGTCTGGAAGGCGCGCGCCGGCGACCGCGGCGGCGATGCGTTCCGGGTCGTCGTCGACGAGCACGTTCGCGCCCACCTCGATCGTGTCGACCCACTCCGTCGAGGGCCGCGCAGTGACGCACGGCACGCCGTACCAGTACGCCTCCTTCTGCAGCCCACCCGAGTCGGTGACGATCACACGCGCCTGGGACGACAGCGCGGCCATGTCGAGATACCCGAGAGGGTCGAGCACGCGCACGTTCGGCGGCACCGCCGGCAGCCGTGCGCGCGTTCGCGGATGCGCCGGGAAGATCACCGGCTCGGGGATGCGACCGAGACCGTCGACGATTCGCGCAAGGCGGTCGGGCTGGACGTTCGCCTCACGGTGGATCGTCGCCACGACATACGTTCCCGGCTCGAGACCCACACGGTCCAGGACGTCCGATCGCTCGCGCGCGATCGGCGCGAACCGAAAGCACGCGTCGGCCATGACGTCGCCGACCACTTCGCGGCGTCCGTGCACGCCCTCGCGCTCGAGCTGCTCCGACGAGCGCTCGTCGGGACAGAAGAGGAGCGACGCGATCTCGTCGACGGCGACACGGTTCCGCTCCTCCGGCATCGACAGGTCGAAGGAGCGCAGGCCGGCTTCCACGTGCGCGACGGGAACGTCCCCTGCTGCCTGCGCGCCCGCGAGCGTCGAGTTCGTGTCGCCGTAGACGAGCACCCAGTCGGCGCGCTCGCGCGACACCGCCTCGGCGATCGGCGGCCGCATCGCCTCGACGTCGGCTGTGCGCAGGTCGAGCCGGTACGCCGGCTCCGGGAGGCCGAGCTCCTCGAAGAACACCGCCGACATGTCCGCGTCCCAGTGCTGCCCCGTGTGCAGCACGACCTCGTCGAGGCCCGCCTCCCTCAGCGCGAGGGAGAGCGGGCCCGACTTGATGAACTGCGGCCGGTTGCCGACGACGGAGAGGACTTTCACGCAGGCGAGGCTACAATGGCCCCCGTCCTCGGGCCGTTAGCTCAATTGGCAGAGCAGGGGACTCTTAATCCCAAGGTTGGAGGTTCGATTCCTCCACGGCCCATTCTCACGGCCCGCTCGGCACGCCGGCGGGGCACCACTGGAAGAACCACTCCGGCGGCGCGCCGCAGATCTGACCCCGCGTCGTCGCCCACGGCGTCAGCGCGCGGGCGAGGATCCCGTCGACCGCCGACACCGGGAGGATCGCTGCACCGAGGCACAGGAAGTCGCCCGTGATCGAATAGTCGGATCCTTCGAGGCCCGTGAGCGAGACGGCGCCGGGCACGGTCGGCCCGTCCGGCGCGTTCACGGTGTCGACGACGTCGTCGAAGGTGAGCGCCACGTCCGGCGTGGTGCCGTTGGTCGTGTCGACGGCGACCTTGCACTGCGCGCCGGCCACCGTGACCGGGATCGGCGTGATCGTCTTGACGCGCACGCGGAAGGTCGTCTGGATGAGCGACTGCGACGGGACGGCCGAGAACACCGCGCGCGGCAGGTCGCCGGCGCGCGTGTTCTGGTCGACGGTCATCGTCGGCAGCGGGCTCGACGGCGTGCCGCCGGGGCACGCGATCAAGTCGGCGTCGCCGCACTGCGGCTGGACGTCGACCGTCCACGTGCCGGCGGAGTTCGCCGACAGCTGGGCAAGTCCGCTCAGCACGTCGACGACGCCGGTCGGTCCCAGGTAGTTCTGGAGCAGGAGCGGCGCGAGCGGCGTCGAGAGCTCGCAGCCGTCCGAGGGATCCCCGTTCCGGTCCGACCACGTGGGATCGCAGTGATACGTGAGCTGGTGCGTCGCGCTGTCGCACGAGACGGACATGTGCGGGCCGACAGTCGGCGTGTTCGAGGCGCACCAGTCGGAAGACGCGGCGGCGCCGCACGAGAGCGCGATCGAGTCGTCGCTGCCCACCGTGACTGCGACGGTGGCCGACGTGCCGTCGTGGCGCGTGCACGGCGTGCCGGCGAGCGACTGGAGCGAGACGACGCCCGCGGGGCCCTGCGGCCCCGTGTCGCCCTTCGGGCCCTGCGGCCCCGGCTCGCCCTGCGGGCCCTGGACGCC
>Ga0070658_10005725_pt1 | contig 10076 bp, 8 predicted proteins | sample KBSC13metaG_FD_64664 | JGI IMG/M metagenome (GOLD analysis project Ga0070658, IMG submission 64664) | Corn rhizosphere microbial communities from Kellogg Biological Station, Michigan, USA - KBS C1-3 metaG | ecosystem: Host-associated > Plants > Roots > Rhizosphere > Soil ... | reverse complement strand
GCCAGGATCGCCCGGCGGGTCGGGTCGGCGAGCGCCGCGAACGTGTCGCTGAGTTGATCGGTCGCCATCTTATTCACCCACCTGGTTTAGCAACCAACTGGTTTAAGATAGACCGCGGGGCGGGCCGGCGCAAGCTATCCGCGTAAGCGCGGACCGGTGGGCGGTCGATGCCGCGTTGCCGCGTTAACGTCAACGAGTGACCCAGAGTCTTCCCGCAAGCCCCGTCGACCTTCCCACCACCCTCGGCGCCCTGCGCGCCTCCGGACACGAGTACCGGACGGTGAAGCGGGAACTGCGCGACAACCTGCTGGCTCGGCTGCGGCACGACCAGCCCCGGTTCCCGGGCATCGTCGGCTACGAGGACACCGTGCTGCCCGAGGTCGAGCGGGCCATCCTCGCCGGGCACGACATGGTGCTGCTCGGCGAGCGGGGCCAGGGCAAGACCCGGGTGATGCGGGCCCTGGTCGAACTGCTGGACGAGTGGACGCCGGTGATCGCCGGCTCCGAGCTCAACGAGCACCCGTACCACCCGATCACCCCGGCCGCCCGGCGGCGTGCCGCACAGGACGGCGACGACCTGCCGGTCGCGTGGCTGCACCGCAGCCTGCGGTACGGCGAGAAGCTCGCCACCCCGGACACCAGCGTCGGCGACCTGGTCGGCGACGTGGACCCGGTACGGGTGGCGGAGGGCCGGACGCTCGGCGACCCGGAGACCATCCACTTTGGACTGGTACCGCGTACCAACCGCGGCATCTTCGCCGTCAACGAGCTGCCCGACCTCGCCGAGCGCATCCAGGTGTCGCTGCTCAACGTGCTGGAGGAGCGCGACATCCAGGTCCGCGGGTACCAGCTGCGGCTGCCCCTGGACCTGTTGCTCGTGGCCAGCGCCAACCCCGAGGACTACACCAACCGCGGCCGCATCATCACCCCGCTCAAGGACCGGTTCGGCGCGGAGATCCGCACGCACTACCCGCTGGACCTGGAGCTGGAGATCGACCTGATCCGCCAGGAGGCCAAGCTGGCCGCCGAGGTACCCGACCATGTCGTCGAGGTGGTGGCCCGGTTCACCCGTCAGGTACGGGAGTCGCCGTCGGTGGACTCGCGCTCGGGCGTGTCGGCCCGGTTCGCGATCGCGGCCGCGGAGACCGTCGCCGCCTCGGCGCTGCGCCGGGCCGCGCTGCTGGGCGAGGACCGCGCCGTGGCCCGGATCGCGGACGCCACCTCGGTCGCCTCCACCCTGCGCGGGAAGGTGGAGTTCGAGAGCGGCGAGGAGGGCCGGGAGATCGAGGTACTGGCGCACCTGCTGCGTACCGCGACGGCGGAGACGTTCCGCGACCGGCTGGCCGGGCTGGACCTGTCCGGCTTCACCGACCTGGTGGCCGACGGTACCGTCGTCGAGACCGGCGAGCTGGTCACCGCCGACGAGGTGCTGCGTCAGGTGGGTACCGTGCCGGGCCTGGCCAAGGTGCTGGACCGGCTGGGCATGGGCGACGCGCCGAGCCGGGGCGAGGCGGCGGCCGGCGTCGAGTTCGCGCTCGAGGGGCTGTACCTGACCCGGCGCCTGTCCAAGGACCTGCGCGACGACGGCCGCGCCGTCTACCGCCGAGACGCGCGATGACCGCCAACCGGTACCGGTACGGGGCGTGGCGGGGTGGGGCCGACCCGCTGGCGCCGCCGTACGACGTGCGCGGCGCGGTCGACCAGGTGGGCGCCGACGTGCTGTCCGGCGGGAGCCTGCGCGAGGCGCTGCGCAACCTGCTGAGGCACGGCCCCGACGGCCGTGGCCGGGGCCTGGACGACCTCGCGGCCCGGGCCCGGCGGCTGCGCCGCGAGGCGATGCGCCGGGGCAACCTGGGCGGCGCGGTCACCCGGGCGCAGGCCATGCTCGACCAGGCGCTGGCCGCCGAGCGCGAGGAGCTGGCCGGTCGCGACGACGACGCGGCCCGGTTCAACGAGTCGGTACTGGACAACCTGCCCCGCTCGACCGCGCGGGCCGTTGAGGAGCTGGCCGGGTACGAGTGGGCCAGCCCGCAGGCCCGCGAGATCTACCAGGAGATCCTCGAAGGACTGCGCCGCGACGTGCTGGAGCAGCGCTTCGAGGGGCTGCGCGACGCGCTGCGCGGCGTCGACCCGGCGAGTAGCCAGCGGCTGCGCGACATGCTGCACGACCTCAACGACCTGCTCGACCGGCATGCCCGCGGCGAGGACACCGAGGACACCTTCGCCGAGTTCATGCGGCGGCACGGCGAGTTCTTCCCCGAACAACCGTCCAATGTGGACGAACTGATCGACGCGCTGGCCCGGCGCGCGGCCGAGGGGGAGCGGCTCATGCGCTCGCTGTCCGGGCAGCAGCGGGCCGAGCTTGCCGGGCTGATGGCCACGGCGCTCGGCGAGGCGGGACTGGACGGGGAGCTGGCGGCGCTGAGCCGCACGCTGCGCTCGCTGCGGCCGGACCTGCCGTGGGGGCGCCGTTCGGACGTACGCGGCGAGGACGAGCTGGGGTACGGCGAGGCGACCTCGGTGCTCGGCGAGATCTCGGAGCTGGACGACCTGCTGGAGCAGCTGGGTCAGGAGCACCCGGGCGCCACGCTGGACGACGTGGACGTGGAGGCGGTGGACCGGCACCTGGGCCGGGACGCGGGCGCCGACCTGCGCCGGCTGCGGGAGCTCGAGCGGGAGCTGCGCCGCCAGGGCTGGCTCACACTGGGCTCGGACGGGCTGACGCTGAGCCCCAAGGCGCTGCGCCGGCTCGGCGGTACCGCGTTGCGCACGGTCTTCGGCGACCTCGACGGCGGCCGGCGCGGCCAGCACGACCTGCGGGACGCGGGCGCCGCCGGTGAGCTGACCGGTGCCTCGCGCGCCTGGGAGTACGGCGACGACCAGCCGATCGACGTGGTGCGTACGGTCGGCAACGCGGTGCGCCGCGCTGCCGGTCGTGGCGCCCGACTTCCCGTCCAGCTCGACGTCCTGGACTTCGAGGTGGCCGAGACCGAACGGCGCACCACGGCCGCCGTCGCGCTCTGCGTGGACCTGTCCTTCTCGATGATCTCCGAGGGCCGGTGGGGCCCGATGAAGCAGACCGCGCTGGCCCTGTCCCACCTCATCGCCACCCGGTACCCGCAGGACGCGCTGCAGATCATCGGCTTCGGCCGGTACGCGCTGACCCTGTCCCAGCAGGAACTGGCCGCGATCGAGCCGGAGATGGTGCAGGGCACCAACCTGCAGCACGCGCTGCGGCTGGCCGGCCGGCACCTGCGCCGGCACCCGGACGCGGAGCCGGTGGTACTCGTGGTCACCGACGGGGAGCCGACCGCGCACCTGCTGGACGACGGGGAGGCGGTGTTCGCCTGGCCGTCGACCCGGGAGACGATCTGGGCCACCATCACCGAGGTGGATCTGCTCACCCGGTACGGCGCGACGCTCAACCTCTTCATGCTCGGCGAGGACGAGGGGCTGCGCCGGTTCGTGGACGCGGTCGCCCGGCGCAGCGGCGGCCGGGTCTTCACCCCGGACGCGGAGGACCTCGGCCGGTACGTGGTCTCGAACTACCTGAGGGCCCGGCGCGGTCGCCGCGGCCGCTGAGCTCGTGGCGGCCCGGTTGCCGGCCTGGGCGCGGTTGCCGTCCTGGGCGCGGTTGCCGGCCTGGGCGCGCCATCCGGCCGCGCGGGTCACCAACCTGAGCCTGCTCACCGCGCTGCTGCTGGCCTTCGCGACCGGGATCGGCGCGGTGGCCACGGGATCGGCGCGGGGACGCTGGGCGGTCGTCGCGCACGGGGCGGCCGCCGTGCTCGTGGTGCTGCTGGTGCCGTGGAAGACCCGGGTGGCCCGGACCGGGCTGCGCCGGGCGCGACCGACGCGCTGGCTTTCCCTGGCGCTGGCCGTCCTGGCCGTCGCGGTGCTGGCCTTCGGTTTCGGGTACGCGACGGGTGCGGTGCGGTCCGTCGCCGGCCTTCCGGGGCTGTGGGTACACGTGGCGGCGGCCCTCGTTCTGGTACCGCTGGCGGTGTGGCACGTGGCGGCGCGGCGGGCACCGTTGCGCCGTACCGACCTGAGCCGCCGTACCCTGCTGCGCTCGGGCACGTTGCTCGCCGCGGCCGGCGCGCTCTACGCGGCCGTGGACGTCGCGGTGCGGGTGACCGGCCTGCCCGGCGGGCGGCGCCGGTTCACCGGCTCGTACGAGACCGGCTCGTTCACGCCGGACGCGATGCCGGTGACCATCTGGCTGCTGGACCCGGTTCCCGTGGTGTCCGCACCCGACTGGCAACTGTCTATTGTGGATGGACTGGGGCGGTACTCGCTGCGGCTGGGGGAGCTGCCGCCGCCCATGACGCGCCGGGCGTTACTGGACTGCACGTCGGGCTGGTACGCCGAGCAGGACTGGACCGGCGTACCGGTGCGTTCCCTGCTGCGCGAGGTCGGCTCGGCGCGCAGCCTGCTGGTGCACTCGGTGACCGGATACTGGGTGCGGCTGCCGTTGACGGACCTCGACGGTCTGCTGCTCGCGACCGGGGTCGGCGACGGCCCGCTGTCGTACGGGCACGGGTACCCGCTGCGGCTGGTGGCGCCGGGCCGCCGCGGGTACTGGTGGGTGAAGTGGGTGGACCGCGTCGAGCTGCGGTCCACGCCCTGGTGGTGGCAGCCGCCCTTCCCGGTCGGGTGATTGCTACCCGGGACCTCCGAACGCAATGCCCGTGAGGTCCTTGTGGTAAATGACGAAATCGCACGGCGTCGCAAGCTGCGCAACCAGTGCCGGACAGGCCTCCTCGAGGCTGTCCGTCCGCACCGCCCGGAAGCCGAGGCGGGTGTACCAATCCCTCAAGAACTCCTTGACCGGGTGCGACCAGGTCCGCGGGACAAGAAGCTCAAGCTGCATGCGGGCAAGACCGTGCTCCCGGCTCCAGCGCTCGGCGAAAGCCACAAGCTCCCGACCGATACCGATGCCACGTAGCTCAGGATCTGCGACCAGCATGCCAAATTCGGCCTCGCCACCATCGAGCTGCTGGACGCGGACAGCGCCGACGAGCCGCCCATCACACCGAGCCACAGCAAGCTGCTCAGCACGGATCAGGTCCGCCACCTCACGCTCGCTGGTTCGGGTAGCACCATCAATCCATAGCCCCTCTTCGGCCCCGGCATACACCCGGTTCACCAGGTCGGTGATCTCCGCCACGAGCCGGGCATCCGCAGCTCCGGCGGACGGAACTACCGAGACCTCGACCGGCGACATTGAACGTGGCCTCGACATCAGGGCTTCTCCCTTTGCCGCGATCCAAGGCGGGCATCAACTCCCGACATGATCCCCACCAGGACCTCGTCTAGTACCGCTGGTCTGTGCGGCTGAAGATCACGCGGAAGTTCTCGATGGTTGCGGGCAGGACGATCGCATGGGCCCTTCGCGGACGGCCAAGTGCTGACTTCGGCGACGCGGTCGGCACTGACCGTCATGAGGATAGCGATGCCAGGGTTCTCAGAGCCCGGGACGGAACAGCGCCACCAGTATCCGGGGGTCCTTCTGCACTTGTCCCACGGATCGCTGATGTCCAGGTCGCCCATCCACCAGTTTCCTGAGCTCGATCTCCTCATGCAGTAGCGTCCTGGTCTGGCGGAGCCTCTCGGTGGGAGACCTCCAGGTCAGAGTCGCTCGATCGAGCTATGACCTGGCCTTCATAACGCCGGGGGCGGGGGGCCTCGGGCCGTGCCGGACTACCCACATAGGACGGACCTTCGTGCTCGCGATCGCCTATTCGGGCGCGTCGAGGTCGTACGCCGCGAGGATGGCCTCGGCGAGAGTGGGCTCCTGGTGGCAGCCGGTACCGGTATCCGCTCGGGTCGGTCACGTCGGAGAGCGCACCGATCCTTGGTGTGAGTGCGCCAGAAGTCGCGGTATGCCGGCCCTTTAGGCCGCCAAGAGGTCTCTCAGCGCGTCCATGTTGTCGACTTGTCCTTGAATCCGACGAGCCTGCAGGATCAGGTTGGCCACGATCAGAGCGGCGGCCACGTCCGGCACGTTCACGGCCAGGTGCTCCCGTACCCACGGCGCTACCTCACTCCACCGGTAGAACACCGTCCCCTCGCGGCCCGGATTGACCGGTGGAGGAAAGCCACCAGGCCCACGCTCACCCGTCGCGTACCGGCGGATCGATTCCCGGCTTTGACCGACCCGGTCGCCGATGTCGGCCAGCGTCACAAGATCTTCATCCAGCACCCGCATCACCACCAGCCTTGCCGACTCGATGTCTCGTACCGCGGACACGATCGCATCAGCCAGGGTCGGCGCCTCCCGGTCGAACTCGGCGATCGAAAGGCCTTGCTCCATCGAGAAGGCCGCATCATCGCAGCCCGCCGCGAATAGCGCGTCCAGCTCATCATCGGTAGGCACCCGGTCAAGAACCACCCTGAACCCGTACGGGGTCATGGCCTACCCCCTTCCTCCTTCACGAACTTCCCGGAGCCCGCCCGGCCAACCGTGGATGCGTGTGACGTGCGGTGAACCGGTCGATTTGCTTCGCGTGCGTGCCAGCATCCCGAGGTGTTGACCACACGGCAAACCTGGCCGAACACGGTACGCATGTCACCTCGCCCCACCGGTGACCGCGATGGATCTCCTCAACATCGAGATCCGCCTGCTCTGCGCGGCGCAGCGCATCGGCGATCTCCTTCTTCGGGTGACGACCCGAACTGATCATGTTGTACTCCCGGCGGCGAGAACAACGAACACAGACTCATGAGACCTCCCAGCGCCGGCCTGGCAACCACCCTCTTTTGGTTGCCACTCAGCCCACGGCCAGCGTCATCTGGTGCGATACTACACCACCGCGGTGCACTAGTGCACCGGACCTGGATGATGATCCGCGGCCGCATGGGCGGCGGTAGGCGCAGCGCAACATTCCGCTGGAGGACACCTACCCCGGCGACCTATCGCATCTGCGGACGTTCATCGCCGCGACATCACCAAGGACCAGGTTCGGACGGTGACCGGTCCGGGTGCCCTGGCCTCAGCGCGCTTGGTCGTCAAGCTGGTTGAGAGTGTGATGAGGATCTGACCGACCACTGGCCGGGGGCGCGGCAGCGGTTAGCAGTCGGAGACGGTGCTGTGGATGACCTGGGGGTTGGGCGGCGGGCAGTTGATGGAGATGGCCATGCCCGGCTCGACCGGCCGTTGCGGTGCCCCTTCGCGGTAGGCGACCGAGCCCACGACAACGCCCAGCATCAGCATCAGCGACGGTACGAGCCTGCTGGCTCTCACGGCATTCCCCCGAGACGCATTCACGTGGCTGTCACCGCCTCGGCGTTCCATCCCGTTCCATGCGTTGGCCGGATGACCGGTAACGTGGCGCCGATGGACGAACCGGCTGACTCGGCGGAGGAGTGGCGCCGGCAGCGGGCGCACGCGGTACGCGCGCACGCGGCCGACGCGGAGCGGAGGCTGGCCGTCGAGACCGCGCAGGCGCGCCGGCTCGTCGCGGACTTCGCGGCCGCGGCGCTCGCCCGGGGACTTCAGCCGACCGCGCTGACCGCCCGCGGCTACTCCGGGCGCGGCCGGTACCGGACCGGGCTGCGCGGCTGGTACCTGCGTCCGGACGTCGCGGTCGGTACCGACGGGGAGTTCTACCTGCTCACCGTGCCCGACTCGGTACGCGGCCGGCTGTCCGGCGTCACTGTGCAACCGGCCCAGCCCCGCCTGGTCGTCGGCGAGGGTGCCCGGGACGGCGAGCGCATCTCGCTGTCCGAACTGCTGAACCTGCGCCTGGCCGCCGGCGACGACTGGCCGCCCGCCCGTTAGTCGACGCCGCCGTCAGCGGCGGGCCGTGCCGCGCCAGACATGCTTGAACGGCTGGCCCGTTTCCGGGTCCGGAATCGGGACGGGTACCAACCGCACCCGCCGCCATCCGGCCAGGAGTTCGCGCAGGTAGGCCTCGGAGAAGAAGTGCATGGTCTGGCCCGACTCCTCGGCCACGTAGTCCGGCTCAAGCTCGCGCGCGGCCAGCCGGCGGGCGCGCAGCGTCCGGTCCTCCAGCGAGTTGACGTGGAAGACGAACAGCCCGCCCGCGCGGACGAGTCGCTCGACCTGCGCGAACACGGTGCGGGTGACGCCGTCGGGGAACATGTGCATGGCGACGTTGGACATGACCGCGTCGAAGCTCCCGTCGGGGAAGGGAAGCTGGCGGGTCATGTCGGCGACCAGGAACGTGGCCAGCGATCCGTACCTGGCCCGCGCCCGCCCGATGGCCTCGCCCGACAGATCGATCGCCGTAACCGAGTAGCCTTCGCCGGCCAGCCGGGCAGCGTCGTTGCCGGTTCCACACCCCAGCTCCAGTACGGTGCGTACGCCTGCCTCCCGTAGCGGAACCAGGAACGGCGTGGTCCACAACCCCGCCCAGTCCAGGTCGTCGCCGGACTCCAGTCGCCGCCGGAAGAACTGGTCCCAGTACTCGACACCCGCGTGGACCACGTCGCCAGGGTACGCCGGAAAAGCCGAGTGGCCAGTAGTCGTCAAGCCGTCCCTGGGTCGCGAGGGGTGGACAGGGCAGGCGAAGATGGTGCGCGTGGCAGAGGCAGATCAGCCGACGGCGGTGGCCGCCGGGCTTGAGGTGAAGGTCGGCGAGCAGCGCGTCACGGTCCAGCCGGGCGTACCGGCGGTCATCGGCCGCGATCCGGGCTGCCGGGTACGGGTACCGGATCCGCTGGTGTCCCGGCGGCACGTCGAGCTGTCCTATGTGGACGGTGGCTGGGTGCTGCGCGACCTGGGCAGCAGCAACGGCACGTACGTCGACGGCCAGCAGGTGCAGACCGTACGCGTGGGCGCGGGCGCCCGGGTGCGGCTCGGCGGGGCCGGCGACGACGGGCTGCTTGTCCTGCTGGGCAAGGAGGCGGCCGCACCGCCACCCGAGCCGCCGCCGAGCCCCGCCACGGAGAAGGTGGCCACGGAGAAGGTCGCCACCGGGAAGGCTCCCGACGAGAGTTCTCCGCTGGAGAAGGTGTCCACCGAGAAGCTCGGGGACGCCGGCGAGAAGCCCGGTACCGAGAAGCTCGTTCCCTCGCAACCCGCGGCGCCGACCGGCGAACGGCCGGTGACCGTGAAGGTTGCACCAGGCCAGCCACCCGCGACCGGCCAGCCACCCGCGACCGGCCGGCAGGTCGCCGCCGCCCAGCACCCGGCCACCGGGCGCGTGGCCACCGCCCACCACGCGGCCAGCGGGCTCATCCGCATCGGCCGCGACGACGTGAACGACATCGTGCTCGACGAGCTCAGCGTGTCCCGCAAGCACGCCGAGGTGCGGCCGGCAGACGGAGGCTTCGAGGTCGTCGACCTCGGCAGTACCAACGGGACGTACGTCAACGGCCGGCAGATCACCCGTTCGCCGCTGCGCGAGGGCGACCAGATCTCCATCGGCCGGCACCGGTTCGTGTTCGAGAACCAGCGGCTGCAGGAGTTCGTCGACACCGGACCGGTGTCGCTGGTCGCCGACGACCTCATGGTGCAGATCGGCGACGCGGTGCTGCTGGACGACATCAGCTTCGCCCTGCCCGCGGCCAGCCTGCTCGCCGTCATCGGCCCCAGCGGCTGCGGCAAGTCCACCCTGCTGCGGGCGATGACCGGGCTGCGCCCGGCGACCACCGGCCGGGTCCGGTACGACGGGCGCGACCTGTATGAGGACTACGCCGAGCTGCGGTACCGGATCGGGCTGGTACCCCAGGACGACGTGCTGCACCGGCAGCTCACCGTGCGGCGGGCGCTGCGCTTCGCGGCCGCGCTGCGGTTCGCCGACGACGTACCGGGCCGGGAGCGCCACGCCCGGGTCGATCAGGTGCTCGACCTGCTCGGGCTGAGGCCGCGGGCCAAGCAGCGCATCGACACGCTCTCCGGCGGGCAGCGCAAGCGCACCTCGGTCGCGCTGGAGCTGCTGACCGAGCCGTCCCTGCTGTACCTCGACGAGCCCACCTCCGGCCTGGATCCCGCGCTGGACAAGGAGGTCATGACGGAGCTGCGGGAGATCGCGGACAGCGGCCGTACCGTCGTGGTCGTCACGCACAGCGTGCTGCACCTGGACATCTGCGACCGGGTGCTGGTGCTT
>Ga0070658_10005722_pt1 | contig 10080 bp, 8 predicted proteins | sample KBSC13metaG_FD_64664 | JGI IMG/M metagenome (GOLD analysis project Ga0070658, IMG submission 64664) | Corn rhizosphere microbial communities from Kellogg Biological Station, Michigan, USA - KBS C1-3 metaG | ecosystem: Host-associated > Plants > Roots > Rhizosphere > Soil ... | reverse complement strand
CCCGCTGCCATTGATCCGGGAGAATGGGGAGAAGGCTTTGCGGAAATACAAATGGGATCGATTGCCGGAGCAGCCAGTGGAGGCGCGGCCCGGCGCAGGCCTGGTAGAGAATCACGAAGCCTTCCTTTTCGCGCAGGGTCCTGGAGAACGTGGACCAATCAGGATTGGGAAGGAAGTCCACTTGCGCCCCGCTGCTCGACGCCGCGGCTTCCAGTTGCTTGCGCCGGTTCAAGGTTTGCCGTTCGTTCCGCGATTCTTCGGCATGCAGCCAGCGCGGAAACGCCGTCGTTCGCTCGATGAGGAAACGGAACTGTTCGAATCCAGGATCCTCATCCGGATCGCCCACGTAACAAGGGACCGTTCGCGCCCCGATATCCCGGATCTCCGGCACCGCCAGTCGCGGCAGCGGACGCGCGCCAATGTGTCCGGGTTCCCATCCCAGTTCATCGGTAAACACGATTTTTTCCGGCTGCGAGGTCACGGCTTGCTCCGCGAGTTCCACGGATTCGCGCTCCATGAAATCCTGCCGGATCTCCTCGGCGCGGATGGCCAGGCGCATCTGCTGGTGCCGCTGCCATTCGCCAAAATTGCCGAGCGCCACGACCACCTCGGCGTCGGTGAAAGCCAGCCCCGTCCGCTGCGCCTGCATGACGCGAAAGGCGAGCCCGCGTTCCGCCGGAATTTCGATCCGTTCAAACCGCTGTTGCTCGTGCAGCTTGCGCAATGCGGCGAAGGCCAGCAAGCCGGAGACACCTCCTGAACTGCGCTGCAGCGGTTCGTCCGGATCGAGGAAGGGTGCGATGTCCTCCTTCACTTTCAGCTCCGCGCCGATCGCGGCGTAGCACCGCCGGCCCCGATCGAGTTGGCCGGGCGGAAGATTGGCCATCGTGACCCACAGGACCACGACGGGAGTTCCCGCCTGGGCCAACTCCCGCGCGCGCCAGAAAAGTTCCAGGGCCCAGTCGTCGATGCTTTCGGCCGGGAACAGACGTTCGGTGACAAAACAAACCGGCCTCATGCTTGCGGGGAGTGGATGCGATTCACAATTTGGTGACAACATTCTGTCCGCCGCTAACGTGCACGACAACATGAACTGTCTCTCCGGCGCCTCTGGCCCTCAGAAACGAACTCGAGGCATCGCGCGCCGATGAGAGACGGTGAGCCGGCCCGCTCGGTGGGAGTTGCCTTGAACTTTGCCAACCGCGATCCGCGATTGGTCATCAATCTCATCAAGACCCTGGAGGCCCAGACGCGCCCGCCGGAGGCGGTGGCCCTGGTGAATTTTGGGAAGCCGTGCGCAGAACTGGAGAATCTCGTCACATCTCTGCCCTACACCTACCGGCATCTGCCCCAGGGGGAATTGTTTTCGCTGACCCTCGCCAAGAATCAGACGTTTCGCCTCCTGCCTCCCTTGGAGAGCGTTCTGTTTCTCGATGCGGACATGCTGTTGGCGCCGGATTTCATCGAGCGCGGGCTGCGGCACCTCAAGCCGGGCTTCATGATCAACTGCCGGATTCAGAATTTGCCGCGCGAGGCACTCACGCCGCAGACGGATGTCGTTCGCGATTTTGACCGGCTCAAAACGCTGGCTGAGGTGCGGAAAGAGATCACCGCCGTGGGGGCCTGCCAGTGGGTGCGGACCAAGGTCTTTCGCGAACTGCGCGGGCACGACGAGGGGTTCAAGATGTGGTGCTTCGAGGATATGGATTTCCAAAGGCGGGCCCGCTGGATGGGCCTCTGGCCGGTCGCCATGGAAGAGGAAACCACGATGCTCCACCAATGGCATCCTTCCAAGGATGACGTGATCAAGAATCGGAACGCGCCGGAATCACAGCCCGCGCGCTTTTGGTACAAGAGAAATCTGAATCGGCTTCGGATGCGAGCCCTCCTCTACGACATCGGCAAATACAATGCATGTCACATCAATCGGGAGGGCTGGGGGAGGATGGTGGAACTGAAGTAATCAGTAATCAGTGGGCAGTAATCAGTCCGGAAAGACTTCGGCCATGCGCCGACTGATTACTGTCCCACTGACTACTGATTACTTCCCACATCCGGCCACAACATCGGCGCGATCACCTTCACGGCGATCTCCCAATCCAGTGGCGTGGTGATTTTGAAATTCCACTCGCGATCGGGGATCAACTGGAGCGGGGTGCCCCCGCGGAGGACGAGGTTGGAAAATGCGTCGTCTTCCACGCCGTGCTCGCGAATGTAACGAAATGTCTTCTCCATCACCGCCCGCTGATACGCCTGCGGTGTTTCGAATGATCTTCCATGGGTGGGGGAGACGGCGCTCTTCGCCATGCCATCCTCGATGATTGCCGTGGGAACGCTGATCGGCCGGCAAGCGGCCGCCGCGCCGTGAAGGCGGGCGCCCTCGATCACCTGGGTGAGGGTTTCAAGACTGGCGAAAGGACGGGCCGCGTCATGGACGACGACAAGAGATTCCGAACACGCCGCAAGCAAGCCGGCGAGCGTGTCGAGCCGGGTTGCGCCGCCGATGAGAACCTTGGCGCGGCCCGCGAGTTGTTCCTGCGCGATCTCGAGATGTTCGGCGGGAACGGCGACAAGAATTCTGGCGACGCGTTGCCGGACGAGTTCGACCACATGGTGAAGCAGGGACTTGCCGCCGATTTGCAAAAAGGCCTTCGGTCCCTGTCCGAGCCGCAGCCCGGCTCCGGCCGCCGGAATCAAGGCCACCGTGTCTTCGGCTAATGTCGCCTCAGTGATTCCGGACATCGATGGGTTCCGGGGGGAATGTTTCCGTCGAAGACGGCGCTCCGGATCGAGCGCGCAGGGCGGACTCGACCACTTTCGCCAACTCGGCGCGAAGGCCGGGCCGCTGCTTCACGGCGGCCCGAAGTTGGGGATATTTCTCCAGGTCCACGACCACCTGGCTCCTGGCGCCGGTTGGATCGAGTGCGGTCACCCTCCTTTGCAGCCTGCGGATCGCCCCGCAACTGTTCCATGCGATCTCGACCCAAGGCTGATCCTCCGCGCTCGGTCGGGCGAGGGCGCGCACCTTGCTGGCGATGCGCGCGGCAGCGTCGCCGGTGAGGTTGTTTCCGAAGACGCGCTCGCGGTAGAAGGCGCGCCGCTCCGCCTTTTCCTCGGGATGATCGACGCAACTCTGAAAAGCGGCGGGCAGCGCATCCGCATGATCGATCTCGACGGCCATGTCCCGCCAGGTCCATTCCTGGCCCTCGGGATCGAAGAACCGGGGCTCCTCAAATCGCCGGGGGTTGGTCACGAGAATCACCGGGCGGTCCCAGGCGAGATAGTAGAAGGGCACGCTGGAAGCGTCCGACATCAGCATGCCGGCCATGGGCATCAATTCGTAGATGTTGGCGTCGGCGGGAACGAGCCAGGTGCGCTCGTTGCTCGCCGCAAGTTCTCGGAGAATCGCCAACCCCTTCGGATGGTGTTCGGCCGTGTGCGGGTGGGGCTTGAGGATGACGTTGAGATTGGGATGTCTTTCGCGCAGGCGGCGAATCCAATTCGTGCCCAGCATCTCAATGGAATTGAGCAATGGATTGAAGGTGGGGGCATAGAGCAGCGTCGGGCCACGGCGCGAAAATCCGGACGGCAAGGCCGGCGCCTTCCCGGCCTGCCGGGCGGCGAGCACTTTGTCCAGGAGTGTGAATCCCGTGACCCAAAATCCCATCTGCGGCCGCCACCCGCGGCGTGCGGAATCGTCGCGCACCCACGGGCTGGACACGCACACGAAATCCGCCTCACCAAACACGCCCCACGAGTAGTTTTTACTGATGAACCCGTGCCGGGTGTAGATCAGGATGGTCGCGGCCAACTTCTCCCGATATTGGGGCAGGAAGCGATCGGAAACGACGAGGACGTGCGGCTGAAAGGCGATGATCTGCTCGACATCCGAGGTGAACAAACACGGGAAGTCCGGTTCCAATTGTGCGTGGATCGGCGCGAGGATTTCCCGGTGGAATGGGAAACTGATGAAAAAACCGATCCGCATTTTCATCTTCTTGCCAGTCGCGGCAGAAGGCGAAGATACAGGAGAGGTCGGCATGCGGGGTCTTTGCCAAAAGCACCGCCTAATGTCCAACGAGACCGGGGGAATTTATGAGCTCGGCTAGTTGGTCGACCTTAAACTGACCGGGATAGCGCCGCCCGTGCGCCTCGAAGCGGCGGGCCAGGGACGCGAGGACCGCGCGCTCGTATTCTTCGGCGTCGTCCGCCGGCAGGGACGGGACAGCCAGCGGCTCAAAGATGCGGATCGCCATGGCCCAGCCGGTGCGTTCCCAGTGCATGGTGCACGGGATGACCGGGGCGCCGGAGAGTCGGGCCAGCGCCGCGGTGCCCCGGCCGACCGCAAACTGCCGGCCGAGAAACGGCACCTTGATATCGTCTTTGCGCAGGCTGCCATCCACGGCGATGGCCACTTTGCCCCCCCGTTTCAAGTGCTCCAGGCACCGGCGCACCGCCGTGACCATTTCCCGCGGGCTCGCGTTGAGCACATTGATCCGCATCTTGAGCAGGTCCGGAGCGTCTGTCCACCGGGTGGGCGTGGTCCGGGCGATGGCTAGGACCGGTACGCCGATGTGCCGGAAGGCAATGGTTAGCATGTTGACCGGGCCGAAATGCCAGAAAGCGAGAATGGCGGGACCTTGCTCCTTGCGTAGTGCGGCGATGGCCTCGCGATCCGGAGCCAGGATGGTGGCCTCCGAGACGCCGGGTGTTTCCATGATCGATTTCCAGCACGCATTTCTGATCGCATTGAGACTGATGCGTTTCGCGACCTCGGCGGCTTCCGGCGGCGTATGTTCCGGGAAGAGCGTCGCGACCACGTCGGCCAGGCTGCGGTTGCCAAACAATTTGCGGCAGAGGATATCGAAACCCTCGAGCGCCGCCCTTTGCGTCAACTCTGCCGTGTCCGCCACTGGAAGCTTCGCAATGAGCGCGCCCACGTCCCCCAAAAGTGTCGTCTGGTCAGCCACGCCCGTTCGCTGCTCCTTGGAGAATCAGGCTCGGGCCTCGGCGCAAAAGATGAGTGCGGCGTGGCTCCCCCAGAATCCGAGCGAAGTCGACATCACCGTTTGGAGTCGTGCGCCGCGAGTCGTCAGCGGCACGACATCCACGGGACATGCGGGATCCTGGTCCGAGCAGTTGGCCGTAGGCGGAATGGCCTGATGGCGCAACGCTTCCAGGCAGAGGATGGCTTCCATCGCGGGAGTCGCTCCCATGCAATGGCCGGTGATCGGCTTCGTCGAACTGCACGGCGGCAGTGCGGATTGGTCTCCGAAAACTTTGCGCATGGCCTCCGATTCCGCGGCGTCATTGACCACCGTGCCGGTGCCATGGGCGTTGACATAGTCGATCGCCTCCGGGGTCAATCCGGCGTTCTGGAGCGCGCGATTCATGGTATTGGCGAGCATCCCGCCGCCCTGTCCGACACCCGCCCGCCCGGCATTCTCCACCCCAGTGGCCCAGCCCGCCAGCCGTCCAAGCACCTTGGCGCCACGCCGCCGGGCGGATCGCGCGGATTCCAGGATCAGCACGGCGCCGCCTTCCCCGAGGCAGATCCCATTGCGCGAACGATCGAAAGGGCGGCAGGTCCGCAGAGGATCCTCATGCGAGCCCAGCACACCTGCCGCGTCGAGTTGCGCGACAATGTACGGGTGGAGCGGCGCATCCGTGCCGCCGACCACCATGGCGTCGGCCAATCCCAGCAGGATTTGTTCGGCTCCAAGAGCGATGGCCGCTGCGGATGAAGAGCACGTGGCCGAGACGGTAAAGCTTGGACCATACAAACCGAGGAACTGCGAGATGGCCCCATTGAAACTTCCGATCGTGCCATTCGCGGCGAAGGTCGGCAGGATGCGCTGCGGACGCTCGCCGTCCATGGCCATCGCCCGCTTTTCCACCGGCCCGCGCGAAGTTCCCATGCACACACCGATGCGATCCGGCGGGACATCAGCGTCGAGCCCCGCGTGCTTGTATGCCTGGTGCGCGGCCGCAAGGCCAAATTGGGCGGCCCGATCCATCTTTCTGGCCCTCGGGAACGAAGCGATCTCCGATTCGAAATCGGGCGCCGCGCAGACGGCGCGGTGAAAAGACCCGCCACCGAACTCGAAGTCGCGCCAGCCCGCATTCACCCTCGCCGAGCGCGCATTCTGCCACAAATCTCCCGCCGACAATCCCGCGGCAGAAACGACCCCAGTCCCGGTGATAACCACCGGATCATCGAGTAGTAACTTGGTGAGAATAGGATTCATCCCGCGAAGACGCATTGTTTGCTAGGAAGGTCGGTTTTTGGGAGGAAAATCGTCGGGTCAAGCGAGTTTCCGCAACGACTTGTTAACGACCAACTAGACCTTCCAAATCAAACGCCCGATAGATCCGCCGGCGTTTGCCGGAGGGCTCCCGCGGGATTTCCTCGACCAGATCCACCTCCACCGACACCTCGCCGAGGTGGCGCCGGATGACCGGGGCGATCCGTTCGCGGTCCGCTGCCCCGAAGCCCGGTCCCGGCACGATCGAAACCCGCACCCGGTCCCGCGCTTCCTGGACCACGCGGTGATCGATGATCGATTCCTGGCCCGAGGCCAGGTCGATCGCCACCGTGCCCGGCCCGATCCATTGCCCGCTGGTCGAGATCAGAAAATCCTGCACACGTCCCTCCAGGGTTTTCAGGCGCGGTGACGTGCGGCCGCACGCGCAGGGAGTGGGATCAAGTGACGCGGCGTCCTTCAGCCGGTAGCGGATGAACGGTGTCGTGCGCCGCATCAGCGAGGTCACGATGACTTCCCCGAGTTCCCCCGGCGCCGCGGGTTGGTCGGGTTGGCCGAACCGCGCGATTTGCACGATCGTGCGATCGGCCGTGACGTGCAGGCCGTCGTGCTGCTCGCACTCGTAGCCCAGCCAGGTTGTCTCGTTGGACCCGTAGAGATTGAAGATTTCGGCGTCGAACCCGTCCTCGATCATCGCCTTCAACTGGCGTGACAGGGTCTGGCCAAATGGAAAGACGCGCCGTACTCCGCGACGCTCTGGTAGATTTCGGCGTTTGGCTTCCACCGCGAGCAGCGCAATGCACTCCACCGATCCGATGATCGCGGTCGGTTGGCACGCGCGGAAGAGTTGGATCGTTTCCTCCGTGGAAATGTCCACCGGTGCGAAGGTGCTCCGGTACGGCGGGCGCGGATTCTTCAAATAGGGAGCGGCCATCATGAAGAGGCGGTCGCGGTCGGTGATGCCGTGGCCCACCCACGCGGACCAAAGGCTCGCCGCCAGCCGCACTTCTTCCTCGGGGATGGCATAGATCTGCAAGGCGAGCCCGAGCGACCCGCTGGTCGTGCGGACGCTCAGACAGCCGAAGTCCTGGCGTTCATCGACGTAGCGGATCGGGCCGGCATCCAGAAGGTCGCCCTTGTCCGCCGAGGGCAGCCGCCAGAGATCCTCAGCATGCACGATCCCGTCGATCGCCACGCCGCGCTCGCGGTACAGGTCCCGATATAGTGTCACGCGGTCCGCCGCGTGGCGCAGGACTTCGCGAAGCTTGGCGCTCTGGAGGCGCCGCATTTCCGGGCCGGACAAACGTTGCGCGGCGACGAACCGTTGCAGTGCGGTGCTAAAGTGTGTGGCGGCGTCCATGATGGCGCAGGGTCTTGGGGCTCTCGAAGAAGTGCCAGCGAATCACGCGAATGACACGACTAAAGGCCTCTTCATTCGTGTCATTCGAGGGATGCGCGGGCTCAATCTTCTTTCATCATTATATCGCTGGCGCCTTCATAAGCTGGCCCAGAATATCGAGCCGGCATTGGCCGGGTGTGGCGCGGACGATTGCCTCAAATCGCCGGACAGTCGCAGCCACGGTTTCGCGCTCCCAGGCGTCCGGCGTCATCGAGTCCACAGGCGGCGTCGCCACCGGGTCGAAGAGGCGAAAATCGAGCGACCAGTCGGCCGTTCCCCACGTCGCAATCGCCGGAAAAATCGGCGCTCCCGCGAGCCGCGACAGCACGGCGATGCCCCGCGCGAATATGAGCCTGCGGCCGAGAAACGAGAGCGGGATGGCCAGCTTTCCATCCCCACCATCGATGGCCATGGCGACGACACCGCCGGTCTTGAGCCGGTCGAGCGATTCCTTCAGCACCAGCGCGCCGTCGTGCACGATGACTCTCATATCTTTGGAGAGCAGCCGCTCCAGCCAGTCGCTGGGTCCGGAGCGGCTGACAATCAGCGATGGCACCCCGATGCACTGAAGCCCGAGCGGAGCCATCCCGGGCGCTCCATGGTGCCAGAGGGCGACGATGGCCGGCCCCGTTCGCTCGCGCAACTGCCGGATCGCCACGTCGCCGAAACAGCGCATTTGGATTTCCCGGCGCCCCGGCCCCAACAAGAGCCGGCCCCAGAATCTGTTTCGGATGGCGCAGAGCGAGATCTCCCTGCCGACCCCGTCGATTCGATCCTTGGGCAGCCTCGGAAAGAGCGACTCCACCACTTGCCCCAGCGTGTTGTCACCGAGGTGCGCCCGGCATTCCGCCTCGAACGTACCCACGGCTGACCGACGCATCACTTCCACGAGCTGGCGATGCGGAAGTTCCATCAGCAGGGCTCCCAGCTCGCGGGACAATGGCAGATCGTCGGGCATGCCGGTTGGTTAGTCGAATGCCTGGAATTGATCTATCCGGAATTCCTCCACGGGGACAGTCGCCGGCCAGGCGCGCGACGTCGCCTCCACGGCTTGCAAAGCAAGTCATTGGTAGCCTCTGATCCCTGCCTTTCTCCCCTACGAGGCGTGAAAATGCTGGATGGCGCCAGCGCATCGCCCTTGGCGAATCATCTCGCGAATTTCCTCGGTTCATCGGAGCGTTGACCGATGCCGATTCACACGCTCGATCTCCATTTCCAGGGAATCCCGCACGCCATTGCCTCCTACGCGATCCCGCACGCGCAAGGGATCGTGCTGATCGACTGCGGCCCGGGGTCGACGATCCCGGCGCTTGAGACCGCGCTCGAACAAATTGATCGGAACATCGGCGACGTCACCGATGTCCTGCTCACCCACATCCATCTCGACCACGGGGGCGCTGCCGGATGGTTCGCCCAACAAGGGGTCCGCGTCCACGTCCATCCCAATGGCACCGCGCATCTGATCAATCCGGAGAAGCTGATCAAGAGCGCGAGCCGCATCTACGGCGATCGGATGGACGAGCTCTGGGGGCAGTTTCTGCCCGTGCCGGAAGACCGCCTCGTGCAGTTGCAGGATCGCGAGGAAATCCTCATCGGAGGGCTATCCTTCACCGCCCTCGATACCCCGGGCCACGCCGAGCATCACCTCGCTTATCGCCATGACGACACGTGCTTCACCGGCGACGTGGGCGGAGTCCGCCTGCCCGGCCTCGCGTATCTGCAAGTGCCGATGCCACCGCCAGAGTTTCATTTGGAAAAATGGCGGGCCAGCCTCGATAAACTTCGCGCCGAAAAGATCCTGCGCATCGCGCCCACGCACTTCGGCATTTTCGAAGATGTCGAAACCCATCTTTCACAGCTCGCGGGCGAATTGGATGCAGTCGAAGCATTTCTGGAGCAGGTCATGCCTGCCGACCCGCCGGTCGAAGAGATCAACCGGCTTTTTGTGGAGTGGACGCAAACACATTCAGCCTCACGCGGCGTCAGCAACGCAGACATGCGTGCCTACGAGGCGGCCAACCCATCCTGGATGTCCGCCGCAGGCATGCAGCGCTACTGGCGCAAACATCGCGTAGCGGAGTAGAGATTCCCGCCTGACGCAGCGCAACTTCATCCCGACTCGTGACCCTCAAGCCGGTCGCGCCGAGCGGCGTGACAGACGTCGGTTCGGGCACCGCCACAATCGCATACTGCCCTCCGAGATTCACTTCCTCACCGTGGCCGAGAAACCTTCCATCTCGCCGGGATGAAAGAGATGAATCGTCAATTACCACGACCGCGCGAAATACTTTGGCAAACTGGATGGCTTCGCGGTGTGTTCACCGTAGTAGCCTCAATCCCTTTTCCCATTACCCCGCAAAACCAGGCGTGATTGGAAGTGGTGTCGTTGCACGTATTCTCCCTCTCGCTCTTCATCTC
>Ga0070658_10005721_pt1 | contig 10082 bp, 5 predicted proteins | sample KBSC13metaG_FD_64664 | JGI IMG/M metagenome (GOLD analysis project Ga0070658, IMG submission 64664) | Corn rhizosphere microbial communities from Kellogg Biological Station, Michigan, USA - KBS C1-3 metaG | ecosystem: Host-associated > Plants > Roots > Rhizosphere > Soil ... | reverse complement strand
GAGTCGCTCGCTCCGCGCCCCATCCGGCCAAAGAGTAGGCGATTGCGAATTTCGAACCTTCGCGCGTCCGCAGAATCGCCGGCGCTCCGCGGTTGGCGGGCTGGAAATACACTTCGGGTCCGGTGAATACCAGGGTTCCGTCGACCACTTGCCGACTGTCGGCGATCATCGCGCGACCGTTCGTGCGATAGCCGCCCAGCGACCGCTCGAGTCGCCCAAGCAGAAGGTCGGTCGCGTCCATCGCGGCCACGCCGTTGCCTTCGCCGTCCAGCCGTTTCGTCAACGATAAGGTTCGCTCCGTCGCTTCCTGATCTTCGCCGGGCGCCGAGCTATCGGTCGCCGCCTTCATCGCATCGCGTGCCAGCGCGTTGACGTAGCCGGTCGCTTTGCGGACATCCTCGAGGTTTTGCAGCGCTTGCCGCCGAAGCTCGCCGAAATTCTCGTGCTGCGTGTCGGCGTGCGAAACCTCGGATTCAACGGTAATCAACCGATCCTCCACGCTTCGAATCCGGTGCAGCAGGGGCGCTTTTTCCTCGGCAATGCGGCTGCGGACCTCGTTGAGTCGCTTGGCGGCGTCGGTGGTGCGTTGTTGGTAGTCGGCGGCCGCGGTCTTCATTGCCTCGTCGAAGCCGGGCGCCGCGCGCCCGGCGCCGCCGCTGAGCGCGGCCACGGCCGTCACGATCCCTATCCGCAGCCATCGTGGGGAAAGGAACCTTTTCATTTTTGCGGTGAAACCATCCGCGGAACGGCGCCCGGGAGGGAGACGAATTCCGGATCGGCAGTGCCGCGTGCGATCGCGAGCGCCTTTTCGGTTGCGGCGAAGGCCTCGGGCTGTCGCGTCCACTCCCAGCCGCGCTCACCGGGCGTACCCAGCCAGGCTTTGTGTTCGCGATGATCGATCGCGAACGCACGACTGAGACCCCAATAGATAACTTCGTACGACTTCGCCGGGGGCTCGCCTGCGAGCGAAAGAACGTCGTCGGCGACCGTCACCAGTCGGTTGAACTGCGCGCAGCGGTTCAGGACGTTCACAACGATCTGCATGCGCTCGGTCGCGACGGCATCTTTACTCGCCAGGCTGCGGTACGACATCTCCAGTGCGTCCGACAAATGCGGAGGTAGATTGGGACGCAACGTGAGGACCCGTGCCGTGGCGGCTTCCAACCGCGCGCCGACGAGCTTCAAATCGGCCCGCGCGTCCTGCGTGTTCTTCTCGATGCTTTGGAGCTCGCTGCGTTCGCGCGCCGTCTTCGCCAGCGCGAGATCGCGTTTCTCCTCGGCCGACTTCAGGCGTTCGGTCTGCGCGACCAGAATCGAAGCCAACAACTCCCGTTGCGTGCGCCAGTCCGCCTCGAGCCGGGCGGTCTCCATCTGCAACGTTAGCCATTCGTTCGCCGCTTTGTCCGCTGCATCCAGGGCATCGGCGGCAACCGACGCATTTGCGAAGAGTGCGAACCACGTCGCCATAACGTCCAGACGTACGCGCATAGGGGTAAGCGTTAAACCGGCGCCCTGAGCGGGGGAGCCACACTAGAACGTGTCGCGAATAACTCACACCTTACCCTCGCGAAGGTCGAGTCATTCCCGACCGCACCCGCTATGACTTTGTCTATACTGAGTGACACTGACCCGTCGCGCGCTTGTCACCCGTGACGGTGATGATCAGATGCGTCGTCGTTCACGTTTTAGGTAGTTAATTGTTGGGGGAGGCTCCCGGTTCACGCCGGGAGCCTTTTTGGTTAGAGGGGAGCACCTATCCACGAATGTAGGAGGGGCTTTACGCCCCGACCTGCCCGGCTCTCGTTCCCATCCGGGCATAAAGCCCTCCTACAGTGTTCAGCCCACGCCTCATGACGAAACCCAGCCCGTTCCTCTGGCTGCTTCTCGTTTCGCTGGGTGCCGTCGTCGCCGCCGTCCTCATCGTCGCAGGGGTTTCGACGCGACGGCGGCCGTTAATGTCGCTGGCCTCCGCCTTGTCTCTCCGAAGCCTTGGCGACGCCGAAAGAGACCGGGCTTCGTTAGTCACAGTCGACGTGGAATGTGAACGCTCCACCTGGCAGAAAGATGCGTTAGGCCACAGTCTCGTCAGGTGCGATCGATGAGAAATTCATACCTGGTGGCTACGTTGGGATGCAGGAAGTTGCGGGGAGTTATCGCGGGGAACAAGGCGCGCGAGGAGGGCGTCAAGCAACGGATCCCGTCATGCGAGTATCCTTCCTTCTCCTGGCCCTGGCTGGCCTCCCGCTCGCGCGTGCCCAATCGACCAGCCCAACTGTCAGCCGTGCCATCCCGCCTCAAACGCTCGCGCCAAGCGGCGCCGCGGTGACATTGAATCTTGCCGATTTTTTTCAGCTCAGCGGCGTGCAGGGTTCGATTGCACGCTTCGACACGGTGCTCGGGAAATTCGATGTGGAGCTGCGACCCGATGCGGCACCACAACAAGTCGCGAACTTTCTCGGCTATGCACAACGCGCCGATTACACTGGCACGTTCATCCATCGCTCCTCCTCTCTCGGTCTGCCCGGTCCGAACCTTATTATCCAAGGCGGTGGCTATAAACTGTCGGCCGATGGTCCGGTTCATATCGCACAACAGCCGCCAGTGCCGTTGGAATACAATCTTCCGAATTCGCGCGGCACGATCGCCGCGGCGCGCACTTCCGACCTGAACAGCGCGACGAGCGAATGGTTCATCAATGTCGCCGACAATTCGTCGACCCTGGGGCGGTCGAACGGTGGCGGCTACACCGTGTTCGGTCGGGTGCTGGGTAGCGGCATGACGGTTGTCGATGCGATCGCGGCGCTACCACGGGTGAATGCGAGCGGTGGCGACCCGAGCAATCCCTTCTCCGAGCTACCCGTCCACGACTTTACGAGTGGTAATATTGGGAATGGCAATCTCGTGATCGTGAATTCGATTACGCCCATCTCGATGTTTCCGACCGGCACCGCTTCCGGCGCGATTACGTTTTCGGCCAACTCGTCGGCTGCTTCGGTGGTCAATGCTTCGCTCAGCGGATCGACGCTCACGCTGACCCCAGCAACTGTCGGTAACGCGACGGTGACCGTCACCGCGACCGACATTGGCGGCGGAAATGTCACCTTTACGATCCCGGTGAGTGTGAGCAGCGCGACGCCGGCCATTTCTGCGCAGCCGACCTCCGTCACCGTGGCCTCGGGGAATACAGCCGTGTTCACCGCGGCGGCGACGGCAGCGAATACCTACCAGTGGCAGTTTAACGGTGAAGACATTCCTGGTGCGACGTCGCCGACTTTGGTCGTGACCAACGCGACGACCGCAAACGCCGGTTCCTATACCATGATCGCGCGGAACACGCTGGGTACGGCGACGAGTAACGCGGCGACGCTTGCAGTTTCGAACGCCGCCGCGATCGATGTCGGTCGCTTGATCAATCTGTCGATCCGCACGAACGCCGGGGTAGGCGATCAAACCTTAATCGTCGGGTTCACGCTCGGTGGCGATAATGTGTCCGGCAGCACCCCCTTGTTGCTGCGCGGCATGGGTCCGTCGCTGGCGCCTTTCGGCCTCACGCCGTTGGCCGACCCAGTGGCGACTTTGTATGTGGGCACGACCGCGATCGCGACCAATGACAATTGGGGCGGCGATGCGACCGTCGCTACTCGCCGTCAGGCTGTGAACGCCTTTCCGTTTGTTTCGACGAGCAGTCTCGACGCCGCCCTCGCTGTTTCACCGGCGGCCGGTGTTTACTCCATGCAAGTAACCGGAAACGGCGCCACCAATGGCACCGCTTTGGCCGAGATCTATGATGCCAGCGGCTCTGCTTACAGCGCGGCCACGCCAAGGCTGATCAACGTGTCCGCGCGTTCGCAGGTAGGCACGGGCGATAACGTGCTGATCGCCGGCTTCGTCATCGGCGGCAACACGGCAAAGACGGTGCTCATTCGCGCGGTCGGTCCGTCGCTGGCGGCATTTGGCGTTGGCGGTACGATCGCCGATCCGCGCCTCTCTGTCTCCCAGTTGAATGGTCCGACCCTCGCGACGAACGACAACTGGAGCGGCGATCCGCAAGTGTCGGCGATTTCCTCCGCGGTCGGCGCCTTCCCGCTCTCCAGCGGCGCCAGCAGCGATGCCGCACTCGTCATTACCCTTCCGCCTGGTGCGTATTCCGCTCAAGTCAGCGGGGCCGACGGAGGCACCGGCGTGGGGATTGTCGAAGTGTACGAAGTACCGTGACCGCCCTGCGGGCGGTAAGTACCAAGTAACAAGTGCCAAGTACCAAATCTGGTTCGGTCCTGGGAGCGCGGCCGCCCCCGGCCGCATGTCTTGAGAGCAGGGGGCGAGGGCGCCCGCGGTCCCAGGGGGGCGGAACTACACCTGCCGCTTGTTACCTGATACTTCTCACTTCGCCGCGCGCAGCGCGGCGTCAGTGCATCTTCAAGCTAGCGCTCACCTGGAAGACGGCGCTCACGATCGCGAAGGCCAGGAAGCCGACGAAGATGAACACGCCCATCAGTACCGCGCTCGCGATGACCTTGGTGAACATGTTCAGCTGGCTCGAAATGAGTCGCTGGTAAGCCAGCGCGATTTGCTTCAGGCTGGGCACGACGTTGCCGGTGTTCTCGCCCACGGACAGCCGATCGAGCACGAGATCGGGGAAACAGTTGGTACGCGCCAGAGCGGACGACAACGCCTCGCCCTCGAGCACCCGCGCGGTGGCGATCGCAAACGCGGCGCGGTGGACGCGATTGTCGATTTGCCGCTCCGTCATTCGTAGCGCTTCGGCGGCGGTGATGCCGTTTTCAAGGAGCACTGAAAGCGTTTGGCTGAAAGCGAGGACGGTACGCGAGACCGCGAAAGGCCCAAGCAGCGGCAATTTCAGAATCCACGCGTCCGTCGCCGCGCGGCCTGCTTCCGTCGCGCGCCACCGCCAGAAAGACAGGCCAGCGAAGGCGAGACCAACGAGGATGAAGGCCCCGTAGTGCAGCGCAAAATCCGAGACCGCGATCAAGATCGCCGTCGACGTCGGCAACTTGCCACCCAGCGACGTCAGCAGCGTTTGGAGTCGGGGCAGCAGAAAGAAAAGGAAGAATAGGATGACACCAAACGCGACCACGACCATGAACACCGGGTAGGCAAGGGCCGTCAGCAGCTGCCGCCGTAGTTCGCGTTGTTCCGTGAGGTGCGTGATCAACCGCTGAACCGTGTCGTTGATGGAGCCGGTGGCCTCGCCGGCTTGCACGAGGTTCGTGACCGAAGATTCGAACACCTCCGGATAATTCGCCATCGCGCGCCAAAGCGCCGCGCCTTCGCTAATTTGCTCCCATAGACCAGCGCAAAGTGCTCGCAGTCGCGGCTCCTTTACCCGAACGGACAGCAACCGCACTGCTTCGCCAGCCGAAAGGCCCGACGACAGAAGGTCGTACAGCGCCTCGAGAAACGGGAGGCATTCGGCCCGTCGCGGTTGGGTGGTGCCGCGCGATCGCGTCAGCAACGAGGTACTCGCTTCCGGCTCGGCCTTTTTCTTCACGGCGGGCTTAGCCGCGCCGGCGACCTCGGAAACCGAAGAGACCATCAGGCCGCGCGCCGAGATTATCCGCAACGCGTCGCGCCGCGACGGTGCCTCCAAGTCCGCCGCCACTGCCTTGCCCGCGCGATCCCGCGCTGTGTATGAAAATTTCGGCATGGACTACGAATTGCCTCCCGCGAATCTGCGCGAATTTAAGCGAAACGCCGGCAATCCCGGCTGACTTCGGATCGATCGATCGGGCAAGTGCTCCACGGTGGTTTGATTCGCGATCATTCGCGTCATTCGCGGGCGACTTAGCTGTCCGTCACCGTGATGACGCGGAGAACTTCGTCGAAGGTCGTGTAGCCGTCTTTGATTTTCTTCCAGCCGCTTTGGCCAAGGGTCTGCATACCGTTGTTGCGGGCGGTATCGGCCAAGGTCCGCGTGCTCTCGCGTTTCAGGACGAGCTCGTGGATTTCGTCGTTCAGCCGGAAGATTTCGAAAATGCCGATTCGTCCACGATAGCCAGTGCCGCGGCAGCGGTCGCAGCCGACGGGGGCCTTCAGGGCCGCGACGAGTTCGGCTTCGGCTGGATCGACACCGAGAATGGCGAGGTTCTCACGCAACTTCACCTTGTTCACCGGCGCCGGTTTCGCGCACTCGGTGCAGAGGCGACGCACCAGACGTTGGGCGATGACCAGCTCGATGGCCGACGCCACCAGGAACGGTTCGATGCCCATGTCCACGAGACGGGTGATTGCGCCCGGGGCATCGTTGGTGTGCAGCGTGGAGAACACCAAGTGACCGGTGAGCGAAGCGCGGATCGCGATCTCGGCGGTGTCCTTGTCACGGATTTCACCGACCATGATCACGTCGGGGTCCTGGCGGAGCACGTGACGCAAGGCGTCCGCGAAGGTCAGCCCGATTTCTGGCCGTACCTGCATCTGGTTTACTCCCGGGACTTCGTACTCGATCGGGTCCTCGATCGTGATGATGCGTAGGTCGGTCGAGTTGATCTTGCGCAGAAATGCGTTCAGGGAGGTCGACTTGCCGGAACCGGTCGGACCGGTGACGAGGATGATACCGTGTGGATAGTCGAGGACGTGCGTGATCTGCGCCTGTTCTTCCGGGCTCATGCCGAGCCGGTCCATCGTGTACGCTTCCTTCTTTTGGTTCAGAAGGCGGAGCGAGATCGATTCGGCGTAAATGGTTGGGACCGTCGATACACGGATGTCGAGCACGACGCCATTGGCCCTGAAATTAATACGGCCGTCCTGCGGCAGGCGCTTTTCCGAGATGTTCATCCGGGCCATGATTTTTAGCCGGGAGATGATCGCGTCTTGGAAACGCAGTAGATTCTCGGGCACGGGCACCGGTACGAGCAAGCCGTCGACGCGATACCGGATCCTCAACTGTCCCTCTTGCGGCTCGAAGTGAATATCCGTCGCCTGGTCTTCAATCGCCTGCGAAATGACGTCGGTGACGAACCGCACCACCGCCGCGTCTTCGTCGACAATCTCTTCGGATTCTTTCTGCGCCTCCGGCGCGATATAGCTGTCGTCGCCGTCCTCGAGCGATCCGGAACCGACACCGAAGTTCTCGATGATCAACTGATGGACGCGCTCGGCCACGGCGAGATGCCAGACCAGCGGACGCGGCGTAAAGGTGTGCAACCAATCTGCCATCACGCGATCGGGGATCCACGCCGTCGCCACATGGAGCGGCGTGTTGATCGTCGGATCCTCGTCCGAGGTGCCGGCGTCAAGGTCTTGCGTCTCGGATCCTGAGACTTTCGCGTAACGAATCGGAATGATCTGGAATTCGTGCACCAACCGCGCCGGGAGCAACCCGCGGGCGTGGGGATCGGTTTCGAGATTCGTCGCGATATCGAGCCCCGTCGCGTTCGCGACGAGTGTCAGTACGTCCGCATCGGGTCGGCTCAACGCCGCCGCGAGCGTCTCGATCTTCTTCTCGCGCGGTGCTTCACTCAAGGCCTGCCGTTGCTCGTCCGTGAGCATGCCGGCGATATCGGCCGGCAGAATATCCTGTTCTAAGACGGTCATGATGAGAGCGGCCTGCGCCGCGGTTTAGCGCCGCAGAATCTTATCCAGCGTGGACTTCTTCGCCGGGACGTAGTTGGGATCGATCACCGCCTTGATGTCGTCACGTGTCGGCAGCTGTTCGATACGCTTCATCGTGTCGCGATTGTCGACCACTGACTCGTTCGTCAGAACGTACGGACGAAGGAAGAAGATCAACTCGCGGCGATCTTTGTCGTGGCTGCGTGGCCCGAGGATGTCGCCGATAATCGGTATCCCGCCGAGCCGGCTCCGTGCTTTGCGCTCCGTATTCTGCCGAAAGCCACCCATGACGATGATATCGCCGTTGTGCGCCGTGACGTACGATTCAGTCTTGCGCGTGTTGATTTTGAATTGGGGGTTGTTGTCGATAATGATCTTATCGCCGAGATCGGTCAGCTCAATCTTGATGTCGAGCTGAACGGTCCCATCATTACCAATGAAGGGCGTAACCGTGAGTGTGGTGCCCACCTGCTGCTGGGTAATGGACGACGTTACCGCGCCCGCAGAAACGCCACCGGCGAACGAGCTCGTTCCGCTGATGATCGGCACGGTTGTTCCGTCGGTGATTACGGCCTGTTTGCCGTGACTGGTCACGACCGCGGGGATCGTGAGTACCGTGGTATTACTTCTGTCATTGTTCGTTCCGATCGAAATGATGCCCGCGAGGTCGATGTTACCGTTATTACGCGTGATTTCGGCGAATGAGGCGTTGCCGGTGCCGCCGATGCTGATCGCGCCCGCGTTTGCCCCCACGGAAAAGCCTGTAAGCTTGTCGCCGGAAACCTGGAGACCGAGGGCGCTGATGCCGGAGTCGTGGTTATCCGTGAGCGAAACTTCCGCCATGACGACTTCGATCCGCACTTGGGCGAGCACGATGTCGAGATCGTTGATCAAGTCTTGGATCAAACGGATATCGTCGACCGTTCCGGATACCACGATGGCGTTGCTGCGGTCGTCGTTAACGACGGTAACGAGCGAACTGAATTCATTCGTCCCGCCCTCGGCATTCGGATTGCCCGACCCGCTACCCGAAACGATGGTCGGGGTCGCGGGCGGCGGGGGTTGACCGGGCGTGTTCGTCGGTGCCGGCGGCGCGCTGGGATTGAGAGGGTTTGGGCGGGCTGACTGCGATTTTTGCGTTGCCTGATTCTGCGCCTGAATCAGGTGGATGAGAACCTGAGCGACATCGGCGGCCTTGGCGTGCTTCACCGGAATCACGACGTTGCGCGTGTTTGGGTCGGCCTTCACGTCGAGTCTCGAGATCAGGTCGTCGAAGAACGGAAACTGCCGCGGATCGGTAATCAGAATGACCTGGTTGCTGCGGTCGTCGGCACTGTACGTCGTCGCCATGCCCAACTGCTGCTGAATGGTTCCGGTCAGAATGGCGTGTAACTTGGCCACCAGATCGCTCGCCTTGGCACCGTTGCGCAGCGGGTAGAATTTCGTCGCCATGCCGCCGGCACTGGGCCGGTCGACCTGCTGCAGCAGCATTTCGATCCGCTGCAGGTTCGAAATCGTGTCGGTCACGAGGATCGCGTTGGCGTTCGGCATCGCGGTCGCCTGGCCGAAGTTCGGATTCGTGACGTTCTGCAGCATCTGCTGAAATTCCTGCACCCGGAGGAAATCCAACTGGAAGAGCTTCGACGCGACTTTGCTGCTGGCCGGCATGTCCATCGTGGAACCGAGGATGAGCTCCGGCGCCTCCACGCGCGCGGACGTGAGCTGCACGATCTTCAACGCGTCGTTGCCCATCGGCAGCACCGCGATGTTGTTCATCGCGAGGATCGTCTCGAGGTACAGGATCGCCTGTGACTTCGGGATCGGCTTGCTGATCTTGAGATTGTAGCCACCTGGCGCGGTCGGCAGCTGCGCGGGTCGCAGAATGATTTTTCCCGTGTAGATCTCGAGCGCGCTCAACACCGTATCGATGTCAGCGTCGGGCAACTTCAGCGAAACGAGTTCGTCCTCTCCGGCCTGCGCGCCCGGCCGAGTGGGGGAGGGGGGAGGAGGCAGCGGCGGGGCCGGCCGCGGGCCGAGGGGCGCTTGTCCCGAGCTGGGAGGATTCTGCGGCAAAGGCGTCACCGGAGATTGTGCAAACGCCGTCGCAGCACTGGTGAGCAGTACGGCGAAACGACAGTGACGAACAAAACGCGAACTCATGCGAAAGAAGGAAATAGGTGGGCCAGCACGCGGGGAGGGGTAATCAGAGGTCAAACGCCCTCGCTTGTAAAACTCGATTTGTGCCCGGATGAGACGGGGATTTCCCGGAAAAGTTGCCGGTGCTTTTTGCATCGCAAAACGCTCCTGAGGCCTTTGCTTCGCAAGAGACTATGCCGAATTCGTTCGGGAAACTTTTCACCGTGACAACCTGGGGCGAAAGCCACGGCGCCGGCGTTGGCGTGGTGGTCGACGGTTGTCCGCCCCGGCTCCCACTCGAGGTCGCGGAGATCCAGGCCGAACTCGACCGCCGGCGGCCTGGCCAAAGCGACATCGTTACCCCGCGCAAGGAAGAG
>Ga0070658_10005720_pt1 | contig 10082 bp, 14 predicted proteins | sample KBSC13metaG_FD_64664 | JGI IMG/M metagenome (GOLD analysis project Ga0070658, IMG submission 64664) | Corn rhizosphere microbial communities from Kellogg Biological Station, Michigan, USA - KBS C1-3 metaG | ecosystem: Host-associated > Plants > Roots > Rhizosphere > Soil ... | reverse complement strand
CCGATGCCGATGAAGCCGTGGCCCGACGAAGTGATGCACTCGCCCTTGATATGGACGTCGATGTCGTCCCAGTGCGCGAATTCGCCGGCAACGATTTGCGCGGACTCGGGATCGTTCCGATCGAGGTTCTCGACCGTCTGGTCGGAGAAGACGACGCCCCAGCCGAAGGTGACGCCCGGCGCGTTGCGCTCGAACACCTCGATCTGATGGCCCGGATTCCGGAGCTTCATCGAAATGGCGAAATAGAGGCCTGCAGCCCCCCCGCCGATGCAGGCGATATGCATCAACTGACCCTCATTTGTTTTAAGCCTAAAGGACCTGCTTCAACGGCGCAACGCCTATTATGCCGCCGGGAAAAAAGCTCCCTCCGGAACGCCGTCCGGAGTGCTAGAGGCTTACAGCAGCACCCAGATAGACCCGGCGCCCCGGAGCCGGCTCGAGTCCGGTCTGGAAAACCCGCGAATAATATTTCTTGCCCAAGGTTGCCGATCCCGCCGAGCAGCTTGAGCCCCGGCAGCGGCGTCCAGTCGGCGGCGAGATCGACGACCGTGTAAGCGGGGATTTTCGCGGGAATGAAGGTCGCGCCGGAGCCGACCGGCAGGTTCGAATCCTGGAAATATTGCGAGCTGACCGACGTCGCGCTGAGGCTGACGCTGCAGGCGCCCTCACTTCGGAAGGTGAGTCCGCCCTTGACGATGGAATCCGGTGCGAATGCGGGCCTCTACCCCGACCTGCTCCGGGTTCCGGCTCGCAGTGAATTTCGCATCGAGAAGGCTGACGTTGGTGAACAGGACCAGATGGGCCGGTCCGTGCCCGGGCGCCAGCGCAATGTGTCAGCCCGAAGCTGATCGCGGATCGCCCGGCACTGCCGCGGTGACATTGAACCGGGCCCTCGCGCGCTTCCGCAGAGCTTCGGCAGCAGCCTTCATCGTCGCCCATTGCGCCTCGAGCTCGGTGACGTGCGCCCTGACGGCGACCGGGACCGGCGGTGGCCCGTCGAGGATCGACAAGGTATGGAGGATCTGCGTGCTCAGCAGCCGGCTCGGGAAGCCGATGCGGTCCTGGATCCCGTTCGGAAGCGGCGCCTGCGGCACCTGCTCCTCCCAGCTTGCGATCTCGCGGACGAGGTCCGCGCCCTCCCCTTTGCCGGCGAGCTCCTGCCTGATCGCGCGCATGATGTTGGTTTCGCGGTGGACCGCGTTGACGAGCTCATAGAGCCTCTTCGAGAGCGCCTGCTGCTCGTCCCACTGCGCCTGCGGTACCGCAGCGAGATTGGGCTGCGCCACGACCTTGAACTCGCGCTCGACCGTCCTGCCATCCGCGGTCAGCCGTGCCCGATAGGTGCCCGGCCCGACGCGATAGGGCCGGTTCGGAACGAACCGGATCGTGTCCGACGTCGCGACCATCGGCTCGGGGCGGAGATTCCAGACGTAGCGGTTGAGGCCGGCTTTCTTGGAAAGCGGCGGAGCCGGCGGCTCCCCCTGGGCACCCTTCACAAGCTCGACCTTCTCCTCGACCTGGGCCTCGCTCGAGAAGCGCCGAAGCACCAACCCCGTCGAATCCAGGATCTCGAGGGTGACCGGTCCCGAAGGCGCGGTGGCGAAACTATAGTCGATCACCGCCCCCTCTGGGGGGTTGGCGCCTTCGTTCGGCCCCGGGCGCCCGCCGCTCTCGGCGCGAACCGCCGGAGCGGGCGGGAACAGGTAGACAGGCTCGGATGCGATCGCGGGCGTCACCTCGCGGAGCGGCTCGAGGCCGTCGAGCACCCACAGGGCGCGCCCCTGGGTCGCTGCGACGAGGTCGTCGCCGTGGACCTGGAGATCGTTGACCTGGACAAGCGGGAGGTTGAGCTGGAACGGCTTCCAGGACGCGCCGCTGTCGAACGACACGAACACCCCGGTCTCGGTTCCCGCATACAACAGGCCGGGCCTCACCGGGTCCTCGCGAACCACCTGCAGGAAGCTGTTGCCCGGAAGGCCGCTGGTGATTGGCGTCCAGCTGCGCCCGAAGTCGGTCGTCCTGAACGCATAAGGCGCGAAATCGTCGAGCTTGTAGCGTGCAGCGACGATATAGGCCGTGCCCGGCTCGTGGGGAGAGACCTCGATCGCATTGATGTCCCCTTCGGGAAGGCCGGCCGGGGTCACGTTCGCCCAATGGGCGCCGCCGTCCCGGGTCACATGGACGAGGCCGTCGTCGGACCCGGTCCACAGGACCTTCGGGTCGTGCGGCGACTCGGCGATATAGGTCAGAGTCGCATAATGCTCGCCGCCCGCCCCCTCGATCATGATCGGGCCGCCGGTCGTCCCCATCGTTTCCGGCCTGGCACGAGTGAGGTCCGGGCTGATCGCGGTCCAGCTCACGCCCCTGTCGGTCGACTTCAGGAGCTTGTCGGACCCATGGTAGATCACCGTGGGATCGTGGCTTGAGACCAGGACCGGGGCGTTCCAGTTGAACCGGTATTTCAGGTCCTTCACCTGCCTGAAGCCGGCGAACACAGGATAAGGGTCGATCTCGCGGATCAGCCCGGTTGAATCATCATATTCGGTGAGCGATCCGAGAAGCCCGGTTGCATAGACATAGCGCGGATTTGAGCGGTCGAACGAGACGAACGCGCTCTCCCCGCCCCCGATCGCCCGCCAGTCGGGCAATCCGATCCCGCCTTCGAGGCTCTGGCTCGGGATCCTCACCGTGCTGTCGTCCTGTTGCGCCGAATAGATTCGGTAGGGCCAGCTGAGATCCGTGGCGATCCGATAGAATTGCCCGGTCGGCTGGTTCATCTGCGTCGACCAGGTCTTGCCGCCATTGAGGCTGACATTGGCGCCGCCGTCGTTGCCCTCGACCATCAGGTCCGGATTGCGCGGATTGATCCACAGGTCGTGATTGTCGCCGTGAGGTGTCCGGACCTGCTCGAACGTCACTCCGCCATCGTGCGAGACGACCATCGGAGCGGCGAGCACATAGACCGAGTTGCGGTCGGTCGGGTGAGCGAAGACATGCGTATAATACCAGGCTCGGTCGCGGATCCCCGCGTCGCGGTTGACCCAGCTCCAGGTCTGGCCCGCGTCGTCGGAGCGGTAGACCCCGCCGTCGACCGCCTCGATCATCGCCCAGACCCGATTGGGATCGGCCGGCGAGACACTGATCCCGGTCTTGCCCATGAGTGAGGGAAGGCCCTTTGTCAGCCTGGTCCAGTGCGCGCCCGCATCCACCGACTTCCACAGCCCGCTTCCCGGACCGCCGCTGCGTACCGTCCACGGACGCCGGCGATGATCCCACATCGCGGCGTAGAGGATGTTGGGGTTGCTCCTGACGATGTCGAGGTCGCTCGCGCCGGTGTTCGGGTCCACGAACAGGATCTTCTCCCAATGCGCCCCGCCGTCCCTGCTCCGGTAGACTCCGCGCTCCTCGCTCGGGCCCCAGGCGTCCCCCTGGACCGCGACATAGACGAGGTTCGGGTCCTTCGAGTCCACGATCACCTTGGAGATGTGGCGGCTCTGCTCGAGGCCGATCCGGTGCCACGTCTTGCCCCCATCGTCCGAGCGGTACATGCCGTCGCCGCGCGCCGTCGCGACGCCGCGGATCGGCGCCTCTCCGGTCCCGACATAGACGATGTCCGGATTGGAGGGCGCCATCGCGATCGCGCCGATGCTCCCCGCACCGAAATAGCCGTCCGAGACATTGTGCCAGCTCTGCCCGGCGTCGTCGGTTCTCCAGACACCGCCACCGGTCGCGCCCAGGAAGTAACTGTTCGGCCGATCGGGGTGGCCGGCGACAGCGGTCACCCGACCACCCCGGAACGGACCGACCAGTCGCCATTGCAGCGCCTGCCATGAACTCTCCGGCACGCTGCTGGACACCGCTACTGCGGCGGTGCCGGGTCCGGCGCAGGCAAGAGCGGCAAGGAAAAGGATGGTCAGCGAAGTTGAGCGCACGAGACTGTCTCCCCCCATTCGGCGGAACGGTGGAAATGCTCCCACGCACCCGCACGCGATGGCGCAGGAGCCCGAACCCATTTGCCCGGGTTGGCCACTCGCGATCCCACGCGCAACATCCTTGCGCGATTCGGATACTTTACGCATAAACTAATTCAGGTGGCAAGAAGCCGGAGTTCTGCGGGACCGGAGAGGAGTTCCGATCATCTTTTGCCAGCGGTTCGATCCCAAGGGAGTTTCCACAAGTTAGCGTTAAGCAATTCAGAACAGGCCATTTTCTTTAGCCATCGAATTGTTTGCCCCACATTTTGCCCCACATTTACGTCGGCTCTGGTGAACCAAAATGATGAGCGGTGAGACAAATCGCTCTGTTATGTCGCCGATTTCCTAAACCGTCGGCGCGATCAATGTTTGCTGGGGAGCAAGCGGCACCTTGCCAAACGGTCGCGGAAACCCTGAAGTGCGGCCATACATGCATTTATTGAGAAATGGAGCGCGTCTCTTCGTGAGCGACAAGGCGCCCAAGAGCACTTCATCGACCTATGTCGATTGTTGAGTGAACCGACGCCGGCCGAGGACGACCCGCGTGGTGATCACTATTGTTTCGAGCGCGGTGCGACAAAACGGGGGGTGGCGACGGTTGGACGACGCTGTAGCCGTTGCTGGTAGCGCGCGGACGTTTGCCTTCAGATCATGAAGCAGATGAAAGGTCCTCCGCAGTGCACGGTCGCACGTGAAGTTCGCACGTTTGCAGAAGCCAGCTGGGAGAATGAGGGCGGAAGCGTGGATCGGCCGCGCACTCCCCTTGCCGAGCCAATAAAGCGTCCCCGAGTATCCGACCTGTGACGTTCAATTGATTGTACAGCCTGGGCTTAGAAAGCCGCGCTCCGTTCTTAGGAACTGGAGGTGCGCGGTTCTGGCTCGAGGCGGCCGGTGTGGGGCACTGCCGAGCCGTTTCCGTCCGCGCTGGGCTCTGACGGCGAGAGACAAGCGAGCTCACTCCTCCGTGCTGCCGATGTGGATTGCGGCACGGCCACAGCCGCCAACATAAGCACCGGAGGAATCATGCGAAAGCACACCGAGGGACGTTACCGGACCGAGGCTACAGCGAATCGGGTCGCGCGGGCTTACGTTATTGACGGCAGAAAGGCGTTCTTTGTCACCGATGAGGTCTATCGCGCGAGAGAGTTCGAGCCGCCTTTCGAAACACTGCCTACCGTGGATCAATACCAATCCTGATCACAGGATGTGCACAGCAACTCTTGTGAGCTCTGCAACTAGCTGACGTGGCCGGTTGCGGTCGTACCATTCATCACGCGCACACCTTCCATCCATCAAGCATTACGAGTTCGGCCGGTGCACTCCGCGTCACCTAACTGGCACAATCCTAATGGCGTCGATCGGACTCGCACTGGTCCTCATCAGGTCTGTCGCGTCTCGGATCAGACCCTCAAGTTGCACAGCATCAAACCCGGGAAAGCCGGGCCGGAGTTCCAGTGACGTAGCGACGCAGAGGATGATGCGCCGTTCGGCCCCGCTCACCTCCCATTCGTGCCATGAAACCAACGTGGTCCGATCATTGTCGGCCTGGGCATCGCGATTAGCACTGATTGACACAAACAGCGTCCTTTCTGATCCCTCGCAGGTCTGAGCTCGTCCGCCCTACCAAAGCAGGGTCGGAGGGCAACGCCGTTCTCTTGTGACCACACCATCGATCACGTGCGGCTTGAACTTGCCCGCGACGCGTACCGCGCCGTCCGTGCTGTTGCACACAAGGCGCACGCCTCCGCTCTGCAAACGCTCGACCGTGGAGATGCTTACGTTCTCGGCCGCGCAAGCGGCCACAACTTGGTCTTCGGTCAGCGGAACAAGGAGCACCCGGCTCATCGGTTCTCAGCCCGTTTAGCCGCGGCAATCGCGTCGCCCGCATTGGAGTAGCGATAGCCTCCCCAAAGGAAGAACTCGGCTGGCACCCGCTCGATGCCGTACCGCGCCAGTTCCGACTGCATCGTTTCGGGTAGCGGATTCGCAGGGTTGGTCGTGGCTGGGCTTGCGCCTCCGGCGTCGCGTTGTTGGCGCTCGGAGTCCTGCTTCATGGCAGCCTCCAGTTCTCGGATATTGATCGGCACTGTCCGCGTTCCCGAGGCCGTGGGCACAATCAGCATAGTAGAGTTGCGGACGTGCGCCGTGTGGCCGCTAGCTGAGTAACTACTCTCAGCGGTCTCGATCACGTACCGTCCGGGAGGAAACACCTCCTCCGCAGCCCCCAACGTGAACTCGAAGTGAAACACCGCGTCCTGGTCGAAGTACCGTGCGCCGGCACTGTCATCCCGCTGTGGGCGGGCGGATCCCTTGCGACTTGCAACGAATGACGCCGCGTCGGCCCTAAAGTCGGACACTCTGTTCTCCTGCTCGGCAAGCGGGAACACGATGGTCCTCAGTCACGCATGGCTTGCTGCCACTGGGAGCGCGATAGCGCCTCATATGGGGGCGGGGTCTCTTCTGAACAAGGCAAGCGCAGTGACGTACGCAGCTCCGATGAGCGGTAACGTGGTCGACGGCGGCTAATGCATTTTCCACCGCCCGGAGCGATCCGAATGCCGGGTTCTCGCATACAGTCTGGCCGAACTTGGCCGTAAGCGGCACGTCCGGTGTACGGCGCATGAGCGGAGAAACGTGTCGTTCCTCCAGCTAGGTGGTTACCCGAGCGGCTTCAGCGGCCGTTGCTCGTCGCGCGGCGGGTCACCGTCGATGAGATAGCGCTTGAGCTTGCGGCGGATGAGTTCCGCCCCCTCGCTACTCATGCACACTAGGCGAACACCGCCCTGCGGCAGGCGCTCGATCGCTGAGATGGCGACCTTTTCGGAAAGGCAGCGGATCACGACAATGCCCTCGTCGAGGGTGAGATTAATTACCCGGTTCATCGACGCTGGCTTGATGGGTCGAGCTTTCGCGCTTGTTCGTCGAAATGGTCACCGAGGGCTTCGATCGATGTCCTACCGGCGCGCGTGCGTGCGACTGCAGCGAGCCTGCGGCACGAGGCAGCCTGCTCGCGCAAGCCCTCCGCGGCGATGCGGGGGTCCAGACGGCGCTCGGGAGTATCGTAGAAATCCATGGGTTGTGCTCCATTCGGTAAGCGGGAGCACAAGGCTGTCTCTCAGCCGCGCGGGTGCCTACACGAAGTTGGGCGCTCGCTGCGCTCGTGTATCAGTCCGTCGGTTAAGAAGCGAAGCTATTCCAGCGCTTGAGCCGCTTTTCGCTCCACTTCCTCCGTACGGAGCCGCTCGGATCGCTGCGCCTGAGCGGCGAGCGCGTTCCAGGCTGCCTCGGACCGACGGCAACGCTCGCGCACGTGGTCGAGCGTCGCCGCTTCCACCTCGGTCCGCGCCAGATCGGCGCGGGCGAGAAAGAATTGTAGATTGGTGCTTCGGACGACGGTGCCCGACAAGCTACTCCGCCTGCTGGTCGTTCGCGGCCTGGGCGCTTTCATCGTTCGCAGGCTGTTCGTCATTCGGCGCGGCGCGGGTTGATTCCTCGGCAGCCTGCAGATTGACCGCGCTCATCTTGCCGCGATCGTCCTGCTGAAGATCATAGCTGACGCGTTGGTTTTCGCGCAGGGTGCGCATTCCCGCACGCTCGACTGCGGTCATGTGGACAAAGGCGTCGTTGCCGCCGCCGTCAGGCTGGATGAAACCATAGCCTTTGCCTTCGTTGAAGAATTTTACGGTTCCGATGGTCATTGGATTTTCCTTCCAAGTGCGAGCCCGAAGGTCCGGGCCGCTTCACGCTAGGAGCAACAAGAGAAGGAAGAAGGAGCCGCAAAGCGCCTTGAGACCGTCATTTTGCGACAAGTAGCTGAAGAGATATGGGCACGTGGTCGCGCAATTGTAAGTCCGGTCTTCTAGGACCGCTGTAAATTAACGTCTCAAGCAGCATTGTGACGTACAAAACTTTCTAATTATTACGTTCTATTTGTCTGCCGGCCTGCCGCTGAAACATTTTTCAAATTCGGTTCTGACAGCGTCAGCAAAAATATTATCAACCATTCGTGAAAACATTCGTTTTTCGGGCAGCGACGTGCTAAGAGAGGCGATCGCGCGAGGAATTGTCCGGTAGGCTATCGCACGGCTGAGAGACCCAATGTGCTCCCGCTTACGAAGCGTGGAGCAGGCACAATGGATTTCAACTACCTCTACCAACGCCACCAAATCTCGCTGTTCATGGCCGAGAACGGGTGCTCCCAAGAGGTTCGCCAAGTTCACCGTGAGTTCGGCAAACGCTACGCTGAACGCATCGCCGACGCGAAGCAAGCTCACCTGAGAGCAAGCGCAGCATAATGCAGCAGTTGACGCGCAACGAAGCGGCAGAGGAGCTTCGCGACCAAGCGGCGTCCTGCCGAAGGCTTGCGCGAAGAGCTCGCACGATCAGTGGATCGACGGCGCTCAAGACAGTCGCCGATCAGTGCGATGACGATGCGCGCCGGATCGATCCAAGCACATTCAAGCGCTGAGTGAAACGAGGAGTCCAATGCAGGAACACAACGAAGTCGACCAGGCCGAGCTGGACCGCTACGGGATCGAACGTATCCCTGCCGACGTGTTCCTCTGGGGCGGCTACCGCTACTCCAGCGCCCGCGATGCGGTTGCCGCCGCGAAGCGCAACGCGAAATGAGTTCGACGAAGCGCGAACCTGAGGATTCCGCCGACGGCTGCCGGGGCCTCGAACGTGATAGGCGCGAGCGTGCTGCAGCTACCACGAGCGAGCACATGCGCATGATCCTCGAACGCAGCACCAACGCATGGTCGGCCAAGGCACAGCTTCTGAGCCGACTGGAACGCAATTTTCTTGCGCGCGCCGTCGAAATCCAAGGCGACCGCCTTCGGCCGTCCAACAAAGAGGTCGCGGACAATGGCTAAAGGCCAGCAAAGATCGAACAAGGAAGTCCGAAAGCCGAAGGCCAAAGGTCCCAAGAAGACCAATGCGGCTAACCCGTCGAAGAAGCCGGTCGAACCTGATCTCGGCGATAAGCGCCGTACGCAGGTGGTGAGGCCGGCCGGTTCATAGGGACACGGTCAATTACTGGCACGGCGTTCTCGAGCAGGGGCGCCGCGCTGGCACTCTCTCGTTCGGCGAGCCGACTGCCGACCTGGTGGCAGAGCTTGAGCAGGAACTGGCGACGGCGTCGCGGGCGAGGCTCCACCTTCCGTGATGCAGCTTCATTGATTGACTCGTGCCTCATTATTTACCTCGCTTTCCGTGCCGAATGATCGGGCATCGCCGGTCCCGGAAACGCCTACCTCCATTCGACCGAGAGACGATGGCGAAGCATGTGCTGTCGTTGCAACGCGCCGATGCGAAAACATGGGCTACTGGGCCGTCAGGAATGTCTGGAGGCCGGGCCCATTTAGCTCTGACCGCTTTTGCGCCCGCGTGAGTCTCACGGACCCAATGGGCATATCTTTCCATCTTCGAAGCGCCTATCGGGCTAAAGCTACCAGCCGATATCGACGGTTTTCAGCGCTCTGCGCGCTCGCTCCATCCTTAACGCCAGCTAGCCACGAGATGCCCGATCCGGGGCATTCCGGCGAACGCGCACGATAGGCTTATGGCGAAAGAAGAACTGCTCACAATTGAAGGTGTTGTCGACGAGATCCTTCCCGACGGCCGGTTCGGGGTGATGCTCGACAATGAGCATAGGATCATCGCTTACACAGCCGGAAAGATGCGCCGTTACCGCATTCGGTCGATCGTCGGCGATCGGGTTCACGTGGAGATGACCCCTTACGACCTTTCGAAAGGCAGGATCGTTTATCGCGAGAAGCTTGCCGGGCAGTCTTCAGGTCCCAGACGGCGCGGCTTCCGGCGGTGAATAAGTCGATCAGTCCGCTAGCGACCGCTGCGATCTGCAATGCAGTCCATTGGAGTGAATATGCGAACTTCTGAAACGACAGATCGTGCGTTGATCGACCTGCGCGACCAGCGCACCGACTTGGCGATCAGGATCAGCTTACTCAAAGACGTCGACCAGCCGGATCAGCTATTGCTCTCTCGGTTGCAGCGCGACCTGGAACTCTTAGATCGCCGCATCGCTACTCATCGAAGTGCGCCTGAAATTTAGATCCCTTCCCGCCAGTGCACGGTGCACGAATG
>Ga0070658_10005719_pt1 | contig 10082 bp, 3 predicted proteins | sample KBSC13metaG_FD_64664 | JGI IMG/M metagenome (GOLD analysis project Ga0070658, IMG submission 64664) | Corn rhizosphere microbial communities from Kellogg Biological Station, Michigan, USA - KBS C1-3 metaG | ecosystem: Host-associated > Plants > Roots > Rhizosphere > Soil ... | reverse complement strand
CGATTGAGGGGACATTGCCGCTTGTACTAGGTGAAGAGAAGAGCTACTTAGAACCCTGTATCGCCAAAGCACCACTTCGACAATTTGAAGTGCACTCTCTCCGACATTTTCACCGAGCGACATTTTTATCGTCAGACTTTCAACCACAACATCGTGCGAGAGATTACATCTGGACGTGTGTAAAGTCTTGATGGAGAGCCACCTCTCGAGTTTCTTGGGTGCCAACCAGCTTGACTTGCAGCTTCCGGCCGATCCCTTGCGTACCTTTCGGATCGCGTCTCAAGGTAAGCGTACGGGAACCATCATTCCACTCGCACTGAATGCGCATATATTGGCGCTGTTCGAATGCATAGCTGGAGTGGTCATCGTCATACCAGCTAGACCGTCCATCTGCGCCCGGATAGACGTGCAGCGTAGTGGGCGCACTTGCCGCCTCCGCAGTGTGCTGACGCAACGGATCCATAGGGATGATGGCGCCTGCCTTGACGAACAGGGGCAACGTATCCAGAGCAACGGAGACGTTAGTTTTCTTCCCGCCTTCCACGCGCTCGCCAGTCCAGTAGTTCCACCACGTTCCGCTCGGCAGATAGACTGCACGCTCTGTTGCACTCTTCTCGTAAACCGGAGCGACCAGGAAACTATCACCCCACAGATACGTATCATCGGCCAGCACAGCCTGCGCATCGTTCGGATACGAAAGCCACAGCGCTCGAATCAACGGAAGACCAGTTTCATGGCTCTGTGCCGCGGCCGAGTATGTGTAGGGAAGTAGTTCGTAGCGCAGATTGAGATATTTTCGGCAGATCAGCTCAACATCAGTCCGATGAAGGTCGGCCTCGGGTGGCCAGTTTGCAACCCAGTCACCCTCGACTTCCTTTGGGCCGCTCGTTCCCTGACTCCACCCCCAGGGCAAGTGGAGCTTCCAGGAACGCCCATGGCATCGGAATGACGGACAGAATGCACTGAACTGAAACCACCGGACGTAAAGTTCAGGCGAATATTCCGCAGTTGGGACAAAGCCGCCTGTATCCGTTCCCCAGTATGGAATTCCTGAGAGCCCTACATTGATTCCCACCATGATTTGCTCTCGAAGGGCCAGCCACGTAGAAAAAGTATCTCCTGACCATAACCAGCCATATCGCTGGAGACCCGCATAACCATTACGGTGAAGAGCGAACGGCCGCTTGGTGGGATCGTCCATTCGCGAACCCTCGAAGTACATACGGTTGCGCATCAACCGCGCATAAACATTGAGACGATCGCCCTCGTCGGGCCACCAGCCGTCCACCCCAAGCTTCGCAAGCGGCGTGTGCTTTTTCCAGTATGTAGCGGCGTCACCGGGCTCCTCCTTCTCCGCTCCCGCGTCTGTGACCTCACCGTGGAAGTCGCCCGGAGGTACGACATGCAGGATGACTTTGCAGTGTTCCTCGTGAATCTGCTGGATCACCGCTGCCGGATCAGGGAACACTGTCTCGTTGAACGTAAACGATCCGTGACCGGTGTTCCACCCTGAAGGGCAGAACCCCGTGCCGAGATAGATCACGGCGTCACATGGCAGTTTTTTCTCGCGGAACGTCTTCACAACAGAGATGATCTCGTTCTTGTCTGCAAGTGTGCGGTGCGACTGCTGATATCCGAATGCCCAGAGCGGCGGAAGGTGCGGATAGCCGGTGAGATCGGCATATGCCTGGAGAATATCCGCGGGTGTGTCCCCCAGCACGAGATAGACATTCCGCGTCGATGTCGCTTCGCTGCCGCGGAAGTGACCTTCGGTCTGCGAGAACTCAAACGAGCCGGAGGGCTGGCCGACAAAGACGCCCCAACCTTTCGGGCTAATCATCCACGGAATAGGGAGTCGCGCACCGAACGTCCGCAGATCAGGCGAGTGCTGTCCGTTGACCATGTCGTCGCGCGTACCGCGGCGATCGTAGGGGTGAACACCCTCCCCTAAACCGAAGACAGGTCCATCCAGGTTGAACCGGACATCCGTGCTATCCAGGTCGAATCGTATCTCCTGTCGTAATTGGCCACCCTCATAGGCACTTACGTGCAATGGCCCATCGGCGACCTTTACGGAGTACTTGCCCCATGGAACCGTCTTGGGTTGGACCTCTCCCGGCCCTGCAAGCATCCTTCCAGAGTCCTTAACAACGCCCAGCTCTGGAAAACGAGGAGCGTCGTTCGCAGGCGAAATACTGATGCGCAATATATTGGCGGAAAGTGCCGACAACGTAAGATCGAGTGCGCCCGGCTTCGCGGTCAACTGACGACTGTTAACGCCTCCGGTAAACCCCAGAATGCGACGGGAAAGAAGCACCTGAGCCGAAACGGCGCCGGTTCCCAGCAGAAGTGCTCGACGAGTGACTGTCATTAAACCGTTATCCCTCTTTTTTGCCGTTAGAAATTGAGACGTCCCGCCAGTTGGAAATAACGGGCGTTGAAGGCCGTGGTCGCTTTTCCGAAGCTACCGTTTGAAAGGTCTGCAACCATGCCCGTCAGATTGGGCCGATTGAACAAGTTGAATGCGTCCGCGCGGAACTCGAATTGGCCCCACTCCTTCACTGGAAAGCTCTTCAATACACTGAAATCCGTATTCGCGTATCCCGGGCCCCGATAGCGATTACGCTGTTCGTTACCCTCTGAGCCAAGACTCGGGATGGTGAAGGCAGATGCCGGGAACAAGCCTTTCAGATAAGATTGGCGGTCCCGCGGCTGCGAATACCCAAATGCAGGAGCGTTGGGATAGTCGTAGTTGTAGCCGTCGCCGTTGTAGTCTCCGCTTCCAGTTTTTAGCCCAATTACATTGCCGCTCCCGTCCAAGGTTGGTTGGAAGGTTGCCGTGGTGAGTGCCGTAAAAGGGGTACCGCTCTGCAATATTACTGATCCCGAAAGCACCCATCCATTTGTGACCGCTCGCGCAACTGGATTCCATCGTTTGATACTCGGAAGCTTCAGGCTCTCTGACAACGAGAAGTGATTTGGCGTATCGAAATTCGATGGTCCCTGATACGTAGACCGTGGCGCCAGCACATCCGCGTACTGTGTGCCGTAGTCGATAGCCGATGACCTCGTATACGAGGCTTGGAAGGTATCGCGAGAGCCGAAGCGCCCGTTGATAGTTGCGATAAATGCGTTGTAGTGCGATTGGTTTCCATTGCGTGTGTAATTGATGGCGCCAAAGCTGGTAAGAGGACGCACCAGCTTACCCTTGTTCGCAATGTAACTACCGGAAGTTCGGTTGATGTCGTTGTTTGCAGATATCGTGCTTATGTCGCCTTCGGGCAGATTACGCGCAAAAGATCCGCTGTAGTTCACACCGGCGGTAAGGTGGGCTCCAATCTGCCGCTCGATACCCACCGAGTAATTCACGATTATAGGAATCTTCAGATCCGGATCAGTTCCACCGATATTAGCCGTCGGGAAACCGGAGTACGCGCCGTGCGCATCGGGAACGCCCGGAGAAAGCGTGGGAATTGGAAAGTTGAACGGATATGTCGCGCTCGTGCCGAGCCCGAAGATTGGTGGCACACCCTGACTCGCGAAGAAGGTTGGGTTTGCAAACGCAGGCGGGTTAGCCCGTAATGGCACGGTAAGCTCACCGTTTGTGAACCACTCGTGATACACACCGATACCGCCCCGAACAACGTTCTTGTGACTGCCTGTCGGATCCCAGGAAACACCTACTCGCGGACTGAAAGCCTTAGGAGCCGAGTTGTAGACCTTATTCGTTACCTGCAGAGTTCCGCCCGCGACTTGCTGCGTGATGGTGCTGCCACTGCCTAGTTTGAAGTTACTGATGATGGACCCAAGTGCGGAAGAGGGGTACGGATTCCCGAAATCGTCGAACCTAATTCCTAGATCGAGAGTGAGCCTGCTGCTGGGCTGCCACTGGTCCTGTATAAACACGCCGAAGGTCGTGCTCGATACCCCGAGTGAGAAAAACGCCTTCTGCCCTGTTACGGGGTTGTAGTACACGCCTGTCTCTGAAAACGGCGCATCGTGCGAGAGGTCCAGAAGATTGTTGAACGTAAATACGGGCTGCGATTGCACCTGCCCGAATAGTGTGAGCTCATCGCCATGAAAGCCCTCAAACCCAGCCCGAATATTGTGCCGGCCCTTCACGAAGATCACCGTATCGCGCCAGTGATAGTTGTGTTGGATGAAGTCAAGGTGCGGCTGTGGGATGCCAATGGCGGTTCCTTGGCCGCTTATGTTCACTAGCGGAACGTTAAATGGACCAGACTCAGCTGATAAGCCCTCAAGCGGCAGGTAGCCAAACTTCGCTTCGTTAAGAAGACGCGGGTTGAACGTATGTGTCTCGTTCACTTGGAACGACCGACTGGTCTGCTGGTTGCCTGTATCCATGCCGGAACGTACCGAGGCTGTCAGCGTGTTCAGAACTGAGTTGTAATAGCTGGCATATAGGCGCTCTCGCTTGAAGTTCTGATCAACACGGACAGACCACTGCGTCCCGTTCCGAAAAGGCGAGAGGGCATACGTCCCGGTATCAATCATCGGCATGCTGCACGGGATGTTATAGGTTGCCGAAGTGCCGCAGGTGTTGCCGAGCACTTGCTGCGCAGTCCGGGACACTCCCGTTACATTGGCTTTGCTCACGGGGTACTTCGTCAGCAGCTGAGTGCCAATGCTGCTCGGAAACGTGCTCTTCGCGAAGCTGACGAACTCTGGGGATTCGAACGTAGTTGCGCCGCTCGTGGTGCTCAGGGACCTTAGCAGTTGCGTTGAGGCGAAGAAGAAAGTGTGGTCGCGATAGATGGGGCCACCGATCGCGCCTGAGAAATTGTTGTAGTGGAATGGGGCATATCCTGCTACGGGAGTGAATTCATTTCGCGCCCACAGTTTGTTACCGGTGTAGTAATAACTCGCTAGTCCGTGGACGCGATTACCGCCCGACTTAGTCGTGATCGCCGTTTGGATCGATGTGGCTCGCCCATATTCGACTGAGTAAGTCTTTGTCTGTAGGGCCACTTCTTGGACAGAATCCGAGTTAGGAGCTGTATTGACGACGCCAGGACGGACGGAACTTGTAATGTCGAGACCGTCAATTATGTAGAGATTTCCATCGAATCCGCGCCCATTTGCGCTTGCCTGGTTCGTAATCTCCACATTGAAGTTGTCAGGAACTCCGCTCGTAGTTGCAAGACCCGTGCCTGTTACACCCGGTGCCAGATTCGCCAGACCAATAACGGATCGCCCCTGCACAGGAAGAGCATCAATCTGGTTTTGCGGCAAAGTCGTCTGAATACGGCTGTCGGCAGTACCAAGCAATGGGGCCGCACTACTCACACTTACTGTTTGCGTGGCGCCTGCCACGCTTAGCCTCGCCGGAAGGTTCAGCGTCTGTTCCGTCAACAGAGTAGGGTGACTGAGAAACTGGGCGAACCCCGTAGCGTCGACTGTAACGGTGTAATCCCCCGGAGAGAGGCGCTGAAAATCGAAGCTGCCGGACTCACTTGTCGTCATCGTCCTCGAAATCCCGGTCGCGTTGTTTTTCACTACCACTGTGGCGCCGCTTACGAGAGCTCCTGAACTGTCCGAAACAATCCCTCGAATACCGCTGTTGTATTGAGCAGAAGCGCTCAACGCAAACAGCGCAAGGATTGAAGCGGTTAGCACGAGACGAGTGCACAGAGAACCGATGCGCGGAACCAGCTGAAACAGCCAAACTGCGGATGACTTGGTGGCGAGCACAGTACCCCTCCTGATTGGAAACCAACTGTCTTTGATGAGCAGCGCAAAGGTACAACCTTTAGTTTGACTGTGTCAAGCTCCGGAGTCTGATCCGTGGGTCCTTCATCTCTGTAGGGTTTTAAGCCACACATGAGGGACGCGCATCTAGTGACGTCATTGCGAAATTAACTCGGTAGTTCCAAGTCCCACGTCGTTGGTATATTGCCAAGATTCCCACAAAAGGTAGTACCAAGACATATGGTTATATCTCAGGAATGCCAGTCCAGTGTCGTCCCGAGGGGATTGGAGCGCATGGAGCGACTTCAGTATCAGGTGGTATACGTATTTTCGACAGACAACTGGAAAAAAATGGCCCACAGAACTGAGGGAAGCGTCCGTTTCTTTGGAATGTTAAGAGATTTCTTAATCGCAGACGGGATCATGATGAAAACGAGAATAGATTTTGCGCTTATGCTCTCACTCGGGCTTGTGGGGGTTGGCGCCACCTTGACGATGGCGCAACAGGCTCCGACGGGACGAGGCGTTCCTCCACACAGGCTCAAAGGCCCCTGCGACATCTACGCTGTTGCCGGTGACCCATGCGTGGCTGCTCACAGCACCACACGCGCACTATCCGCTTCGTACAGCGGGCCACTTTACCAGGTCCTCCGGCAATCGGACGGCCAGGTTCTGGACATCGGCGTCGTGCAGCCCTCTGTATCGGACTCGGGCGGATACGCCGACGCAGCCGCACAGGATAGGTTCTGCGCCAACACTTACTGCTGGATCACTACAATCTACGATCAGTCCGGCAAGCATAACGATCTCACTCAACCGCCGCGCGGTGGCTTCAGCGGACCGGCAATGGGCGGATTTGACAATGTCCCCATTGCCGATCTGGCTCCGGTCACGATCCTCGGCCATAAAGTCTACGGCGTATTTATTGAGCCGGGCATGGGCCTGCGGAGAAACGATGCAAAGGGCACCGCAGTCGATGACCAGGCGGAGGGGCAGTACTGGGTCATAAACGGGCGACACTACAACTCGGGCTGCTGCTTCGACTACGGCAACGCCGAGACCGACAGCCGTGACGACGGGAACGGCACGATGGAGACTACCTACTTCGGAGACTCTCCAGGCTGGTATCACGGCAATCCCCCAGGTCCGTGGGTGATGACCGATCAGGAGAACAACCTCGTCGGCTGCGTCAACGCGGACGGGTCGAAGCTCTGCCCAGCACTGCCGAGCATCACATGGCGGTTCGTAACCGCGATCGCAAAGGGCGAGCCGCACCACTGGACGTCCATGGGGGGTAACGCGCAGCAGGGCGCGCTTTCAGTGATGTTCGACGGACCGCGTGTAAATGCGACCTATGATCCGATGCGTAAGCAAGGCGCCATCCTGCTGGGCAACGGCGGCGACAACAGCAACGGATCCCAAGGCACCTTCTATGAAGGCGCAATGACCGCCGCAGGGACTTTCCCGAAGGACGCCACCGATCAACTAGTACAGGCCAATGTTGTGGCAGCGGGCTATGATGTGCAGCCGCTGCTGCTCGCGCCGGCCCCAGCCACGGCCGCGCACCCGGGATTGCAGACGTTCTCGCCAGGTTCGTCACAAGACACCGCCGTAACCTTCACGAACACCACGGGTGCGCCCGCCGAGGGCGTCAAGCTGGCCATCTCGACGCCGAAGGGATGGACCGCCGTGGCCTCTGGAAGCAGTTCGTTCGGCGACCGAGTTGCTCCGGGCGCCAGTGTGAGCGCCACCTTCAAGGTCACTTCAGGATCGGCGGCCTTCAACGGCGATCTGATTGCCAACGCTTCGTGGACCCGCTCGGGCACCAAGCAATCCACTACCATTGCCGAGAAGGTTCGTAACGTGAGCCCGGTTAAAATTAACGAGTTCAGTGCCGGCACAATGAATTCATTCATTGAGCTCTACAACGCAGGGACGACGGAGGTTGACCTCTCCAACTGGTCCCTAACCGAGCATCCCACGCAGCAGGCTATCTTTTCCACGGTAAAGCTCCCGACCGGGATCAAACTCGCGGCCCACAGTTTTTACCTGCTTGGGCTATCCAACTCCGGGCTTGCTATTCCTGAGCGCGCGGGTAGTACCACCATCCACGTCCGGAACTCGACCGGGATGAAGCCAGGCGACACAATCAGCATCGATTCCGGCTCCGGCATGGAGACCGGCAAGATCGCGAGCGTCGGAACGGCGGCCAGCGTTGCCACCACAGTGTGGCAACCGCTTCCCGCAGGACCGGTCATCACCATCCCTGTCGGCTCGACGAGTATGCCGGTTGCGAGCACGGCCGGCTTCGTAGTCGGCGAGATGATCGCTCTGGGCTACGGCGCCACCTACCCAGCGGTCGCAAACAGTCGAGAGCAGTATGAAGTTGCCACAGTCACCGCGGTGGGCAAGCCGGGCACGCAAGCCTATCTGGCCGCGGATGCGGCTGCGAGTTCCAGCAACATCAAAGTAACTTCCGTCGCCAACATCTCGGTCGGTGACAAGATACGGCTGGACATCGACAGCTCCGGCCATGGGATCGAGACCGTCACAGTCACACGCGTCGGTACGCAGGCGATCCGTTCGGCGCTCGCAGCGGATGTGAGCGCAGGCGCGACCAACATCAAGCTACGCACCGTGAATGGTCTTGTCGTGGGCGACCGGATTATGATCGGTAGCTCTGCGGACCAAAAACTTGTCACCATTACCGCCATCGGCACGCCGGGCCCGAGCGGCACCGGTGTCGATTTCACGCCGGCCTTCGACCACGCGGAGCGAACCGGCGATATCGTGACCAATCCAGGTACAGGCCTCGATCTCGCGGCGCCGCTCAAATTCAACCATGCGGCCAATATGCCGTTCAGCGATCGCGGGACGGGGATCACCTTCCAGCCAGCGACGGCTTTCGCTCACTCGAGCAATGAGCCTGTCCAGGCGCTCGGCACCGGCCTTACGTTGGAGAGTCCGCTCGCGAAGGATCACCCTATCGATACAGTCGTGCGCGATTCTGCCGTAACAGCGATCGGCTACCAGGGAACGCCCGCGCCCAACCAGTGGTTCGGCGGACCGGCTCTCTCCCTCGCGGCAGGCAACATGGTGCTGCGAGACGCTGCCGGCATGGTTGTCGACAGCCTCAACTACGGCCTTCTCGTCGATCCATGGGCCGCGGAGGGTTACCAGGGCGCCTCGGGAGCGTCGCAGAGTGGCTGTCACGTGACAGCCCTTGGCTCGTTCGGCGGCTTCGGACGAGGCGCGGTTGTTCCCGCGGAGAACTACCGAAGCGCAGGGCGGTTTCCGGATGGCGCGGACAGCGACAGTAACTGCACTGATTTTCATATGCAGGCCGTCGTCTCCCTGTCGGCCGGTTCGGCTGCGGGTGCGACCAACCTCAAGGTCGGAAGCGTGGAAGGCTTCGCCACTGGCCAGACAATCATGATCGATACTGGTGCGAATCAAGAGACGGCCGTCATCGCAATGGTTGGTACGCCAGGTGCGACGTTGCTGGATGGCGCTGCTAATCCGGGCGCCACGAGCGTGGTTGTTGCAAATGCGTTTGCCTTCAGGCCCGGCCAAACCATCACGATCGATAGTGGCGCGAACGCCGAAACGGCGGTAATTGCCGCCGCTGGCCGGAGAGGCACTCCCGAAATCTCGCTCGCCACGCCCTTGAAACTAGCGCACGCAGCCGGTGCACAGGTGGCCGGAAGCGGCATTACGCTCGCTTCCGCGCTGACTCGAGTCCATACATCCGGAGCCCAGGTTGCCAACAACCTTCCCACTCCAGGCGCGCCAAATAAGTACGACAGCAGACCTCGTTGAATAGCACTCTGGGAACACCGATATATGGTCACTGGATACTGCGGCCGATGGCAAACGGATTTCAAACCGACATCTCACCATCTGGCTTCAAGACCATGAACAATCGGATCACCGAGCGCATGGCAGAACTCCAAGACCTATCTGGGGTCGAGATGCGTGGAACACCCGCAATTAATTAGCGATAGGAGCTGCTAGGAACCAATTCGATAATTGAATTTGTATTGGTTGCCCCCCAGGGATTCGGAGAGCATTACAAGACGTTTCCAATCCAGCTTACAGGATTGGAATTGAACCCCCGACTGTGATGTGAACTGTTACAACCCTTCGCAGACCCGCGCCCGGCTTTGGAACGCATGTCTTCTAAGCCGGGGGTGTGGGTTCGATCCCCGCCTCGCCACCACCTTTAGATCAAATACTTGCGGGTATTGCCAACCTTCCGAATAGCAACCTGTATCAGTTCAGTCGCGAAGCGTGATCGGGGAAATCCTGGGACCCATCTTCAAATTCCGCTACCATCCGCGAGCGGCGTATTGTGGGGCGAATCGCCGCGCGCG
>Ga0070658_10005715_pt1 | contig 10088 bp, 9 predicted proteins | sample KBSC13metaG_FD_64664 | JGI IMG/M metagenome (GOLD analysis project Ga0070658, IMG submission 64664) | Corn rhizosphere microbial communities from Kellogg Biological Station, Michigan, USA - KBS C1-3 metaG | ecosystem: Host-associated > Plants > Roots > Rhizosphere > Soil ... | reverse complement strand
ATGCCGTGCGACGAGATTTCGGCCGACTGGGCGGCGCAGCGCATCAAGGGGCTGAGCCTCGGCGGCGCGGTGATCGACGGGCTCAAGCGCTCGCTTGGCCTCAACAAGCGGCCGAACGACGGCATGGAGACCAAGACCCTGCTCGAAACCTTCCGCTATCCGCGCAAGGGTCCGGGCATGATGTGGGACGCGGCGCGCGATTTTGTGGTCGAGCACGGCAACAAGGTGCTGATGAGCCACGCGCTCCAGCAGCTGTCGTTCGACGACAAGCTTCAGCGCTGGCGCGTCGCCGCCACCAACGGCGACGGCAAGACCGTCATCATCAAGGCGTCGCACGTGATTTCCTCGGCGCCGATCCGCGAGCTGGTGAGCCGGATCCATCCGCTGCCAAAGTCGATGCCGCGAGCTTTCGACCTCAAGTACCGCGACTTCCTCACCGTGGCCCTGATGATTCGCTCCAAGGACATTTTCCCAGACAACTGGATCTACATCCACGATTCGAAGGTGAAGGTCGGTCGAATCCAGAACTTCCGCAGCTGGTCGCCCGAAATGGTCCCCGATCCGTCGCTCGCCTGCGTCGGCCTCGAATATTTCTGCTTCGAGGGCGACGGCTTGTGGCAAGCGAAGGACGAAGATCTCGTCGAGCTGGCGAAGAAGGAGATGGCGATCCTCGGCCTGTGCGACCCCGCCGACGTCGAAGGCGGCGTCGTGGTTCGCCAAGAGAAGGCCTATCCGGTCTATGACGACCAGTATCGCGACAATGTCGAAGCGATCCGCGAGGAGTTGGAGAGCGCTTATCCGACGCTTCACCTGGTCGGCCGCAACGGCATGCACCGCTACAACAACCAGGACCATGCGATGATGACGGCGATGCTGACCGTCCGCAACATCCAGGCGGGCCGGCGCGCATATGACATCTGGGGCGTCAACGAAGACGCAGAATATCACGAAGCCGGCGACGAGGGCGCCGAGGCGGCACTCGCGTCAGAACGGCTGGTTCCGAAGCGGCTGAAGGCCGCCTGAGCTTCATGCTCGACCAGGTCTATGTCCGCTACATCGCGGCGAGCGCCGTCTCGCTCGGCGTGGACTTCGCCGTATTCATGGCGGCGATGTCGGCGGGTGTTCCGCCGGCGCTTGCCGCAGCCTGCGGCTATATCGTCGGAATCGTCAGCCACTGGCTGATTTCCAGCCGGATGGTGTTCGTCGGACATGTTGCCGACGATGCCGTGTCCCGCCGTCACCAGCAGGGGCTATTCGTGCTTTCGGCCTTGGTCGGCCTCGGGATCACCACCGGCATCGTCGGCCTCGGCAGCCGCTATGGTCTCGATCCGCGCGTCGCCAAGGGCATCGCGATCGTGGTCAGCTTCCAGGCGACCTACGTCCTGCGCAAGAAAGTCGTCTTCGCGTGACAAGCGCAATCGAGCCGCGGCGCGACTCGCGGCGCGAGCTGCTGATCGTCTTCGGCATCTGGCTTGCAGTCTGCCTGTTCGAATCGTGGAACGCGCGTGTCGGCGTCGCTGAGCGGCTGTTTGCCGACCCCGACGATGCCATGCGCCTCGTCCAGGTTCGCGACTGGCTGGCCGGGCAAAGCTGGTTCGACGTCACCCAATACCGCCTGAATGCGCCGTGGGGCGGCCCGATGCACTGGTCCCGGCTCGTCGACATTCCAATCGCTTCAGTGATCCTGCTGGCGCGGCCCTTCCTCGGCCAGGTCGGCGCCGAAACGGCGGCGTTGATCGTCGTTCCGCTCGTGACGCTCGGGATCGCAATGCTGCTGGTCTATCGCATCGGCGCGAAGCTGATGCCCGGGCCCGCGGCGCTGCTTGCGGTGCTCGCAACGCCCGCATCGCTCGGCGCGATGAAGCAGATGCGAATCATGCGTATCGACCATCATGGCTGGCAGATCGTGCTCGCGCTGGTCTCGGTGCTCGCGATGATGGACAAGCAAGCGCGTCGGGCCGGGCTGATTGCGGGCGCGGCAATGGCTTTGTGGCTCAACATCTCGATCGAAGGCCTTCCGTTCGCCGCGGGCGTGGGCGCCTGGTTCGCGTTCGAATGGCTTCGCGATCCGTCAACCGCCGAGCGGCTGAAATCCTATCTCGGCTCGCTCACGGTTACGAGCGTGGCGCTGTTCGTGCTGACGCATGCGCCGTCGACCTGGGCTGCGCATCCGCACGATGCAGTGAACGACGCGCATTTCGCCGCCTTCGGAGCGGCATGGCTGTGCAGCCTTGCCGGTGTCCGCAGCGGGATGGTGGACGTCCGCAAACGCCTCGCCATTCTCGCAGCCACCGGAATCGCCTCCGCAATCGCGATGTTCGGCGTCGATCCGCACGCGCTCGACGGACCCTTCTCGTCGCTCCCGCCACTCGTGAAGACCTATTGGTACAATGGAGTCGATGAAGGCCGGCCGATCTGGCAGCTCGACCCGAAGGATGCTGTTGCTAGCCTTGCGCAGCCCTTTGTCGGGCTCGTAGGCGCGCTGCTCGCGATCTGGAAAGCGCCCGCTGGAGAGCGGCGGGAATGGATCATTTTCGCCTACGCGCTCGGCGTGCTTACCGTTTCCGGCGTCTTCGTGATCCGCGAGGCGACCTATGCGAGCGTGGTCAGCCTGCCGGGGACCGCGTTCCTGTGCGATTTCGCGCTCGTTCGCGCCCGGCGGATTTCCGCAACGCCCATTCGCGTGCTCGCGACGTCGGCATCGGTCTTCATCATGGCGCCGGCCTATGCCGCTCCGGCGCTGGTCATGCCGGCCGATCCGCGCCTTGTGAACGCGATCGAGGCGTCCGACTTCTGCGTCCATCGAAGCGAGCTTCAGAAGCTCGATGCGCTTCCGCCGACCGATCTCGCCGCGCCGCTCGACATCACCACGGCGATCCTCGCAAGCACGCATCACCGCGCGATCGCCGGCGGATATCACCGGATGCCGAACGCGATCCGCGACGTCATCCTGCTGTTCATGACCTCTCCCGATGAGGCGCGCGCGATCCTTGCGCGGAGACACATCCACTATCTCGTCTTCTGCCCGCACACGCCCGAATCGGTGTGGTGGTCGCGTCACGGGCCGAACGGTCTTGCGGCGAGGCTGAATGCGAACCGGCCGCCGGACTGGCTCGAGCCGGTCGACCTTCACTTGCGCGGTCTTCGCGTATGGAAGGTGCGTAACGACGCGGCCGCCGACTCTTAACAAGCTGTAATCAGCGCGCTCGCCTCATGGACAATTGACCCGTTGCCGCTAGGACGCGCGGGCAATTGCGAGGCACGTGTCGAATGGGGGTTGAGGCCAGCTCAGCGGCTGCGGCGGAGGCCGAGGCGCGCCCGTGGTGGGAATCGCGGACGTGCCTGGCGCTGGTCGTGCTGGCGACGATGGTGCCGCTGATCTACCCGGCGATCCCGCCGCTGGTCGACCTGTTCGGCCATATGGGACGCTATCGGGTCGAGCTCGACCTCAACCATTCGCCCTGGCTGCAGCAATATTACAATTATCACTGGGCGGCGATCGGCAACCTCGGCGTCGACCTGCTGGTGATCCCGCTCGGCGAGCTCTTCGGGCTCGAGCCGGCGGTGAAGCTGATCGTGATCGCCATCCCGCCGCTGACCGCGGCGGGTTTCCTGTGGGTCGCGCGCGAAGTGCACGGGCGGATCCCGCCGACTTCATTCTTCGCGCTTCCCTTCATCTACGGATATCCGTTCCTGTTCGGCTTCGTGAACTTCGCGCTGTCGGTCGCGCTCGCGTTCGTCGCGTTCGGCCTGTGGCTGAGGCTCGGGCGGCTAGAGCGGACGACGCTTCGCGAATGGATTTTCGTGCCGATCTCGCTCGTTGTCTTCTTCTGCCACACCTACGGCTGGGGCCTGCTCGGGCTGCTCTGCTTCTCCGCCGACGCCGTGCGGCTGCACGACCGCGGCCGGGCGTGGTGGCGGGCGGGTCTCGAAGCGGCGCTGCATACGTCGGTGATGGCTCTACCGATCCTCGTCATGCTGATCTGGCGAAGCGAAACTCATGGCGGGCAGACGATCGACTGGTTCGACTGGAAGATCAAATGGCACTGGATTTATTCGGCGCTTCGCGATCGCTGGGAATGGTTCGACATGGGCTCGCTGATCGTGGCGGGACTGGCGTTCCTTTATGCGCTGGTCAGCCGCAGGCTGACGCTGTCGCGCAACCTCGCCTTCACCGCGATTGTGCTCACCATTTCGTTCGTGCTCATCCCGCGAATTGTCTTCGGGTCGGCTTATGCCGACATGCGGCTGGTGCCCTATTTGATGGCCGTGGCCCTGCTCGCTATCCGTTTCAAGGACCTGCCGCACCGGCGCTCCGGCCAAGTCCTCGCGGTGCTGGCGCTGGCCTTCTTCGCGACCCGCACCGTCGCGAACACGATCAGCCTCGGAATTGCCGGGGCCGACCAGGAATCGAAGCTGCATGCGATCGACGTGATGCCTGTTGGCGCCCGGGTCATCACGCTGACGGGAATGACCTGCACCGAATATTGGCCGTTGCTGCGCAACAGCCATTTGGGCGCGATGGTGATCGTCCGGCGCGACGGCTTCTCCAATGACCAGTGGCTTCTCGAGGGCGTGAACCTGCTCGACCTCAAATATCGCGCGGCCGGCTATTTCGCCGCCGACCCTTCGCAGCTGGTCCGGCCGAACCATTGCCATGACCGCCTGCATCGCACCATTGACGAGTCGCTCGCCGCGCTCCCGCGGAACGATTTCGACTATGTGTGGCTGGTCGACGTGCCGCCCTACGATCCTCGGCTCGTCGCCGGATTGCAGCCGGTCTGGCGCGGGCCGGGGTCGATCCTCTATCGTCTGCACTGATGCCCAGGCTTTCGATCGTCGTCCCCTGCTTCAACGAAGAGGAGTGCCTTGCGCCGCTCCACGAGCGGCTCAGCGCAGCCGCGCGCGCGGCGGTCGGCAAGGATTACGAGATCGTGCTGGTCAACGACGGCTCGCGCGATTCGAGCTGGACGATGATGGTCAAGATGGCGGCGGAGGATCGGCATCTTGTCGCGGTCAATCTGTCGCGCAATCACGGGCACCAGCTCGCGCTCACCGCCGGGCTCGACCTCTGCCGCGGCGAGGCCGTGCTGATCATCGACGCCGACCTCCAGGACCCGCCCGAGCTGCTGCCGGAGATGATGGAGGCGATGCGCGATCAGAATGCGGACGTCGTTTACGGTGTCCGCCGAAGCCGCTCGGGCGAGACGGCGTTCAAGCGCGGGACGGCGCATGCTTTCTACCGGCTGCTGTCGCGCGCGACGGAAGTCGATATACCGGTGGACGCCGGCGACTTCCGCCTGATGAGCCGTCGAGCGCTCGACGCATTGCTGGCGATGCCCGAGCAGGCGCGCTTCATCCGCGGAATGGTCGCGTGGATCGGGTTCAGGCAGGTGCCGTTCGTCTACGACCGGCAGGAGCGCTTTGCCGGCGAAACCAAATATCCGCTGCGCAAGATGATGCGTTTCGCGCTCGACGCGCTGACGGGCTTCTCGTCGGCGCCGTTGAAGCTGGCGAGCCATGCCGGCCTGTGGCTGTCGTTCGGGTCGGTGCTGCTGGTTCTCTACATCGCTTATGCCTGGGCGGCAGGCCGCAACATCCCGGGCTGGACCTCGCTGATGCTGATCGTCGTCGTGCTTGGCGCGATTCAGATGTTCGCGCTGGCGCTGCTGGGCGAATATATCGGGCGACTGTACAATGAGGCGAAGGGGCGCCCGCTTTACATCGTCCAGGAGGTGGCCGGCGACGGTCGTGCCGAGGCTCGACTCGGCTATATCGCGCAACCGACGGCGAAGAGCGACAAGCCCGGGGGCAAGGGCAAGCGGCCGACCAAGTGACGCTCGGCGGAGAAAACGGTCCGCAGCGCTGAGTTCAGCGGCGAGGGCGGGAGCTTCACGTCGGCATTGTCCTTGCCGCGCAGCCTGGAAGCGAAGCGCTCAGCGACGGCAAGCGGGAACAGCAGGCTGTTGAAATAGCCGATCCTGTCGAGCCGCAGCGGCGAGCCTTCGACCAGCCGCCGAAGCGCCTGCTTCGAATAGCGGCGCTTGTGATGGTTTACGACGTCGTGCGCCGACCACATCCACTGGTGCGCCGGGACCGTCATGAGGAGCTTTCCGCCAGGCTTCAGCTTGCCCGCGATCGCCGTCAGCGCAGCCTGGTCGTCATCGATATGCTCGATCACGTCGAGCGCGGCGATGAAGTCGTACTGGCGGGCGCGGACCCCGGCGAGCTCGGGAAGGGGAGCGCTCATCACCTTTCGGCCGAGGCGCCGCTCGGCGATGGCGCGCGCTTCGTCGTCGAGCTCGAGCGCGTCGACCTTGCCGAACGCGGCAAGCATTTCGAGATTGTGGCCGGTGCCGCAGCCGATCTCGAGGATGCGCGCCTTGGGCGGCGGCTTCACTTCGCGCCGGATGAGGTCGGCGAGCACCTCGCGCCGGGCGCGGTACCACCAGTGGCGGTCGTCCAGCTCGGCCATCTCGCGATAGACGCTGCGCTCCATCAGCCGAAAACCCACTGACGGTTGAACAGATAGGTGGCGAGCGGGGTGACGAAGATTGCCGGGATCAGCGGCCACCAGGTCGGGCCGTGCAGGTGGTTCACCAGCAGCCAGGTGAAGCCTTCGTTGAGGAGGAAGCCCGAGGTCTGGACGATGAAGAACTTGGTCTTCATCCGCCGGTCCTCGCTTTTGCCGTGGCCGCGGAAGCTCCAACGGCTGTGGAGCACGAAACCGATGCTGACCGCGATGAGGAAGGCGATCACGACCGCCAGCATCGCCGGCATCACATAGGTCGCGAGATACCAGTAAATCGCGGAATAGATGCCGGCGAGGAAGAAGCCGACCAGCGCAAACCGGACCAGCTGAGCGAAAGTCTCGTTACTGACGTTTAATCCAGTCGCCATGCCCGGCTGCTTGCCGTTTGAGGAGGGGCGGCTACAGCGCGAAAAATGCTGCAAGGCAAGCTGGAGCAATGGGAGCGGCGCGCGCGCGAGCTGGTCGAGCGCGAGTGGAAGTGGCTCGTCCTCATCGTCTGGTTGCTGATCTGCGCCTGGTTCATCTTCCAGAAGTGGCACGACATCCGCTGGTTCGGGCTCGGCGACACCGACGACAATATGCGGATGATGCAGGTCCGCGGCCTGCTCCACGGCCAGGGTTGGTACGACCTGCGCAATTACCGGATGAACCCGCCGTTCGGGGCGAACATCCACTGGTCGCGGCTGGTCGACTTGCCGATCGCCGGGCTGATCCTGGGCTTGAGGCCGTTCATCGGCGGGCCGGCCGCTGAACGGTGGGCGGTCGCGATCGCGCCGCTCCTGCCGTACCTGCTTTTGCTCTACGCGCTGGCGCTGACCTCTCGGCGTCTGATCCACCCGCTCGCTTATCCGCTGGCTTTCCTCGCGTTGTTCTTCGCCGGCTCGACCAACGGCATGTTCATGCCCGAGCGGATCGACCACCACGGCTGGCAGCTGGCGCTGCTCGCGGTCAGCATCGCGAGCATCGCGGACCCGAAGCGGGTGCGCGGCGGCCTCCTGCTCGGAATCAGCTCGGCACTATCGCTCGCGATCGGCCTCGAGATGATCATCTACCTCGCGCTCGCCGGAGCCGCGATGGTTCTGTTCTGGGTCCGCGACGCGGAAGAAGCCGAGCGCCTGCGCGCCTACGCACTGTCGATGACCGCAGGAGTGGCGCTCTGCTTCCTCATTTTCGCTTCGAACGACAACCGGGGGCCGGTGTGCGACGCGCTGTCGCCGGTCTTCCTCTCGGATGCGCTGCTCGGCGGAGCTTTGATGTACGCGCTCGCCTGGGTTTCGTCCGCGGACTGGAAGCGGCGGCTCGTGCTTGCGCTGGTCGCGGGCGCGATCATCGCCGGCTTCCACGCGTCGGTGTGGCCGCAGTGCCTGCAGAAGCCCGAGCATATCTCGCCCGAAGCGCAGCGGTTGTGGATGAACTATGTGAAGGAGGCGCGGCCGGTCTATCGCCACGGCTGGCGGATCGCGCTGCTCATCTCGGCGCTGCCGATCACCGGGGCGATCGGCTGGCTCGCGCTCGCCTGGGTCCGGCGACGCGACGGCGACCTGCTGTCGCGGATCCTCGCGGCGGCGATTCCCGGCTTCGCGGCTTCGCTGCTCCTGCTGTGGCAGACCCGCACCGGCCCGGCCGCGCAGATGATGGCGGCGGTCGGCGCAGCGGCGCTCGCCTGGTTGATTTTCCCGCTGTTCTGGCGCTCGAGGATCCCCGGCCTGCCCGTGATTGGCGCGGTCGTGGTGATCCTGATCGGCGCGGGCGCTGCGGTGCCGCTGGTGCTCAACTTCATCCCGGAAAAGCCGCCGACCGCCTATGAGAAGTCGATCGGCCGCGCGAACGCGCTGTGCAGCTCGCTGTGGGGCCTGCACCCGATCGCCATGCAGCCGAAGGGGCTGGTGTTCACCTTCGTCGACCTTGGGCCGCGGCTCATCACGGTGACGAACCAGGACGCGATCACCGGGCCCTATCACCGCAACTGGCCGCAGATCGTCGACGTGATGAAGGCCTGGCGCGGCAGCGAAAGCCAGGCTCACCAGATCATCGTCGGCAAATATCATTCCAATTATGTGCTGAGCTGCCCGAAGAGCTCGACCACCACGATCTTCATGTCGGAAACGCCGAACGGCTTTTACGGGCAGCTGACGCGCGGGCAGGTCCCGAAATGGCTGCAGTCGGTGGCGCTGCCGAAGGACTCGCCGTTCCAGATGTGGAAGGTCGTCGGCTAGGCGAGCACGTGCGGGAAGCTTTGCTTTAAGCCGTCGATCACGAACTGGGCGGCGAGCGCGGCGAGGATCACGCCGAGGATCCGGGTGATCGCCGCTTCGACCTTGTCGCCGATGAGCCGCATCAGCGGCCCGGAGGCGAGGAGGGTGACGAGGGTGATGAGAATTACTACGGTGATCGCCGCGAGGACGACCGCGACGTGGAGCGGCGTCTCCGCCCGCGAAACCCACAGCATCGCGCTGGCGATCGATCCGGGGCCGCTGATCATCGGCATGGCCATCGGGAAAACGCTGATGTCTTCGGCCCGGTCAGTGCCCTCGATCGATTGCGCGCGCTCCTCGCGGCGTTGAGTCCGCCGCTCGAAGACCATGTCGAGCGCGATGAAGAAGAGCATGATCCCGCCCGCGATGCGGAAGCTCGCGAGACTGATTCCGAGCCAGCCGAGCAGCGGCCGCCCGAGCAGCGCGAAGAACATCAGGATGACCCAGGCGATCAGCGAGGACCGGATCGCCATCGCCCGCCGGTGCGCCGGCGAGGTTCCGCGAGTGAGGCCGGCAAAGATCGGCGCGCAGCCCGGCGGATCGATGATCACCAGGAAGGTGACCAGTGCCGAGCCGAACAGCTCGATCACCGCGCCGGATCGATCGTGTTGATGACCTCGACGTAGCGATGGCCGGTCCACAGGAAGACCCGGAAGGTGCGGGCGCCGCCCTTCGCCACCTTCCAGTCCCAGCCGAGGGTCTTGTCGGCGGATTCCCCGCGGCCGTCGTCTTCGGGCGTGGTTCGCGCCTCTTTCTTGGTCAGCGGCGGCGGCGGGATCACCGGCGCTCCCGGCGCCCGCGTGGAGCAGGACGCGCGCTCGACGTCCGGGGTCGCCCGCACCGGCTGCTTTGCCGGCGTCGGAATTCCACCGTCGTAGACCCAGCGCCACCCGCTCTTCCCGCGCTGCCAGACCGTGGTGAAATAGCCCGCGAGCTTGCCCTTCGGCGTGTACCAGGGACCGGTGTTGACCGCGGTCCGGGCGTCGCAGGAGACGAAGCTGTGCGCCGGGCGCCAGCTGATCGACTTCGGCGGGTTCCTGCGGTCCATCAGGAAGTCGCGCGCCCACACCGCCTGCGGAGCGAACATCACCGCATCATGGTCGGCATATTTGCGGAACGCGGTCCACTGACCGATCCGTTGCGCGTCGCGGGAAAATGCATTTTCCGCGTCGATTGCGGTCGTGCTTGCGGCAGCGGCGAGGAGCGCGAGGATCATAGCCCCTCCGGATCCGGCAGCCCGACCCGGCGGTGCGCGGCGACAACCGTGTTCCTGAGCAGGCAGGCGATGGTCATCGGGCCGA
>Ga0070658_10005711_pt1 | contig 10092 bp, 10 predicted proteins | sample KBSC13metaG_FD_64664 | JGI IMG/M metagenome (GOLD analysis project Ga0070658, IMG submission 64664) | Corn rhizosphere microbial communities from Kellogg Biological Station, Michigan, USA - KBS C1-3 metaG | ecosystem: Host-associated > Plants > Roots > Rhizosphere > Soil ... | reverse complement strand
TGCGCGTCCGCCTCCGTGAGCGCAGCGGGGATGCCGCGCAGCCACGCCGCGAGGACCATCGGGCCTGCCACGTAGCCGCCACCGCCGAGCACGACGTCGGGCCGGCGCTTCGCGAGGATGCGCGCGCACGCGACCGGCGCGGCGACAGCGAGACCGACGGCGCGCGCGAGCCCGAGCCCGGGCCGGCGCGGCAAGCCGCTCACACGGAAGGCGTCGAACGCGTAGCCGCGCTCAGGAACGAGCCGAGCCTCGACGCGATCCGGCGACCCGGCGAAGGTCACCTCCACTCCCCGCGCGCGGAGCGCTTCCGCGACCGCGAGCGACGGGGCGACGTGCCCCACCGTTCCGCCGGCCGCGATCAGTGCCCGCAGCTGCCGTTGCGCCTCCACCACGGGCGATGTTAAGGAGGACCCCGACCGAGAGGAGCGCGACAACGAGGCTCGAGCCGCCGTACGAGACGAACGGCAGCGGGATTCCGGTGAGCGGCGCAAGCCCCAGCACGGCTGCGAGGTTGATCGCGGCCTGGCCGGCGATGAGCGCGGTGATCCCCGCGGCGAGCCGCTTTCCGAACGGGTCCTTGCACGCGAGGGCCAGCTTCAGGCCCGCGTAGGTGAACGCGCAGTAGCCGGCGACGACGACCGCCGCGCCCACGAGACCGAGCTCCTCGCCGATGACGGCGAAGATCATGTCGGTGTGCGCCTCGGGCAGGAAGTGGATCTTCTCGATCCCCTGCCCGAGCCCCCGGCCGAAGATCCCGCCCGAGCCGAGGCTGATCTGCGCCTGCACGTTCTGCAGGCCGGCGCCGAGCGGGTCCTTCCACGGATCGAGGAACGTGAAGATGCGCACGCGGCGGTACGGCGACGACCACGCGGCGATCGCGCCGAGCCCGAAGACGATCGAGTACGCGCTCGCGAGCGTCGGCAAGGGCGTGCCGCTGACGAGCAGCACCGCGCCGACCATGACGACGATCGTGATCACGGTGCCGAGGTCCGGCTCGAGCAGGATCAGCAGGCAGAAGGCGCCGACGAGCGTGCCGATCGGCCGCGCCAGCCCCTTGAGCGTCCGCGGGGGCGGCTTGCGCGCGAGATAGGACGCGCACCAGACGACGAGCGCGAGCTTCGCGAACTCGGAGGGCTGGAACGCAGCAGGGCCTGCGCCGATCCACCGGCGGGCGCCGTTGATCCGCTCGCCGACGACGAGCACTGCCGCGCACGCCGTCAGCGCGATCACGATCATCGACGGTGCGAGGTGGCGGAGCGCGCGGTAGTCGGAGCGCGCGGCGACGAAGAAGAGCACGAGACCGATCAGCGCGTACGTGCCCTGACGCTCGAGGTAGCCGACGGGGTTGCCGTTGCCGAGCGCGGCAGACGCGGACGTCGCGCTGTACACCATCACGAGCCCGAACGCGGTCAGCGCGAGCGGGACGAGCACGAGCAGCTGCGACTCGAGCGAGTGATGCTTCTTCACGACAGCCGCTCCACGAGGGTGCGGAAGACGTCGCCGCGCTGCTCGAAGTCGTCGAACTGATCGAAGCTCGCGCACGCCGGCGAGAGGAGCACGACGTCGCCTTCCTCCGCGACCGACGCCGCATGGGCGATCGCGTGCTCGAGGTCGCCGTCGCGGTCGTAGGCGCGCCCGGCGGCGTCGAGTGCAGAGGCGAGCTCGTCGGTCGCCTCGCCGATCAGGTGGATCGTGCGGACGTTCGGGGGCAGGTCGCGTGCGAACGGACCGAAGTCCTCCCCCTTCAACGAGCCGCCGAGAATGACGTGGATGGGGTCGCCGTACGCGGCGACGCCGCGGCGGGCGGCAGCGGTGTTGGTCGCCTTCGAGTCGTTCACGTAGCGCACACCGCGCAGCTCACGCACGAGCTCGAGCCGATGCGGGACGCCGGCGAACGTGCGAAGCGCCTCCGCGATCGCGTCGTCACCGACGCCCGCGGCACGCGCGGCTGCAGTCGCTGCGGCAGCGTTCTCCCGGTTGTGCGCGCCGGGGATGCGCGGCTCGGCCGGCAGCATGTCGTCCGCCGCGAACTCGATCGCGCCTTCGATGCCGAAGCCGCGCGGCGCGACCTTCGCCCGCGCGCGCTCGAAGATGCGCAGCTTCGCGTCCCGGTACTCCTCGAAGGTGCCGTGGCGGTCGAGATGGTCGGGCTCGAGATTGAGCAGGACCGCGACATCGCAGGCGAGCGTGTCCACGTCCTCGAGCTGAAAGCTCGACAGCTCGCAGACGACGGACGTGCCGGGCTCGAGCCGCTCGGCCACCTCGGTGAGCGCGGTGCCGACGTTGCCCGCGACCTCGACGCGGCGTCCGGCGGCGCGGAGGATCGCGCCGAGCAGCTCGGTCGTCGTCGTCTTCCCGTTCGTGCCGGTGATCCCGTAGAACGGCGCGCCGTCGAGCAGGCGGTACCCGAGCTCGACCTCGCTCCACACCGGCACGCCCCGCTTCCGCGCAGCCGAGACGACCGGCGCCTCACCGGGCACCCCGGGGCTCTTCACGAGCAGATCGACGTCCTCGGCAGCCTCCGGCCCGTCGTTGCCGAGCGTCCGGTCGACCGCCACCACGTCCACGCCGCGCCGCTCCAACGCCGAGACGGCCGCGCGCCCGGAGCGCGCGAGCCCGACGACGAGGGCACGCCGAGGCAGCCAGTCTTCCGACATGCGGTTCTATTCGCCCTAGGTGCGCGTGACCCTGGCGACCTCCGGGTCGTCAGGCGGAGCGCCGATCACGCGGTCGATCGAGGCGTCCGGAAGCGGCAGCACCGGCAGCCCGCCGAGCAGGTAGTCGAGCCGCGGATCGGCGAGCTCCTCGAGCAGCCGCTCCAGCTCGTCGACCGACGGCTCGAGCACGACGATCTCGTCGAAGGAGGCGAGCTGCTCGAACGACGCGCGCGCCGCAGCGGCCCCGAGCACGGCGACTGTCCCGCTCACCGCTGGCCGAAGTAGTACCGGTAGAACAGCGCGAAGCCGGCGGCGCCGACGATCCCCCCGACGATCCAGAAGCGCACCATGATCTTCGTCTCGGACCACGCCTTCATCTCGAAGTGATGGTGGATCGGCGCCATCAGGAAGGCGCGTCGCCCGAGGAACTTGAACGCGATCACCTGGATCATCACCGAGAGCGCCTCGATCACGAAGATGCCGCCGATGAAGACGAGCAGCACCTCGGTTTTCGTCATGATCGCGAACGTCGCGATCGCGCCGCCGAACGCCATCGAGCCGGTGTCCCCCATGATCACCTCGGCCGGGAAGGCGTTGTACCAGAGGAAGCCGATCGCAGCACCGATCAGCGCCGCGCCGATCACCGCCAGGTCGAGCTTCGTCAGATTGCGGTGCGCGGGATTCGTCGACGAACGGACGAACGAGACGATCATCATCGCGGTGAACGTGAAGATGGCGATGATCCCCGTGCCCGCCGCGAGCCCGTCGACGCCGTCCGCGAGGTTCGTCCCGTTCGACGCACCGGCGATGATCAGGAAGAGGAAGGCGTACCACCCGTACGACAGCGGGACCGACACGTCCGCCACCGGGATGTAGACGTCGGTGCTCAGCTTCAGATGGTGCGCGACAACCGCGACGACCACGGTGACGCCGGCGAGCAGCACGAGCTTCCAGCGACCGTTCAGCCCGAGCGAGCGGCGGTGCGTCAGCTTGATGAAGTCGTCGAGGAAGCCGATCGCGCCGCAGGCGAGCGTCGCGAAGAACACGGTCAGCGCCTGCAGCCGGAAGTGCGTCACGGGCAGGAAGCCGATCGTCGCCGCGAACAGGATCATCAGGCCGCCCATCGTCGGCGTCCCCTGCTTGCTCATGTGATGCTCGGGGCCGTCCTCGCGGATGTGCTGCCCGAACTCGTTCTTGCGCAGGAACTCGATGAAGCGCGGGCCGATGACGATCGACACGATGAGCGCGATCAGCCCGGCGATCAGGACGCGCGTCATGCGAGCGCCTCCGCGACGATCTCGAGCCCGACCGAGCGGGAGCCCTTGACGAGCACGGCATCGCCCGGCTGCACGGTCTGACGCGCGAGCTCGACCGCCTCGGCCGCCGTCGCAGCCCACGCCGTGGGCGCGTAGCCGCGCGCGAGCTCACCGACGCCGATCACGACGTCCACACTTCCGAGCTCGCGCCCGATCTCCTCGTGGAAGCGCGCCGCCTCCGCCCCCAGCTCCGCCATGTCGCCAAGGATCGCAACTGTGCGCCTGCCGGCGGCGCAGTCCCGCAGATGCGCCAGGGCGGCCCGCATCGCGACGGGGTTGGCGTTCCAGGCGTCGTTGATCAGAAGGCCGCCGCCGGGCAGCTCGGTCTCCTGGGAGCGCCAGCGGGAGAACGTGACGTGGACGACGCCCTGCGGCCGCTCGAAGCCGAGCGTGTCGAGAACGGCGAGCGCCCCCGCCGCGTTCTGCGCCTGGTGGCGCGCCGCGAAGTCGAACTCGACGCCGTCGACGACAGCGTGGCCGCTGCGGATCTCGACCTCCGGCCGATCGAAGGTGCGCGCGCCGTACGACGCGAGCAGCGGCTCGTCGGCGGGGACGATGCCGATCTCGGCGACCTCGAGCAGCTCGGCCTTGGCGCGGGCGATGTTCTCGACCGTGCCGAGCAGCTCGAGGTGCACCGGCGCGATCGACGTGATCAGGCCGACGTGCGGCCGCGCGATCTCGGCCAGGGCGCGGATCTGCCCCGGTCCGCGCATTCCCATCTCGGTGACGACGACGTCGGTGTCGGCCTCGACCCTGCACAGGGTCAACGGCAGCCCGATCTCGTTGTTGAATCCGTCCTCGGCCGCGACCACGCGCGCGCCGGCGGCGCGCAGGAGCGCGGCGAGGATGTCCTTCGTCGACGTCTTGCCGACCGAGCCGGTGATGGCGACGACCCGCGCGTCGATGCGCGCGCGGGCGGCGCGCCCGATCGCCGCGAGGGCGGTGAAGTCGTCGTCGGGAACGAGTGTCGCGGCGGCGCCACGCGCGCGCGCATCGTCCAGATACGCGACGCCCCCGCGCACGGCGACGAAGAGGTCGCCCGGCTGCACGCGGCGGGAGTCGATCTGGACGCCGGTCACGTCCTCCGTCCCGCCCTGGAGGTCGCCGAGCCCGCGCAGCTCGTCGAGCGGGAGCGGGATCATCGGGCGGCCAGCACGTCGCGTGCCGCCTCGCGGTCGTCGAACGGGATCGTGCGGTCGGCGTACTCCTGCCCCTGCTCGGCGCCCTTGCCGGCGATCAACACGACGTCGCCGTCGCCTGCCAGCTCGATCGCGCGCGCGATCGCGGTCGCGCGGTCGATCTCGACTTCGACGTGACCGACCGTGCCGACGACGATCTCCGTGATGATCTGCTCGGGGTCCTCGCTGCGCGGGTTGTCGGACGTGACGATCGTGACGTCGGCGAGCTCGGTTGCGATCCGGCCCATGACTGGACGCTTGCCGCGGTCGCGGTCGCCGCCCGCGCCGAGCACGCAGATCACCTTGTGGTCGCCGGCGAGATCGCGCGCTGCGCGCAGGACGTTCTCGAGCGCGCCCGGCTTGTGCGCGTAGTCGACGATCACCTGGAACGGCTGCCCCTCGTCGACCGCCTCGAAGCGGCCGGGAACGCCGCGCACGGACTCGATGCCGCGCGTGATCGCCTCGTCGTCGACGCCGAGCGCCCGTGCGGAGAGGAGCGCCGCGAGCGCGTTCTCGACGTTGAAGCGGCCGCGCAGCTTCAGGTCGATGCCGTCGAGCTTCCCGGCGTCGCCGTCGTAGCTGAACGTGACCGCATCGGGAAGCTCCTCTGCGAGCCGGCGCCCGTACTCGTCGCCGACGTTGACGATCGCGATCGGCTGCGGCTCGGTGAAAAACAGCCGGCGCTTGGCCTGGAAGTACGACTCCATGTCGCCGTGCAGATCGAGGTGATCCTGACTGAGGTTCGTGAAGACGAGCGTGCGGAAGCGCGTGCGGTCGAGACGGCGGAGCTCGGACGCATGCGACGAGGCCTCCATCACGCACGAGCGGTCGCCGCCGTCGAGCATCTCGCGGAAGAGCCGCTGCAGGTCGATCGCCTCGGGCGTCGTGCGCTGGACCGCGCGCCGCTCGCCGCCGATGCGCGCCTCGACGGTGCCGATCAGGCCCGGGCGGCGGCCGGCCGCGGCGAGGATCGCGAACAGCAGGAACGTCGTCGTCGTCTTGCCGCTCGTGCCGGTGACGCCGGCGACCTCGAGCTCCTGCGTCGGGTGCTCGAAGAACTCGTCCGCAGCCACCGCCATCGAGGCTCTTGAGTCGCGCACGAGGATCTGCGGGACGTGGAGGTCGAGCGTGCGCTCGACGACGAGCGCCGCCGCGCCGTTCGCCACCGCGTCGGGAGCGAAGTCGTGGCCGTCCACGCGCATTCCCGGCACCGCGAAGAAGAGCGACCCCGGCGTCGCCGCGCGGGCGTCGTAGGCGAGGTCGCGAATCTCGACCGCAGCGTTGCCATGGACGTCCACAGGGTCGAGCGCAGCGACCAGACGCTCGAGCTTCATCGCTGCGCGACTATAGCCAGCCGCTTCGCGTCAGCACCTCGACTGCGACCTCGCGCACGCTGTGGTCGGCGTTCTCCACGGTGAAGTCCTCGACGGGATGGTCGCGCCAGTGGGCGTCGAGCTCGACGGCGCGTGCGAGATGCCACTCGAGGCCGGCTCCGATCTCCCGCCTCCGGATCCGCCCCTCGATCACGGCCGCCGGCGCAGTCAGGCGCGCCACCGTGACGTCGGAGCCCGAGAAGCGGTCGAGTCGGTCGCGTCGCTCGACGACCATCGGCACGATCAGGCGGTCGACGTCCATCAGCGGCCACGCTGCATCGAGTGCCGCGAGGGACACGCCGTACCCGAATCGGTCGTCGGCGGGTCGTGGATGGAAATGCACGGCGTCGGGGTCGAAGAAGCCGTACGGAACGTCGCGCTCTTCGAGCACCTCGGCAATCTCCCACGAGACCGCCGTCTTGCCGACGCCGACCGGTCCCGTGACGACGAGGATGCGTCTCACCGCACGGTGAGATCGGGCGGCACTTCGAGGTACTGCAGGTCGAACGAGGCGATCTGTGCGAAGGCCGGGGCGGCGACGACGCCGCCGAAGATCGCGTTGTGCGGCTCGTCGACCGTCACGAGCACGACGAGGCGCGGATTCGAGGCCGGGACCATGCCCACGAAGGTCGCCGAGTACTTGCCCGGCTCGTAGCCGTGCGGGCCCGGCTTCTGCGCGGTCCCCGTCTTCCCGGCGACGCTGTAGCCCGGGATCGACGCCGCCTCGGCGGTGCCGGTGTCGGAGACGACGCCCTTGAGCATCTGCACGAGCGTGCGGTCGATGCCTGCCGAGAGGATGCGCCGCGTCTTCGGCGCCGGCGGCCGCTCGCCCTGCACGTGATCGACGAGGTGCGGCTGCACCCACACGCCTCTGTTCGCGATCGCGCCGTACACCGACGCGAGCTGCAACGGCGTCACCGACACGCCCTGCCCGATCGGCACGTTGCCGATCGTCGAGCCCGACCAGTACGACGGCAGCAGCCCTGCGCTCTCGCCCGGGAAGTCGATTCCGGTCTTCTGGCCGAAGCCGAACTGGTTGATCCACTTCTTCAACCGCGACTCGCCGAGGTACTTGATTGCGATCGTGTCGACGCCGACGTTCGACGACTTCTGGAGGATCTGGGAGACCGTCATCGTCTCCGTCCCGCGCTCCTCGGCATCGTGGATCGTGCGGTCGGCGACGCGGATCGTCGGCGGCAGCGTGAACGACGTCTGCGGCGTCACGAGATGCTCGGACAGCGCGCCTGCGATCGTCACGACCTTGAACACGGAGCCCGGCTCGTAGACGTCGCTCACCGCACGGTTCGTCGTCAGGTGATGCGCGTACGCCGTCGAGAACGAGTTCGCGTCGTAGACGGGCGCCTCCGCCATCGCGAGCACTGCGCCCGTGCGCGGATCGAGGACGATCGCCGTCGCGTCCTTCGCACCCCATCTCGAGACCGTCGCACGCAGCACCTGTTCCGCATTGCTCTGGATGCGCGAGTCGATGGTCAGGAACGCGGCCTTCCCATGCCGCGGCGGCACGACGTTCTGGATCGAGATCGCGCGGCCGAATGGATCGCGCACGAGCGTCTGGCTCCCGTTCCGGCCGGTCAGCGCATCGTTCAGCTGCAGCTCGAGCCCTGCGAGCCCGTTGTTGTCGAGCCCCGCGTACCCGAGCACCTGCGCAGCAACCGACCGCTGCGGATACGTGCGGCGCTCCTCGCCGTAGAAGTGCAGCCCGCCGAGCTTCAGCTTCGCGAGCTTCGTCGCCTTGGCCGGATCGGCCTTGCGCGCGATGTAGACGAAGTGCGTGTGCTTCGTGCGCAGCGCCTTGTACACCGCGTCGGGCTTCAACCCGAGCACCTTGGCGATGCGCAGCGCCTCGCGCAGCGGGCTCGTCACCTCGGTCGGATCGGCGTAGACCGTCGTCGCCTGCTCGCCGAGCGCGAGCGGCACGCCCATGCTGTCGAAGATCGTGCCGCGGCCGGCAGGCAGGATGATCGGCGCGGTCGCCTGGCCCTCCGCCATCCGTGAGAGCGAGGACGCGCGCACGGTCGCGATCCACGAGGCGCGCGCGAGCAGCGCGCCGAAGACGACGAGGATGCACAGGAGCAGCAGACGGATGCGCGAGTTCACGACTCGCGCGAGCCCGCTACTTCCGCGCGAGCTCGAGGTAGCTCGTGTCGGTTGCCGGCGCTGGGACATAGCCGAGTCGGTGGGCCGCCTGCTCGATTCGTTGTGCGGACGCGGCGCTCGAGACCTGGGACGCGAGTGCCTGGTTCTGTGCTTGGAGTTCGATCTGGGCCTTGTCGAGCCTGCTCACGCGCATGTTCACCTGCAGGACGACGACGTTCAGCGCGACGACGCCGGTGAGCACGACGGCGAACGCCGCGATCCAGACGATGCCGCCGCGGACGCGGCGCTGCGGGCGCACACGCGTGCGCGGTGCCGGGCGGGAACGGGTGCGAGGCCGGGCCTGCCGGACGGGCGGAGCCGCGACCTCGCCTGCGAACCAGTCGAGTGCTGCCATCAGGCCTTCACCGCGGCACGCAGCCGCGCCGACGCCGACCGCGGGTTCGCGGCGACCTCGGCGGCGGTGGGCCGGATCGGGCGGCGCTGGATCGCGCGCAGCTCGGGCTCGTGGCCGCACACGCACACCGGGAAGTCCGGCGGGCACGTGCAGCCGCGCTCCCGCTCGCGCAGGAAGTGCTTGACGATGCGGTCCTCGAGCGAATGGAACGAGATCACCGCGAGCCGCCCGCCCGGGCGCAGCAGCTCGAACGCAGCGGGCAGCGCCTCCTCGAGCGAGCCGAGCTCGTCGTTGACGGCGATGCGCAGCGCCTGGAAGACGCGCTTCGCCGGATGACCCTCACCGAACCGCGCCGGCGCGGGGATCGCGCACTTGATCACGTCGACGAGCTCCCCACTCCGCTCGAACTCGCGCTCCTTGCGGCGCCGGACGATCGCGCGCGCGATCTGCTTCGCATAGCGCTCTTCGCCGTAGCGGCGGAAGATCTCCATCAGCTCGCGCTCGGGCCACGTGTTGACGATCGACGCTGCGTCGAGCTGCTGCGACGGATCCATGCGCATGTCGAGCGGTGCGTCGACGGAGTACGAGAAGCCACGGTCCGGCAGGTCGACCTGCATCGACGAGACACCGAGGTCGAGCAGCACCGCGTCGACGCGCACGCCGTTCGCTGCGAGCTGCGGCAGCACGACGGCGAAGTCGCCGCGGAGCAGTCGCGTCTGCACGCCGCCGGCGCGCTTGGCGAAACGGTCGAAGTAGGCCTGCGCCGACGGGTCGCGGTCGACGGCGATCAGCTTGCCGCTCCCCTGCAGGTCGGCGGTGAGCAGCGTCGCGTGGCCGCCGGCTCCGAAGGTTGCGTCGAGAACGGTCTCCCCCGGCTGCACGGCGAGGCTCTCGCGCACCTCGGCGGCGAGGACGGGGACGTGATCAGTCGCGCTGGTCTGCAAGACGTTCGGCAACATGCTCCGCACTCCCTTCGACCTCTGCCAGCTCGAGGCGCCAGGCATCGCGATCCCAGATCTCGAGGTGGTCGTGGACACCCGCGACGACGACGTCGCG
>Ga0070658_10005710_pt1 | contig 10093 bp, 14 predicted proteins | sample KBSC13metaG_FD_64664 | JGI IMG/M metagenome (GOLD analysis project Ga0070658, IMG submission 64664) | Corn rhizosphere microbial communities from Kellogg Biological Station, Michigan, USA - KBS C1-3 metaG | ecosystem: Host-associated > Plants > Roots > Rhizosphere > Soil ... | reverse complement strand
CGTCCTCTTCCCGATTGCTGGAGAGATCTGCATCCGGCTCGTGATCCACATGAGCCTCGAGGAAGAATTCTTCTATCCGTCGCTGAAGGCCGTTCTGGGCATCGAGGAGATTGACCGCGCGAGGGATGAGCATCAACGCGCCAAGCGGCTGATCTCAAACATCACGGACATGACCGGCCGTGAAGCGGCGTTCCGGGCCGGGGTCCTGGGCCTCGGCGAGGAGGTGATTGACCACGCCGACGAGGAGGACTGCAAACTCCTGCGGGAAGCACGCCGGGCGTGGGAGGACGGAAAGGTCGACCTGGTTGCGGTCGGAATCCAGATGCAGCGCCGCAGGCGCGATCTGTTCACTTTGGTCGGCTCCGAAACACCGGAAACCTGCGCCTTCGATGTCGATCTTCCGGCCGATGCGGTAGAATGCCTCGCTCAATCCTGCTCGCCCGCCGACGGAGAAATCTGGCCCGAGCGCGCCGGTTGGGCGAGCCTTAGCACGCATTGATCCGCGGGCGCGGGAAAGGCGTGGATGGGCCCGGGCTTCCGTCCGGCAAAGGACGTAATTCTTGACGATTGTCATGGAGCCCACCTTCGAAAGGTCGTGGACAGGCATTCCAATGTGAAGGATGCGCCATGGAAACCGACAGTCGCACGCCGGATCAAAACGAGCGCGGAGGAGAAGACGATCGCGGCGGCCTTCTTCGGCGCATCGAGGAGAAGCTCGACCGTCTTCTGGGCTCCCGCGAAGACGACTGGCACGAGCGTGAGTGGGCGCCGCTGGATTCGCCATTCGCTTATTACGAACCGGGGCACCCTTCGCCGCGCTTCTTCGGCGGTCCGCGGGCAGATGCAACTGGGTGGGATCCAAGCCTCGCCGGGCCTCGCTTCGACCGCATCGATGTGGGGAGCGTGGGCACCCACGGCGTCGATCCGGTGTCGTCATTTGACGGGGCACAAAAGCCGCTGTTCACTCCGCATAGCTCGGCGCGCGAATATTATCTCTTGATGCGTGCCAGGGGGCAGAGAAACGCTGAAGACGGCGCGAGCCGCTATGCCGAGTATCGCCGCCGAAAGAAGGCTGAGCTCGACCGCGAATATGCGGATTACTGTCGCGACCGGCAGGCATGCTTCGATCGCGATTTCGATGCGTGGCGGCAGAAGCGCGCTGGATCGGGCGCGTCCGTTGGCGAGCCCGCCCAGCATGAGAGCGCGGGGGAGCCCGAGGCGGCAGGCGAATGAGCGAGACCGTCAATGCGCGCATTCCGGGCAAAGCGTAGCGCGCGGCGGTCTCCGCCTGGTTGCCAGACGATTTGACCACAACTGATGGCCACGGAGGAGACGTTCATGCCGGCCCTCGCCCGCGTAAGGCCGTCAGTTCTGACGAGGTCGTGGCGATCGGCGCAGCCCTCGTCGGCTGCAGGCTCTGAAGGGTGGAGCAGACGATGAGGGTGAGGCCGGCACAAGCCGCCTGAGCGGTTCCGTTGCGTTCAAGTCGACAGGAGACGGCCATGGCCGACAGACCCCCGAACAGTCGAACACCGTCGGATGAGGCGAGGGACGCGCCGGACATTACCGCTCTGCAGGCGGAGAACGCATCGCTGCAGGACCGCTTGCTTCGGGCGCTCGCCGAGGCGGAGAACGTGCGCCGGCGTGCCGACCGAACGGCTCAGGATGCACGAAACTTCGCGGTCGCTGACCTCTCGCGTGAGCTGTTGACGGTGGTCGACAACTTGCGCCGTGCCATTGCGGCGGCGGGGGATCCGGCCGTCGATAGCTCGGGCAGTGCATCACTGCTCGAAGGCATAAAGGCGATCGAGCGTTCGCTAATGGCGATGCTTGGACGTTTCGGAGTGCGCCAGATCGAAGCGGGCGGCACTCCGTTTGATCCATTGCGGCACGAGGCGATCATGGAGGTCGATGATCCGGAGCGCGCGCCAGGAGCCGTCGTCGACGTCATGGAAGAGGGCTACACGATCCATGATCGACTGCTGAGGCCAGCCAGGGTCTCGGTCACGCGCAGTCGGTCGGCGGCTGCGGCCGATCAACCAGCGCCGCCAGGAGATTGCCGCGGCCCTTCCGCAAGCCGGGAGGAGTGATCGGCCGTGCCTGCCATGCTGGATAAGGAAGTCGACGGAGAAGGCGGTGGCAGATGATCCCTATAAGACGCTGAGCGTGAAGAGGGACGCTTCGCAGGAGGAAATTCAGAAGGCCTATCGTCGACGCGCGAAGAAGCTGCACCCCGACCTCAACCCTGGGGATCGGCAGGCCGAAGAGCAGTTCAAGGAGGTCTCCGCCGCCTATGACCTCTTGAGCGATCCGGAGAAGCGCGCGCGTTTCGATCGCGGCGAAATCGACGCCTCTGGTGTCGAGCGCCCGGAGCGGCAATACTATCGAGATTTCGGCGAGCGCCGTGCCGGTAATCCGTATGCGACCGATTCAGGCTTCGCCGATTTCACCGACTTCGCCGATGCAGACGACATCATGTCCGCTTTCTTCGGTCGATCGAGCCAGACGAAACGCAGCCGCCGTGGATCGGATGTCCGATACAGTCTCGACATCGGCTTCCTCGATGCGGTCAATGGGGGGACGCGGACGGTAACGCTACCGGACGGATCGACCCTCGACGTCAAGATACCGCCGGGAACGCGCGATGGTCAGGTCCTGCGACTGCGCGGCAAGGGGGAGCCGGGGTTCGGCGGCGACCCGCCGGGAGACGCCCTCATTGAGGTCCACGTCCGGCCGCATCCTCTTTTCAGACGCGAGGGCGACGACATTCAAATCGAGCTGCCAGTCTTGGTGCGAGACGCCGTTCTAGGCGGAAAGCTGCGAGTCCCAACGCCCGCAGGGACTGTGACGATGACGATCCCCAAGTGGAGCAACACCGGCGCGAAGCTCCGGTTGAAGGGCAAGGGCGTCGTTCGTCCCGACGGCAGCCGGGGCGACGAATTGGTTACGTTGAAGGTCGTGCTGCCGGACAAACCGGACCCCGACCTCGAACGGTGCATGGCGCAGTGGCAGCCGCGCGAACGCACGACCCAAGCGGCGGAGGGATGACCATGGATCGACAGGAGTTTCTCATACGAGCCCGCATCGAATCGGACACGATCGACCTGTGGCTCGATGCCGGATGGTTGGCCCAGCGCGGCGCCGCTGGGGAGCGGACCTTCTCGGAAATAGATATTGCCCGGTCGCGATTGATACATGACCTGACCATGGACCTTGGGGTCAACGGCGAAGGCGTCCCGATCATCCTCGGTTTGGTCGACCAGTTGCATGGAGTTCGCGGCGTTCTGCGTGACCTGCTGGCCGCGGTGCGAGCGCAGCCCACGAACACGCGCGAACGCGTCACGGCGGAGCTGCGCGCTGTCAGGCTAGGGCCAGAGGGTTATGGCGCGTCCAAAGGATCTCGAAATGCGTAGATCAACATGGGTCCTTGCGTCGCTAGCGGCTGCTGCGGCTGCATCGCGCCCGCCGATCGACGGCTAGGAGACGCCAATGTCCGATACGAGCGCAGATGATCGAGCGGCAACGGCTGCGCAGATGCTCATCGTCGCCTGCCCAGTGGACGCATCGCTCAACCGCGTCCCACTCGCAAAGCTCGACCGAAAGCCAAAATGTGGCAGGTGCCACAACCCGCTCTTCCAGGGCAAAGCGGTCGAGCTCAATGCCGCGAACTTCGATGCTCAGGCGCTCAAGAGCGACCTGCCCATTGTGATCGATTTCTGGGCGGAATGGTGCGGTCCATGCCGCATGATGTCTCCCAATTTCGAAATGGCGGCGGCTCGGCTGGAGCCGCGGGTGCGGCTCGGCAAGCTCGACACGGAGGCGGAGCCCGCAATTGCAGGCCGTTACGGCATTCGTGGCATTCCGAGCATGGTCATGATCCGGAAGGGACGGGAGCTTGCTCGCACGTCCGGCGCGATGCCGACGTCGGCGATTGTCGATTGGGTCGAGCAGGCGCTCCGAAAGGCCTGAGGGAGTGCCGTAGCTCCTCGTCCAATTGGTAGCTAGATCATCGGGAGAACTGCGGGTTTTGGGCCGCGAGGGAAGGCGGCGTCGATATGCGCGAGCTCGCTTTCGGACAGCTTGAGATCGCCCGCGCCGGCGTTCTCGGCGGCGTGTTCCGGGGTCGAGGCCTTCGGGATCACGAACGCCCGACGAGTGAGGAAAGCGAGCGCGATCTGGCGGGGCGTTGCGTCGTGGGCCGCCGCGATCTCGGCGAGCACCCTTCCTCCCGGCGACCGCTCATCGGGAAAGCGCCCGTGCCCGAACGGGCTGTAGGCAACGACCGCCGCGCCATGACGATTGCACCAAGGGATGACCTCGTGCTCGATTGCGCGTTCCTCGAGATTATAGAGGACCTGGTTGCATGCGATCCGCCCCGGACCGACGATGTGCAGCGCCTCCTCGAGATCCGGAACGTCGAAATTGCTGACGCCGAAGGAGAGAATCTTGCCCGAGCGGACGAGCTGCTCGAAGCCGGCGAAAGTTTCGCGCAACGGGATGCGGCCCCGCCAGTGCAGCAGGTAGCAGTCGAGACGATCGGTCCGGAGGCGTGACAAGGACCGTTCGCAGGCTTCGATCACGCCCGTGGTCGATGCGTTCTGGGGAAGCACTTTGGAAACGAGGAACACCTCGTCCCGCCGGCCGCTGATCGCTTCCGCGATCAGCAATTCGGCATCGCCATACATTTCGGCAGTATCGATGTGGGTCATGCCCTCATCGAGCCCGCGGCGAAGTGCTTCGCCGGCAAGCTCCCGACGGTCTTCGTCGATTTCCCAGGTGCCCTGGCCGACGATCGGAACGTCACGCCTCGTTGGTCCAAACTGCCGAAACTGCATTCCTGCCTCCTGACCAAACCCCAAGGTCGCATCGACCGAGGGCCGCACGAGGTCGTCCGGGCTGTCGCTACAGTGCTTCCGCCACCGCTTCCTTGAACGCCAGCACCTCGGCGTGCTCGATCTTGGGCATGCCGCTGAGCAGCGTCGGCGTCTTAGCGATCAACGCTCGGCCGACCTTGCCGGCGAGGTGGGCGAGCCGATCCCTCTCGCTTCCGAACGTGTCGAAGATCGCGAAATCCCGGCTGCCGAACTTGACGGCGTACCAGTCGATCGTTCCGTCCTCCTCCATCACGTCGTCCAGCGCGCTCCTCAGGAAGTCTTCGACTTCGTCTTCCTTCCCTTCCTTGGCCTCGATGCGGACGAACAATGCGCGGTCGATCATCACCTTTCTCCTGTAGCTAATTCGCGACTAGTCTTTTCCGGTGCGTCCGGCGCGCCGCAGTCTATCCCTCGCCTCGTCAGGCGGACTCAGGTGTCCTCTGCCTGGCAAACAGACCGATCATTGCCTCGTTGAACTGAGGGATGTCGTCCGGACTGCGGCTGGTGGTGAGGTTGCCGTCGGTGACGCTCGGCTGATCGACCCACTCGGCACCGGCGTTGAGCAGATCGGTCTCCAGGGATGGCCACGACGCGATCCGCCGCCCGTCCGCATAGCCGGTTTCGATGACCGTCCACGGCCCATGGCAGATCGCTGCAACGGGCTTGTCGTCGTCGAAGAAGGCGGTGGCAAAGGCCATTGCATCTTCATCCATCCGCAGCTTGTCGGGATTGATGACGCCGCCGGGGAGCAAAAGGGCATCAAACTCCTCGGGCCGCGCGTCGGTAAGGCGAACGTCGACCGGGAAGTCCTGTCCCCAATCGGTGAAGCGCCAGCTTCGAACGGTGCCGTCCTTCGGAGAGACGATGGACGTCTCGGCACCTGCGTCGTCGAGCGCCTGACGCGGCCTCGTCAACTCTACCTCCTCAAAGCCGTCGGTAACCAAGATCGCGACGCGGCAACCATCCAGTTTGTCAGCCATGACGATTCTCCATCGCCCCCGCGAAAGGAGAAAGCCTCGCCGTGCATCGCGTTCCGGGCAATTTCAGCAAACCGATTGACGGATGTCCTTGACATCGGTCGCGACTCCCGCCGGCGCAATGATCCTCGTCCCTGCGACGGCGTGGCCGGACAAAGGTGCCCGGTTTTCCCCGGGAGTGGCGCGCCCGGTAGGATTCGAACCTACGACCTCAAGCTTAGAAGGCTCGTGCTCTATCCAACTGAGCTACGGGCGCGCACACCGTGGCAAGTAACCGCAATTGACGAGGCAGGGAACTGCGCTAGGCCTGCTACAATGAAGGCCGAAGGGGAGGGGCTAAGGCACGTCGAGGCGCGCGCGATGCACGGCGCGCGCTTCCGCTACTTCGACTTCGTCATGGTGGCGTTCGTCGTCGTGCTTCTGCTCTCGAACGTCATCGGCGCGGAGAAGAGGTCGGTGATCGACCTGCCGGGCGTTGGCCTGTGGCCGTTCGGCGCCGGCATCCTGTTCTTCCCCATCTCCTATGTGATCGATGACGTCCTGACGGAGGTCTACGGCTATGCCCGTGCCCGCCGGGCGATCTGGGCGGGCTTCGCGGCGCTCGCGTTCATGGCGCTGATGGAGTGGACGGTCGTTCACCTCCCCGTCGCTCCCGGGTGGAACGGTCAGGACGCCTATGAACGCGTCTTCGGCTCCGGCTGGCGGATCATCGTTGCATCGATGGTCGCCTTTTTCGTCGGCGATTTTCTGAACTCCGTCGTGCTTGCCAAGATGAAGATCTGGACCGCGGGCAAGCATCTGTGGACCCGCACCATCGGCAGCACCGTCATCGGAGAGGGCGCGGACAGCCTCATCTTCTATCCGCTCGCCTTTTACGGGATGGCCGACTGGCCGGCGGAGATCATGCTGCAGGTGATGCTGAGCCAGTTCATCCTGAAGGTGAGCTGGGAAGTGCTGTTGACGCCGGTAACCTATGCGGTGGTCGGCTGGCTCAAGCGGAAGGAGGGCGTGGACGTCTATGACGTCGGCACCGACTTCACGCCGTTCACCGCGGATGTCTGAACACCCGTTCACCGGCCATTCAATCGCTCCCGCTGACCATCGCGGCCAGGGGGCCATTTGACGGGTGTACTGCGGGTTCTGGTCGGTACGGCGGCGCTGGGGTGCGCTGGAGCAGCCCAGGCGACGACGGTCGTGATCTTCGTCGAGCCGATGACCTTCGAACGCTACACCCGCGTGTTCGACACGCCGGGTCCGGATCAGGTGCTGATGTGCATGGCGCCGCCGTCGATGGCGGGCTGTACCAAGCTCTCGCCGAAGAAAATGGCGCGCCGCTAGGCGACCGTTTCGAGCAGGCCCTCGAAGAGCCGCCGGCCGTCCGTGCCGCCGTGCGCGGCTTCGACCACACGCTCCGGATGCGGCATCAGGCCGAGCACGTTGCCGCTGTCGTTGAGAACTCCGGCAATGTCGCGGGCCGAGCCGTTGACCTTGTCGAGATAGCGGAAGGCGACCCGGCCTTCGCCTTCGAGCCGATCGAGCGTCTCCGCGTCGGCTTGGTAGTTCCCGTCATGATGGGCCACCGGCAGGCTGATCGCTTCACCCGCGTCGTAGCCGGCGGTGAACAGGCTCTGGCTGTTCTCGACGCGCAGAGGGACGGGACGGCAGACGAAGCTCAGGCGTGCGTTGCGCATCAGGGCGCCCGGCAGCATCCCGGCCTCGGTCAGCACCTGGAAGCCGTTGCAGATGCCGATCACCGGCACTCCGCGCCCAGCGGCATCCTTGACCGCCCGCATCACCGGCGAACGGGCGGCCATCGCGCCGGAGCGCAGATAGTCGCCGTAGGAAAAGCCGCCCGGAACGCCGACGAAGTCGATGCCGTCCGGAAGCTCCGTCTCCCGATGCCAGACCATTTCGGGCTTGCTGCCCGTGATCAGCTCGAGCGCGACGGCGAGGTCGCGGTCGCAGTTCGACCCGGGAAATACGATGACGGCGGTCTTCACGCAGTCTCCATCCGCTCGATCCGGAAATTCTCGATGACCGTGTTCGCAAGCAGCTTGCGGCACATGTCCTCGATCTCAGTGTCGCTAGTTCCTTCCGCGAGGTCGAGCTCGATCAGCTTGCCGGCGCGGACGTCGTTGACGCCCGAGAAGCCGAGGCCTTCCAGGGCATGGTGGATGGCCTTGCCCTGCGGGTCGAGGACGCCGTTCTTCAAGGTGATGAACACGCGCGCTTTCATGACTTCGTCCGCTAGTGAAGGAGTGTGGCAGCCCTATGGCGGGATGGGCTTCGGGCGGCAAGTTTTACGGTCTGTTTACCCTGTTGGATGCATTTTAGGGTCGCTGGAGCGTCATCCGATGGGGAGGGATTCGCATGGTCGGCGGAATCGCCATTGCAATGTTTGTCGCCCTGGTCGGCTGGGGCGGGAAATATTTCGGCTGGGACGATCCCAATGGGAAGGTCCAGCTCGCGCTCGTCACGAGCTTCATCCTCGGGATCATCGGCGGGTTCAAGTCCCGCGGTTAATAGCTGCTTAGCTCTGCAACCCGGTTGCGGTGATAATAGACATCGCCGAACAGCTCTCCGAGCACGGCGTCGCGCTTCATGTAGAGACCGATGTCGTGCTCGTCGGTCATTCCGATGCCGCCGTGCATCTGCACGCCTTCCTGCACGGCAAGCCTCGCGACGGATGCCGCTTTCGCCTTTGCGACCGCCACCATCAGCTCCGCTTTCTCGTTCCCTGAATCGAGGAGCTCGGCGGCTTTCAGCGCAGCTGCGCGCGCAATCTCGATCTCGCCGTAAAGATGCGCGGCGCGGTGCTGAAGCGCCTGGAACTCGCCGATGAGCTTCCCGAACTGCTTGCGCTGCTTCAGGTAGTCGACGGTCATCGCCGTCGCGCCGGCGGCAACGCCGACGAGCTCGGCCGCGGCCCCGGCCCGCCCGGAATTGAGGGCGCGGTTGAGCGGCTCCCATCCGCCATCGACCTCACCGACCACGGCGTCCGCATCGACCTCGACGTTCGAGAAGGTGAGACGCGCCGCTTTGGAACTGTCGGCGAGGGTTGCGCTCTCGAGGTCTCCAGCCCCTCTCGGAACGGCAAAGAGGGTTAGTCCTTCACGCTCGCCCGGCGAGCCCGCCGTCCGCGCAATCGTCAGGATCATATCGGCGGAATTGCCATGAACGACGAACTGCTTCTGTCCGTTGAGAACGAACCCGTTTCCGCGGCGCTCGGCAGTCATCGCAACCCTGTCGGGACCGTGCCGGGGTCCTTCGTCCACGGCCAGCGCGAAGACGGCCTCACCCGAGAGGATTCCCGGAAACCAGCGCTCCGCATGCGCAGTGGCTTCGATGGCGCGCGCGCCGACGACCGCGGTCGTCAGGAAGGGAGACGGCGTCAGGTTGCGGCCGATCTCCTCGAGCACGAGCGCAGCTTCGACCGAGCCGAGACCGAGACCTCCCTGCGCTTCCGGGATGCAAATACCCGTAAGCCCAAGCTCGCCGAACTGCTTCCACAGGGCCGTCCCGTAACCATCGGTGCAGCCGGTATCCCGCCAGTGGCGGAGTTGTTTTGCGGGCCCGCCTTCGTCGGCGAGGAAGCTCGCGGCCGTCTCCTGCAGCATCTTCTGATCGTCATTGAGCAGCGGCATGTCAGGCTCCGGGCAGGCCAAGGATGTGCTTGGCGACGATGTTGAGCTGGACCTCGCTCGTCCCGCCTTCAATGGAATTAGCCTTGGTGCGGAGCCAGTCGCGAGCGGCCTTGCCGCCTTTGGACCGCTCGCTGTCCCACTCGAGCGCGTCGGACCCGCCCCCGGCCATGATCAACTCGTGCCGGCGCTTGTTGAGCTCGGTGCCGGCATATTTCATCATGGAGGGGCTCGCGGGATGCGCTTCGCCGGCCTTGAACATCTCGAAGAAGCGCTCGCTCATGGCCGCAAACGCCAAGGCGTCGACGTCGAATGCGGCAATCTCGGCACGGAGCAGGGGATCGTCCGGCTTGAGCGCCGCACCCAGCGTGCCGCCGGTCCCTCCGAGGCCCATGCCGGCGATCATCTCCCGCTCGTGCCCAAGCAGATATTTGGCGACGTCCCAGCCGCGGTTCACCTGGCCGACGACCTGGTCCTTGGGCACCTTCACGTCGTCAAAGAAGGTCTCGCAGAAAGGCGAGTTGCCGCTGATCAGCAGGATCGGCTTGGTCGAGACGCCGGGCGTCGCCATGTCGAACAGCAGGAAGCTGATCCCGCCCTG
>Ga0070658_10005709_pt1 | contig 10095 bp, 10 predicted proteins | sample KBSC13metaG_FD_64664 | JGI IMG/M metagenome (GOLD analysis project Ga0070658, IMG submission 64664) | Corn rhizosphere microbial communities from Kellogg Biological Station, Michigan, USA - KBS C1-3 metaG | ecosystem: Host-associated > Plants > Roots > Rhizosphere > Soil ... | reverse complement strand
ACGAAATAGGCTCCGGACAGGTTGGCATGAATATACTGCCGGCAGCGTTGCGGTCGGCAGTGCTGCGTTTTAAGGGCAGGGATATAGCAACCGTTCCGGTAGCTGTGGCGGTCAGCCTGGGGTTGCATGATACCGGCAAAAACAGAGAAGACATTCAGGAAAAACTGGCTCAAGGCGTTTTTGATTCTGATACAAGGAGTTGGGTGCGCCATGAGCACTGCACGCACGGCGAGGCCCGGATCAGGGAATATATCAGCGAACAGCGTGCGCTTAGGGAACTCGGCAAGGCCGGGCTTTTAAGTGGCGGGCTCATGGAAGCTTTGGAAATCGATACGATTACGCCGGAGCGGCTACTGGTGCTGGAGCTTGCTCAGTTCGTTGCTCGCCATCACCATTCCGAGATACCCGTGGATTATCCTGAGCGTGATCCTGACGAGGCACTACAGTGGGCCATGGCGCTCTTCGGAAAGTATGGCGACGTATTACACGCACTCTGGTTTGACCGCAGCCCCCGGCGAAACTACCAGAAAGGAAGAGATGGTTTAACGCCCACCAGGCCCCCAGAGCTTGTCATGGATATTGTGGGCAAAGAGTGCGGCTATGCCAACCCTGTCATTATGGGAGTTGAGATAGATATGGAGAGCGCACTGCGGAAGCAGCTCGGCCTGCAGTGGAGGGCGGATGAACTGAGCATAGCGTAACCTATTGCGAGCTTTTTTGATCGTCAAAACGCGATTATTGCTGTTGTCATTATGTCTGCCTTGCGCTAATCTGTAAGCATAAGCAGCAGTGTGTGAAAAGCTCGCGTAGTAAGGTAGTCCGCCACATCTAATGGAGTAGCCGAGTGTCCACAAGTAAGATAAAAGAACAGACAGATTCCAAAGAGACTGCCGGAGCTGCCGAAAGCGCACGGGGCTTAACCGTGTCCCGCTCGTTTATCCCCGGTTCCCGAAAGCCGTTAGTGGTTATCGTTTGTCTGTTGATAGCGTTGATAGTTTGCGGCGGTGTGTCATGGTGGCTGTATAGTCGCAGGGGTGCCGATGCGGCCGATGCTAACAGTACAACACAGGCGGCACTCCAGAAAGAGCTCGCTCTTGACCTGGCTCATATGGCCAACCAATCAGTCCTGAATGACACTACCAAACTCATAAACGGTAAGCTGGCGGGCAAATATACCTTCAGTGATAAACTGCTTGCGCAGTATTACATGTACGCCGGGGCGGCGTACACCAACCTTAAAGAGTATGATAAAGCCGTGACGGCGTATAAAGCCGCCCCGAAATACAGCGGCACAGAGACGCAGGCGGCGCTTGAAGGCCAATTATATGCCGGTTATAGAAGCGGCGAGCGCAAACAATTGATTCCAATTCTAGAGCAGCTGGTCACGCTATCCAAGCAGCATCCGGACCCATTCGGAACCTCTTCGGGGCATTATGAAAAGGACATTCAGGCGCTACAGAATAACCAGGAGATAAGTTTGTAACAACATGAACAAGCTGATCCACGCGGTGAAGAGCAACAAACTGATAGCTATAGCCGTCCTATTGATAGCCGGTGGGTTGTATACGGGCGGAATCGTGCACGCTAATTCCCCTGGCAACAGGGGCCTGTACTGCGGTTTTACCGACCTTGGCCGACAGGGGTGCCATGGTCTCCTGAAGAACAACGACCTATATAACAATAATGCCGGCGACTCCACGACCGCGCCTGGCAATGTTCTTCTATACAATACGAGTGACCCAAAAGACGATGCCCTTCCTCTTGCTACCATAAACTCGGAGGCATCGTTTGTAGCATTATACAAAAGTGATTTGGCCGGTGGCAGCCCGACGCATTATGACTACAATAGCTTTGGAGCTGCGGTAACTATAGATGTAATGCTTGGGGCGAGCGGTCCCGACATCTGTGCGTGGTATACGCCGGGCGCCAAGACCTGTACCTGGCAAGCGGCTGTAGCCTATGCCCAGGATCCGGCACATCTGGCCGATTGGACGTCCCGGATAAACTATTACAGCGTTCATAACCTGATCACCTGGGACCAGACAATGTATCTGGCGGCTGGAATACCGCATGGCGGGCACGCCTGTGTTACCGACGGTCCGGGTTGCTGGACGCCGACGCCAAAAAGCCCGCCGATGACACCGGCCTATGACGATCAGGATGTAGTAATGGTCAGGGAGGATGGTGACGATGCCGGCATTATAAGCATAATCTCTTTCCAGAATCCGGATGGCAGCACGTTTATACTAAACCGGATTTGCGGCAACTTCGAGGGAGTGGTAGAGCCTATAATAGCTCCTCCTTCCGCGGCTGCGTCCTGTGCGGGCATGACCCTGGACACTGCCACGCCTGACCCGAACCGGCCGTTTACCCTGAGGGCGGCGGTCCAGTACAACCCGGGCAGCGCCGCGTCGTCGGCGTTCGGCCCGGATAGCATATCCCTGCAGCTTACCGGCCCTAGTCCCTACAAGGGCTATAGCCAGTCAACGTCCAGCCCAGTTATCTCGGGCGGGGTAGCCACGGCCAGCTTTACCATCCCTGCAACCGGTGTATCCGGTACCTTCAACGCCGTCTGGCAGGTGACCGGTCCGCAGGCGCCGACGGTGCCGTCATGCCCGGCATCGTTGACGGTCGCGTACCAGCCGTACTTCGATGTAGCTGGCGGTGACGTGTCCGCGGGACAGGGGTTCGGTAGCGGCTGTACGGACAACACTGCCGCCGACATCAAAGGATACAATCTGGACTCGGGCGGCTCGTCACCCAATTACTTCGGTGCCAGCTCCCGTCAGATGGCCATTGCGACAGGTAGCATAACCGGCTTCGCATCGGATGAAACGAATAACATTACGAATAACCTGGGCGGCAGCACGGATGGCATAGCCGCGCACCTGCCGAGCGGGCTGACCGGCCCCAATGCTGTGTCGGCTCCGTCGGATTACGGCAGTCATTTCCTCGGTTCCTATACGGGGGCCTGGTGTGTGCCGGACTATGTTTCCGGCGTCACCGGTGCGGCTGACTACACGTCACAGCCTGATTGGAACGACCTCACACCGAACAGCACCGGCTACATCGTGCGGCTCACCGGCGATCAGACGCTCAGTAGCATACGGCTGCGACCTGGTGTCCGTGTCACGGTCGTTGTCACCGGTGGCAGCGTATATGTTGACGGCAATATCACCTACGGCAGCTACACTGACTCGCAGGATGTACCCCAGTTTAATCTGCTTGTTTCAAATGGGGATATATTTATTGATCCGAATGTCAGCGAACTGCACGGCTTTTACGATGCCCAGTCAGGTGACAGCACTAGCGGCAAGATCTTTACGTGCGCGAACGGTAACGGTCTTACGCACGTCCTCAAGAACTATGCTGCGTGCGGCGTCCAGCCTCTCACTATTTACGGGGCCGTGGCAGCCAACCAGGTTATTCTGGGCAGGACTACCGGGAATATAGCAAAATCGGGTGCGGTTTCTGACATTCCGGCGGAACGGATTGTTTACACACCGGAACTCTGGTTTGGCGGGCTGTCAGCGCCGCCGACGAGTTGCGCTCAGGACCCTACACAGGCCCAGTGTATGTATCAGTCATATACCCCGCTACCGCCAGTTTTGTAGGATCAATCACAACAAAGTAATATGAGAAGCATGAGCAAAATAAGAAAAGACGAACAGGGGATGGTTTCCTTTCTGGTGACGATGATCATGGTTATGGTCATCACGCTCGTCGTTCTCGGATTTGCCGAAGGAGCCCGGCGCAACCAGCGGGAAGCGCTGGACAACCAGCTGAGCACGCAAGCCTATTACGCGGCCGAAAGCGGTGTGAATGCCGCCGTGAACTATCTGACCAAGCCTTCCAACGAGGGTGCCGACATAAATACGTTCGGCAGTTGTACGACCTTTATAGATACGCTCAACAACACCACCGGCGGGATACCTACCACTGTTAATGTACTGGATGCCCCTACTAACACCTCTTACACCTGCCTTATGGTCAATACCGAGCCCTCGACGTTGTCGGTGGCACCGCTGACCCAGGGCAACAATCAGATATTGTATTTTGCGAACACCGATAATGAACCGTTTACGCAATTGAAGTTCGCATGGTCGCCAGAGATAAATTCTCCGTTTTCACTCAGTACCTGCAACGGATCGGGCCCAAATGGCGATACATTGCCTCCGTACGACCGGTGGGATTGTGCGTATGGCGTACTACGTATAGATCTGGTGGATGCCGCCAATATATCCAACGCCGCGCTGCAAAACAATCAAGGCGTCATAAGCTTCTATCTGGTTCCCTCGTATAATTCAGGCAATCCATTCGTAAAAACGTCGGATATCAGCTGGCCGCCAAAGGCGCAGCCTGTGGACCCCTTGGCGCCGGCTGGTGCTGCCTGCAACGCGAATAATGACGACTGTCCGGCGCGGCTTATCCCGGTAAGCTGTACCAGCGACGGCTGTTCGCTGCAAATGAATATAACGGGCGGAAGCACGAAGTACTATGCGCGGCTGACTATGATGTACCAGGACACGGATAAGCTCCTGATCACTGGCGGCGACGCCGATCATACCATCAATTCCGTTTCAGGTATCGGCGCAAATTTTAAGGGCGGCCAGGCCCTGATCGATTCGACCGGCAAGTCACAGGACGAGTTGCGGCGTCTGCAGGTGCGTATCCCGATCAATGCCTCATCCGGCATCTTCCCGGTTTACGGCCTGCAAACCACAGAGAGCATTTGCAAACAGATCGAAGATAGCCCCAGCCTGTACACCGACAATTGTCCGGATCATCCGTAAAGGGCGAGGGTTATCCTGGAAAGAGTAACCATAAGCGTTGTAAAATGAGCACAGCTCTTGCAAATACATAAGTATAATCTAAAGGAAAGAGAAAAATGACCAAGATACAGGATAACGAAGAAGGCTTTGCCCATCTGTGGATACTGATTGTGGTGGTATTACTCGTAGTGGGTGGTGCCGGTTATGCCGTAATGCAGCATAACCAGCCTAAGCAAGTGAACAGGGGTGTCCAGGCCACAAACGCCAGCCAGGTGAAGCCGCTGTCGGCAAACCTCGACGGGTTGTTAACGACCGATAAAATTCAGGAGATTACAGCGCAAGATAAGCCGGGTGCCAAAGTGTCGCAAATAGGGCTTGTCCAGGCTGGTAGCGGTCCTGTTTTTCATGTCCAGCTTGCGGATGGTTCGTCCCTTGACCTGGATGCCAGGAGCGGCGCAAAAGTTCATAATGCCAAGGTAGGCGATGATTCGGAGGGGGCTCAGATACCGGCGGGCTTTACACCTGCCGTAGACTTCGCCAAGGCTGAACAGATAGCGCAAGGCCAGGTTACGCAAGGCTCTGTTGTCAGGATCGAGCTGAAAACCGAGGAAGGCAAAACGGTATACGATGTACGCTTTTCAACAGGTACGAAGGTCCTGGTGAGTGCCACCGACGGCAGCGTTGTTAAGGTCAACGCGGCCAAAGCCCAAGGCAAGCAGCCTGCGAGTTTGGAAGATCCATCCGAAGGGCAGACTGGCAGCAGCAGCTCCAGCGGGGGTAGCAGTGGAACGTCGAGTTCAGACGGGTCCAAAAGCTCAGGTTCGGGCAGCGGTCAAAGCGGAAGCGGATCATCCGGCAGTGGCAGTAGCTCTGGCGGCTCGGGTCCCAACTCAGGTTCAGACAGTGGTTCTGGCGGTAGTGATGACGGCGGCTCGGACGGCGCATGATGCGGCCGTATATGCGCGTTCTCGCTTAGTGTTATAGCACTACTTCCGGGTGTCAGCTGGCACCATCTCCAGCACTTGCCGTACGGCGGGTCTCCAATCGACAGTCGTGCCAACCGGGATGTCACCTAGTCTATCACTATCCACCCACTCCATCTCCAGGCCAGCCTCTTGTTCGTACTTGTCCAAGTGTATGTCGTTTGGGTTGTAGTGTATATACTCGCAGGCATAATAAATCAGCAGCGACTGGACATGCTGCAGATGGGGCGGACTACCAGATGTTCTATAGCTAAAAAATGAGCTTGCCATAGTAATTAACTTTGGATTTTTTACTGTGCAGCCGGTTTCTTCTCTTACTTCGCGCAAGACTGCCGAATCCGGACTTTCGCCCAGATCTATACCGCCACCAGGGAGGTGAAACTTGCCGCGCTCTTTTACTAATAAAATTTTATTTTTGCGTATCACGATCCCATAGGCTGAGGGGCGCCAAGTCAGATCGTCGGCCGTAATTTCGTATTCGTTGCCTTCCAGGTCTCTGCTGATCATCGGTTCATATTGTATACAAAAAGGACTCCCGAAGGAATTATGGAAATAACTCTTTAGGATATAATCAAGGTGATGACGTACGACAACGTAAAGGTAGGTTTGGGGCTGGTTCTGATAAAGGACAACCAGGTGCTTCTATCGCAGCGTAAAACGGATGATAACGGTACCGGTGAATTTGGCGGCCCTGGGGGTGCGCTGGAGCCGGGCGAGGGAATGAAGGCCGCTATTTTGCGCGAACTGGCAGAAGAGTGCGGGCGTGGTGTAGCGGTAGAGAACTTAAGGGCGATTTGCACGATAAATTTTAGGAACGGCAAAAGCTCAGCTCATTGGGTCGGTGTAGGTTTTGCGGCGGACTATCTTGATGGCGCTATCGAAAACAAAGAGCCCGATAAACACACCGATTGGGAGTGGTACCCGCTTGATAAGCTGCCAAAACCACTGTATTGGCCGGTCGCACGATATCTCGAAGCATATGTGTCCGGGAGGAATTTCTTTGAACTGTAATTTTAGCAGTGTTGTAAATAAATCAACAGTTGATACATAGGAGCTTCCCTAGTCTTCCACGCTTTGCAGCATACGCAGCACTAGTTCTTCACGGATCGTTAGAATCTCTTTGAATTCACCCGCATATGCAAGCATGTCCTTACCTTGCTGTTTATATGTAGCCTCGGCTTCGTGTTTCTTGATCTTTTGCGCCCGTAGAGTCGCGCCTTTGTTTAGAATATGCGTTGTCTTTGGGATAATCTTGTCGACCGCTTTAACAAACCTGGCTTCCGGTTCTTTCCTTTCTTCGTAGCGTTTGAGCAGTGCGGGAATTAAGGGGAAGCTTTGTGAAAATTCGGCCTCAATTCTTTTAAGCGCTGCCTGTTCCCGTCGTTCTTTGCCCCGTTTACCGGCGGCATCTATCTTTAGGGTTAGCGTATCGCCGGCGTAAGCCTCGACCAAGTCGTGCACCATAGCAAACTGGGCCACAAGGCCGATATCCAACTTAGGGTAATACTTTTGGGCCAGTCCGCATGCCACGAGGCTAAGCATGACTGTGTGATCGGTGTCGGATTCGATTCGCTTGCCGTCTTCATGGAACGTTGCCCTCGGCGTTCGTCCGAACAGCAAGGCCAGCTGGGCTAATTGAATAATGTCGTCGGCAGTATTTTCAGCTTCTAAATCAGTCATGGATCTACTATAGCAAAAGGCTCGGCGGGTATTGGGAGCTTGCTTGTGTTGGCCGCGATGATTTTCTGGTTGCTATCAAGCTGTGCGGTAATGAAGAAGAGCTCCTTACCAGTAATGATGTCCTGCATACAGTAGTGCAGATCGTCCACCAGTTCGTATTCGCTATTTAGGATTTTGTCCTTGGGCAGCCACAACAGCTTGCCATCATCGTTCGGTTCGCTCCCAGCAGGCACGTGCTTGTGAGGTACCCTGATCTTAAAGAAGCACATGACCCAGTCTTCCGGGTAGCCTCCCTGCAGCTTAACGACACCGGCCAGAGAGATGTCTTCGATGCTCACTGTATAACCAGTTTCTTCCTCGGTCTCGCGGACCGCGGCGTCCAGGTAGTTCTCGCCGGGCTCAAGCCAGCCGCCTACGCCGTTTAGCTTGCCGGGATCTATCCTCTTTGTCGGGCTTCTCTGGATAAATAAGTAATCGTCGCCGTGATAGAGAAAACATGTCACCGATGTTTGAACCAGTCTGCGGTATGCCGTATCGTCCATGGCTGTAGTATAGCAGGGCTTTCCGGGGCACCGTGTTCACAAGGGCGTGTTAGGCGAAAAGCGGTGATTTGCCGGAGTTATGTGCCGCAACAATTCCGGGAATTTCCAGTAGGCTGCTAACGGTGCGGATCGCACCCGCCTCTTTTAGTTCGGCCGCAGTGCTAAAGCCATGCGTCGTACCGATGGCGTGTACGCCGGCGGCTTTGGCGGCAAGCATGTCAACCGGGTGGTCGCCCATGGCGATAACTTCATCCGCCGTAAGCCCGAGGCTGTCCATAAGCTTGAGGATGCCTTCCGGGTCCGGTTTTGTCTTTGTGACGTCGTCGGCGGTAACGATGGCAAATTTTGGAATGCCGTACACTGCTTTGATACGCTCTGTGAATGCCTGCAATTTTTGTTGGTTATCAACGGTGTTATTCAGATAAAGATCGGTGTATCCCAGCACGGGAAGCGCGATTCCGTAGTGCCGGACAATATGGTAGACCGAGCCGCTGGTGAATATCCCCAGGCTTATGCCGTTTGTCCCCAGCCAGGCAAATAACTCCGTTAAGCCGTGAAAGGGGTGGACATATAGCGGTGCGATTTGATCCTGGATGGGCTGCAGCTCTTGGTCCAGCTCATCGAAATCAAGTTTACTCAGATGCTGTTCGTGGGTTATCCCGTACAATAAGCGGAGAGTCGCCTCCAGGGTTTCGCGGGTCTTTCCGCCTACCGATTTATTGATGTATGTTTCAAATGTTTCGTAATCCGGGATGTCGTGCCGGGGCACTCCCCGGGCGAGCAGGTGTCTTACCGTCGCCTCGTACTGCCCATGGCGAATAAGATACAGCGTGTTGACAAGTGTGCCGTCTGAGTCGGAGATAATAGCTTTGATCACGTGGTCTCAATAGTATCAGAAAAATAAAGACTTCCAAAGAAGCTGTGCGGATAAGACCCTCTCGTCTGAATACAACGCGTACTTCAGCCTGTGACCATCTCTTTCATATCTCATTTCAGCCAAAGGTAAAAACGTATGTCGACACATCGGAACCGCTGAACGTAATTTCAAACGTACTATCTTGAATGCCATTGGGCTGCCGAAGGAGCTGGTACAAATGTTGATCCTTGACTATACCGTCGCCGGCCGAGTTTGTGTCATTGCCATGAGCTGTGCCCGGCGGTCTTCCGTTTAGGCGTGTATGGAATGGTATGCTGTCTGCTGCGCGCATGACGGGCCCCATCACAAGGTTTACATCACGGGCATGAAAACGGAAGGCTATTTTGCTGCCAGGCCCATCGGACACTATAGCTTCTTCGGCTATGGTCCACGCGCCTTGTAGCGCCCATAAGTTTAGCCGCAGGTCCGCCGGAACAGTATATGCCCAGCGCTTACCTAACTTAGCGCCTTCTGGCGAAGCGAAATGAAAGCCGCGCTGATAGCCAAGGTATGTTTCGGGCATATGGAATTCATCCCAGTCGGCTGCTACTTCTGCCTCTGTTGTCGCTGCCACCGCGACATCACTTGCGACATCAGGTGCGCCAGCGGCAGTCAGCAGCTCCTGAATGACGTGTTCGGACATTGCGTACTCGCCCTCGCCGGATTGACGGTGGCGTATGTGTCCCGTCGCGTCCACGAAATAGAGTGCCGGCCAATAGTGATTATCAAACGCCGACCAGATCACATACTCATTGTCTGCTGCAACGGGGTAGGTGATGTTCAGCTGTTTGACGGCTTGCTTAACATTGTCCAGGTTGTGCTCAAACGAAAATTCCGGGGTGTGTACGCCTATTATCACCAGCCCCTGGTCTTTGTACTTATCCCATCAGATCCGAAGGTAGGGCAGAGTGCGTAACCAGTTCACGCATGTGTATATCCAGGAGCTAACGAGTACTACTTTGGCGTGCAGGTCATCGGGCGTCAGCGGACGAGTGTTGAGCTATCCGGTGACTTCCGCTGTAGACCGGTGCTTAGACATGTGTACGCCGTCGGGTTAATTTCGCTGTGATCTACCATAGGGCCCTCCTATCTCGGGACAAAGAACTCGCCAAAGCTGTGGATACCGGTATTGCCCGAATGGCAACGAAGAAGACTAGCCCCCAACCCAATATTGTTTACGCATATATTATTGAATATTCATC
>Ga0070658_10005708_pt1 | contig 10095 bp, 10 predicted proteins | sample KBSC13metaG_FD_64664 | JGI IMG/M metagenome (GOLD analysis project Ga0070658, IMG submission 64664) | Corn rhizosphere microbial communities from Kellogg Biological Station, Michigan, USA - KBS C1-3 metaG | ecosystem: Host-associated > Plants > Roots > Rhizosphere > Soil ... | reverse complement strand
GTCACCGTGCAGGTGCCATCCTCGCAATGGATCAGTTCATCCGGGGCGAGGTGGTCCTGGACCGACCGGCGCAGTCTGGCAGGAAGTGTGAGGTCGAGGCAGCGGCACATTGCCCGCGCGCCAGGCTCCCAGTCCGTTCAAGGGGTTCAACTCGTCGCCGGAGGTAATCCGGCTTGTCGTCCTGATGTACATGCGCTTCCCGCTTAGCCTGCGGAACGTCGAAAATCTCCTGTTCGAGCGCGACATCGATCTCTGCCATGAGACGGTGCGGTTCCGGGGGAACAGGTTTGGCCCGCTATTCGCCGCCGACATTCGCCGTCAGCGGGTTAGCCGCATGCGCGGGTTCCGCCACGGGAACTGGCATCTGGACGAGATGCACGTCCGGGTGAACGGCGAGATGGTGTACGCCATCAACTCAGCAAATTTTCTGATCCAGCGGCTCAATTCGCAGCGTCACCACGTCAATGCCTGGCGGACGAGTAACAGCGAAGAGAATTGCCTGTGCGACCTGTTCCGGCGAGAGCAACTGATTGGCGGCTACCATGCTCTCGCGTTCCGCAGGGGAGTATGGCTGCATCGACGATGCTATCGCTCCGGGTTCGATCAGCGTTAGCCTGATGCGATCAGGAATGAGTTCCTTTCGCAAGGTCTCCGCGAAGCTCGCCACGCCGCCTTTGGCGGCATTGTAAACGCTCTCGCCGACGGCCTTGATGTGTACGCTGATCGAGCCCACCAGCACGATCATCCCGTCATGGTGCCCGCCTGCTTTGATTCGTTCGATGGCCTGCTTGGTGCAGGCGACGTAACTGGACAGGTTGCTTTCGATTACGTAGCGCCACCCCTCGTCCGACATCGTGGAGAGCGGCCCGGATCCCACCCCCGCGCAAGCGACGAGAATGTCGAGCCCGCCTAGCCAACTGTCCACCCGGTCAAACAGGCGTGCGATCCCAAGATGAGTGGACAGATCGGCGGTCACCGTCTCGACCTCAGCCGGGGGCCCGCACGCCTGTTCGAGATCAGCCGCAAGACTACGCAGCCCAACTTCCTCGCGGTCAGTGAGGAGCACCCTGGCCCCGTGGGCCAGCAGGTGGCGGGCCACTGCAGCACCGACGCCGCCTGCTCCTCCGGTCACCACTACCCGCTTGGCCTTGAGAATAGATGGTTCAATCACGGGCGATCTCCCAGTGAGCTGTTGCAGTGGCGCCTTCCGGCGCAAGCGCGGCGGGTGCTTTTGGTCTAGTCGCCGCTCCAGTTCAGCAGCATGGCAACATTGGCGGGAATCCACGCTTCCAGCCGGCCTTCAACTTCCCGTAGTTGGATCGGCTCCCGGGTGGCGGTCCATAGCTTGGGCGCAAGCTTCTCCTTGCCGGTCGGTACCAAGGCGAGACGAACCGGCCCGAGCTCATGTCCGTCGATCTTGAAATTGAGAGTATAGCGGTCCAGCCTGTGAATCGCGCGGATGAAGCTGTCGCAGAACAGCATGAACGGAGCATCTTCGATCTGGTGGAAGGCGCGGGTCGCATAGATCAGGGCAGCTCCCGCACCGTAGATTTCCTGGCCCACCTGGCCTGCCGGTTGGCCGTCAGGGTAAAGATCCTCCATCGGGAAGTTGAGCTTGAGATCGATGTGTCCGTTACGGTTTTCTGTGGCGATCGCATCCGGCGGAAGGGTGTCCGGATAATAATACCAGGCGCGGTCCAGGGCGTGGCGGCAGAACTCGCCGGCCAGCAGCTTGGCGCCGGGAATGAGGTCGGGCCCGCCATAGTCGAGCAGGCGCTCGAACGCGGCGTAGCTGTCGAAGCACTCGTAGGCGGCCATGTAGGGCGCGTCCTGGAGGCAGGTGACCCCAAGGAAGTTCGTCCAGTGCCGTGCGAGCCCGATCTCGCTCTTCCACATCTGGGCGTTGTGGAAGAAGCTGGCGAGATAGACATAGCACTGGGTAAGGTAATCCTTGTTGTTGGTGATCCGCCACAGCCGGATGCAGGCTGCGGCTCCCCAGGCGGTCAGGTTGGCCTGGTAGTTCAGGTCGAACCGCATTCCCTTTGCCGCCCCGATTGCCCGCTCCGCCTCGTGGAGGAACTCGCAATCGCGGGTCAACTCGAAGGCCTGCAACATGACCCAGGCGTAGATCCCGCCAACGTCGGTCTGCCCGCGCTGGTCGGCTTCGGCCACGTCGACAATGACGCTGAAGTCCTTGATGTCGTACATGATCGGCCACTTGTATTTGAAATGGCGCGCAGCCTTGATCCCATAGCCGACCGACGCGAGGAACAGGTCTCTCGCCTCCCCGTCGCCGCTGGTCGCGAGGTTCGACAGGTTCAGCAACGGATGGTAGAGATACCAGCTGTCAACCGCATCGGCTTTCTTGTCCTTGCCGACGTTCGGAAGATACCGTCGGAGCGTCTTGAGTTCGGGATCCCAGAACCTGTCGAGACCGGCCATGATCTCCCGGCGCAAGGGATGCTCCTTGCCGCGCCAGCGCCCCCAGTCATCCAGCGCCGAAGCGATTGCGAGCTGCACCATCGCGTCGGGGTATTCGCTTGCCGTATAGGGGTGGAAGTAGGTGTGGCCGTAATGCTTGATCCGCGTGTCAGGTGCGCGGGCGAGGTCGTTCACGGTGTGGTCGGCTCGGCTGGCCCAGTTGTGAAACTCGGGCTGCTTTGGGACGATCGAGGGGTAGAGGCCGCCCAGCATGTCAAGGAATTGCCACGCGGAATCGCCCTCTTCGTTGCGCGGATAGGCGCGGATCACAAGGTACGTGTCGTAGAGTGTCACCCGCTTTCCGGCAGGCAGGATGGCGCGTCCGGCGTCTGGATTCCGCGGCGGCTGGTAGCCCAGTTCCGGCCAGACCCCGCCCACGGCTCCTTCGGGCTTGCTGCCGGTGGCGTTGAAGTAGTCGTTCAACGCGGTCAGGTTCTGCAGGTAGAGAACTTTGCCGAAGGCCGGCTTGTCGAGCGAGAAATAGAGCAGGCCGGTGTTGAGCTTGCGCTGTTCGGCTTCGATGCGTCCGACTGTCTCCGCCGGGTTTCCCGCGGCGTCGAACGGCACCAGGTCGCGGGGTAGCCACTCTATAGCGAAGTCTTGCGAGGCTTCGAACTCATATGTCGCGTGGACTTGCTCGAGGCCGAAGGGCTCACCTTGCACGGTCAGACGGGCCGTGCCGAGGCTGCCCTTGCATTCGACGCAGGCGATGGCGTCGCTCGCCCTGATCTCCTTGCAGACGGGATCGGGCGACAAGACGGGAAATCGCAGCGCCAGTCCGCCCTCGTCGCCGCGCGTAAGCACCACCCACAGCGTATCCTGCTCGAGCCGCACGACGACCTCGAGGCCGCCCTGACGTGCTCTTGCGATCGGCTTCTCCGTCGCCTTCCCGAGTACCTGGCGCGCGACAAGCGCCTGCTGCGTGACAGGGGTGTCGAGGAGTTGCTGGCCCATGGCGCGCCTTCTTTTACGATGGAACACGCGCGCACAACCCTTGCGCTATGCTATCCGTTCCATGCGCCTTGGCCCTTGGCGATTTCTTAACATGTTGATTTGACGTAATTTATCTTACGATTGGACGTCATCGCGACGAAGCGTGCATGGCGTCCTACACACCACTTTGCCGCCCGGACCCGATCGCCGCCCGAAGGGTATCTGATCAGCGAAACAGCACGCAAGGCCGGAGCGACCATGGCTATCGAACACACCGACCTCGCGGGCAAGCGGGTGCTCCTGACGGGAGGGACGACCGGCATCGGCCGCGCGACGCTGGTGCTGCTCGCCAAGGCTGGGGCACAGGTCATGGTCTATGGCCGGCACCAGGCCGAGCTTGACCAGGCGCTCGCTGCAACGGGCGCAGGTTCCGTGACCGTGTTCGGGATCACGGCGGACTCGGCGAAGCGCGAGGACTTAGGTCGGGTGTTCGCTGCGGTCGACGAGCGCCTTGGCGGACTCGACGTCCTGATCGCCTGCGCAGCGCTCGGCGCCCAGCCGATCCACGAGATGGAAGACGAGGATTGGCGCTATGTCATCGAGACCAACCTCGTGGGCTACCTCGCCTGCGCGCGCCTGGCGATCGACCGCATGGCAGCGCATGGCGGAGGGCACCTGCTCTTCGTCGGCTCGATCAGCACCGAGATCAAGGCCGCGGGCGAAAGCGTCTATTCCGCCACCAAGGCCGGCGTCCAAGCCTTCGCGGAAACGCTGCGCAAGGAAATCGCCGGAAAGAACATCCGGGTGAGTGTGATCCAGCCCGGCTCGGTCGATACCGACATGCAGGAATGCAGCGCGGAGGAAAAGCGCGAAGCTGTGGCAAACCGCGAGATGCTGCACGCCGAGGAGATCGCGGAAGCCATCGGCTTCGTTCTGACCCGCTCGAGTGCTAGCGACGTCGTGAACCTGCGGATCGAGCCACTCCTCCAGAAGACGAGTTGACGTGTCCACGCGGTTCTGGATCGGGACCTATGCGGCCAAGGGCGGGCTCGGGCTTTATCCCCTCACACTTCGCCCAGGTGGGGAGCTTGACCTCGGCCTACCCACGACGGCGATTCGCAATGCCTCGTTTGCGCTCTCCCACCCTGACATGCCGATCGCCTGGTTCGTGAACGAGCAAGAGGACGGACGCGTCGTAAGCGCCGCTCTCAAGGGCGGCGCCTGGGAAGTTCTCGGTGACGTCCCCAGCGGAGGCTCCCTTCCGTGCTTCCTCGCCAGGCACCCGACCCGGGACTTGTTGGCCGTGGCGAACTATGCCGATGGGGCCGTGACCTTGCTTCCGCTGGACGCCACGTCCGGGATCGCGCGAGCGCCCTGCGATCGGGTGCTGCAAAGCGGGCGCGGCCCCGATCTTGAACGTCAGGCGGGTCCCCACGCCCACTGCGTCGCCTTCTCCGCCGATGGCAACTTTCTCTACCACGTGGACCTCGGGCTCGATCGGGTCTGGCGCTATGCCGTGACGGGACAGCGGCTCGGTCCGGCTGAAGTCGTATTCGAAGCACCCGCCGGCTCGGGTGCCCGGCACCTCGCTCTCCTGCCCGACGGGGTTCATGCGGTGCTGATCTGCGAGATGGCCGCCACCTGCATGTTGCTGCGCCTCGACGGGAAGCGATTTGCATGCCTCGACTCTATCCCGACAGCCCCGACAGAGAAGGCCAACATCGGCGGCGACCTGCGACTGATCGCTCTGGATCGGTTGCTGGTGACCAACCGCGGCCATGACAGCGTGGCGCTGGTCCGCATTGAGGACGGCCGTTTGCAGCGCGAGGCCGAGCGCGATTCGGCCGGCTCCTCCCCCCGCCATGTTCTTCCGGTCGGCCAGCAGATGCTTATCGCCCACGAAGAAGCGGGAGGTGTCGTGCTGCTCCCCCTCCCGGGCGCCAAGGGGACTTGGGTGCGCAGCGTTTCCATTCCGGGCGCTGCTTTCATTCTGGAACCGCAGGAGTGACCATGCGTGCAGCTTTGAAAAAGGAAGATGGCACCTTTTCCATCGAAGATGTCGAACGTCCGGTCCTGGCGACATCCGATTGGGTGATCGCCCGCGTGCGGGTGGCGGGCATTTGCGGCACCGATCTGCGCCACTGGAAGAAGCACGAGCCCGAGCTCGCCTGCCACATCGTCGGCCACGAGCTTGCCGGAGAAGTCGTCGAGGTCGGCGAGGACGTCTTCAACGTCAAGCCGGGTGACCGAGTGGTCATCGAATCGGTTATGGGCGATGGCGTCTGCGAATACTGCCGGATCCAGCGCTACAACATCTGCGAGCACCTCTACCCCGTACGCTCGCAATATGTGGCGCGTGCCTATGCCGAATATGTCGGCGGGCCTTCCGAAAAGTTCTACAAGCTGCCCGACCACGTAAGTTTCGAGCAGGCCGCCCTGATCGACACGCTGTCGGTCTGCCTTCATGCCCAGCACCTCTCTGGGCTCGGCATCAACGACCGGGTGGCGATCATCGGAGCGGGACCGATTGGGCTTGGCCAATTGCTCCTCGCGAAGGCCAGCGGCGCCGACGTGATCATTGCCGACGTTCTCGACAGCGCGCTCGATCTGGCCCGCAAGCTGGGCGCCGACCAGGTGGTCAATTCCCGCCGCGAAGACTTCGTCGAGAGAGCCAGGACATTCAGCCAGGGCCGCGGGGTCGACATCGCGTTCGAATGCGCCGGCGGAGAAGCCATGCCCGAAACCCTGCCGCTCGCCACCAGGACCGTGCGGCGCGGCGGCAAGGTGGTGATGATCGGCGGGTTCGATGCCGGCGTGACCACGATCCCGCTCGAATGGCAGCGCATCCAGATGAGCGAAATCCAGCTCATCCCCAGCGCAAGCTTCGCCATGCACGAGATCTACCATGAGCAGGGCATGGTGCTCGACCTGATCGCCAAGGGTCGCATCCGTGTGGACGACCTGATCACGCATCGGTTTCCGCTGGAGCGGATCAATGAAGCGTTCGATGTCGATCAGCGCAAGCAGGATACCGGCGCGGTGTTCGTCGCGATCGAAATCTAGCGCTGCGTCCTGACGCGGCGCTGCAACCGAAGCTGGCGATGCCGCACCCGTGCCTCGCGCGCAATGGCTCCGGGCGCCTCTGTCAGAGCTGTGTGGGGATTACGGTGACAGTGCTTAATTGACGCCCCGCTGGCGACGGGTTGACCGACACCGCACCCGTGCTCGAACGCGTTCCCGATTTTGCCGCCCTGTTGTGCGCGGGAGAGGACGAGGGCATGTCACGGCAGTTGCGGCGTTCGGAAAGCACCGGCCGTCCGATTGGCGACAGTGGTTTTCTCGATCGTGTCGAGGCGATCCTCGGGCGCAATCCGAAGCCCGGCAAACGCGGACCGAAGGCGAGGCTGAATTAAGTGCACTGTCACCGTAATTTCCTGTCACCGTAATTTACCAGAAGAACGGCGATAGCCGGCCGATGCCCGTCGTGCCGCCCGTGATGACCGCGGTGCGGCCGGTCAGATCGGGGCGTTCGGAATGGGCGTCGCCGCGGTCGATCGGGTCGAAATCTGCCATCTTGCATCCTCGCATCGCTTGTCTTGATCAGTAGGCGCCATGGATCCCTTCGTTCCGGGATTAATATCATTGATAATCAGGGACGTGTTTTTGGCGCCGGATTTTCCGGGAAGCGCCTTCGACGCGAGTTGCCGTTTATGGGCGCCACGGAACCCGCGGCCCCTCCAAGGGTTGACCCCCGGACCCCATCATGTTCGCAAGTCGTTGTTTGGAGGCCGAAATCATGAGTACAGCGCAGTGGACCACGGACCACGACACGATCCGCACCTGGATCGAGGAGCGGGAGGGGCGGCCGTCCATCGTCCGGGCCACCGGCGACAATGACCGCAAGGGTGGCCTGTTGCGGATCGATTTTGGCGACCGGGACGATGCGCTGGAGGAGATCGACTGGGACGAGTTCTTCGAGATATTCGACGAGAACGAGCTGGAATTTCTCTATCAGGACGAGACTGCTGCCGGAAAGCAGAGCCGGTTCAGCAAGTTCGTGGCTGCCTATTCCGACGACGAAGACTGACGGTGCACGGCCCGTTCAGCCTCGGGCTGCGGAAAAGTCCCGCGTCGGGTTCCCCCGGTCGCAAGATTGGCGTGCTGACTTTCCATCGTTGCATCAACTACGGATCGTGGTGGCAAGCGCGCTGCATGGTCACGGCATTGCGTGGAATGGGCCATGACGCCGTGCTGCTGGATCATCGCGAGCGACGGGTCGACATGGCCGAATGGCGCTGCGCGCTCCAGCCCCTGCTGCCGGTGCCATCTTCGCGCGAGGACCGAACCCGCCACGCCGCGAAGGTCCGCGCCTTTGCCCGCGCGGTGGAACGCCTGCCGCGCTCTGCCCCGTTCCCCGCGCGGCAGGGCGGGGTGCTGTGCGGCTATGACACGGTGATCATCGGCAGTGACGAAGTGTGGAACCGCTCGCACCCGTGGCACGGATCCAGCGGGGTGTTCTGGGGCGAGGGGATCTGCGGGCCGCGGCTGGTCGCCTATGCGGCTTCCTGCGGCAATCATGCCGGGGGCATCGACCCTTGGCGGGCCGAGGCGCTGGGGCGCTTTTCGGCCATTGCCGTGCGCGACCGGACCACGCGCGAGATGGTGCGGCAGGCGACCGGACAGGCGCCGCCGCTGGTGCTGGACCCGGTGCTGCAGTTCCCGCCCGATCAGCCCCCGCCTCTGCGGCGGGCGCCCTATGCGCTGGTCTATGGCCATGACTTCCCCGAATGGATCGGCCCGGCCGTGCGGCAATGGGCGGCGCGGCGGGGCCTGCGCCTGCTGGCGGTGGGTTACCGGGCCGACTTTGCCGACGAGCAGTGGCTGGAGGCGGGGCCGCAGGGGTTCGCCTGTGCCGTGGCCGGGGCGCAGGCAGTGATAACCACCATGTTCCACGGCTCGGTGTTTGCGCTCAATGCCCACAAGCCGTTCGTGGCCGTGCCATCGGCCTATCGCTCAGCCAAGCTGACCGACCTGCTCGATGTGGTCGGGGCGGGGCGGCACCTGCTGGCCGAGCCCGCGCCGCTCGGTCCGGTGCTGGACGAGCCGCTGGACCCGGCCATAGCCGGCGGGATCGCTGCCCTGCGCGCGAGTTCCCACGCGACCCTGCGCGCGGCGCTGGTCTGAGTTGGCGATGTCCCCACAGGACGTGATTGCCAGCGGCCAGTGCATCGGCTGCGGCCTGTGCGCCTCGCGCGAGCCGGCGGCGGCGATGGAGTTCGATCAGGACGGTCACCTGAAGCCGCGCGGACCGGAGGCATGGCTGACGGCCCCCAGCGCCCGGTTTGCGGCAAGCTGCCCGTTCTCTCCGGCGGCGGTGAACGAGGACGTGATCGCAGCCAGCCTCTGGCCCGATGCGCCCCATGTGGATCCGTGGATCGGCCGCCATCGCAGCGCTTGGGTGGGGCACGGGCCGGACGACCTGCGGATGAACGGCAGTTCGGGCGGTCTGGTCACCTGGATCGCGGGCGAGCTGCTGCGGCAGGGGCTGGTGGGCGGCGTGGCCCATGTGGCGCCGACGCACCGGGCGACGGGGCGGCTGTTTTCCTACACCATCTCGCGGCGCATGGCGGACCTGAGGGCGGGGGCCAAGTCCCGCTATTACCCCATCGATCTGGCGGAAGTGCTGCGCGAGATCCGCGCCTCTCCGGGGCGCTATGCCGTGGTGGGGGTGCCCTGCTTCATCAAGGCGGTGCAGCTGGCGCGGCGGTCCGAGCCGGTGCTGGCCGAGCGGATCGCGTTTACCGTCGGGCTGTTCTGCGGCCACCTGAAATCGGCGCGGATGAGCGAAAGTTTTTCCGCCCAGATGGACCTGCCGCCGGCCCGGATGGCGGCGATCGACTATCGCCGCAAGGACGCCAGCCGCCCGGCCAACTGGTACACGGCCGAGATCGTGGCCGATGACGGATCGGTGCGCAGCCGGGACTGGTGGCATCTGGACGAGGGCGACTGGGGCGCGGGCTTCTTCATGAACCCAGCGTGCAACTGGTGCGACGACGTGGCGGCCGAATGCGCCGATGTGGCGCTGGGCGACGCCTGGCTTGAGCCTTGGACATCGGACGGTCGGGGGACCAACGTGGTGGTGGTCCGTTCTCCGGTGATCGAGGCGCTGGTGGCGCAGGGGTTGGCCGAGGGACGGCTGACATTGCAGCATGTCGAGGCCGATCTTGTGCGGCAGACCCAGGCGGCGGGTTTCCGCCATCGCCGCGAAGGCCTGGCCTATCGGCTGGCCCTGCTGCAGCGGCGGCTGTTCAAGCCCCCGATCGTGCCGCGCAAGCGGGTTGCGCCATCGGTCGACCTGTCCTTGCGGCGCAAGCTGATCTATCGCGCGCGCTGGGCAATCACGCGGTGGAGCCATGTCCTGCATCGCCGCGCGCCGGGGCTCTATCACCCCTGGGCGCGGCGGACACTGCGGCTCTATCAGGCGCTGGCGTGGTCAAGGGGGTGGCTGGGCGCGGTGCTGGACCGGCTGTTGAGGCCAGCGGCATAGATCGCATCGACGGCGGCCGAGACCTTCACCAGACCTTCGGCTTCGGGATCGAAGCGGGGGGAGCGGGCGAGTTGACGTGCCCAGTCCGCCGCCATGCGTCCGCCCCATTCGTCCGGCGGGGAGACGATCCGTTC
>Ga0070658_10005707_pt1 | contig 10096 bp, 10 predicted proteins | sample KBSC13metaG_FD_64664 | JGI IMG/M metagenome (GOLD analysis project Ga0070658, IMG submission 64664) | Corn rhizosphere microbial communities from Kellogg Biological Station, Michigan, USA - KBS C1-3 metaG | ecosystem: Host-associated > Plants > Roots > Rhizosphere > Soil ... | reverse complement strand
TACCGAACAGCCGGCTATCCGAACAACGTGAGCGGATGCGTGAAACGCCACCAGAAACCAGGGTCGTCAATGGTCGTGGCCAGCGTGAGCGGCTTCTTCACCACTGTCTTTCCCTGCGTGAACGTGACCGTTCCGATTCGCTGGCCCGCCGCACCGACACGCACGGGAGTGGTCTGCGTCGTCACGGCGATCGGTGCGTTTGACCAGACCAGCATCGATGACGGCGCGCGGCTCACAAGTGTCGACGATGCTCCCCACTCGGTGGCGTAGCTGCCGAACGTCTTGTTCGCACCGGTGAGCCCCACCGAATGGAAGCCATCCTTCGCGCTCATCAGCAGCGGAGGAACGGTCGTCCACAGCGCCTCGTAACTGGCGGCGCCCAGTTCGACACCGACGATCGTCACCTGATGCCCTCCGATGTTCACCTTCGCAGAGAACAGCAGGCAGTGGCCGGCCTCGTCCGTGAAACCGGTCTTGATCCCATCGATCCCGTCGCGCCCGAGGAGCTTGTTGCCGTTGTCCTGGGTACCTGCCCCAGGCAGGGTGACTGTCGGTGTTTTGACCACGTCGGCCAGCACGGGATTCGCGAGAACGCGTTTGCCGATGTCGACCATGTCGGATGCCGTGCTGACTGTTCCAGGATCGAGTCCAGCCGGATCGGTGAGATGGGTGCCGTGCAGACCGTGCGAGTCCAACCAGGCGTTCGCGGCGGTGAGGAAGGCCGGAACACTTCCATATGCCCAGGTCGCCAACGAGATGGCGTAGTTGTTGGCGCTCGGCAGAAGCATCGCCTGCAGCGCCTGCTTTTCGGTGAGTTGCTCCCCCGCGACGACGGGAGCCCATGATCCGCCGTTTGCGATGACCTGATGGAAGATCGCCACGTCAGCGTCTGTGAACGTGATCGTCGGCCCCTCCGATCCCTTCTGGATCGGTTTGGCTGCAAGCACGACGAGGGCAGTGACCGTCTTGGTCATGCTCGCGATTGGAACGGGAGCGTCTCCGCCGTGCTGAGCGAGCAGGCCGGAGTGTCCGACGGCGCCGACAGCGGCGCTGCTGCCGGTGGGCCAAACGATCTGTGCAGCAGCAGGTGTGATCGTCTGCTCGGTGCCCACCGTTGCTGCAACAGCGGGTAGCGGCGCGGCAAGCACTCCCAACGCGTAGGCACCTGCAAGCACGAGCACGCCAAGCGTGCCGAAGACGCCGATGCGTCGGCGCCGATACTTCGCGCGTTTGTCGGCCGAGCGACGCTCGTCGGTCTCCATGATCACGAAGCAATGATATGCGTGGCACCTCGGCCAAACTCGGCTAGTGCTGCACGCGCAGCTGATACATAGCGACGGCAGAAGCGGATGCGACGTTCAGTGAGTCGACCCCGTGCATCATCGGGATGGTCACGACGGAGTCGGCAGCAGACAGCGCGTGTCTGCTGAGCCCGTCTCCCTCTGTGCCGAGTACGAGGGCAACACGCTCTGGCGGATCTGCCGCGAACTCGTCGAGCGTGACCGAGGTGTCTGAGAGTGCAAGCGCTGCGAGGTGGAATCCGGCCGCGTGCAGCATCGGCGCAGCCACATCCCACTCGGGTAACCGTGTCCACGGCACTTGCAGCACCGTGCCCATGCTCACGCGCACGCTGCGTCTGTAGAGCGGGTCGGCGCAGCGCGGGGTCACCAGGACCGCATCGGCGCCGATGCCGGCGACGGCGCGGAAGATTGCTCCGACGTTTGTGTGGTCGACGACGTCTTCGATGATGATGACGCGACGAGCGTCGGCGATCACCTCTTCGACGCCGGCCAACGGCGGACGATGCATCGCTGCAAGCGCTCCGCGGTGCAGGTTGAATCCCGTGAGCGAAGTGAGAAGGTCGCTCTCGCCCACATAGACAGGAACGTCGTCGAACCTCTCCAGCATGGGTGCAACGTCGTCGAGCCAACGCTCCAGCATCAGCACGGATCGAGGCCGATGGCCGGCAGCGATTGCCCGAGAGATGACCTTGGTCGACTCGGCGATGTACAGGCCGCCCGCTGGCTCGCTGACGCGCCGTAGCGCCACGTCGGTGAGCCGCGAATAATCCTCGAGGCCGGGATCGTCGAGACTCTCGATGTGTTCGATATGCACCAGCCAAGACTCGCACAGCAGGCGGCGTCGGATGGCCAGGCGTCCAGGAGTCGGAAACAAACCGGAAAACTTCGTTGTTTACACTCAGGTGACGGGTGCGCATTGCAGCCCCACAGGTGTACGGAGGCTTACGACATGACGGTGTTGGCCGAGAACTCGTTCGGACCGATCACTGATGACTTGTTCGAGGAGGCGATCGTCGCACTGTCCGGCCGCGCGATCGTCGCCCTGACCGGGGCGGGGATTAGCACGGACTCAGGTATCCCGGACTACCGAGGCGAAGGCGCACCGCGACGCACACCGATGACCATTCAGCAGTTCGTCGGCGAAGAGCGCGCGCGCAAGCGCTACTGGGCGGGAAGTCACCTCGGTTGGCAGCGGTTTCGCGCCGCCCAGCCGAACAGAGGGCATCGGGCTCTTGTCGATCTCGAGTCAAGCGGCGTTCTGACCGGGGTGATCACGCAGAACGTGGATGGGCTTCACACCAGGGCGGGCGCGCGCAGAGTCGTGCCGCTGCACGGGTCCATGGACAGGGTTGTGTGCCTGAACTGTGGTCAGGTGTTCGCGCGTGAGGACATCTCGGCCAGAATCGATGCTGCCAACCCGTGGCTGGAGAAGCCAGACGCGGTCGTCACGGCCCCGGACGGCGACGCCGAAGTCGCTCAGATCGACGACTTCATGATCCCTGCGTGCACCGTGTGCGGTGGGATCCTCAAACCCGACGTCGTGTTCTTCGGCGAACTCGTACCGACCGAACGATTTGCCGAGGCGACGACGTTGATCGACGCGTCTGAGGCCTTGCTCGTTGCAGGTTCGTCGCTCGCCGTGAACTCGGGCATCCGACTGGTCGAAGCGGCCAGGCGTCGGCACCTGCCGATCGTCGTGATCAACCGTGGCGGCACGAAGGGTGACAATCGCGCGACGGTTAAGCTGGAGGCCGGAACATCCCAGGCTCTCAGCGCACTGGCCGATCGACTTGCGGCCTGACGCGGCTGAGGAGATCGCAGACGAACAAAGGACGCGCGTGACACGACTCTCCCTCGTTCGGCATGGCCAGACGGATTGGAACGTGCAGCGTCGCATCCAGGGCGCAAGCGACATCCCGCTCAACGACGCGGGCAGGCAACAGGCGCTCGCCGCCGGACGTGCGCTTGCGTTGCGCAGGTGGGACGGCATCTTCGCCAGCCCGCTTTCCCGCGCGATGGACACGGCGCGCATCATCGCGGCCGAAACCGGGCTGGGCGAACCGCAGCCGATCGCCGAAGTGGCGGAGCGTCGGTACGGAGACGCCGAGGGCCTCACCGGCGAAGAGATCCTGGCGCGCTTCCCAGAGGGCGTCCCTGTCCCCGGTCAAGAGAGCAGGGACGAGGTCGTCGCGCGGGCGCTGCCTGCCCTGGACGAGCTTGCTGCTGCGAACCTGGGTCGCTCGCTGATCATTGTCAGCCACGGAGGTGTGATTGCTTCCCTTGTGCGCCGGTTGACCAACCACGCGCTGCCTGCACCAGGGGAAGTAATCCCGAACGGCTCGGTGCACGACTTCATTTACCGAGACGGTGCCTTGCAGTTGGACCGGTTCAATCTGTCGCCAGAGGACCACGACCTGTTCACCGCAGCCGTCTCCTGACTCGGTCTGCACGGCCAACAGTGGCCGTCAACACGGTCAGAAGGTGTTCGGCCGATGCCGCCCAGGTGAACTGACGTGCGCGTTCGACTGCCCGGCGCGAGTGCTCAAGCCACACCGCCGGCGCTTCGAGTGACCGGATGGCAGATGCAAGAGCTTCCGGTGACTCCGGATCAAAATAGACGCACGCATCCGCGCCGATCTCACGGAAGATCGGAATGTCGCTGACGACGGCCGGCGTACCGAGAGTCATCGCTTCAACCAGCGGGATGCCGAACCCTTCGTCGCGAGACGCGGTCACGAGTGCTGTCGCACCGGCGAGTTCCTCTTGGTACTGTTCGTCGGTTGCTCCGTTATGGAACACCAGCGTGGCGCCGGGGGCGACTGCAGACAATCGTTGTCGTTCGGCGTCGCTGATTCTACTCATCAGATGAAGAGTGCATCCAGGCAGCAGTGCAGCGGCGCGAACCAGCGTCTCGACGTTCTTGTACGGCATGAACGAGCCCATGTACACCAGCGACCTGCGCGTGGGTGTCGCGCGCGCCGCCGCATACGAGCTCTGCGCTGGCGTCGGCTGATCCGCTGCGTTCATGACGACGCTGACCGGTCGTTTGGTCAGATGGTGTTCCGCGATGAGCCGAGCCGTGGTCTTCGAAACGGTCACGATCGCATCCGCCCGGTTCAGCAGCATCCGCTGTGGCCACCACGCCAGGTGATACAAGCGCCAGAGCAGTCGAATGGGCGCAGGTAGATCGCGCGGCGGCGTTCGATTGCTGTAGTAGATCAGGTCGTGGACGGTGAGGATGAGCTTGTATTCGCGGCCCCACGATCCCATCGTCTGCATCGGCGAGAACACGACGTCAGGCTGCAACCGATTCACCTGCATGGCAACGAGAGGCTCGCGCACGCTGGTGGGAGCACTCACCAACTCCCACGGCACGTTCGGCAGCAACTCCAGTTGGCGGTGATCGCTGATCAGCATGGTGACCTGGTGTAGTTTCGCCAACTCGGTGACGAGCCCCGCCGTGTATCTGCTGATGCCGTCGTGATGGCCGATGCGCGTGTACCTGCAGTCGAAGACGATCTTCACGCCGATGCTCCGCCGTCTGCGCCGAGAAAGTGCGAGATGTGCGCAGCGGCCTGGGTCGGCACCTCGTAGTGGATCAGGTGGCCGACTCCGTCGATGATCTCGAGTTCTGCGCGCGGAAACAGGCCGACCAGGCGGCGTTGCGCGCTCACCGGCGTGATGTCGTCTTTGTCGGCGGCGATCAACAACGTGTGGAAAGGGATGCGCGCGGCGAATTCGCTGACGTCGTTGCCGACGGATGCCCTAAATGCTTCGAGCACGACGCCACGATCCGAGAACGCGCTGAAATACCGGTCATGCTGATTGTGGATCCATCGGCGAAGCGACTTGTCGTCGGTCTTTGCCATTGTCACGCTCATCACCCGCACGATCAGTCGATTGCGCAGAAGTGCGAAGCCGAGCTTCTCGGGCAGCACAGACCCAAGCCAGTAATAGAACACGGCAAGTCTGGTCATCACTCCCCGCGGACCCTGCAGCGCGGGTGCGGCAATCGGATTGATCAGGATGACCTCGCTCGGCACGAGGGCGTCGTCCGCCTCACGGTCGGCGACGGCTGCAGCGACGATGATCGAGCCGAAGGAATGACCGAGGATGACGACCCGACCTGGCAGGTCGAGTGCCGCTACGAACGCCAGCAGCCACGTTGCGTAACCTGCGATGTCGTGGGTAACCGTCAGCGGGTCAGACTCCCCGAAGCCGGGGAGATCGGGAGAGATCAGATGCAGTCCGGGCAACTGGGCCACAACAGGCTCGAGGCCGTGGTGGTCGCCGCGGAAACCATGGACCATAACGATCGTGACCTGCGCATCAGCGTTGCCGTACTCCCAATAGCGTGTTGCGCTTCCCAGCACAGACAGCTCACGCTCCTGCACGGGGATGCTCTTCAACTGTGCTGCATATGGGGAAGGAACGATCATCACCACCAAGTGTATGCAGCATCGGTGTATGCAGCATCCTGGCCACGGTTCGGAGAACCACCGGCACGCACTGGACAAGCACGGGGTATGACCTCCTAAACTCGATCAGAATGTAATCGCTTGCAGATGGCCGATCGGCCGAGAGGAGTGCCGTGAGTTTCACAGCGCCCATCCAACTGCCAGGGCTCACGCTGGATCCGCACTGGTACCGCCGCGCCGTCTTCTACGAGGTGATGGTGCGCTCGTTCGTCGACTCGAATGGAGACGGTTCAGGCGACCTGCAAGGGCTCGTGTCCAAGCTCGACTACCTGCAGTGGCTCGGGATCGATGCGCTGTGGCTTCCACCGTTCTTCACGTCGCCGCTGCGTGATGGCGGGTATGACGTGTCCGACTTCCGGTCGATTCTGCCGGAGTTCGGCACGCTGGACGAGTTCAAGGATCTCGTCACCAAAGCGCACGAGCGCAACATGCGCATCATCATCGATCTGCCGCTGAACCACACGAGCGATCAGCACGAATGGTTCCAGCAATCGCGGTCGGAGCCGTCCGGGCCGTACGGTGACTTCTACGTGTGGAGTGACACGGATGAGAAGTGGCCGGACATCCGGATCATCTTCACCGACACTGAGGACTCGAACTGGGCGTTCGACGCGGAGCGCAGGCAGTTCTTCTTCCACCGCTTCTTCTCGCATCAGCCTGACCTCAATTTCGAGAATCCCGCCGTGAAGGAGGCGGTTTTCGACGTCGTGCGATTTTGGCTCGACATGGGTGTCGACGGGTTCAGGCTCGACGCGATCCCATATCTCTTCGAGTCTGACGAGGGTAACGGTGAGGGTGAGCCGCCAACGCATGAGTTCATCAAGGTGCTTCGAACGATGGTCGATCGTGACTACCCGGGTCGGGTGATGATCGCAGAGGCGAACCAGTGGCCGCGCGAGGTGGCGGCCTTCCTCGGCACGCCGGAGGAACCGGAGTGTCACATGGCGTTCGACTTTCCGGTGATGCCGCGCATTTTCTATTCGCTTCGGTCGCAGAATGCCGCCGAGTTGGTGCGGGTTCTCTCGGAAACGACCGACATCCCGGAGGGCGCAGGTTGGGGTGTCTTCCTGCGAAACCACGACGAGTTGACGCTTGAGATGGTGAGCGAGGAGTACCGCCAGGCGATGTACGGCTGGTACGCGTACGACCCACGGATGCGCGCAAACATCGGCATCCGACGCAGGCTGGCCCCGTTGCTCGACAACTCGCGAGCCGAGCTCGAGCTCGCGCACGCGTTGCTGTTCTCGTTGCCTGGCAGCCCGTTCCTGTACTACGGCGACGAGATCGGCATGGGCGACAACATCTGGTTGCCTGACCGCGATTCGTCGCGCACGCCCATGCAGTGGACGCCGGACCGCAATGCGGGCTTCTCCGACGCAGACCCTGGCAAGCTGTATCTGCCCGTCGTGCAGTCGCTCGTCTTCAACTACAACCTCGTGAATGTCGAGGCGCAGCTGGCCCAGTCGCGATCGTTGCTGCATTGGATCCGCAACGTGATCTATGTGCGCAAGGCGCACCCTGTCTTCGGGCTTGGCGACATCAGGGTTCTTGAGACCGACCACGATTCCGTGCTCGCGTTTGTGCGCAGCTATGCAGGCGATTCGTCGCCGTTCGGTGACCAGCCTGAGCACGTGCTGTGCGTATTCAGTTTTTCGCAGAATCCGCTTTCGGTGAATCTGGACGCGCCGGAATTCGCAGGAGCGACGCTCTATGACCTGTTCGGCGGTGCGCAATTCCCCACCGTCGCGGAGGACGGACGATTCTCACTGACGCTCGGCACGCAGAGCTTCTTCTGGCTGCACATCGAACCACAGCGCTGAACCGCAACATTGACCTGCGATGACGGTGGTTCCCCATACGCTTGCGCCATGAGCAACTGGCATGACGAACTCGGAGTGTTCGATCTGGAAACGACCGGCGTCAACGTTGAGACGGCGCGCATCGTAACGGCCCACGTCGGACGAATCGGCGCCGCAGGCACGGTCATTGGACGCTTCGACTGGATCGTCGACCCCGGCATCGAGATCCCGCAGCAGGCGACCGCGGTGCACGGCGTCACGACAGAGCGTGCACGAGCCGACGGGTTGCCAGCATGCGAGGCGATCGCCGAGATCGTCGCTGCGTTACGTGGACTCTTCGAAGCCGGCATACCCGTTGTGGCATATAACGCGCCGTACGACTTCACGGTGCTCAACCGCGAGGCGGTTCGACACCGAGTTTCCCCGCTGATCGCACCGGCGCCGATCGTGGATCCGTTGGTCATCGATCGAGCCGTAGACAAGTACCGTCGGGGCAAAAGGACGCTCGAAGTCACCGCGCAGTTCTACGGTGTCGACCTGGCGGACGCGCACGACGCGGGGGCGGATGCGATAGCGGCAGGTCGTGTCGCTCAAGCGATCGGGCGGATGCACGCTGCCGAGCTCGCATTCAGCCCAGCAGAACTGCATGCTCGGCAGATTACGTGGTCACAGGAGCAGGCCGACGACTTTCAGGATTACATGCGCCGTGTCAAAGACCCGGCTTTCACAGCATCCGGCGCCTGGCCGGTGCGTTAAGAGCAGCCCGCCCCGCTTCCAAACACGCAAAGGGCGACCGGCGTAACGCCGATCGCCCTGAAAGCGGGTTGTCTACTTGCCGAAGTTCTTGAAACGCTGGTTGAACTTCTCGACGCGGCCAGCCGAGTCCATGATGCGCTGCTTGCCGGTGTAGAACGGGTGCGACGCACTTGAGATCTCAACGTCGATGACCGGGTAGGTGTTGCCGTCTTCCCACTCGATCGTCTTCTCGCTTGAAACCGTCGAACGCGTGAGGAAGGTCGCCCCTGACGCGAGATCGCGGAAAACCACTGGGGCGTAGTCGGGGTGAATGTCTGTCTTCATGGGATGTCCTTGCAATTGGTCAGTGATCGATCGTTCAGTGATCTTGTGCGTTCCGGATCGGACGCCAAAGCATGCGGCTGCACGGCCAGCTATCGAGTTTAGCAGAATTGCGGGATCTGCTCTGCCACCGCCGAGGTTTACGCCGCTCGTGCAGTGAACCGACCGTCGTTCTCCGTCAACTCGATGGGGAGGCCGAACGTCTCGGTGAGTTTTTCGGACGTGAGCGTGTCATTGATCGGCCCAGCTCCGACGATTCGTCCACCCGCAAGGAGCAGCACGTGCGTGAATCCGGGCGGGATCTCTTCGACGTGGTGGGTGACCATGACGATGGCGGGCGACCCTGGGTCGCGTGCATAGCCGCCGAGCAATTGGACCAGCTCTTCGCGGGCGCCAAGGTCCAGGCTGGCTGCTGGTTCGTCCAGAAGCAGCAGTTCAGGGTCCGTCATGACCGAGCGCGCGATCTGCACGCGCTTCTGCTCGCCGTCGCTGAGCGCTCCGAACTTGCGCTGCGCGAGATGATCGAGCTTCCACTCGTTCAGCACCCGGTGGGCTCGCCGTTCGTCGATGTCTTCGTATTCCTCGTTCCAGCGGCCGGTCACGGAGTAAGCGGCGGTCATGACGACGTCGAGAACGCTCTCGGCGACGGGGATGCGCCGCGCAAGAGCCGTCGATGCGAAACCGATGCGTGGGCGCAACTCGAACAGGTCGACGGCGCCAAGCTCTTCATCGAGGATCTCGGCGTTGCCGTTGGTCGGGTGGATGGCGGCAGCGGCAACCTGCAACATCGTCGTTTTACCTGCACCGTTCGGCCCGAGAATCACCCAGCGCTGGTCGGAATCGACCTCCCAGTCGACCGAGTCGAGGATCGTGTTCCCGTCGCGGACAATCGATACGGAGGAGAGCTGGAGTACGCGGCTGGACATAGCTCTAAGCCTAATAGGCGTCGCATCCGCACTGCGCCGGTCGTCGTCCCTGCGACCTGCGTCAGCTGAGCAGTCCTTCGTAGATCGTCCGCGTCTGCCCCGCGATCGCCGTCCAGGAGAACTCGTGTTCAGCGCGAAGGCGGCCAGCCTCCCCCATCACGGCAGCGTGCTCGGTGTCTGACACCACTTCGATCAGGATCGCCGCGAGGTCGGCGACGAACCGATCTGGATCAATGGGGGTTCCTGTGCCATCTTGAAGCTGTTCGAGCGGTACCAACCGGCCGGTGAGCCCTTCAACGACCACCTCCGGAATTCCACCGGTGGCCGAGCCGACAACGGGAAGCCCGCACGCCATGGCCTCGAGATTCACGATGCCGAGTGGCTCGTAGACCGACGGGCAGACAAACACTGTGGCGGCGGTCAGTACCGCTGAGAGCTCGTTCTGTGGCAGAAGCCGATCGAGCCACACCACGCCGTCGCGCTCGCCCTGCAGCACTTCGACGCCTGCGGTGACC
>Ga0070658_10005705_pt1 | contig 10097 bp, 13 predicted proteins | sample KBSC13metaG_FD_64664 | JGI IMG/M metagenome (GOLD analysis project Ga0070658, IMG submission 64664) | Corn rhizosphere microbial communities from Kellogg Biological Station, Michigan, USA - KBS C1-3 metaG | ecosystem: Host-associated > Plants > Roots > Rhizosphere > Soil ... | reverse complement strand
GGTTTCATTGGTTTACTTAAGGGTGGCTAAGTAAACTAGAGATATCCCATCGGTACTGTTATACTCGTATTTGTACCGATCGCCATCGCGCTTTTTCGTGACGCGACGGTTTTAAAAACGTGCTACCCAGCGCTGCGGCACGGCAACCATCGCGAGAACGCCGCCTTGAGCCGACAACCCTTCTCTCTGACCGACGACCAGGCCGCCAGGTTGTTGACGGTACTGCGCCCGATCGCCGAACGCCATCCCGTCGACACCCGGTCAAACCGTCCCTTCATCCGCGACTTCATCCGCGCTGTCCACCAGGCCACGGGTAGGACCTTCAGCCCGGCGATCTACCGGAGACTCCTGAATGTCTATGCGCCGGATCGCCGGCCGTCGACCACGACGTTGTCCATCGAGAAGGAATTCGTCGAGCAGGAGCTGGCGAACGCCGCCTCGCCCCCGGTTGCGCCTTCATTTTCACCGTCAGGAGGTCCAGCGCCTGCGCCCGAGGCGCCGCCGCCGGGCGCCGTCGACATGGCGGCCCTGATCCGTAAAGCCGTCGAGGACGCCCTGAACCGCCACGCCGGCGCGGCCAGCGATCGCTGGGCCGGAGAACAGCAGATGGCGCAAGCGCACATCGCCGACCTGAGCGCCCGGCTTGCGGCCTCTGAACGCGCCCTGGCCGAGTCACGCGCGCAGGCCGCGCATCTGGCCGCCGACCTGCGCTTCGCCCAGGAAACCGCTACGCGCTACCAGGCGCAGCTGGAAGCCGCCGAACGTGCCGCGCAGGCACAGGCCGAGGCGCATACGCTCGCGTTGAACCGGATTGCCGCGGAACTGGACGAGATCCGGAAATTCGCGATGCGCTCCATCGACGATGTGCGCGGAGAAACCCGGTCGGAACGCGATCGCCGCATCCATGTGGAAGAGCTATTAAAAACAAACCAGAAAATGACGGAACTGTTCCGCCAGATGGCCTACCAGCGCGGCGGTGCCATTCCAGCTGAACTTCGCATGGAGAGAAAATGAACGATCTGGTTATCGCGGCACCCGTCGCAGGTGCACTGGATGTCCGGGATCGTCAGTCCCACACACTGGGGAATGTGGCCGACGACTGGCAAGCCATCGAAGTCTGGCTCAAGACGGTCAAGAGCAACAGCCGCAACCGCTCAACCACGACAGTCGACACGTACCGTTTTCACCTGGCCAAACTGCGCTGGTTTTGCGAACGCGTCATCGGCCGCATGCCCTCTGCCTGGAGCATGCAGGACGTCGAGGCATTCCGCGATTTCCTCGCCGATCTGCCCGAATTCGCGCTGTCGATGGGAGATCCGGGAAGCGCCGACTACACACCCTTTCGTGTGCCGCCCTCCCCCAGCAGCCAAAGCGACATCATGCGTTTTACGCGCGCCATGTTCGGCGCACTGCACGCCACCGGGTATATCAGGCTCAACCCGATGGCCTTGACCAAGGCGCCGGCCTCGCGCGAGCTGAACGTGTCCCGCGCGATCAACCTGGACTTGTACGACACCGTGCTGCAAGTGATGGACGCGCAGGACCGCGAAGGTTTAAAAGACCGGCGCGGCTACCTCCGCGACCGGTTCATCCTGGTCTGCCTGCGAGAATCTGGCCTGCGCGCCTCTGAACTGGTCGGCGCCAGGATGGGCGCCTTTAAACAGTTCGCCGATCCGAAGGCGAGAAAAACGTATTGGGTGCTTGATGTCGTGGCTGACCACGCCAAGGGTGGCAAGGCACGTACGGTGCCGATAACCAAAATGCTAATGGACGCGCTCGTCATGTACCGGATGGGGTTTGGATTGCCGGCCTATCCGGCCCATGGCGAATCGACACCGCTGTTATTGTCTCCTCGCACCCGCAAGATCGAACTGTCTGGAGGCACGATCAGGCGCACCGCGGACAAGCGGCTGTTTGGCGCCTGGGGGAGCGTCGGCACCCGGCAGGGCCTGCACAAGATCGTTACCAAGCGGCTCGAGGATGCCGCATCTCACCTGGAAGACCACGGCGACTACGAAGGCGCGGCGCGGCTGCGTGACGCGTCGTCGCACTGGCTGCGCCATACGTTCGCCACAGCGACCCTGCTCAAGGGCCAAGACATTCGAAGCGTTGCCGCCCTGCTCGGTCACAGCAGCGTAAACACGACAATGGCGTACACCGGACAGGAAACACTCGATCTTGTGAGGGCGGCGGAAGCGGCCGATCCCGACGTGCTCGCGGTGGTGCCACCAGCGATATGAGACCTGGTGTTCAATAAGAATACGTGCTCGCTCGAGAGTAACGAGCGAGCACACTGGACTATTTTGACAGCCTATTATTGGCTGCGAGCAGTCTTGAACGACAATGCTGTCCGGCAGTTATCCGCTACAAGGCTAATGGAAAGCTAAGTAGTCAGGAAAAATTTACTGTGAATTCTGTCCCGAATCCTTTCATCAGGGATCGAATTTCGTCGAGCAGTGCCGCACCGTTCATGGCGACGAAACGACCCCAGAAGTACTTGACGTGCTTCCAGACGATCTCAATGCGGTTGACTTCCGGGCTATAGGGCGGCAAGTAGTAAAGGTGCAGCCCCTGACGTGCCCAGCGTCGCCGCTTTTTCTCCATCGCCTCGCCTTTGTGAATGGCCGCGTTATCGAGCAGCACGATGCGTGGTACCGAATGCGACTGGTCGGCGGTCTGAGGTGTACTGTCAATAGTGGACACGTCCGTTTCAAGCAGCCAGCGGCTGTTTGCTGAAATTCTCTGCAAACAATGCTGGCGATAAGTATCCGAGGCGCGAATGGCGCCGCTGGCGGTTATAGAAAATCTCGATGTATTCCGTGATCGCGGACACCGCGTCGGCTCGCGTCGCGTACCTTTGGTGATGAATCAATTCATTCTTCAAACTGCCCCAGAAGCTCTCCATGGGCGCGTTGTCGTAGCAGTTCCCCTTGCGCGACATGGATGCCGTCATGCCGAACTGCGCGACCAGTTTGCGGTAGTCGTCGGCACAGTATTGGGCGAATTCAACCGGTCGTCGCAACACTAGATTGTTGTACAGATTTTAGGTACTCGTCCAGTGCTTCGGCCGGCGTCTTCCAACCAAGCGTTTTACGGGGCCTAGAATTCAGGGTATTGGCAACGGCGTGGAGCTCTCGTGCGCTCCACCGAGACAAGTCAGTGCCCTTTGGAAAGTACTGCCGCAAGAGGCCGTTCGTGTTTTCGTTTGTGCCGCGTTGCCATGGACTGTGCGGATCGGCGAAGAATACCTTCACCCCGGACTCGACCGTGAAGCGGGCGTGATCAGACAGTTCTTTGCCACGATCCCAAGTCAATGACTGCCACAAAAGGGCAGGCATGTCAGCCACGGTATTATTGAGTGCGTTGGCCATCGTGACAGCTCCGTAGCCAGCCAGCGCAGGGCCATTCTTTGTCTTGGGTATCAAACCGTAGCCTTCCTCGCGAGGCAGGTGGACAAGCATGGTAAATCGGCTTGATCGCTCGACCAGCGTTCCGATTGCCGACCGATTCAGACCGATGATCAAGTCGCCCTCCCAATGTCCCGGCACAGCACGATCTTCGGCTTCTGCAGGTCGGTTGGAGATCATCACATCCTCGCTAACGTGTGCCCAGGCTTTGGCTTGTGCCCTTGCCCTCGGCACGCGCAACGCCCGCCCAGTGCGCAGACAGCTAACCAGCTCGCGCTTAAGCGCTCCTCGTCCTTGGATATAGAGTGCTTGGTAGATGGCTTCGTGAGAGATGCGCATGGATTCGTCATCCGGAAAGTCAGCCTGCAGGCGGTTGGAAATCTGTTCAGGCGACCAACCAGTGACCCATTTACGGTCGCCGCGATGCGGCTTGTTTCTACCTATGAACGGCGCCGACCGAGGCCCTGCAATGTCACGGCCATCAGCGTCGCGAACCTTGCCCTCCAGGCGGTCTTGAACGTAGTCGTGCAACCGTTGATTAGTCACCAGTTTCGAAGGCTTGGGTCTTCTAGCAACCAGTTCCGCCTTCCACTGCGCAACCGAAGCTCGATACTCAAGTCGGCCGCAGCGCGTGGCAGCGTTACGTGTCAGTTCCCGGGAAACCGTTGATGCGCTGCGTCCGATACGGCGAGCAATCTCTCGGACTCCGACGTCCTGACACGAAAGAAGACCAATCTCTTCTCGCTCCGCGAAAGACAGGTACCTTTTAGATATTGGGCTCAACATAGAAAGTGGCATGCCACCATTATGACGAAACCAGCGAGTCCCAACTGCCTGCGATACCCCAACCGCCTCAGCAGCCTTCTCACTTGTGATGCCCGTTGCAATTTGCTCCCAGAATCGCCGCTCGGTTTCCCGGCGATGCGACGGCGCACCTGGCGAGCGCATCGTGCTTCGCCCTGTTAACTTTTGCATCCACCCCGCTGGTCGTCCCATAAACACCTCCTTGATTTAAGGTGTTGCGACGACCAGTTGAATCCGCCTTGGCTCCCGCGGTCCGAATGAAGAATCAGCCCTGGCGCCGGCCGTTTGTTGCGCACAGCCCGCCACAGCGCCTGTGCCGTCAACTCCTGAGTCATCCTGGCCTCCAACGCATAGCCCACCATCTCGCACGTGAAAACGTCCTTGATGCCGGCCAGGTAAAGCCAGCCCTCGTCGGTGGCGACATAGGTTATGTCACTGACCCAGGCCTCGTTTGGCCGTGTCGGCGCGAAAGTCTGTTCCAGCAGGTTTGGCGCCACCGGATAGGCGTGTTTCGAGTTCGTCGTCGCCCTGAATTTTCGCTTCTGTCTGCAGCGCAGGCCAAGCTCTCGCCGCAGCCGCACGATCCGGTCACGTCCAGCGTCAAACCCTTGCGCGACCAGTTCCGGCTGCATGCGCAGCGGTCCGTAGGTTTCGCGAGTTTGAACGTGGGCAGCCTTGATGGCGATCTTCAGCCGTTCGTCGTCCTGGGCACGTTGCGACGGTGGGCGATCCAGCGCCGCATAAAAGCCGCTGCGAGACACTTCGAACACGCGGCACAGCAAGCCAAGTGGGTAGTCGAGCCGCACCGTCTTCATGAACGCGTACCGGGCAGCGACTCCCTCGCAAAGTACGCGGTGGCCTTTTTTAGCACTTCCTTTTCCATCCGCTCGACGGCCAGTTCTTTGCGCAGCCTGGCCAATTCGGCCTCCAGCTCCGCAACGCTGCGGCTGCCCGGAGCCGCCGTCGGGTCCGTGCTGCGCTTCGCCGCGCTCACCCAGTTCGCCAGTGTCCCTTTCGGGATCCCGATCCGCTGGGACGCTTCTTCCTGCGACAACCCTTGCGCCAGCACCAGTTTTACCGCCTCCGCCCTGAACTCTGGCGTGTATGTCTTCAATTTCATGTGTTTGCTCCTTCCGACAAGTTTATCAGTCGGAAGTGTCCGAAAAAGTCAGGGTACCCCAGTCTGATCGAAAAAGGCGATGACGTCTTCGCGCCTGGTCGGTCGCTGTTGCGTTGTCCAAATCAGCTGACCATCATGGCGCAATGCGCCAAGCACGTTGACCCGTTGCCGGTGCGCCAGCGGCTCCACGGACCGGGTTTCACCAATTCGGCTCCTGGACTTCCCCCAGTTCAGTAGACAAATCCTGGCCTCACGCTGAGGTGCGTTCAAACGCCTCGGGGCTGACATCGCCCAGATGGCTGTGCCGGCTGGTCCGATTGTAAAAGAGTCCGATGTAATCGCAGATGTCGGCCGGGCCAGATCCTGGGTTTTGTAGATACGTTTGCGGATGCGTTCCTTCTCCAGGCTGCTAAAAAAAGATTCAGCCACCGCGTATCCCAGCAGTTCCCGCGCCGGCTCATGTTCGGTTCGAGTTTGTTGGCTTTGCAAAAGCGACGCCGGTCATCGCTGCCATACTGGCTACCTTGAACACTGGGCACAATGACAGGCTTGGTTGGCCGGCGCCGCCAGACAGCCATCAAAAAAGCGTCCAGGGCCAGTTCTCGCGACAAGGTCGGCTTCATCGACCAGCCAACGACCTTGCGGGCGCAGAGGTCGACAACGACGGCCAGGTAGCGCCAACTCTGCCAGATTCGGATGTAAGTAACGATCAGTCCGTCAGGCGAACCGTTCGTGATATCGTGACCATTTCGCTTTTAGAAAGGAATTTTCATGAGCGCCAGGTTGACGTCCGATGCCTATTCACCTGTGGCGAAAGGCCTGCATTGGCTGATCGTGCTACTTTTGACGATCCAGTTCGTGACGGCATTTTTGCTTCCGCATATAGGTCGCAATACGCCCATGAGTACAGTGATCAGCCTGCACTTTTCGTTCGGCCTCCTGATTCTCATCGTAATGGCGACGCGTTTCGTGCATCGGCTGATGTATCCGGTCGCGCTGGAGGCGCATGACGCGCCCGCGTGGGAACGGTTTCTGGCCAGGGTTACGCATCGGGTGTTTTATCTGATTCTTCTGGTCGGGCCGCTGCTTGGATGGGCGTCCGCTTCTGCGCACAAGCTGCCGGTGACCCCGTTCGGCATCGTCACGCTGCCTGCGATCGCCGCTCCGGGCGCGCATTGGGCCAACACGGCGGGCGATATCCACGGCACGGCGATGTGGGTATTGTTGTGGCTGGTTGGACTGCATGCCGCTGCGGCACTGTTCCACCATGTCGTGCGTGGTGACGGTACCTTGCGCCGCATGCTCCCTGCGATCGGACGTTAGTCAGAGAACCACGGTTGCGCGTTCCTTGGCAGGGGCATTCGGTCCGGACCACATGGTTCGCTATGAGCGGAAGATCAGACACCCACATCGAAAGCGCTACCAATCGCAACGGTAGCTCCCATTGCCAGCGCGGTCCAGCACGTCACGCGTAGCGCAGCCGGAAGCGCCGGTGCTCCGCCGGTTTTCGCGGCCAGCGCTCCCAGCCCGGCAAGGCCGACCAGCGTGGTCGCCACAAGGATCCCGATGAGCATGTCCGCCCGCGTGACTGCCGTGATCGCCAACGGCATCGCGGCCCCGACCGCGAAACTCAACGCCGAGGCAAGCGCGGCCTGAAGAGGACGCACTTGGGTGGCCTCGGAAAGGCCAAGTTCATCGCGGGCATGTGTGCCGAGGGCGTCGTGCGCCATCAGCTGCGTGGCGACCTCTTGCGCCAGGGACAGATCCAGCCCGCGCTGCACATAGATGCTGGCTAGTTCGCGGTGCTCCGCATCAGGGTCATGGGCGAGCTCGGCCTGTTCCTGCTTCATTGCCGCGTTTTCCGTGTCGGCCTGCGAGGATACCGAAACATACTCGCCGGTCGCCATCGACATGCTGCCGGCAACCAGCCCGGCGAACCCGGTCAGCAGCATATTGCTATGCGAAGCATGGGCCGCGGCAATTCCAACTAGTAAGCTGGAGGTGGAAATGATGCCGTCGTTCGCGCCAAGGACGGCGGCACGCATTACCCGAGATGCCCGACCTTATGAATTTCCCTGTGCTTCAAACCCTGGTGCTCACTTATCAGGAAATCCGGTTTTGCTGAAGCTCGCTCTGAAGACGTCCATGATTCACTTGCCAAGCTGCGCATGGATATTGTCGATTTCCTTCTTGTGCGCCGAGACCGTCTTGTATTCCGCGCTGGCAAATTTTTTCACGTCGGGATCAAGCGCCTTCTCCATGGATGGTCTTACCGTTTCCTTGACGTCGTCCTTGTGGTCCTTCATTTCGTATTTCACGTACTCCTTGTCGAAGTCCGCGCCCGACAGTTTCGCCAGCTTATCGGCCTCCTTGCTCTGCTCCTTGTTTGGGGCGTCAGGCAGGGTGACGTGCTTCTGGCTTGCCAGCTGCCTGATGTTCTGCAGGTCCTTGCCATGGTCGTGCACCTGATTCAGCCGCATAAACGCCGTACCTCGACGCGGCCTATAGACTCTGCCGCGCTGAGCAACCATTGAAGGGCTTCCGCCGGCGTGGCGTGCGCAGCGTTACTAACCTTCTAGCCAGTAAAGTTGAGGTTTTCTCCTATGAAGAACCATAGCTCTACTTTCTAGAAAGTTAGTAAGGACAGGCAAATATATCGGACTGTTCTGGTTGCCAGTGCTCACTCCTTCATGTAAGGTGGGTTGTATGCCTGTGGCTGTCCATAGGAACATCTCATGAATCAATCAAAAGCATACCGCCGATCTCAACGGCATCAAGAACCGTTTATACCGTCGGAAATCGTGCGGGTTGGCCTACGAATACAACGTGACATAGGAACTGTCACCGCCATGGCGTACTTGGCGTCAAATGGTTTTGGCTCAACATTAATTCAGCGCGTGCTTTCCCGAGAGGCTATCCGGTCGGAAGATCGTTCTGCGGCGGAGACTCGATAGCCGCCTTATCCGATGAGCTTACAAAATCGGTCACAGTGCGCATAGCACGAAGCCGCAACGTCGCCGCTTAAATTTTTCCACTTCTCGACCGGCGCGCGCGCTTTCGCCGATGTCCGCGCCACTTACAACTTCCCGACAATCTCAAATTGTGATGCGGTGCTTGGTGCACCGGCCGGAATCGATGATTTCGCTTGATGCCGCATGGCTGCTGGGTTTTCCTGGCGGGCTCATCTGTGGCATGGATACACGCGTGGATACAAAGCCGGTTAGGGTATGGATGCGGTTTTCGAATGCGGAAGCTCCGGCACAGGTTTAACTCGCGCTGCACGTTCCGGTTCGCTGTCGTTCGACGTGACGGAATGGGCGGCAGCGCGGCGACTCGGACCACAATTCCGCATGTCCGGGGCATCGATGCCCGAAGGCGCCAAGCCGGTCGATTTCGGAGGCACGCAGGTTCGCCCACTTGGGATAAGCGCCCGTCAGCCGGCCAGTCGCCCGTCGGCCGTCACATGACAGTTCACTATCGGGCGCCAGCGCCTCTGCCACGGCCGGGTCAGTACTCGCACGGCGAGGTTGAGCGGTATGAGTCGTGTATATAAATATTTTGCGGCTGCGGACGTTCCAAGCATCTCCTGCAGAACAAGTCCAACCTCAACCTGTTCAGCTACAAGACGGTTCGGTCGGTTGGATGACTCGTGGGACTCCGGTTCCACGGGGTTGGGAATGCGCTCAAGTTTGCTCATACAAAATCCTTTCAGGAAAATAAGTATGATTATTTTTGGTTGTTTTATTTATTCCGTGAACGAAAAACCTGCGTTCCCAAGGCCGGGTTAAAACGCGAATTGCGACCTCCAGAGGTACGTCGTTGTGAGCCAAAGCGAGAGCGATTGTCTGAATACTCTCAAAAGGACGGTTTATCAGAATGGCGTCAATAAGGATGGCGGAAAGACGATCGAGTCTATTTTTCATTACCTCTCCCTGGAATCAATATGCCATTTTGGGCTCCAAAGGCGTCACCACCTACGATTCAAATGTAACGTATGTCAAAAGTGCACAGACTCTCAGTCTGAAAGGAAAGTTTCATAAAAAAAACTGATCGGATCAGCGGAGACAGATTCTTGTCGATGAAAACTGCGGCTTAGATAACGGGATGGTTGGCATCGTAGCTGCTTAGACTACAATTTCGTCATGACGAAATCCCGGTGTTCGTCATGACAAATTTTCGACCTGTTTGCCCAATGCCTGTCACGCTTTTTAACAAAACTTCGGAAAATATCGATAATTGCCCAGATTTTGTACGGACTGGCGGAAGTCCACCTGTACCAGTGTGTCATCGCCGAAGGCGTCGACGATGACGAACAGCTTGCGTTTCTCGACGCGCATGGATGCGACGAAGGCCTGGGCTACTTCTTCAGCGAGCCAGTCGACCCGGTGCGGATGCTGATGCAGGCAATGCTAAGCACCGGCGTGTGTCTGACCATGTCATCGTAAGGCATACGTCAAAGCGACGGCCCCGCGTAACCCGTGCTTCTCTTTTTCACACGGAAGGTTCGGTTGACGGGCGGTCTTGACGCGGCGCCAACGGGGGCACGCTCGGCTTGCTTGTGCCGGTCTTCGATATAGACAGGGTTGGAGTGCTCCATGATCCCTATGGCCCGTATCGAATCCAGTTCGGCCGCTCCAGTGAGGGTGATGACGTGGCGTCCGGGCAGGAAGGCCGATTCGTCCACTCTCTCAGGTTCATCGTGCCACCGTCCGAACAGCCGCGCGAGTATTTGACTGAGCGTGTTCCCATGGCCAGCGTCGGGTGTG
>Ga0070658_10005704_pt1 | contig 10097 bp, 7 predicted proteins | sample KBSC13metaG_FD_64664 | JGI IMG/M metagenome (GOLD analysis project Ga0070658, IMG submission 64664) | Corn rhizosphere microbial communities from Kellogg Biological Station, Michigan, USA - KBS C1-3 metaG | ecosystem: Host-associated > Plants > Roots > Rhizosphere > Soil ... | reverse complement strand
ATGTCGCTCATCAGCGACTATCACGGCCCTTCCACACGCTCCCGGGCTATGTCCTTCCACCAGTCCAGCGTCTACGCCGGCAGCATCGCCGGGGGAGCTTTTTCCGGCTTTTTCGGTGAGCTGATTTTCCACAAATTTGTCGACATACTAAATACCCATGTAGGCGATTTGTCTTGACTGGTGTCGTCCATCCTGCGCGCAGGCATCACCGCTCGCCGACAACCGAAAACCGAGGCATGAAAAACGAAAAGAAGTCATCCGAGTTCGAATGCAGGCAAACATGGGCATTCGGCGGTCCAGTCTCGCGTCGCGTATAGCCCTTCTGATCTACAACAATGTGCATCGGTTCCACAGGGCAGAGCTCGGGCTTAATAGCGTAGGCAACAGCCATTGCGTCATACAGCGTAGGCGTAATTTGCCCCCATTGGTGATAAAGCAGTGTCAGTTGGTCCGTGAAGGACGTCCCCATTTTGAACAGGATCTCCCGTTTCACTTCGTCCAGCTTTATCTGTGTCGAATCCAGCGGCATCATGTAGATTGGGACTCCGGAGGCAAACAGCTTTTGGGCGTCCGGTATGTCCCTGCGAATGTTGTACTCCGGCATCGGGCCTGTGGCCGGAAGATAACTTAGATCGCCACTCCGCCGTTCAATTGAGCCGCCCATCATCACCACGCGCTTTAATTTGCGGAATGTTTCCGGGTCCTTGTCGATCAATGAGCCAACATTCACCAAAGGGCCGATGGCAATCAAAGTAACCTGCCCCGGGTTTTCCCGGATTGCCTTCAAGATAAAATCGGTCGCATCGGGGTGGACCGATTCCTTTTCCGCAAGCGCATAGTTCATCTGCGTCATGCGGATTGGCTGTGTCGTTTCCTTCCCCATCGCCACTGGAATATTGGAGCAACCTGTTGCCTTCAGAAAGCGGTCTGCCAGCCTGGCTCGCATCGGCGTATTGCCAAAATCGACAGAGACGCCAAGCACCCTGAACTCAGGACTTCTCAGCGCCAAGGCGAGCGCAAACGCATCGTCGATGTCGTCTCCGATGTCCGAGTCGATAATGACCGGCTCTCCGGCTTTGCCTGCAGAGTTGTGGTTTCGGCTGCACTGCGCTACCGCCGGCGTGGCCCAGTGGACCGAAAGACAACTCAAAATCGCTAGCGCAAACTTTGCAAAACATCCACGTCCAGGCATCAAATCGATCTCCTTGTTTGAAAGGCAGGGAAGCTCACTTGCTAAGCTACGCTGCATTATTTGTTATGTCAACGACATGAGTCATGACGTAATCCTATATGTCGGCAATAGAAAAATTAACTTGACTTAGACTGCCGACAAACAATATATTTTGCCGCACAGCGATTTATAGATACGTCTCGTGCTTCAGATTCACCTGACGACGCATCGGCAATATATTCAGGCCGGGAGGAGTGTTATGACAAACCTAGCAGCTACAGTTAAACGATATGGGGGATGGCGCCTTCAACTCGCCGTCCTCCTTCTGTTCGTGTCCACCATGTTGTCCGCCCAGGTCAACACCGCGACTGTTACCGGTATCGTCACGGATACGTCCGGAGCTGTCATACCCAACGCTGTCATCCAGCTACGCAACGTAGACACAGGGACCCTGCGCACCACGATCACAGCCAGCGACGGACACTTTGCATTTAACTTCATCGCAGTCGGTTCCTACAAAATCACTGCAAGCCGGGAGAGTTTCACTCCCGTTACGCTTCCCGTCATGCAGCTTGGCGCGGTAGAAGGCATCAACCTTCCCATTCGCATGTCGCCGGAGGGCGTCAATACCATCGTCACCGTCAACGCCGGCGACATCGGCCTCGAAACGACGCAATCCGTCCAGACCACAACAATTACCGAGCAGCAGATGAATCAACTTCCTGTCCTCCAGCAAAGCTGGTCGTCGCTCCTTGAACTCGATTCGGGCACAACGCTTCCCGAGCGCGGCGGCACCACGGGCACAAACTTCACCGGCTCAGGCGTAAACATCAATGGTCTTCCCGCATCCGGTTACAACCTTACGGTCGACGGGACCAACGCCACCTCCAACCCGGAATTCGACAGTCTCAGCTTCTATAACGGCCCGAATGTCATCAACACTGTCAATACCGATGCCATCGCAGAAGTCAGCACCGCCCAGAGCATTCCTCCCGCGACCGTAGGCGGGGCCATGTCGGGAAACATCAACATCATTACCAAGAGCGGGACCAACAACTTTCACGGAAGCCTGTTTGAGGTGAACGAAGTAAGCCTCTACGACGCGCTCAACCGCTTCACCGTCGGCAGGCCGCGCACAACCTACAACATGTACGGAGGCTCCATCGGCGGCCCCATCGTTCGCAACAAGCTGACTTTCTTCGGAAGCTACGCCGGAGCGCGTTTCACCACGCTCACCAACTTCAACAGCGTCGTCCCCAGCGCCTATCTTCGTTCTATCAGTCCGGCGGCCTATGCCTCCGTTCTTGCTCTCTATCCCTTTGTGCCGCAGTCGCCCGCGGGTTCGACTGCATTGACGACGCGCTATCGCAGCTCGGCCAGCCAGCGGCAGAACGACGGCAACGGAATGGCGCGCCTCGACTACAGCATCAACCCTTCCAATCTCCTCATGCTCCGCTACATTCGCGCTCGACCCTACCTGTACAGGCCCGGCATTCCATCCATCAACCCTCAGGTCACCTCCGGCCACATGGATAACTTCAACCTGGGCTACGTGCACTCGCACCACAGCTGGACGGAAGACACCCGCATCGGCTTCAACCAGCTTCTTCTCAACCGTGTCAACGGAGGCTTTCCCTCGCAGCTTCCCCAGATGACCTTTGCCGGCATCAGCACGGGAGGGGCCAACGTCTTTCTTCAGCACGGCTATTACCTCACTCTGGAAGAGGGCGTCGCCTTCGTGCATGGGAACCACAACGTTCAGTTTGGCGGAATCTTTCAGCGCCAGAACGCAAGCAGAGTCAAGCTCACCACACCCACTATCCTTTACTCGACTACCGCGCAATATCTGGCCAACACGCCCAGCTCGCTTACCATCTGGCTCTACCAGATGCCGGACGGGACGCCGCCCTTCGGATTCATCACCTCCCAGATTGGAGGCTACTTTCAAGACGACTACCGCGTGACACCCAAGCTCACTCTGAACCTGGGTGTCCGGTACGACTACTTTACCGTCCCGAGAGAGTACCTTGGCCGGTTCGTCAACCGCGATATCGACCCTGCGCGGCCCGAGCTGGGGCCGGGGTTTGGTCCTGTCCGTTCGGCGGATTCCATCTATGACGGCGACTTCAACAATATCCAGCCCAGAATCGGGTTTGCGTTCAATCCCCGCAGAGACCTGGTTGTTCGAGGCGGTGTGGGCATCCTCGTTTCCCCCCATCCGATCTATAACATTACCGGCATGGTGCAGCCTTCCGCGACTTTGCCAGGAGGCATCACGCTCAACAAGCAGCAGATCGCGGCAAGCGGTCTAGGCTATCCCGTCGATGCTACGCAATATCCAAGCATCCTGACTTCTCTTCAGAAAAAGGGAATTCTGTCTACGGATGTTGCTGCCTCTACTGTGATGGATGCGCACAATCCCGACCCATACAGCATCCAGCAGTTGCTCCAGATCAGCCAGAGCTTCGGTCCTCTCAGGTTCGATGTGGGATACGTAGGCAACCGCGGGCTGAACGAGGAGTTCTTTTTCAACGAGAACCAGCCGGACCGGGTCACTGGGATTGCCCCTGCACCCACATTTGGACAATTTGGCCGCTTTCTGATTGGTGATAAGAGCAACTATAACGCGCTCCAGACAAAGATTACGGGCCGTCCCTCGAAAGACCTCTACATGTCCGCCGGATATTCCTGGGCCAAGGTGAACAGCTATGGAGACGCTGACCTGCTCCTCCAGCAGCCGCCGCAGGACAATAACAACCTCAAGGCGGAGTACGGCCCTGCGCCTTTCGACATCCGCAATCGCTTCGTTGCCAATGCGGTGTGGAGTCTGCCTCTGCTTCGCTTCGCGCCCAGGAATTTCTTCACTTCAGCGCTTCTTGGTGGCTGGCAGATCTCCGGCATCTTTTCCGCTCAAACCGGACGCCCCATTGACCCTGTCAACGCATCGTCCACCAACCCCTCCGACAGACCAGACCGGGGAACAGGAAATATGTACGTTGCGAACTATCGGAACAGCAGCACCTATCAATATCTCAATAACTGCATGGCTGCGGCCTGCACGGTCAATGGTGTAACGACGCAGGGCGCATTCATCCCGGTTCCCATCTCCTCCAATAGCGGAGCGCAGATACGAGGAGGAACACTGACACGCAACGCCGTTCGCGCTCCCGGCTCGCAGAACCTCAACGCCAGCGTGGGAAAAACTGTGAACTTCGGAGAAGGTATGCGCCTGCAACTGAAGATGGATGCCTTCGATGCCTTCAATCACGCAAACTATGGCCGCGTGGAGACGCGAGTCAACGTAACCGGTTTTGGCAGACTCAGCAGCGCCTCATCGCGCAGAGTACAGCTCTCGGCCCGCTTTACCTTCTAGGACAGCTGGGCCTTGAAAGGGCGTGGCCTCAACCACGCCCTAAGCCGCAAGCCAATCCTGCAACAGCATCCACAGCAAAACTGCATAAGGAGAACAATGAATCGACGCAGCTTCATCCAGGGCGGAGCCTTCGCCGCCATCGCGGCCCGGCATGGCCTTGCCCAGGCAGACGCTATCAATCCAACACCTTCAACTGCGCAACTCGCGCCTTTCCGCTGGGTGCCGCCGTCAACCTTCGATCCGAAGGCCCCATACCTCGGCCTGCCCATGCTCAACGGCGTAACCGACGAGATCATTTATAGCCCTATGCCCTCGCACGCCAACACAGACGAAGGCGGCAGCGGCATTTACGAAGACCTGATGCACGGTGCCTTCAATCACCATCCCGAGATACTTACCTGGCATGACCGCTGCATCGTCTCCTGGACAAGCCACAGCCGCGACGAAAACGGTCCCGGCGGAAGAATGCTCGCCCGCCACGGCCAGTTCCGCTGCGGCAGCGATGCCATCGACTGGGGTAAAGACAGCAACCTCGTCGAACTCGCGCCCGCCGCGGTTCCAGTCCGGCGTCGCCCGCTTAAAAACGATACCGGCCAGATCTACGAGATCTACCCGCTCGCCCGCCTGACTGTCATCAACGACCGCATCTATCTTATTGGCCATCTGGTCGCAAACCACGGCTGGACGAACAGCCCGCTCTACCGACACTTCACGGACCTTCAATCCGGCACAAAAATGCGTCAGGTCTTCTCAGGCGCCTCCAGCGACCTCATCCCTGAAGCAAGCTGGAGCAACGCCCGCGACGTAGCCAAAGGCTTCTCCTACGATGTCTGGTGGGAACTCGGTTTGCCCTTCGTGCAGGAGTGGAAGTTCACCGGAGACACTTTCGCTCCTTCCTCGCCCCTCTATAAGATGGGCGAATTCCATCATGAAGTGCGGATTACTCCATCCATCACTGAATCGGCCCTCGCGCCCAAAGCCCCATACGCCAATGCTATTCCATTCGATCGCGCTCCCGCGACCATGCGCGAAGACATTCTCCACGGCAAACAACTCTTCGTGCCCGAAAAGCCGAAGTACGCTCCCGGCACCGAGACCCTCGCCGCCGACGGTAAAAACTCCCTCGCCCACCACGCCGAATTCATCCGGCCTGACGGCAAGTGGGTCGTCGTCCGCGACAATCTTGTCAATCCGGGCCACTACTATGCCGCGCTCAAAGACAACCCAGCCGATGTCTATCCCAAAGCTGTCCTCACCAACCTCTACGGCGCCGCCATGCCCGCATGCGGAGAACTACCCGATGGACGTCCGTGGGTTCTGTGCAACTCGCCCAACCGCTACTACATGTATCTCACTCTCTCCCGTGACGGCATCGTCTTCGATAAGACCTGGATGATCTTCTACGACCACGGTCTTAACTCCGGAGGTCACTTCCAGACGGGAGGCCCGGCATACTTCAAAACCGCAACAGTCGACCGCAACATCTGGGTCGCCTACAGCATCTCCAAACAGCAGATAGGCGTTTCCAGAATGCCCATCTCCAGCCTCGATGAATAATCGCAGCAATACTTACCCTGCAAAGGAAACAACGGTGCGCCTGACCAGGAGAGAATTCGTAGCCGGTATAACCGCAGCCGTGGCTCACGCACCGAAGTTTGCGCGAGGTCTGCCTTCCATCGCACCACAACTCGCACCATCCGCGCTTGCCTCGGACCCCCGGCGTCCGCAATATCACTTCCTCCCGCCCGCAAACTGGATGAACGACCCGAACGGCCCCATCTACTGGATGGGGGAATACCATCTTTTCTACCAGTACAATCCCGGAGCTCCTGTTTGGGGAGACATGCATTGGGGGCACGCTGTTAGCGAGGACATGGTGCATTGGAGGCACCTGCCACCGGCGCTTTCACCGACGCCCGGAGGTCCCGACGCAGCAGGCTGCTTCACCGGCTCTGCCATCGTAAGGGACGGCGCCGTATCCGTCGTGTACACGGGTGTCACCGAAATCTCCGGTCAGAAATATCGTGAGGTGCAATGTCTGGCGACCTCCTCCGACCCGGATCTTCGCACCTGGGTCAAATCACCCATACCTCTCATCCCTTCACCTCCCGCGCAGCTCGACACTCTGGGGTTCCGCGACCCTTCTGCCTGGCGAGCAGGCAGGCAATGGTATATGACCGTCGGCTCCGGACTTCGCAACCAGGGAGGCGCGGTGCTGCTCTATCGCTCCAATGATTTTCTTCACTGGGACTATCTGTGCATCTGCGCTCGCGGCGAGCCTGGTAAAACAGGCTCCGGCAACCCGGTACACAGCGGAGACATGTGGGAGTGTCCGGAACTCTTTCCACTTGGCAACAAACACGTACTTATCTACTCGACAGCTCACAAGGCATATTGGCAGACCGGAGAATTGGATTTGCAAACCATGGTCTTCCACCCTGAGCATTCCGGCCTGCTGGATGAAGGTGCATTCTATGCACCAAAAACACAGCTCGACCGTTCTGGAAACCGTATCATGTGGGGCTTTGTCCCTGAACAGCGCCCACTGGCTGACTACAAAGCTGCTGGCTGGGCTTGTATGATGTCACTCCCGCGTCTTCTCACATTGGACCAAGACGGTTCACTGAAGATGATGGTTGCTCCAGCGCTGACAAAGCTCCGCGGGAAAGAGCAAATCATCGAGCCGACTTCGGATGAGATTGACAACCACATAAAGATTGATTCTCTTCGCATTCAGAACTGCTGTGGAGAACTGCTCATCACACTCGACCGCAAGACGGTCCCCATACGCTTCGATCTGGTCAATCGGGCAAGCGGCGAGTCCCTTCTCTCCTTCAGCTACGATCCTGCGTTGCCACGAGAAATCGTCGTCAATCAACGACGCCTCCTAATCGCAAGGTCGGGAAGCAGGATCGAGATCAGCAGTTTCATCGACGGCTCCGCAGTGGAAACATTCATAGATCGACGAAGCTGTTTCACAAGGCGGTTCTATTATCGTGGTGAACGCGCTCCGGAACTGGGCATCGCTGTCACCGGAAAAGCATCCGGAATACGACAGGTGGTCCTCTGGCAGATGACTCCCATCTCCGCGGACCGCCTCACAACCTGATTCAATTCAAAGCAGCTTATCCTCGCGCGAGGTCCAATAGCGTGTATCAGCCAGAATCCTATATCGTCGTTCTCTGCCTCATGCTCCTCAGCATGGTCTGCTGGGGATCGTGGGCAAATACCGTCAAGTTTGCTCCCGGCTATCGTTTTCAGTTGTTCTATTGGGATTACGTTATTGGTCTCATCTTCGGCGCATTCGTTTGGGGCATCACGCTCGGAAGCATTGGTTCCGCCGGTCACCCCTTCTTTGCCGACCTCCTCCAGTCCGACCGCTCCCATATCATGATGGCGCTCATCGGCGGCGCCGTCTTCAATGTCGCCAACCTTCTTCTGGTGGCCGCCATCGACATCGCCGGTCTCGCTGTCGCCTTTCCTGTAGGCATCGGCATTGCCCTTGTCGTCGGGGCCGTCAGCAACTATTTCATCTCGCCCAACGGCAACCCGCTGCTTCTCTTCGGAGGCATCGCGCTTGTCGTCGCCGCCATCGTCTGCGACGCCATCGCCTATCGTGAACGCGAGCGCGAAAGACCCGTCACAAGCCGCCGTGGAGTCATCATCAGCGTCATCTCAGGGCTTCTTATGGGCAGCTTCTACCCTTTCGTCGCCAAGGCAATGACCGGCAGCCATGCTCCCGGTCCCTACGCGACGTCGATGTTTTTTGTCATCGGAGTCGCTCTCTGCTGCCTTCCAGTCAACTATCTGCTCATGCGCCGGCCGCTTGACCGCAGGGAGCCTGTCGCGCTCGGCGCGTATCTTCGCGTGCCTGTATGCTGGCATTTCTGGGGTATCCTCGGCGGCGGCATTTGGTGTACCGGGGCGGTCTTTAACTTCATCGCTTCACAGGCGCATATCGTTGGCCCGGCCGTCTCCTACTCCATCGGACAGGGGGCTACCATGATCTCTGCCGCTTGGGGGGTCTTTCTCTGGCGCGAGTTTGCCGCAGCTTCAAAAAAATCCAGGACTTTTCTCATCTGGATGTTTGTCCTCTTCCTGCTCGGACTCACCTCCGTAGCCTTAGCGCCAGTCATCTAGGTACTCCATGAATAATCATCAAGGCCCCATCGTCGTTGTCGGCAGTATCAATCTTGACCTCGTCGTCACCTCCCAGCGGGTTCCCGTCGCTGGTGAAACCTTGACCGGTCGGCAATTTCAAACGCACCCTGGCGGCAAGGGAGCCAACCAAGCCGTTGCCGCCGCTCGGCTCGGCTATCCCGTACGGATGGTCGGCAGGCTTGGCACTGACTCTTTTGGTCGGGAACTCCGTACGCATCTCGATCACGCTGGCGTAGACACTTCGGCTGTCCAATCGGTCGAGGGAGCGTCAGGCGTAGCCCTCATTATCGTTGAAGAGCACGGCGAAAACTGCATCGTCGTTGTTCCTGGCGCAAATGCCCAGGTCACATCGGAGTACGTGGACTCTCAATGGGAATATATCCGGGACGCGGGAATGGTCCTCGCACAGCTTGAAATCCCGCTCGAAACCATCGAGCATCTCGCCCATCGCTGCTCTCATAGCGGCATTCCCTTCATGCTCGACCCCGCTCCTGCCCGTGCGCTACCACCCAAACTCCTCAGCTACGTCACCTGGTTTACGCCAAACGAAACTGAAGCCGCCTTTTATACTCCAGCCTATTCGACAAGCAACACCGACCCTGGACAGGCAGCACGCCTTTTTCTCACTCAAGGAGCGACAAACGTCATTCTCAAGATGGGATCGCGCGGGGCTTGGCTCGCCGCGCCCGGCATCGACCGGCAGGTGCCTGCCATCACAGTCAACGCAGTCGATACCACCGCGGCAGGCGATGCCTTCAACGGAGCCTTCGCTGTCGCTCTCATGCGGGGCAATTCCCCGGTCGAAAGCGCTAGGTTTGCCACTGCCGCGGCAGCTTGCTCCGTCACCCGTCATGGCGCGCAGCCCTCCATGCCCACATTGGGGGAAGTAGAAAGCATCCTTGCAGTAATCCGTTAGAGAAGGTGGCGGGTCTGTTCTTCGACGGCCTTAAGATTGTCTCCGGATGGGATTGGAAAACTCGTCGGCAAAAGAAGGGCGCATTGCGATCGCGAACAAGTCGCAGCCGTGGCCGAAGAGGTGCAGCAGGTGACCGGAAACATCGTGGAACTGGCCTATGTGGACCAGGGTTACACCGGCTCGAACGCGGCCGAAGCCGCCGAACAGCATGGCCTGCGGCTCGGTAGGATGGTCGTGTATTGGTCGTGCACGTAGAGGAGTCGGTTGCAAGCTCGTTGCCTGTCGAAGGGGCTTAAGTGATTCGGACCCGAGTCTATGAAGTTCTGCGAGAGACCGGGCATTGTCCCTGACTATGATCCAGCGATATAAGGCAAATGAGCACTTCCGCTGGTATCCGAGACCGTGCAATTCGAGTGCGTAGAAAGAACAAGCAGCATGAATAAGGTTCGCTGCATCAAGAAACAGCGACTCTAGTT
>Ga0070658_10005701_pt1 | contig 10101 bp, 6 predicted proteins | sample KBSC13metaG_FD_64664 | JGI IMG/M metagenome (GOLD analysis project Ga0070658, IMG submission 64664) | Corn rhizosphere microbial communities from Kellogg Biological Station, Michigan, USA - KBS C1-3 metaG | ecosystem: Host-associated > Plants > Roots > Rhizosphere > Soil ... | reverse complement strand
CCCGTTGTCGACTGTGACGACAGCGGTGCACGTGGTGCAGTTCATGCTCGGGCCACAGCTCGGGTCGAGCGCCATGTTCCACGTCACTACGGATTTGGCCCAGTTGCGAGTGGCGCCGATGACGAGGTTCTCTGCCTGCCGCATCAAGGTGTCTGAAAACGTGTTGGACGTCGGGCTCGATTGGGTGCCTGAGCACTCGGTGAAGTAGGTGTCCTTCGACGCGTAAGCATTGTGCACGGTCGTTTGAGCGCTCGGCGTTCCTGCATAACAATGCCACGCCACACCGGCGGTGTACTGGCCGGCATTTGCCAGCACAGTTTCGGGGAAACTGGTGTCATCCCAATTGTGGTCGTAGCCAATAATCTTTGTCGACAGCCCCGCATTCTGAATCGCTGGACCGAGGTTGTTCTGGATGAAAGACACCTCGGCGCTGGCCGACCACGTCGAACCGGGATAATTCGACGGCGAATACTCCGGCTCGTTCTGTGGCGTAATCAGAGCAACCGGCACGCCCGCGTTTTGGTATGCCTGCAGGAACTTCACCAGGTAGTTTGCATACACCTGGTTGTCTGGCTGGCTGAGTTTCCGCTGGCGAACGACGTACCGGGCTGTGGCACGAGGAGCCGAGAATGGTCGGCGGTCGTTTCGGTGACCGAAACAGCTGCGCCGGAAGCCGCATCGGCGGACGTGACGTTCATTGCGGCCGTCCATCCGGCGGCAAGTGTGACCGCCCCAAGGGTGGCCACACAACGTCTGAATTGGGTTCTGAACTGGGCATGGCACTCCTTCGACGTGTGAAACGTATTGAAACGTTGCCGGAACGTTTCTGGCAGGACGAGCGAAGCAAATTGTGACTTGCAAGGTCAATGAATTACGTTTCCGGAACGTGCCACCCGGCGCCGTCCAGTTGCAATGGCGTAATGCCGCGATTAGCGAATCCACCCGGTCAGTTGCGGGTGCGTCGGCGGTCTAATGGCCGTCAATCGGCGCCGCGTCAGGCAACACCTTCAGCGACTGTGGCCACCGGCCCGGTCGAATCGCGAATCACCAGCTCGGTTGCGAGCTCAACGTGGAGCGCGTCAACCCCGTGGCCGTCGAGCAACCGGATCAGCAAGCTGACCGCAATGCGGCCCATTTCCTGAAGCGGCTGACGAACCGTCGTCAATAAGGGCCGGGTGACGCGGGCCAAATCGCTGTCGTCGAACCCGGTGATCGACACGTCTTCTGGAACCTGAAGGCCGCGTTCGGCAGCTGCCGCCAATGCTCCGACCGCTGTCTTGTCATTGAAGCCGATCAAAGCGGTCGGACGACGGGGCAGGTCGAGGAGTTCCGACGCCGCATGGTGACCGAACTCGATGGTCGCCGGGCCCGGCCGAACCAGCGTCGGATCCTGGAGTACGCCGACTTCGGCGAGCGCCGACGCGTGACCGCCCTTGCGCGACTGACTCGCGAGCCATTCGTCCGGGCCGGCGAGCACGCCGATGCGCCGGTGCCCGAGCTCGACGAGATGTGCGGTGACCATTCGGGCGCCGGCGAAATGTGCGGCGGAAACGGCTGCGATGTCGCGCGGCACCGGGGTGCGCGGATCGACGACGACGAACGGAAATCCGCTTGCCCGCAAGGAGATCAGCTCCTCGGCAGGTTCTAGCGGCAAGATCACGATCGCGCCGCAGACGTCGGCGCGGTTCCGCAATGAGGGCAGTACATGCATCGCTTGCGACGCCTCACCGGCGTCGAGGATGACCTGACGGCCGTGCAGCTCGAGCGTTTCGGCGATCGACGAGACGATCAGCCCGAAATAGTCGCTCAGAACGTAGGGGCAGCGCAGGTAGATCGAACGTTGTGGCGCGCTGGAACGTGCCGCCGAACGCCGCGCCCCGGGTGCCCGCCCGCCTAGGCGCTTGATGGCTGCGTTGACCAACTCACGCGTCTCGGGAGCAACGTGTGGATGATCGTTCAGCACCCGCGAGACGGTGGCGATCGAGACCCCGAGCTCGGTAGCGATGTCGCGGACCGTCGCGCGCCGCCGCCGCCCGCTGGTCGTCGCGTCGGGTGTGCCGCCGGGCATAGCGGGCATCAAAACCCCCAACTTTGTTTCACGTCGGCAGCATAGTTCCGGTGCAATTGGTCGAGCCGTTGACAGGTTGCGAGTCAGTGAGTTTACTGGCTGCGCAACTGTAACACCGGATTATTGTTACAGTTCGTTTCAGTCGCTCACTCTCGACTCGGAGCACCCATGCGTAAGTTTCCCGCTTTAGCCGCCACCACCGCGTTGATCGGTGCGGGCCTCGCCGGCCCGGCCGTGAATGCCGCCGCGTCGCCGCCGCTCAGCGCCCAGGACGTCGCCCATGTCTGGATCACGACGCCCGATGGCACCTACAAGATGGCCGACCTCGGCACCGTGAACTTCACCGACGTGCCAAGCACTGCGCCCACCGTCGTCGTCGACCCCGGCCGCACTTTCCAGACCATGCAAGGTTTCGGTGCGGCGATCACCGATTCGTCTGCGGCGGTTCTCTATACGCTGAGCCCGCACGTGCGAAACGCCACCATGGCATCGCTTTTCGACCCGCGCACCGGCGACGGGCTCGATTATCTGCGCCAACCGATCGGCGCATCCGACTTCACGACTTCGGCGGCGTACACCTACGACGACGTGCCCACCGGCCAGACCGACTTCGGGTTGCGGCACTTCAGCATTGCCCACGACCAAACCCAAATCCTGCCGCTACTGCGTCAGGCGGAACATCTCAACCCGCACCTGCAAATCATCGCGACGCCGTGGAGCCCGCCGGCGTGGATGAAGACTGGCGACAGCCTGATCGGTGGCCGTCTCATCGACAGCCCGCAGATTTATCAGGCGTACGCCGCGTATCTGGTGAAGTTCATCGAGGCATACCGCGCCAACGGCGTGAACGTTGATGCCATCACCGTGCAGAACGAGCCGCAGAACCGCACCCCTGCCGGATACCCCGGCACCGACATGCCTTCGTGGCAAGAAGAAAACGTCATCAACCAGCTCGGGCCGATGCTGCGCAGGGCTGGCTTGCACACGAAAATCCTTGCCTACGACCACAACTGGACCGAGCACCCCAACGACGTAGCAAGCACACCTCCCGACGAAGTGGCCGACATCAACGACTACCCGCAGCAAGTGCTGCAGTCGAGTGCGGCGAAATACGTGTCAGGCGTTGCGTACCACTGCTATTACGGCGATCCGAGTGCAATGACTGCGCTGCACAACCAGTTCCCCAGCACCGACATCTACTTCACTGAGTGCTCGGGTAGCGAATCGAGCAACCCAGCCAACACGTTCTCTGACACCTTGAAATGGCACGCCCGCAACCTGATCATCGGCTCGCCGCGGAATTGGGCCGAGACGGTCATCAACTGGAATCTCGCGCTCGACCCGAACGGTGGCCCGCACGCCGGCGGTTGTGGCACGTGCACGGGTGTCGTCACAGTTAACCCCGACGGCACGGTCACGAACAATGCCGAGTACTACACGCTCGGTCACCTCGCTCGCTTCGTGCAACCGGGTGCCGTGCGGATCGCCAGCACGTCGTTCGGTACCACCGGTTGGAACGGCCAAGTGATGGACGTCGCGTTCCGTAACCCCAACGGCAGCACGGTTCTGGTTGCGCACAACGAAAACGACAACCCGACCACGTTCGCGGTCGGCGAAGGCAACGAGAACTTCACCTACACGCTGCCCGGCGGCGCGCTCGCCACGTTCGTGTGGAACGGCGTGTCCGGCGGGCACGGCGTGGGAGCGAACCGTCCGATCGACCCATCCGGCTGGACGGCGACAGCGGTGCCTAATGGTCCCGATAACCCTTGCTGCAGCGGTGATGTTGCCGCGCACGCCGTCGACGATGACGCCAGCACGCGGTACAGCTCGGGCACCGGACAGGCACCGGGCCAGTACCTCCAGGTCGACTTCGGCAAGCCGCAACTCGTGCGGCAGGTGGTCTTCGACACCGGGACGTCGACCGGCGACTACCCCCGTGGTTACACCGTGACGGTCAGCGCTGACGGCAATAACTGGACCACTGCGGTGTCCAACGGTCAGGGCAGTGGGCAGTTCACCACTGCCGCCATCAACGGCGGCCCGATCCGCTACGTGCGGATCACCCTCACCGCGGCCGCCCCCAACAACTGGTGGAGCGTCGCCGACGTGCGGGCGTACGGCAGCCGTTAGCGGTTTCGACAGCAGCCGGCTTTGACAGCTGCGTGTTCTGGACAGTGGCGGGTCACGGCAACGTGGCCCGCCACTCGTCGTCCGGCAGTTCGCGTTGATAAGGCCGCAAGCCGCCCGCGCGCTACCGGTACCGTTGCAGGCATGTCTGCAGACTCTTTATCGGCGGCCCCATTCGGCCGCGTACTCACCGCGATGGTCACGCCGTTTACGGGTGACGGCGGTCTCGACCTCGACGGCGCCCAGCGGTTGGCGACGTATCTCGTCGACCATGGCAATGACGGCATCGTCATCAGCGGCACTACCGGTGAATCACCCACCACGACGGACGACGAGAAAGAACGTCTGCTGCGTGCTGTGCTCGAGGCGGTCGGCGATCGAGCGAAGATCATCGCCGGCGTCGGAACCAACGACACCAGGCACACCATCGAACTCGCCCACGCCGCCGAGAAGGCGGGTGCGCACGGGCTGCTCGTCGTCACGCCGTACTACTCCAAGCCCCCGCAGACCGGCTTGTTGCAGCACTTCACTCAGGTCGCCGACGCGACCGGCCTGCCGAACATGCTCTATGACATTCCCGGTCGCACCGGCACGCCGATCGAGACCGAAACACTGGTGCGCCTGGCCGCACACGATCGCATCACGGCAGTCAAAGACGCCAAGGGTGACATCGAGGGCAGCGCGTGGGTGATGCAGCGCACCGACCTCGCTTATTACTCCGGTGACGACAAGGTGACGTTGCCGTTGCTGTCGGTCGGCGGCGTCGGGGTTGTCGGCGTCCCGACCCACCTGTTCGGCGTTGAGACGGCGCAGATGATCGCGGCCTACCTGAGCGGCGATGTTGTGCGAGCGCTGGCATTGCACCGCCAGTTGTTGCCGGTGTTCACCGGGTTCTTCCGCACCCAAGGCGTGATCCTCACCAAGGCGGCGCTCGCGCTGGCCGGGGTGCCGGCGGGCCCGGTGCGGCCGCCGCTGGTCGACGCCACGCCTGATCAGGTCGAGCAACTGCGCGCCGACCTCGTCGATGCAGGTTTTACCGGACTCGCCTCGTGAGCCATCCGCATCCGGAGCTGAAGGCGCCCGGCGCGCTGCCTGAGAACGGTCTTCGGATCGTCGCACTTGGCGGGCTCGGTGAGGTCGGTCGCAACATGACCGTCTTCGAGTTCGGCGGCCAGTTGCTCGTCGTCGACTGCGGCGTGCTCTTCCCCGATCCCGATCAGCCGGGTATCGATTTGATCCTGCCCGACTTCGACTACATCCGCGGCCGGCTCGACGCGATCGCCGCAATCGTGCTCACGCACGGCCACGAAGACCACATCGGCGCGGTGCCTTACCTGTTGCGCGAGCGGCCTGACATCCCGCTGATCGGTTCGACGCTCACCCTGGCGTTCGTCGAATCGAAACTCGCCGAGCACCGCATCAAGCCGTACACGCTGCCGGTCAAGGAAGGCCAACGCGAGCGGCTCGGCCCGTTCGACTGCGAATTCCTTGCCGTCAACCATTCGATTCCCGATGCGCTCGCGGTGGCGATTCGCACGCCCGCCGGGCTCGTGCTGCACACCGGCGACTTCAAGATGGACCAGCTGCCGCTCGACGGCAGGCTTACCGACCTGGCCGGTTTCTCAAGGCTCGGCGCCGAGGGCATCGACTTGCTGATGTCCGACTCCACAAACGCCGAGGTGCCCGGCTTTGTCACCTCAGAACGCGAAATCGCGCCGGTGCTGGCCCGCGTTTTCGAGCGCGCACAACGGCGGGTCATCGTGGCTTGCTTCGCCAGCCATGTGCACCGGGTTCAGCAGGTGCTCGACGCAGCGGTTGCGCACAAACGCAAGGTGGCGTTGGTCGGGCGTTCGATGGTGCGAAACATGGGCGTCGCCCGCGATCTCGGTTACCTTCGGGTGCCGGCCGATTTGCTTGTCGATGCTCGTGAAATCGACGAAATGCCGCCCGAGCAAGTGGTGCTCATTTCGACCGGCTCGCAAGGTGAGCCGTTGTCGGCGCTATCGCGTATTGCCAACGGCGATCATCCGGTGCGCATTCAACAGGGCGACACCGTGGTGCTGGCGAGTTCGCTGATTCCCGGCAACGAGACCGCTGTTTTCCGGGTGGTCAACGGGCTCGTGCATTGGGGCGCGAACGTCGTCCACAAAAGCAATGCGCTGGTTCACGTGTCGGGCCACGCCGCCGCCGGCGAGCTGCTCTACGTGCTGAACCTCACCCGCCCCAGCAACTTCATGCCGATTCACGGCGAGTGGCGGCATCTCCAAGCGCACGCGTCGATCGCCCGGCTTTCGGGTGTCGCCAACGACCGCATCGTGATGGCCGAGGACGGTGTGGTGGTCGACCTCGTCGATGGTCGCGCGTCGATCGTGGGCGCGGTGCGCAGCGGATACGTCTACGTCGACGGCATATCAGTCGGCGAAGTCACCGAAACGTCCTTGAAAGACAGGCGAATTCTCGGTGACGAGGGATTCGTCTCGGTGGTAGTGGTCATCGACTCGGCGACCGGCAAGGTGAGTGCGCCGCCCGAGATTCACGCCAGGGGCTCGGGCATCGACGACGCCGCGCTGGTCGAGGTCTTGCCGCGTGTGCAAGACGCCATCGAAAAAGCGGTCGCCGATGGCATGGCCGACGCGTCGCAACTAGAGCAAGTCGTGCGCCGCACGGTCGGACGCTGGGTGAACGAGACTTACCGGCGCCGGCCGATGATCATCCCCGTCGTCGTCGAGGTCTGACCGCTGGGCCCACTCGCCATCCGTTAGGCATCTGCGGGTTAAGAACACCGCGAGTGCCTAACGATCACCGGTGGCTGCGGCGACACACGCCGTACCCCCGAACGCCGCGACACGCGGCACCCAACGGTTGTGACTCCTGGGGCTACTGGGATGTTCTGGGTAGTCTCAGGATCATGGCTACTCGTGCACCCGCTCGCCCGCGCCCGTCGACGTCAGGCGGCGCCGGGACGGGCGGGCGATCGGCCACCGGCAGTTCCGGCAGCCGCGGACGGCTCGGCGGCCGTAGCGGCAGTGGTCGACCCAGCGGCTCGGGCCGACGCGGCGGATCTCGAGGCTCGAGGCACGGGATCGTCGTCCGGGTCTTGATGTTTTTCGGGCGGGTGCTGCGCGCGATCTGGATGGCGTTCGCGCACCTCGTCGGCGCGACTTTCCGCGCAGCCGGCGCCCGTGCACGCGACCTCGACCCCGCACATCGCCGCGACGGCGCGGGCTTCGGCGTACTGGCCGCGGCGATCGTTGTCGCGGGTGGCGTCTGGTGGCAGTTACCTCCGCCGGTGGGCACGACGGTTGTCGCGCTCGTGGCTGGCCTGTTCGGCTCGGGTGCTGCGGTCGTGCCGATCCTGTTGGCCGGGCTGGCGTGGCGTATCTTGCGCCACCCCGAGCGGGCTAGCTCAAGCGGTCGGGTGATCATCGGCTGGACCGCCCTGATTCTCGGCACCCTCGGCATCGTGCACATCGCACACGGCACTCCGATGCCTGCCCGCGGTGAGCAGGTGATGCGGCACGCGGGCGGCATCGTCGGCTTCATGGTCGCGTCGCCTCTGGTGTCGGGCGTCACCGCCGCACTCGCCGTGCCGCTTCTTGTTTTGTTGGCCGGCTTCGGTGTGCTCGTCGTCACGGCCACGCCGGTCAATGCAATCCCGCGCCGGCTCCGCGAGTTGCGCGACCGTCTGCTGCGGCGCACGCCGTCCGACCCCGACTCAGACGAACTGGTGATCGACCTCGACGCTCCCTCGCCCGAGCCGCTTCGGCGCCGCAGCCGACGTCGCCGCGTCGGTGCCTTCGCCGTCCCGGACGACGGAAGCTCCGCCGGGGCGGGTGACCGCCCGTTCGACACCCCGCTGATCGTCGACACGCCGGCCGTGCCGCTCACCGATCCCACCGCAGCACTCCTCGACGACCCAACGGCAGCGCACGAGCAATCGGCAGGCGCGTCGAAGACGCCGAAAGCCGGCGAGGCATTGCCGCCGCGCGCCGAACAACTACTGCTGTCGGGCGACATCACTTATCACTTGCCGCCGCCCAACATGCTGCGCGACGGCTCACAGGCAAAGGCGCGCACGAAAGCCAACGACGCAGTGGTCGAGGCGCTCACCACGGTGCTCAACCAGTTCGAGATCGACGCGCAAGTCACCGGCTTCACCCGCGGCCCGACAGTCACCCGTTACGAGGTAGAACTCGGGCCGGCGGTCAAGGTCGAGCGCATCACCGCGCTGAGCAAGAACATCGCTTACGCGGTGGCCAGCGCTGACGTGCGAATTCTCTCGCCGATCCCGGGAAAATCAGCGATCGGAATCGAGATCCCGAATGCCGACCGCGACATCGTGAGCCTCGGCGACGTGCTGCGTTCACAAGTGGCGACGTCCGACCATCACCCGATGGTGGTCGGGTTGGGCAAGGACGTCGAGGGCCGCTTCATCTGCGCCAACCTCGCGAAAATGCCGCACATTCTGGTGGCGGGCGCTACCGGCTCCGGCAAGTCGACCTGCATCAACACGATCGTCACCTCGATCCTCAGCCGGGCAACGCCTGACGAAGTGCGCATGGTGCTGGTCGACCCGAAACGGGTCGAACTCACCAGCTACGAAGGCATCCCTCATTTGGTGACGCCGATCATCACGAACCCGAAGAAGGCGGCCGAGGCGCTGCAGTGGGTCGTGCGTGAGATGGACATGCGCTACGACGACCTCGCTGCCAGCGGGTTCAGGCACATCGACGACTTCAACAAGGCCGTCACCACGGGCAAACTCACCGCGCCCCCCGGCAGCGAGAGGATTTACCGGCCCTACCCGTATCTGCTGGTGATCGTCGACGAGCTCGCAGACCTGATGATGGTGGCCCCACGCGACGTCGAAGACTCGATCGTGCGCATCACCCAGTTGGCCCGCGCGGCCGGGATCCACCTGGTGCTCGCGACGCAGCGGCCGAGCGTCGACGTCGTCACCGGCCTCATCAAGGCGAACGTGCCGTCACGATTGGCCTTCGCGACGTCGAGTTTGGCCGACAGCCGAGTGATTCTCGACCAGGCCGGCGCCGAGAAGCTGGTCGGTCTCGGCGATGCGCTTTTCCTGCCGATGGGCGCGAGTAAGCCGATTCGGCTGCAGGGCGCTTTCGTCACCGAGACCGAGATCGAGACGGTGGTGAAGCACTGTAAGGCACAGTTGCAGCCGACCTATCGCGACGACGTCACCGCGGCGCCGAGCGCGAAGAAGGAAATCGACGAGGATATTGGCGACGATCTCGATCTGCTCTGCCAGGCGGTCGAATTGGTGGTGTCGACGCAATTCGGTTCGACCTCGATGTTGCAGCGAAAGTTGCGAGTCGGGTTCGCAAAGGCCGGCCGATTGATGGACCTCATGGAAAGCCGCGGCATCGTCGGTCCGAGCGAGGGCTCAAAGGCGCGCGAGGTGCTCGTCGTGGCCGACGAATTGCCCGGCATCTTGACGGTTCTCCGCGGCGAATAAGTTCCTTCACCGGACGACGTTCAGCACGCCGCACTCGCACAACAACCGACCCGATTTGCGGCCAACGAAAAAAGTCGCAGAATCTCAAGATCCGCATCGCTTTGTCGACACCCGCAAAAGGACTTAGACTCGCCAGGTCGGTTGCGCACGGATTGTGCGTAACGAACCAAATCTCCAGCAGAGGGGAGCCGCGCCGTGTCGATCGGTCAGACGCTGGCAGCGGCGCGCCGTGAAGCGGGCCTGTCGATCGATGACGTCAGTGCAAAGACCCGGTTGCGGGCCACTGTCGTACGCGCGATTGAGAACGACGATTTTTCGTTGTGTGGCGGGGATTTCTACGCCCGGGGGCACTTGCGAACCTTGGCCTCGATCGTCGGCGCCGACCCTGTGGCGCTGCTGGCCGAATACGACGCGAACATCGTCA
>Ga0070658_10005700_pt1 | contig 10101 bp, 8 predicted proteins | sample KBSC13metaG_FD_64664 | JGI IMG/M metagenome (GOLD analysis project Ga0070658, IMG submission 64664) | Corn rhizosphere microbial communities from Kellogg Biological Station, Michigan, USA - KBS C1-3 metaG | ecosystem: Host-associated > Plants > Roots > Rhizosphere > Soil ... | reverse complement strand
GCAGGAATTCACTACTGCAGGAAAAACCGTAGCTGCCATCTGCGCGGCTCCGCTCATCCTGGACGATGCCGGCCTTCTCGATGGGAAAAAATTCACCGCTCACTCCAGCGTCCACAAGGAGCTTCCGGCAGTTCTTGATCAGCGCGTCGTCATTGATGGCAATCTCATCACCTCTCGCGGTGCCGGCACCGCTCTGGACTTCGGGCTGGCCTTGGTCGAACGCCTCACCGACAAAGAAACCGCCACCAAAGTTTCCAAAGACATCATGGCCTAGGGAAGGGAGGTTCCTGTTTCCATTTCTTTGTTAGTAAGGAAGAGAAGCACCGCGAATCACACAAATCTGGCGAATAGGATTTTAAAACTACGGATTCACAGATGACATGAATTTTAAGACCTGGAATTTCAAAACTCCAATTCTTCAATCCGTGAAATTCCTAGTTTAAAATCTCTTCCTTTCATTCGCCAGATTAGCCTGATTCGCGGTGCCTTTCCTCTTCATTCGCATTTCTTCGCATTGATTCGCGGTTAGAAGCTCCTGTTCCCATGCCGCTTATCCAGTCCACCTTCCGGCCTTCCCTCTATCTACCGGGAGGGCATCTTCAGACCATCGTCCCCGCACTCATCCGCCGGGTCCCCCAAGTGACGACGCAGCGCGAGCGACTGGAACTCCCGGACGGTGATTTCCTGGATCTCGACTGGTCGGGGAAATCCAGGACCCGCCTCGCTATCATTTCCCACGGACTGGAAGGCTCGTCTCAAGGCGCATACGTCCAAGGCATGGCGAGTGCCCTTGTTCATGCAGGATGGGATGTCCTCGCTTGGAATTTCCGTGGCTGCAGCGGTGAGACGAACCGCCTGAAACGTTTTTACCACAGTGGTGCCACAGAGGATCTCTCCGCGGTCATCACCCACGCGGAGAAGATCCATCCCGCCACACAGATCGACCTCATCGGCTTTAGTCTGGGAGGGAATCTCACTCTTAAGTACCTGGGGGAGGGGGCTGCCGGAAAAATCCACCGTGCCGTCACCTTTTCCGTCCCCTGTGATCTGGCCGATTCCTCCGCACAACTCAGTAAATGGAGCAATGCCATTTACATGCGCCGATTCATGCAGGACATGCAGCGGAAAATCCTCATCAAAAACGAGCTCTTCCCCGGGGAACTGGATCTCACCGATCTCATGAAAATGCGCAGTTTCGCCCAGTTCGATAATCGTTACACCGGCCCCATCCACGGTTTCCAAAATGCTCAAACCTACTGGGCGTTGAACAGCTCCCGTTCTTTTATCCCACGGATCACTACACCCACTTTGCTCGTCAGTGCTCTTAACGATCCTTTTCTAGGAGAGGCATGTTATCCCTGCCAGGAGGCTGCCACCAGTTCCCATTTTTATTTGGAGACACCTGTCAATGGAGGCCATGTGGGTTTCCTGGATCGGGCGGGTAGCTATTGGTCGGAACAACGAGCGCTGGAATTTCTTACCAACTGATCATTCCTCACTACATTATGAACAATGTGCGCTTGCCATCATGCCCTACCTCGGGGAAGTTCCGCGCGTCGTGAATTCCGAGCGTCCCAAGCCCTGGTGGCTTTATCCCAACTTGTTGAGCCTGGATGCTCCGCTCGTCGCCGTCGCTTGGCTTTTCATATTCGAGAAGACATGGCGTCTCGGCTACCTCCCATGGCAGGCTTATGTCTCCCTGGGTCTCGTGGTTTGGGTGATCTACGTCCTTGATCGCCTGTTGGATGCGATGATGCGTACGGATGGAGCGCCAGATCGGGTACAGGCCCGCCATGCCTTCCATCGTCAATATCGGAAACGATTTGTCATCGGTTCTGTGTTTGCCTCCATCATTGCACTCGTGCTGGTGGTTACCAGCATGCCCGTGGATATCTATGCCTATTGTGGCATCGGCCTTCTTTTCGTCGCCGCGTTCTTTGCTCTTTCGGTTTTCTCCACCACGCCACCCGGTGAGACTCCGTATGCGAAGAATATCCTGGCCGGCTTCACCTTCGCCTACGGCACCGCCATGTTGGCGCACGTTTATACCGGCTTCAGTATCTTCGAGATGCTCCGGTCCCGGGAGCTGATTTGCTTTGGCGTGCTCTGCATGCTCAACATCAATGCCATTGATCTCTGGGAACATGCCCGCCGTTCGGATGACATTGAGATCAAGGCCACCGATGAGCTTTCACTCACGCTTCCACTTGCCCTCCTCGGGGCGGCCTCACTTTTATTCACCGGTCTGCTCGAAAGCTCTCCAGAAGCTTACGCCACAGAGTATTCCACCCGGCCTTTCTTCTGTGCCATTCTCACCGGGGCGGGTCTACTGCTGCTTTTGAACCTGAATCGTCAGCGTTTTTCACGCGATGCCCAGCGCGTTCTCGCGGATGTCTGCGTGGCTGCACCTTTTTTAGTATTCCTAAGTTTCCTCTCCCCGCGATGAAAGCTTGCTGCCATTCCGGCGGGCGCATACAATTCCCGCCCTCTCATGGCAGACACTGTGATTTCCAGAAAACGACCCGCTTTCATCTTTCTCGGCGCCCCCGGATCAGGGAAAGGAACGCAGGGGAAAATCCTCGGCACCATCCCACGCTTTTTTCATTGCGCCTGTGGCGATGTCTTCCGCTCCCTGGATACACGCACCCCGCTCGGAAAGCAGTTCCTTGAATACTCCAGCCGCGGAGAACTCGTTCCTGACGAACTCACGATAGAACTGTGGGAAGCCCAGATCGAAAACTGGCGGGAAATGCACGTTTACAAACCGGATATCGATTTTCTTGTCCTCGATGGCATCCCACGCAATGTCCGTCAGGCGGAAATCCTTCAGGACTACATCGAGGTGCATCAGGTGTTTCATCTCTCCTGCCCGAATCGTGGTGAACTCGCCCGTCGCATGCGCAAGCGCGCTCTCAAGGACAACCGCCTCGACGATGCCAGCGATGTCGTCATCGAAAACCGCATCGCCACTTACGAAGCGGAAACCAAGCCGATCCTGGAATTCTACTCCTCCGATATCGTAACGAATATCGATGCCACCCAGGCTCCGGTGCAGGTTGTCGCGGAAATCATTGCGAAAATCACCAGTCTTCCGGCCTTCCAGGAAATGTCGAAAAAGGAATATTGATCCTTTTTCCGGCCTCCCTCGATTTCATTCCCATGCGCCTCATCTTCGTCGCTACGGGAGACATCGCTCTCCCGGCTTTCCGCCACCTGCTCCAGCACGGCCCGCGTCCATTGGCGCTTGTCACTCAGCCGGATAAGCCGGTAGGGCGTCACCAGACACTTACTCCTCCACAAGTGAAGGTGGAGGCTATCGCGGCAGGAATTCCGGTCTATCAGCCGGAGAAAATCGGAGATGCTGTTGCAGAGTTGGCTGCCTATGAGCCGGAGGTTATCGTGGTCATGGCCTATGGGCAGATCCTGAAAAACGACATTCTCACCCTGCCCAGCACCGCTATTATCAATCTCCACGCCTCCATACTTCCGGCGTATCGTGGCGCGTCGTGTATTCAGGCTGCCATTGATCATGGGGATGGTGAAACCGGTATCACCGTCATGCATGTGGTCCGGAAGTTGGATGCCGGGGACATCATTGTCGTAAAAACTCTTCCCATTTCAGAGGATGAAACGGGCGGCGTGCTTCATGATCGTCTCGCAGATCTCGCTCCGTCCGCGCTCGCGGAGGCTCTTGTAGAACTTGCTGCCGGTACTGCCACCCGCACCCCGCAGGATGATGCCGCCCACACCTATGCTCCCAAGCTGGAGCGCGATCATGGACGTCTGGACTGGACGCAATCCGCCGCTGCTCTCGAGCGCCGTATCCGCGCCTATGATCCATGGCCCGGCACTTATGCCATCGTCCTTGAGGGAAGGAAGGAAAAGCGCCTTAAAATTTTCCCGCCCGTCACCGTCGTGGATCAAACTTTGGCTCCAGGCGAAATTTGCATTCAAGACGGACACCTCACCATTGGCTGCGGACAGCAGGCTCTGCGCCTTCAGCATGTCCAGCCAGAAGGTGGTAAGCGGATGAGTGTCTCCGACTATCTGCGCGGTAAAAATCGGGACTTATCGATACCTGTAAAGCAGATCGAGTAAATACGGGTCATTGTTCCAGATATCGAGCAGGTGCAGGAGGACTGAGTTCCATCAGAGCTTTCCAATCCCGCATTGACGGAATGCCTTGACCCCGCTGAACTTTCCGCCCCGCCGTGTGGCGGTGTGTTTATGGACTACCAAGCGAAAATTGCCCGACATGTCGCCTCCATCCCGCGTTCCGGGATCCGCGACTTCTTCGAGCTTGTCCAAGGCCGGGATGACGTGATCTCCCTCGGTGTTGGCGAGCCTGACTTTGTCACTCCATGGCATATTCGCGAGGCGGCCATCTACTCGCTGGAGAAAGGCCAGACCACTTATACCTCCAATCTGGGTCTGCTTTCCCTGCGGAAATCCATCTCGCGCTACGTGGAGGATTTTTTCAAGGTTTCCTACGATCCTGCCAGCGAAGTGCTGGTCACCGTCGGCGTTTCGGAAGCCATTGATATCGCCCTGCGCGCGCTGCTGAATCCCGGCGATGAGGTGATCTATCACGAGCCGTGTTACGTCTCCTACAGCCCCAGCATCGTCATGGCTTATGGAAAGGCTGTCTCTGTGGAGACGAAAAAGGAGCACGGATTCTCGCTGAAGCCGGAAGATCTGGAAAAAGCCATCACCCCGCGCTCCCGTGTGCTGATGCTGAATTTCCCTACCAATCCTACCGGAGCATGCGCCACCCGTGCTGACTTGGAGGGCATTGCCAAGCTCGCCATCAAACACGATCTCATCGTGCTCTCGGATGAAATCTACAGTGAACTCCGCTACGATGCGGAGGAGCCGCACGTTTCCATTGCATCCCTTCCCGGCATGCAGGAGCGCACCATCCTGCTGCACGGCTTTTCAAAAGCCTTCGCCATGACCGGCTTCCGCCTGGGCTACGCCTGCGCGCCCAAGCCGATCATCGAGGCCATGATGAAAATCCACCAGTACTCCATGCTCTGTGCTCCCATCATGAGCCAGAACGCTGCTATCGAGGCTCTTGAAAACGGCCAGGCCGCCATGATCGAGATGCGGAACAGCTACCACCAACGGCGGGATTTCCTCGTCCGCCGTCTCAATGAGATCGGATTGGAATGCCACCTGCCTGGCGGGGCCTTCTATGTTTTTCCGGACATCCGCAACACCGGCCTCACCAGCAAGGAATTCGCCATGGGCCTGTTGGAACAGGAATCCGTCGCCTGTGTCCCCGGAGGAGCCTTCGGCCCCTCAGGAGAAGGCTTCCTCCGCTGCTGCTACGCCACCGCCTTCGATGACATCCGCACCGCCACGGATAAGATCCAGGCGTTTGTAGGCAGATTGTAAGCCGTGGCTGGGACGTCCCGTCCTAGGCCGTTGCCGGGGCGTCCCGCCCCGATCTTTCAGCGCCATCTATTAGCAACTTTACTCCCAGCCCACGATCCCTCACTCTAAGTGTGATCGTGGGCTTTTTCATGTCGGTCTTCCACTGATCACTGCTCACTGATCACTCGGCACCATCTTCCATGTCCTCCAAGCCCCCCGCCGATCCCGCGCAGCTCACCCAGGCCCATGTCGTCCCGTTTGTTGTCTTCATGGCCTTCATGATGGTGCTGCAGATCCTCGGCTATACTCCGCTGGAGTGGAAGCACCCGGACGCTCCCTGGTGGCGCTACGATCCCGCACAGTTCATCTATCCGCTGCAGACGCTCGCCGCCGGAGCCGCGCTGCTCTATTACCGGAAATTCTATCAATTCAACTGGTCCTGGAAATGGAGCCTGATCGGCATCGTCTTCGGAGCCGTCGGAATCGGCTTCTGGCTATTGCCCACCACACTCTACGATCACTGGCATCTCAGCGGAAAACCCGGCGGCGTTCTTGAATTTTTTGGCGTCATCCAGCGGAAAGATGGCTTCGACCCCGGCATCCTCCAAAATCCCGCCGCCTACTGGACATCCCTCACACTCCGCTTCATCCGCGCCGCCATCGTCGTCGCTTTCATCGAGGAGATTTTCTGGCGAGGCTTCCTCATGCGCTTCATCCTCGATTGGGAAGGAGACTACTGGAAAAAGCCCTTTGGTAAGGCCCACTGGCTATCCTACGTCATCGTCACCGGCCTCTTCGTCTTCGCCCACGGCGCCCCGGATAGACCCGCCGCCTTCATCTATGGCAGCCTTACTTACCTCCTCTGCATCTGGAGCAAAAACCTCGGCGCCTGCGTCGTCATGCATGCCACTGCCAATTTCCTCATGGGCCTCTACATCATGGCCTACGGCAAATACGGCCTTTGGTAGGATCGTTCGTGGCTGGGACGTTGCGTCTCAGGTTGTTGCTGTAGCGTCCGCCGCGATCTTCTTCTAAATATGGGACCGCCACACAAGTCTTCCACCTCTACACGCTCCAGAATGGCCTTATCCAAGGCATGGAGCTTAAGAGGTAAAGGGAAGATACTCGCTCCATCCGCGGCGTCGCCATTTTTTCGCTCTCTCGCTTCCAGTTTTACGAAGCTAAAGCTATGGTCTAACAATTTCTGGAAACGGCTTTCCCTGCACCCATTCTGCGCTTAGGATGCGGGGACATGGCTAGTGCTTGGGAACCGTTGAAAATGCCCCTTTTCCGGGCGATTTGGATCGGGAGTGTGGTGTCGAATATCGGCACGACGATGAATGACACGGCGGCGGTGTGGACGATGACTTCCACGCTTTCGGCCTCGCCGACGATGGTTTCGCTGATGCAGTCGATGTCGAGCCTGCCGCTGTTTCTGTTTGCGCTGCCTGCGGGGGCGCTGGCGGATTTGGTGAATCGGCGGAAACTGATCATTTGTGCCCAGTCTGGGGCGCTTCTGACTGCGATGGGCATGGCGATTCTCACGTGGATGGGCCGGATGAATGAGGCGCTGCTGCTTTTGGCTACGTTCCAGCTTGGGTTCGCCACGGCATTCACCACTCCGGCTTGGCAGGCGCTGGTGCCGGAGATCGTGGGAAAGAAGAATCTTTCCTCGGCGATCGGGCTGAGTGCGGTGGGGTATAACATTGCGCGCGCCATGGGACCCATTTTGGGAGGCGTCCTGGTGGCGGCCGTGGGACCGGCGGCGGTGTTTGCACTGAATGCGACTTCGTTCGTGGCGGTGATCTTTGTGATGTCGCGCGGGAATTACATCGCGGCGCCGCGCAGCGCACAGCGGGAACAGATGCTGGGGGCGATGGTGGCGGCTCTCCGCTATGTGCGGCATGCGCCGCCGATGCAGGCGGTGCTGCTGCGGGTGGGCGTGCATGTGGCATCTGCTGTGGCTCCGGTGGTGCTCCTGCCTCTACTGGTGAGAACACGGGGCGGAACAGCCTCCGACTTTGGACTGATGATGGGCTGTTATGGTGCTGGCGCGATCGGGATGGCAGGGTTTGTTTTACCCAATCTCAGATCCCGCTTCGCATTCGACCAAGTGACAAGGGTGGCAGCAATAGGATCTGCACTATCTGCAGTGGGGCTGGCGTTTGTGCCTGGGATATTGCCAATGGGTGCGGTCTTGATTCTCGCGGGTGCCTCATGGATCGCGGGAATGAATACTTTCAGCCTGGCGTCCCAAAGTGCCTTTCCGAATTGGGTGCGGGCCCGTAGCTCCGCCATCTATCTGGTGGTGATGCAGGGCATGAATGCGGTGGGCGCGGTGACATGGGGGCAACTGGCGGACCATTATAATCTGCGGTTGGCGCTGCTGGTGGCGGCTGGCGGGCTGTTGGTAAGTATGGTGCTGAGCTGGCTGAAACCCATCAGCCATGTGGCAAGCCTGGACCTTTCTCCTTCCTCACACATGCATGGGCATACACTGGAAAATGAGCCGGCCCCGGAGGATGGGCCGATTCTTGTCACCATCCAGTATGAGATCGATCCCGCAAAGGCGGTGGAGTTCCGCGCTGCGATGTTCCGTTTGAGGGAGGTGCGCTTACGCGATGGTGCCTTCCGATGTTCACTTTTCGTGGATCTGGATAATCCTGCGCTTTACCGGGAAACATTTCTGGTAGGTTCATGGGCGGAGCATCTGCGCCAGCATGAACGTGCGACGATGGATGACTTGAGGATTGAAGAGGCTGTTAGGTCTTATCACACTGGGGCTCAGCCACCGAAAGTGAAACATCACCTGATGACGAACTTGCGGGAGAGTAAGGTTTGAAGAGAGGGAGAGGTGAAAAGCACCGCGAATTTTACCAATCCAGCGAATGCTTGGGAGGGATGGCAAAAAGATTTCGGTCAAAAAATCTTGGTCAAGGCCAATGCTGATGGGGTTTGGCAAGAAAATTTTGGACAGGAAAATTAAGAAGGAGAAACCTGATTGGGATCTTCATTCTGATGTTGTGATCAGATTGGAGATTAAGCTTTTTCCAGTCTAACGGCGCAGGCTTTGTAGTTGGGCTGGCGGGAATGGGGATCGAAGGAAGAGTGGGTCAGGCCATTTACTTCGGGATAGTGCATGGGGACGAAGACCTGCCCGCGTTGCATGGTGGGGGCCAGATAAACGGCGGCGGTCATGCTGCCACGGCGGGAGCGGATGGTGATGGACTCTCCTTCTGATAGGCGGAGGCTGACAGCATCAGCAGGGTGAATTTCCACATAGGCAGAAGCGGGGTAGAGCTTGCGCAGGATGTCGGATTTTCCCGTGCGGCTTTGGGTGTGCCATTGGCTGCTGGTGCCACGACCTGTCAGCATGAGAAAGGGGTAGGCAGCATCCGGTGCCTCTGGCATGGCGGCTGGCGGGGAGAAGAGCAGCTTCGCTTTTTGATTGGGCGTGTAGAATTTTCCATCGCCATAGAGGCGGCGTTCGCGGCAAGGATTGTTGGTATTACTGCCAGTGGGGAAGGGCCACTGGATGCCGCCCATTTCATCAATCTGCTCGTAACCCGCGATCCCCGTGATGTCGCACGGGCGGTCTTTCGTCAGGTCGCGGAGAATGCGGAAGGCGGACTCCGGATCGGTCCATTTCTCGAAAAGGTGGCCGCAGCCCCATGCCTGGGAAATAAGTCGGAAAATGCGGAAGTCCGATAGAGCCTGACCTGGGGCCTTGCGCACAGGCTTGATCGTGCCGATGCGACGCTCCGAGTTGATAAAGCAACCGGACTTCTCACCCCATGCGGCGGAAGGCAGCACCAAGTCCGCCATCTTCGCGCTCTCGGTGGTGGCATACATGTCCTGCACCACGATGAACTCCAGCTTTTCCCGCAGCTTGCCCAATTTCCCGGAATCAATCCAGGAGTGGAAAGGATTGGTGGCGATAATCCACAGCCCCTTGATGGTACCTTCTTCTGCAGCAGTTAGAATCTGATCGTAAGCAAGGGAAAGGTCCGTAGGAATATTTTCCACGGGGATGCCCAGTCCAGCGGCGACTTTTTCCCGATGTTCCGGGTAGGTGAAATCGTGGCCACCTACCATGGATGTAGTATTGGAAAAAAGGCGGGATCCCATCGCATTGCACTGGCCGGTGATGGAATTCGCTCCCGTGCCAGGCTTGCCGATATTTCCCGTGATGAGTGCCAGATTGATCATCGCTTGGGCGGTGCGCACGCCCTCATAGGATTGATTTACCCCCATGGTCCACCACCAGGAAATGCGCTTGCCCGGCTCCGAGACGGTGCGGGCCAGCTCTTCCACAGCTTCCTCACTCATACCGGTTTTTTCCGCAGTAGCGGCAGGGGAGTAATCGAGCAAAAACTGTGAAAACTCCTCATAACCCTCGCTATTCGCAATGGATTCGCGGTCGATCCGGCCATCACGGATGATGCAGTGGGCCAGGGTGTAAAGAAGTGTTAGGTCTCCCTTCGGCTTGATTGCCACGTGTTGAGTGGCGGCTTGTGCCGTTTCCGTAGCGCGAGGATCAATGACGATGATGTTAGGATTCCGGCGGTTCCGCATGACCCGCTGCCAGAGGATGGGGTGGGCGATGCAGAGATTCGCGCCTACGAGAATGATGACATCACTTTCCTCAAAGTCTGCATAAGTGGCGGGGGGGGCATCGAAGCCGAAGGACTGCTTGTAGGCGGTGACGGCCGTGGCCATGCACTG
>Ga0070658_10005699_pt1 | contig 10101 bp, 8 predicted proteins | sample KBSC13metaG_FD_64664 | JGI IMG/M metagenome (GOLD analysis project Ga0070658, IMG submission 64664) | Corn rhizosphere microbial communities from Kellogg Biological Station, Michigan, USA - KBS C1-3 metaG | ecosystem: Host-associated > Plants > Roots > Rhizosphere > Soil ... | reverse complement strand
AACGAGAAGTGCGCGTTGCCTGGCAGCCGGTGCACCGGGTCGCCGTTGTAGACCGCGAAGGGCACCGCGTCGACGACCCGCTTCACGAGCTCGTCGCGCAGAGCCTGCAGGCGCAGTGCCGTCGCCGGCTGACGCTCGACCGCGATCGCCGTGGCGACCGCGAGCCCGTGGACGCCCGGCGTGTCCAGGGTGCCGGACCGGACGTCGCGCTCCTGCCCGCCGCCGTGCAGCAGCGGGGTACAGGCGACGTCCCGCCCGAGCAGCAGCGCGCCCGCACCCAGCGGACCGCCGAGCTTGTGCCCGGTCAGAGTCAGCGCGTCGACGCCGGCGGCGGCGAAGTCGACGGGCAGCTGGCCGACCGCCTGGACCGCGTCGGTGTGGAACGGCACGCCGTGCTCGTGGGCGAGGTCGGCGAGCAGGCGCACCTGCTGCACCGTGCCGACCTCGTTGTTGGCCCACATGACGGTCGCGAGGGCGACGTCGTCGCCGAGGGCCTCCTCGAACGCGTCGACGTCGACCCGGCCCAGGTCGTCGACCGGCAGCCAGGTCACCGAGGCGCCCTCGTGCGCCACCAGCCACTCCACCGCGTCGAGCACGGCGTGGTGCTCGACCGCGGAGGCGAGGATGCGGGTGCGCCCCAGGGCGCGGCGCGCCCAGTAGATCCCCTTGACGGCGAGGTTGTCGCTCTCGGTGCCGCCGGCGGTGAAGACGACCTCCGACGGCCGGGCCCCCAGCGCGAAGGCGACCGTCTCGCGCGACTCCTCCACCGTCCGGCGTGCGCGGCGGCCCGTCGCGTGCAGCGAGGACGCGTTGCCCACCTCGCGCATCGCCTCGGCGACAGCCTCGACCGCCTCAGGCAGCATGGGCGTGGAGGCCGCATGGTCCAGGTAGGCCACGACGACGAGCCTAGCTCTCAGACGCGGGAGTGCACCCGCTGCGAGATCCGCCGCCCGTCGGGGAGCTCGCCGGCCTCGCTGACGACCACCTGCGTCGGGAGCAGGCCGGCAGCCGCGCGGACGTCCCGCGCCACGGCCACGGCGAGGTCCGCCACGTCCCCGTCCCCGCCCGGGACGACGTGCACGACGACCTCGTCGTGGCCGTCGCGCGGTGAGGGACCGATGACCACGCGCCAGTCGCGCACGTCGGCGCGCCCCTCCAGGGCGGCCGCCAGCCCGCGGAGGTCGACGCCGCGGTGGCCGCTCCGCAGGGAGAGGAGCGGGACGAGCGCCGCCCGCCGTACTCCTGCCAGACGGGGCACGGTGCGGCCGCAGCGGCAGGTGCCGGTGTCCAGCGAGGCGGCGACGTCGCCGGTGCGCCAGCGCAGCAGGGCCGACCCGCGCATGCCGAGCTGCGTCACGACGACCTCACCGGCGGCGGCGCCCTCGGCGGTCTCGGGGTCCAGCAGCTCCACGATCTCGAGGTCCGGGTAGGTGTGCAGGCCGCTTCCCTCGGCGCACTCGCCCCAGAGCAGCCGGTGGCCCTCGGGCACGTGGACAGCGAGCGCCTTGGCCGACACGCCCGCCCGCGAGAGCGCGTCACGGACCGCCGACCGCTCGTCGTCGGTGGGTGCGCCGACGAGGAGCACGGTGGTGACGCTGGCCAGCGGCGCGCCGGCCTCGTCGAGGTCGTCGAGCAGCTCCTCGGCCGTGTCCGTGTAGAGCGCGAGGACGGTCGCCGGGACGAGCCGGAGCGCCGCCGCGACCTCGTCCGGGTCGTCCCCGGGGAAGAGCGCCGGGGAACCCGCGCCGAGCGCGGCGAGGGAGAGGCCCTGGTACGTGGCCGAGGCGTCCGGCGCCATGGCAGCGACGAGGACGTCGGAGCGGCTCAGGCCGAGGACCGACCAGAGCCGAGCGCCGGCGCGCGCGACGACGTCGAGGTCGGAGCGCGTGGAGGCGACGGGGTAGCGCAGGCCGAGACCGGCGAAGACGAAGGAGATCGGCCGGGTGTCGGCCTCGACCACCGCGGAGTACGAGCCGGAACGGGACAGCCGCGAGGCGAGGGCCTTGCGCAGCTGCGGACCGTCCGCGTGCAGGGCCCAGCCCGACTCACCGGCCTGCACGACGAGCGCGGCCGCGCCCGTCGGGTTGCCGTCAGGGCAGATGTCGCGCTCGCCGACGGCGGCCACCTTCGTCAGGTCCGAGGCGACCTGCGACGCGGTCGTACCGAGGGCGCGGAAGCGCTCGCGCCAGAACGGGGAGAAGGGCCCGACGACGTCGACGAGCTGCGCGCGCAGCGCGGCCTGCTGGTCCTTGGCCTGCTGGGCAGTCGACCGCTTGTCCCACATGGGCGCGAGTCTAGGCTTCGCGGCATGAGCCGCTGGGTACCTGCCGACATGCCCGACCAGACCGGTCGCACCGCTCTCGTGACGGGGGCCAACTCCGGCCTCGGCTTCCACACCACCCTCGAGCTGGCGCGCAAGGGCGCGCGGGTGCTCATGGCGTGCCGCAACCCGGCCAAGGCGGAGGCGGCCCTGGCGATGCTCCGCAAGGAGGTCACGGATCCGGCCGTCGAACTCGTGCAGATGGACCTCGCCTCCCTGGACTCGGTGGAGAGGGCCGCGGCCGACGTCGCCGACCGCGTCCCCCACCTGGACCTGCTCGTCAACAACGCCGGCATCATGGCGGTGCCCTACGGCAGGACCGCCGACGGCTTCGAGATGCAGTTCGGCACCAACCACCTCGGTCACTTCGCACTGACCGGCCGACTGCTGCCCTTGCTCTACAAGGCGCCCGATCCGCGCGTGGTCACGGTCAGCAGTGGAGCGCACGTCATCGGCAAGATGCAGTTCGACGACCTGACGGCCGACGGCAACTACCAGCGCTGGCGCCGCTACGGCATGTCGAAGCTCGCGAACCTGCTCTTCACCGGCGAGCTCCACCGGCGTTCGGCGGGGCGGCTCCTGGTGACGGCCGCGCACCCGGGCTACGCGGCCACCCACCTGCAGGAGGGCCAGGGACAGGCCGTCTTCCAGGCGCTCATGACCCTCGGCAACAAGATCCTGGCGCAGTCCGACAGCCAGGGCGCGTGGCCGCAGCTCTACGCGGCGACGATGCCCGACGTCCTGGGCGACAGCTACTACGGACCGCACTTGCTCAACCTGCGCGGGCACCCGGTTCCGACCTTCCGCACGCCGGCGGCCCGCGACCGCGAGACGGCGCGGCAGCTCTGGGACATCAGCGAGGAGCTCACCAAGGTGGTCTACGAGTTCTGACCACACGGACGCTGTACGCAAGAAGGGCCGCTCTCGTCGGGAGAGCGGCCCTTCTTCGTACGTCCTGTCAGCCCTTGCGCTTGGTGACCTCTTCGGTCAGCGCCGGGACGACCGTGTTGAGGTCGCCCACGAGGCCGAAGTCGGCGAGCTCGAAGATCGGCGCCTCGGGGTCCTTGTTGATGGCGACGATCGTCTTCGAGGTCTGCATGCCGGCCCGGTGCTGGATGGCCCCGGAGATGCCCGCCGCGATGTAGAGCTGCGGCGAGACGGTGCGGCCCGTCTGGCCGACCTGGTTCTGGTGCGGGTACCAGCCGGCGTCGGTCGCGGCGCGCGAGGCGCCGACGGCACCACCGAGGGAGTCGGCAAGGGCCTCGATGATCGAGAAGTTCTCGCTGGAGCCGACGCCACGACCGCCGGAGACGACGATGGCCGCCTCACCGAGGTCCGGACGACCGCCCTTGGCCTCGACGACCTTCTCCTTGATGGCGGAGGCCTTGTCCGCGTCGGTCAGGTCGACGGAGATGTTCTCGACCGCACCGGCACCGGTCGACTCCGCCGCCGGTGTGGAGTTCGGGCGCACCGTGATGATCGGCGTGCCCGTCTGGACCTTGGACTTCACGACCACGGCGCCACCGAAGATGGGCTGCTCCGCGACGAGGTCGCTGCTCACGCCGACCGCGTCGGTCAGCAGACCGCCGTCGGTCTTGACGGCGACGCGGGCAGCGATCTCCTTGCCCTCGGCGTTGCTCGCGAGGAGCACCGCCGTCGGGGACTTCTCGGTGACGAGCTTGGCCAGAGCGGCGGCCTTGGTCGCCACCAGGTAGTCGTCGAAGTCGGCGGAGTCGCCGACGTAGACCTTCTCCGCGCCGTAGGCCTTGACCTTGTCGGCAGCGGCCGCGGCACCTGCGCCGAGGACGACGGCCGACGGCTCGCCGAGGGTCTTGGCGAGCGTCAGCAGCTCGTAGGAGACCTTCTTCGGAGCGCCCTCGACGTGGTCGATGAGAACGAGAACTTCAGCCATGTCAGGGGTCTCCTAGATGAACTTCTGCGAGGCGAGGAACTCGGCAACCTTGGCGCCGCCGTCACCTTCGTCCTTGACGATCTGGCCCGCCTGGCGCGGCGGCTTGTTGGCGAACTCGACGACCTGGCTCGGAGCGGCGGCGAGGCCGACCGCTCCGGCGTCGAGGCCGGTGTCCGCGAGGGTCTTCGACTCGAGCGGCTTGCTCTTCGCGGCCATGATCCCCTTGAAGGAGGGGTAGCGCGGCTCGTTGATCTTCTCGACGACCGAGATGATGGCCGGCGTCGACGCCGTGACGACCGCGTAGCCGTCGTCGGTCTGGCGCTCGATGGTGACGCTGCCGCCCTCGGCGGTGACCTTGCGGGCGCCGGTCAGCTGCGGCTGGCCGAGCCGCTCGGACAGCAGCGCGCCCATGACGGCCATGCGGGAGTCGGTCGCCTCGGAGCCGGCGATGACGAGGTCGTACTCGAGGCCCTCGAGGACCTTGGCGAGCGCGGCGGACGTCTGCACAGCGTCGCTGCCCTTGAGCGCGTCGTCGACCAGGTGCACGGCCTTGTCGGCGCCCATCGAGAGCGCCTTGCGGATCGTCTCGACCGCGCGCTCGGGGCCCATGGTGAGGATGGTGACCTCGCCGCCCTGCGCCTCCTTGATGCGGAGCGCCTCCTCGACCGCGTACTCGTCGATCTCGTTCATGACGACGTCCACCGACGCGCGGTCGAGGGTCTTGTCGGAGTCGCTGAGCTTGCGCTCGGCCCAGGTGTCAGGCACCTGCTTCACCAGTACGACGATGTTCATCCAGCTGCCTTCGGATCACGCGCGCGCGGGCGCGGGTCAGGAGTGTTCAGAGGGGTCCACCGTATCGGCGCCGCAGGCGGCTGCGATCGGCGCCCTCCGTCGCACGATTGTTACCCCGTGGTAGTCCGTCAGCAATGTGAGAGACGGGTGACGTCCGCCACGCTGCGCGATCGCCCTCAGGTACCGGAGAAGGTGGCCTTGCCCGGGCCGTTCTCCACGAAGCTCTTCATGCCTGCCTTCTGGTCGTCGCTCGCGAACAGCGAGGCGAACAGGGCGGACTCCAGGCGCAGTGCCGCGTCGAGGTCGAGCTCGAGGCCGTCGTCGATGGCCTGCTTGGCCGCGCGGAGGGCGACGGCGGGGCCGGCGGCCCACTGCGACGCCATCTCGACCGCCGCGGCGTACACGTCCGCGTCGGGCACGACCTTGTCGGCGATGCCGAGCTCCAGAGCCTCCGCGGCCTTGACGAAGCGGCCGGTGTAGACGAGCGACTTGGCCTTGGCGGGGCCGACGAGCCGAGTCAGCCGCTGGGTGCCGCCGGCACCCGGGATCACGCCCAGCAGGATCTCCGGCACGCCGACCTGCGCGCTCTCGCCGAGCACCCGGAAGTCGGCGGTGAGGGCGAGCTCGAAGCCGCCGCCGAGGGCGTACCCGGTGACAGCGGCGACCACCGGCTTCGGGATGCGGGCGACCACCTTGAACGCCTCCTGAAGGCCCGTCCCCCACGCGGCCATCTGCGCGGCGGTCTGGTCGCCCATCTCCTTGATGTCCGCGCCGGCGGCGAAGACGCGCTCCCCGCCGTAGAGGACGACGGCGCGGATGTCGGTGCGCGCGGTCGCCTCCTCGGCACACGCGCGGATCTCCGCGGTGACCTGCGCGTTGATGGCGTTCATCTTCGGCCGGTCGAGGCGGATCGTCCCGATCGCACCCTCGACGTCCAGACGGACGAGCTCACCCACAGCCATTCCTCCTCGCAAGCGGACGCGCTGACCCTACGCTTCAGACGTGTTCCGGGATTCACGCGGTGTCGTCCACACCGTGAGCTCGGCCGACCCGCTCCAGGACATCCCAGCGGCGGCGGCCGATGCGCTGGCGCGCACGCTCCTGGTCGCCTCCGACGGCGACCTCCTCGGCCTGCTCGAGCGGTGCGAGGCGGTCGTCGACCTGCTCGAGCGCTGGCAGGACGCCTTCTTCGCCGCACTGCCGACGGAGGTGGACCTCATGGAGGAGGCGCACTGGGCCGAGCAGGCCGGGTTGTCGCTGGCGGAGGTCGAGCAGGGCTGGGAGGACGACGAGCACGACGACGAGGACGGGGACGAGGACGGGGACGACGACGAGTTGCCTGGCCAGCTGCCGCTGGAGGCGATCGACCTCGACGAGCTCGACGTCTTCGGCGACGACCCCGGCGAAGGGCTCCTCGACGAGGACACCGTGACCGAGCTGGAGACCGCCCTCCTGCTGCTGCCGATGCGCACCCGGCTCGAGGCGCTCGTGGCGGCGACGACGCTGGTGCACAGCTGGTGCGACCTGTTCGCCGACCACGAGAAGTGCCTCGGCCACCTCGTCCTGGTGCACGGCGAGCGGCCGGACCCGGCCTCTCACGAGGCGTTGGTCGACCGGCATGCCATCGTTCACGCAGCCCGCGCTGGGCACTGACGTCCCGTACCCTGATCCTGGAGAGCCCGTGAACCCCGGCCGCCCCTCGTGGCAGACCGTCGACGTCGACGGCGCGTCGATCCGGGTCATGACCGCAGGTACGGGTGACCCGCTCCTGTTCCTGCACGGCTGGGGCCTGTCTCCGCGGGCGTACGCCGCCGGCATCACCCGGCTGACCGCAGCCGGCCTGCAGGTGATCGCACCCTCGCTGCCCGGCTTCGGCGGCAGCGCCGGCCCGGCTCTGCGCTCGATCGACATCGCGACCTACGGGCAGCTGGTCGGCCGGCTGCTCGACGTCCTCGCGGTCGAGCACCCGGCCTTCGTCGTCGGCCACTCCTTCGGCGGTGGGGTCGCCATCTCGCTGGCCACGCAGCGACCCGAGCGGGTCCGGTCGCTCACCCTGCTGAACTCCGTCGGCGGCGCACCGGGGTCGCGCTCGGGCCTCGTCGACGCCTCCTGGCTGCGCTGGATGCTCGGCACCGTGACGGAGCTGAGCCCCCGCGACCTCGCGCGGTCCACCCCGGCGATGCTGCGCGACCTCGTGCCCAACCTGCTGCGCAAGCCGATCACCTGCGCGCTCACCGCCAGGCTGGCGCTGACCGTCGACCTCTCGGGTGCGGCGGCTGACCTCGTCGCGTCGGGGATGCCGGTGCTCTTCTTCTGGGGCGACGACGACAAGCTCATCCTCCCCGGCGCGCTCGCGGACGTCCGCGGAGCCCTTCCCAACGAGGTCGTGCAGGGACGGCACGGCTGGCTGCTGTCGAAGCCCGAGGAGTTCGCCTCGCTGGTGCGCGACGCGCTCGTCGTCCACGCGATGCTCGAGCGCAAGAGGCGCGGTCAGGCCCTCGTGCTGCCGCACGGCTCGACGCTGGCCGACCTCATCCCCCCGGAGCGACGGCACGCCACGCGGCAGGGAAGGCTGCGTAGGGTCCTCCCGTGACCTTGTCGGACGTCGAGCGCGCGTGGCCGGGCAAGCCGTTCCCGCTCGGCGCGACGTGGGACGGCGAGGGGACCAACTTCTCGCTCTTCTCGATGGCCGCAGAGGCCGTGGACCTCTGCCTGTTCGACGACCGCGGGCACGAGACACGCGTGCCGCTCGAGGAGTCGACCTACCACGTCTGGCACGGCTACCTGCCGCAGGTCGGTCCGCGGCAGCGGTACGGCTACCGCGTCCGCGGGCCTTTCGACCCGTCCCACGGTGACCGCTTCAACGACCACAAGCTGCTCGTCGACCCCTACGCCCGGGCCATCGAGGGCGACTTCCGGCTCGACCCCGCGGTGTTCGGCTCGGCCCGTGGACGCGACGACCACATGACGGTCAAGGACAGTGCGCCCTACGTCCCGAAGGGTGTCGTCGTCCACGACGCCTTCCCCTGGGGCGACGACCACCGGCCCAACCACGCCTGGGCCGACACGGTCATCTACGAGATGCACGTCCGCGGCTTCACGATGCGGAACCCTTTGATCCCAGCGCATCTCAGGGGCACCTACGCGGGACTCACGCACCCGGCCGCGATCGAGCACCTCACCCACCTCGGGGTCACCGCGGTGGAGCTGCTGCCCGTGCACCACTTCGTGAGCGAGCCGCACCTGCTGCGCCGCGGGCTGTCGAACTACTGGGGCTACAACTCGCTCGGCTACTTCGCGCCGCACGCGGCGTACTCCTCCAGCGGCTCACGCGGGGAGCAGGTCCGCGAGTTCAAGGCGATGGTGCGGGCCCTGCACGCGGCCGGCATCGAGGTGCTGCTCGACGTCGTCTACAACCACACCGCGGAGGGTGCGGAGGACGGCCCGACGCTGTCGTTCCGCGGGATCGACAACAAGCACTACTACCGGCTGACGGAGGACGGGCGCCACTACCGCGACTACACCGGCTGCGGCAACACCCTCGACGCACGCAACCCGCACGTCCTGCAGCTGCTCATGGACTCGTTGCGCTACTGGGTCACCGAGATGCACGTGGACGGCTTCCGCTTCGACCTCGCCTCCGCGCTCGCCCGCTCGATGCACGACGTCGACAAGCTCTCGGCCTTCTTCGACGTCATCCAGCAAGACCCCGTCGTCTCGTCGGTGAAGCTCATCGCCGAGCCGTGGGACATCGGTGAGGGCGGTTACCAGGTCGGCGAGTTCCCGCCGCTGTGGACGGAGTGGAACGGCAAGTACCGCGACACGGTCCGCGACGTGTGGCGCGGTCACGGGTCGGGGGTCCGGCAGCTGGCGTACCGGCTGAGCGGTTCGTCGGACCTCTACCAGGACGACGGACGGCGCCCCTACGCGTCCATCAACTTCGTCACTGCGCACGACGGCTTCACGCTGCGGGACCTGACGACGTACGAGGAGAAGCGCAACGAGGCCAACGGCGAGGACAACCGCGACGGCACGGACGACAACCGCGGCTGGAACTGCGGCGTCGAGGGCCCGTCCAGTGACCCGCAGGTGGAGGCCCTGCGGCTACGGCAGGCAAAGAACCTGCTCACGACCCTGCTGCTGTCCACGGGCGTGCCGATGCTGACCATGGGCGACGAGCTGCGCCGCACTCAGCTCGGCAACAACAACGCCTACTGCCAGGACAACGAGACCAGCTGGGTCGACTGGACGGTCGCGCCGGACCAGCAGGAGGTCTACGACCTCGTCCGGCGCCTCCTCGCCCTCCGCCGCGAGCACCCGGTCTTCCGGCAGAAGGCGTTCTTCTCCGGGCGGCAGGCGGGACCCGACGGGGTGAAGGACATCGCGTGGTTCGGGGTCGGCGGTGCCGAGCTGAACGACGAGGAGTGGTTCGACCCGACGGTGCAGACGCTCGGCATGTACCTCGACGGACACGGCATCCGCAGCCGTGGCGCGCGAGGCGAGCGGGTCGTGGACGACAGCTTCCTGGTGGTGCTGCACATGGGCCCCGACGAGGTGGAGCTGCGGCTTCCGCCGGCGCCCTGGGCGTCGTCCTACGAGGTGCTCGTCGACACCGCCGGCTCGCTCTGGGGCTCACGCGCGCCGGGGACGAGGCTCACCCTGACGGGGCGGTCAGTGCTCGTCCTGCGCGCCGACCGGTAGCCCGGCGCGGCCTGGTCAGCCGAGGGGAACGCGCGCGAGGGTCTGCCAGCCGGCAGCGGCGCGGACCGTCAGCTCGAGGGTCTCGAGGCGGACGCGCAGCGGAAGCAGGTGGGAGACCGCGTCGACGACGGCGCCGACGTCCCCGTCCTTGCGGACCCGGGCGATGGACAGGTGCGGTGTCCGGAGCGGTGCGTCGAGCAGGGCTGCGAGCCGGCGCGGCACCGACTCGTCCGACAGAAGGGCGTGGACGACGGTGCGCTGCCGGCCGTCCTGGACGAACAGCTCCGGTCCGCGCAGCTGGACGACATGGGGCTTCACCTGCGCGCAGGCGGCCTCGACCTCGGCGACCGACGGGTCAGGGACCCACGGGTAGCCG
>Ga0070658_10005697_pt1 | contig 10101 bp, 10 predicted proteins | sample KBSC13metaG_FD_64664 | JGI IMG/M metagenome (GOLD analysis project Ga0070658, IMG submission 64664) | Corn rhizosphere microbial communities from Kellogg Biological Station, Michigan, USA - KBS C1-3 metaG | ecosystem: Host-associated > Plants > Roots > Rhizosphere > Soil ... | reverse complement strand
GAGGTACCGCAGGACGACCTGGCCGGGCGCGCCGACCTGATCGTGAGCCTCGGCGGGGACGGCACGATGCTGCGGGCGATGCGGCTGTCCAGCGCGAACCACACTCCGGTACTCGGGGTCAACCTCGGCAAGCTCGGCTTCCTCGCCGAGGTGGACCCGCCCGACCTGGAGAGCGCGCTGTGCGCGATCGACGAGCACCGGTTCAGCCTGGAGCCGCGCTCCGGTCTGCGGGCCATGGTGGCGGGGCAGCCGACGCTCGCCTTCAACGACGTGGCGACGATCCGGGTACCGGGGCATCCGGTGTGCCTCGTGCAACTGCACGTCGACGGGCACCCCTTCGTCCGGTACGGGGCGGACGCGGTCGTGGTCGCGACGCCGACGGGCTCCACCGCGTACAGCTTCTCGGCCGGCGGACCGATCGTGTCGCCGAGCGCCGAGGGTCTGCTGGTGACCCCGGTGGCCCCGCACTCGGCGTTCAACCGGGCGCTGTTCCTGTCCGCCGGGGAGCCGCTGGTGCTGGAGATCCTGCCCGGCAGCGGCGACCTCGGCGTGGAGGCCGACGGCCAGCTCACCGGGTACCTGCGCCCCGGCGACCTGATGGAGCTGTCGGTGCTGTCCGGCGCCGCGCGGGTGGTCCGGCTCGGGAAGACCACGTTCTACCAGCGGGCGCAGCGCCGGCTGCGACTGTCCAGCTCGCTCGAGGCGGAGTAGGCGATTACTACAGCCGGGGGTAGCCGCTGGGCGGCCGGTGGGCCGACTCGACGACCAGCGAGGCGGGGCCGACGATGAGCGGGTCGGGGGTACGGACGAGCTCCGTGTCCTTGTTGTCGTACGGGAACCGGCTCAACACGTACCGCATCGCCTCGCACCGGGCGCGCTTCTTGTCGTTGCTCTTGATGACCGTCCACGGCGCGTCGGCGGTGTCCGTGTAGAAGAACATCGCCTCCTTCGCCTCCGTGTACTCGTCCCACTTGTCGAGGGAGGCGAGGTCCATCGGGGACAGCTTCCACTGCCGTACCGGGTCGACCTGCCGGATGACGAAGCGGGTGCGCTGCTCGTCCTGGGACACCGAGAACCAGAACTTGACCAGCCGGACCCCGGAGCGCACCAGCATCCGTTCCAGCTCCGGCGCCTGCCGCATGAACTCCAGGTACTCCGCGCGGTCGCAGAAGCCCATCACCCGCTCGACGCCGGCCCGGTTGTACCAGGACCGGTCGAACAGCACGATCTCCCCGGCCGACGGCAGGTGCGACACGTACCGCTGGAAGTACCACTGGGTCGACTCGCGCTCGCTCGGCTTCTCCAGCGCCACGACGCTCGCCCCGCGCGGGTTGAGATGCTCCATGAAGCGCTTGATGGTGCCGCCCTTGCCGGCCGCGTCGCGGCCCTCGAACAGCACGACCAGCCGCTCGCCGGAGTCCTTGATCCAGTTCTGCAGCTTCAGCAGCTCGATCTGCAGCAACCGCTTCTCCCGGTCGTACTCGGCGCGCGACATCCGCTCGCGGTACGGGTAGTCCTCGCGCCAGGTCTCGACGGCCCTGCCGTCCTTGTCCAGCAGCACCGGGTCGTCGTCATCGTCGTCTTGCACCTGGTACCCGTGGAGCAGCGCGGGATCGGTGTGGGTCATGGTGGCGTTGTACCCGAAACCGGTGACGCGGCAACCAACAGCGGGTGTCCGGCGTCCCGCACTGCGCGCCGGCCCGGTTGCCGCTAGCCTATGGCTGATCTACAAACCCCCGGTTACTGGAGGGCAGAGGAGCTGGCTACCGCCACCTCGGTCGACCTGCTCAGCCCAGGCGACCACGCCTGCCTCACCTTCTCTGACGAGGAGGAGCGGCTGGACATCGTCGCGGCGTTCGCGCGCGACGGCTTGTCCGCCGGCCATCGGGTGCTGTGCTACACCTCCGCGTACCAGCCCGCCGAACTGCACGGCCGGCTGTCCGACCGCGGGGTACTGGCGGGCGACGACACCCGGCCGGGGCAGCTCGACCTGCGTCCCGCGCAGGCCTGGCTCGCCGGCGCCGGCTTCCGGCCCTCCGCGGTGCTCGACGAGCTGTCCGGCGCGATCGACCTGGCGCGGTCCGAGGGGTACCCGGGGCTGCGGGTGGCGGCGGACATGGGCTGGGCGGCCGACCCGGTGGTCGGCGTCGAGCACCTGGTGACCTTCGAGAAGCAGGTCAGTCAACTGTTCGCGGATGCCCGGGTGACCGCGGTCTGCCAGTACGACCGCCAGCAGTTCGACGCGGTGACGCTGGCCAGTACGACGGCGGTGCATTCCTGCGCCGTGGCCGCCACCGTCTACCACGACGACCCCGTGCTGCGGATCTTGCGGCAGCACTCCCCCGGCGGCATCCGGGTCTCCGGCGAGCTGGACTTCACGGCGATGGACGTGTTCCGGGAGGCGCTGGCCGAAGCGGTGCGGCTGGGCGAGCACGTGCACGTCAACCTCGCGAAGCTCCGGTTCATCGACGCCGCGAGCGCGGGCGCGCTGGTACAGGTGGCGGCGACGCTGCCGGTGGGCCGGGTCGTCACCGTGGTCTGCCGTCGCCTGGTCGCCACCGTGCTGAAGCACGTCAGCGCCGGCCAGATCCCGGCACTGCGGATCCGGGTGGTACCAGGTGAGTCCTGAGCCCGGCGCCACGGCCGCGGCCGGCTCCTCGGGGCCGGGCGGTGCGGCCGGCGGCCTGCCGCTGGGCGGCGGGCCGGACGGCGACCGGCCCGACGACCTGGCGGGGCCGGTGGAGCTGCTGGACCAGCGGTTCGACCGGGACAGCCTGGTGCCGCTGCGCAACGCGGTGGCCGCGCACGCCAGCCGGCTGGGGGTCACGACCGAGCAGGTCGAGCACATCGTGCTGGTCGCCTACGAGCTGGCCAGCAACGCGGTGCGGCACGGCGGCGGGCACGGCCGGCTGCGGCTGATCGCCGACGACGGCATGATCGGCTGTGCCGTGACCGACGAGGGTGGCGGGTTCCGCGACCCGGAGCAGGCCGGCCTGCTCCGGCCCGAGCCGACCGCCATCAGCGGCCGAGGGCTGTGGCTCGCGCGGTGCATCGCCGACAGCGTGGAGATCAGCGCCGACGAGGTCGGCACCACCGCGGTCGCCAGGTTCGCTATCCGCTGAGCGGCCGTCCACGGCGGGTCAGCCCGGGTACCCGGGGCGGTATCGTCGTGGCGGCACACCACGAGGGAGAGGACCCGCTGTGCTCGATCCGGACCAGCTGTACCAGCTGACCGAGGTACCCGAGCTGGACCGCCCGGTGCTCATCCAGGCCATGGCCGGCTTCGTGGACGCCGGCTCGGCCGTGCGCCTCGTGCGTGAACACCTGTTGACCAGCCTCGAGTCCAGCATCGTGGCGCGCTTCGACGTCGACCAGCTGGTCGACTACCGCGCCCGGCGCCCGACCATGCACTTCGTCGAGGACCACTGGGAGCACTACGACGAGCCGCGGCTGGTGGTGCACCTGCTGCGCGACCGCCAGGGCACGCCCTTCCTGCTGCTCGACGGGCCCGAGCCGGACCTGCAGTGGGAACGGTTCGTCACCGCGGTCACGAACGTGGCGCAGCGGCTCGGGGTGCGGCTGTCGGTCGGGCTCAACGCGATCCCCATGGCGGTACCGCACACCCGTCCCGTGGGGCTGACCGCGCACGGTACCCGACGGGAGCTGATCGCCGGGTACGAGCCGTGGCTGCAGCGGGTACAGGTGCCGGCCAGCGCCGGGCATCTCCTGGAGTACCGGCTGGGCAAGGCCGGGCGGGACGCGGTCGGCTTCGCCGTGCACGTGCCGCACTACCTCGCGCAGACCGACTACCCGTCCGCCGCCGAGCTGCTGCTGACCTCGATCTCCAAGGCGACCGGACTGCTGCTGCCCACCGACGACCTGCGCGCCGCGGCCGAGCGGGTACGGGTCGACGTCGACGAGCAGATCGCGCAGTCGGAGGAGGCGCTCCGGCTGGTACACGCGCTGGAGGAGCAGTACGACGCCTTCGTGCGGGGCCGCCAGTCGAGCAACCTGCTCGCCTCGGTCGGGCCGCTGCCCACCGCCGAGGAGCTGGGCGCCGAGCTGGAGCGGTTCCTGGCCGAGCAGGGCGGGCCGGCCGGGCCGGAGGCGCCCCGCCCCGGGGACTGAGCCGTTACGGCCGTCGCGGGCCGCAGTCCGCGCAGGTACCAACGATCTCCAGGGTGTGGTCGACCTGGGTGAAGCCGTGCTCGCTGGCCAGCTTCTCGGCCCAGCGCTCCACGGCCGGGCCCTCCACCTCGACCGTGCGGCCACAACCCCGGCACACCAGGTGATGGTGGTGCTGGCTGCGGCTGCACCGCCGGTACCGCTGCTCGCCGTCGTCCAACCGCATCTGGTCCAGCTCGCCGGCCTCGGCCAGCAACTGGAGCGTCCGGTACACGGTGGTGAGGCCGATCCCCGAACCCCGGGCGCGCAGCTCCGCGTGCAACTGCTGCGCGCTGCGGAACTCGTCGGTGCCCGCCAGCAGCTCCAGCACCGCCGCGCGCTGGCGGGTGTTGCGGGTGATGCCGGGGGTGGCGCTGGTCAATCTCGGCTCCGGGAAGGGCGGGCAGGTCCGACCCTGACGAGTGTACGGTGCCCCGCACGGCGCCCCTCTCCTCGACAGGTGTAGCCGGCACGCCACGGGGAACTGGCCTGCTCATGCGACTCAACGACGACGACATCACCACCAGCGGCGCGGGCGGCGGCCTGGAGGGACCGGCCGACAGCGGCGCCGGGCAGCCGGGCATCCCCGGGGTCAACGACGGCGGCGCGGACAGCGGCGCGCTCGACCCGGCGCACGAGGGCCCGGCCGACGGCGGCGCCGCCGGGTCGGTACACGACGGCGGGGCGGACGGTGCCGCCGAGGGGCCGGCCGACAGCGGGGCCGGGGAGGCGGGGGTACCCGGGGAACGCGACGGCGGGGCCGACGGCGGCGCCTGAACCCGTGACGGCGACCACCGACCGGATCCCGGCACCCGCCCACGGCGAGACGGCCTGCCTCACGGCGGCGGTACCCGACCGGCCGGCGCTGGAGCGGTGCACGGCCGCCGGGGTGGACGAGTTCGCCGGCCGGTACTGGGGGCGCGGGCCAGTGCACAGCCCGGCGGCGCGGTTCGCCGAGACCGGGCAGCCGGCCGGCTTCACCGACCTGTTCAGCGTCGAGGCCGCCGACGAACTGCTCGGCGGTCGCGGGCTGCGTACGCCGTTCCTGCGCGTGGCCAAGGACGGGAAGGTGCTGCCGGCGTCCCGGTTCGCCGGTGGCGGCGGGGCGGGTGCCGAGATCGCCGACCAGGTGCTCGACGAGCGGGTGCTCGGGCTGTTCGCCGGCGGCGCGACGCTGGTGTTCCAGGGGCTGCACCGGCTGTGGCCGCCGCTGGTGGACTTCGCCGGTCGGCTGGCCGGGGAGCTGGCCGCGCCGGTACAGGCCAACGCGTACCTCACGCCGCCCGGCAGCCAGGGCTTCGCCACCCACTACGACACCCATGACGTGTTCGTCCTGCAGGTCGAGGGGCGCAAGAGCTGGCGGCTACACGAGCCGGTGCTCGTCGACCCGCTGGAGCGGCAGCCGTGGGGCGGGCGGGCCGACGAGGTGGCCGCGACCGCGCAGGGGCCGCCGGCGCTGGAGGTGGAGCTGGCCCCCGGCGACGCGCTGTACCTGCCGCGCGGCTGGCTGCACGCCGCCACCGCGCTGGGCGAACGCTCCCTGCACCTGACGTTGGGGGTACGGGCGCTGACCCGGTACGCGTTGGTCGAGGCGCTGCTCGCGACGGCGGCGGGCCGGCCGGAGCTGCGCGCCGGCCTCCCGTTCGGGCTCGACCCGACCGACGAGGCGCAGCTGGCCGGGCCGCTGGCCGACACCGCCCGGCTGCTGAGCGAGCTGCTGGCCGATCCGGACGTGGCCTCGGTGGCCGGGCGGCTGCGCGCCGTGGCCTGGCCGGCGACCCGCCCGGCGCCGATCCGGCCGCTGGCCCAGGCGGCGGCGCTCGACGCGCTGAGCGTGGACGACCGGGTCGCGGCGCGGGCCGGGCTGCGCTGGCGGCTGGCGGAGGCGCCGTCCGGTCGGGTACGCCTCGAACTGGTCGACCGGACCGTGGAGCTGCCCGGGTTCTGCCGGCCCGCGGTGGAGGCGCTGCTGGGCGGGGCGCCGGTACGCGTCGGCGACCTGCCCGGCCTCGCCGCGCAGGACGCCCTCGTGCTCGCCCGGCGGCTGCTGCGCGAGGCGGTCGTCGTACCGGCGTAACGCCCACGCGTGCGGCACAGCGACCCGGATTACGGGGTGGTCCGGTGGGCAGGGCGCGCCGGAAGACGGGATGATGGTCAACATGGATCTCCGGCTGCGCCGCCACCTCGCCCACTGGCTCGGGCAGTGGCCCGCCACCGGCCCGGTGACCGTCGTCGGTTCCACGCGTCGCGAGCGGCCCGGCTGGGACGGCGTGGTGCATCCCGTCATCGGGGTCACCGCGGGCCAGGGCTGCGTGCTGTCGGTGCCGCCGGAGCGGGTCGGGAAGGTACGCGACCTGATCGCGGCGGGCCGGCCGGCCGACGACTGGCTCGTCGACCTGCCCGAGGCGGTGGGGCTGGCCGGGCGCCCGGTCTACTCCGGGGTGTTCCGCTGGACGGTACGGCCGGAGCCGTTGGCCGACGCGGGTACCTGGGCGGACGCCACCGATCCGGTGGTACCGGACTGGCTGCGGCCCTTCGGCGCCCAGGTGCTGCTGGCGCGCGACCCGCAGACCGGGGAGTACCTGGCCGGGGTCGGCATCAAGCGGCACGACCAGTACGGGCACGAACTGGCCGTGGGTACCGAGCCGGCCGCCCGGGGCAAGGGGCTCGCCCGCCGGCTGGTGGCCCAGGCGGCCCGCCGGGTACTGGACGACGGCGCGGTGCCGACCTACCAGCACGCGTTCGAAAACGTCGCCTCGGCCCGGGTTGCGCAGGCGGCGGGGTTCCCGGACCGAGGCTGGACGTCGTTGGCGGTGGAGTGACCGCTACAGCAGGAGGTCCGCCGCGAGCGCGGACCTGACCGCGGCCTGGATGCCGGCCGCGTCGAGCCCGTGTTCGGCGAGGATCGCCGAGCGCTCCCCGTGGGCCTGGAACCGTTGCTCCAGCGACAGGGTATGCAGGTTCGGCCGCCGGCCGGCGAGTCGGGCCACCCGCGCGAACGCGTCGCCGAAGCCGCCCGCGCAGCCGTTGTCCTCCGCGGTGACCACCAGCTCGTACCCGTCGCACGCCTGCGCGACCAGGTCCGGGTCGACCGGCAGCACCCAGCGCGGGTCGGCGACGGCGCACGGTACCCCCGTGGCGCGCAGGCCCTCGGCGGCGGCCAGGGCGGCACCGGCCAGGGCCCCGACGGCGATCAGCAGCACCTGCGCGCCCGGGTCGGCGTGCAGCAGGTCCGCGCCGGCCAGCCGGCCCACCGCGGGCAGGTCGCTCGCGGCGTCGGCCTTGGGGAAGCGCAGCGCGGTGGGCCCGGCTGACCAGGCGACCGCCTCGCGCAGCAGTTCGCGCAGCCGCTGCCCGTCGCGCGGCGCGGCCACCCGCAGGCCGGGCACCAGGCCCAGCAGCGAGAGGTCCCACATCCCGTGGTGCGACGGCCCGTCGCTGCCGGTGATGCCCGCCCGGTCGAGCACGAAGGTGACCGGTTGCCGGTGCAGCGCGACGTCCATGAGCACCTGGTCGAAGGCGCGGTTGAGGAACGTGGCGTAGATGCACACGACGGGGTGCAGCCCGCCCATGGCCAGGCCGGCCGCTGACGTGACGGCGTGCTGCTCGGCGATGCCGACGTCGTAGACCCGGTCCGGGTACCGGGCGGCGAAGCGCGAAAGCCCGGTGGGACCGAGCATCGCGGCGCTGAGTGCGACCACGTCGGGCCGGTCCGCGCCGATCGCGCACAGCTCCTCGGAGAGCACGTCTGTCCACGTTGGACGGACGACCGGCGCGGTACCGGCCGCGGCGGGCGTCTTGGCGGGGCCGATGGCGTGCATCCGGTCGGCCTCGTCCGCCTCGGCCGGCGCGTGGCCCAGCCCCTTGCGGGTCACGCAGTGCACGACGACCGGGCCGGCCAGGGCCCGCGCCTTGCGCAGCATGGCCTCCACGGCCGCCGCGTCGTGCCCGTCGACCGGCCCGAGGTAGGCCAGGCCCAACTGCTCGAACAGCGAATGGACCTCGGCCCGGGCGGCGACCTCGGCCCCGGCGCCGACATCGTCCCCGGCACCGGCTTCCGCCCGGGCGCCGGCCTCGGCCCGGGCGCCGGCCTCGCGCAGCGCGGCGAGGTGGCTGCCCACCACGCCGACCGTCGGCGCATAGGACCGGCCGTTGTCGTTGAGCACGATGACCACCGGCCGGTGCGGCGCGGCTGCGATGTTGTTCAGCGCCTCCCAGCACATCCCGCCGGTCAACGCCCCGTCACCCACCACGCCGACGACCGCGCGCTCGGTCTCGCCCCGTACCGCGAAGGCCTTCGCCAGTCCGTCCACATAGGACAGTGACGTCGACGCGTGCGAGTTCTCCACCAGATCGTGGTCGCTCTCCGCCCGGCTCGGGTACCCGGAAACCCCGCCCGCCTGGCGCAGGCTGCCCAGGTCCCCGCCGCGACCGGTCAGCATCTTGTGCACGTAGGACTGGTGACCGGTGTCCCACACGATGACGTCGCGCGGCGAGTCGAACACGCGGTGCAGCGCGATGGTGAGCTCCACCACGCCGAGGTTCGGGCCCAGGTGGCCGCCGGTACGGCAGACCACGTCGACGAGCCGGGCGCGGATCTCGGTGGCCAGGTCGGGCAGTGCGGACTCGGGCAGATCCTTCAGGTCCCCCGGGCAGCTGATGGACTCGAGTAACACGATCGCCTCACCCGCCGACGGCGGCACGGATGGATTCGCGCAGTGAGCCCATCGTGGCGATGACCGCGGTCGGCTCGTACCCGCAGTGCGCCATGCAGTTGGCGCAGCGCGGATCCTTGCCGCGGCCGAACGCGTCCCAGTCGGTCTCCTCGATGAGCTCCTTGTACGTCTTGGCGTACCCGTCGTCCAGCAGGTAGCACGGCCGCTGCCAACCCAGCAGCGAGTAGGACGGGATGCCCCACGCGGTGCAGGACAGGTCGCGCTTGCCCTCCAGGAAGTCCAGGAACACCGGCGAGTGGTTGAGCCGCCACTTGCGGCGCCTGCCGTCCGCGAACGACTTGCGGAACAGCTCCCGCGTCTCCTCGACACCCAGCCAGTGCTCCTGGTCCGGCGCCTTCTCGTACGCGTACCCCGGCGAGATCTGCATGTTGTCCACGTGCAGTTCGTCGTTCAGGTAGTCCAGCACGCCGATGACGTCCTGGGGCGTGTCGGTGTTGAAGAACGTGGTGTTCGTCATCACCCGGAAACCGGCCTGCTGGGCCAGCTTGATGGCTTCCACGGCGCCGTCGAAGCCGCCTTCGGAGTTCACCGACTCGTCGTGCCGCTCGCGCAGCCCGTCGATGTGCACCATCCACGAGAAGTTGCGGTGCGGCTTGAACTTGTGCAGGTGCTTGGGAAGCAGCAAAGCGTTGGTACACAGGAAGACGATCTTCCCGCGGGCCAGCAGCTGGCGGACGATCTCGTCGATCTGCGGATGCATCAACGGCTCGCCGCCGGCGATGGAGACCATCGGCGCGCCGCTCTCCTCGATCGCCGCGACCGCCTGCTCCACCGGCATCCGCTGCTTCAACAGCGACGCCGGTTGGGCTATCTTGCCGCAGCCCGCGCACTTGAGGTTGCACGCGAACAACGGCTCAAGCTCGACCAGCAGGGCGAACTTGTCCCGCCGCAACAGCTTCTGCTTCATCAAGAAACTGCCGAGCCGGATGCTCTGTCGCAATGGCATGGCCACCGGTCAGCTCACCTCCCTGGGCAGAGTGAAATGGATGTCCTCCGGCGGCGCCGGATTGTGGTGCACGGTCACCGGGCCGAGCCCGGTCAGGCAGGAGACGAGTTCGTCCACGAGATGCGGCGGCGCGGACGCCCCCGCGGTGATGCCGACGCGGCTCGCGCCGGCGAGCAGCTTCAGGTCCACCTCGCCCACGTCGTCGACGAGCACGGCGCGGGTACCCTCGCGCTGCGCGACCTCGACCAGCCGCAG
>Ga0070658_10005696_pt1 | contig 10102 bp, 3 predicted proteins | sample KBSC13metaG_FD_64664 | JGI IMG/M metagenome (GOLD analysis project Ga0070658, IMG submission 64664) | Corn rhizosphere microbial communities from Kellogg Biological Station, Michigan, USA - KBS C1-3 metaG | ecosystem: Host-associated > Plants > Roots > Rhizosphere > Soil ... | reverse complement strand
GGATTTGTAAATCGTCCACGTGCACTTCTTCGGCGAATCGCCCGTTGTCTCGGACGGGTAGAGCGGAGAATCGATCACCCTTAACGGGTGACCCCATTCGTTTGCTGGCCACTTCTCCAGTGCGAAGCAGCAGTGCGCGCAGTAATAGCAGACGCCTTTCTCATTCCACGCCCAGTCGTGCTGCTCCTGGGTTACACCGAAGTTGTAAGGCGCTTCTGCACGGGACGGCGTTCCTTCCACCCGATCGCCGCGCTGCATGCGTCCGCCCGAGCCACAGGGATCGAAAGCGATCACATATTTTTCGTCGTCCTCTTGAACCTCCATGTCGCCGGTACGGTCTGGACCGACGAGATGGCCACGCATCGCCTCGAACGACAGGTAGAGATTCCGTTCGAGAGTGTTCTCATACGGTTGGAGCCGAATATCGAAGGGCTTGTAACGTTCGTCGAGATACGGCTCCAGCACGTGCCCAAACGCGTCCTCCAGAGCTGCCTCACCAAAGAGTCTCGAAATGTAGGTGAGCATTCCCCCCTGAAAGTCCGCTCCGCGGTCATGATGTTGACGCCACGACTCGCGAAGACGATCGAGGTCATCAAGCGCGGTTGCCTGGTCTATCTCGTAGCACCTCAAGCGGTTGGCGAGAGTGCCAGCCTCGCCACTGAGACGTGTCCAGTGGGTTGCCGGGTCGAAAGGCTCACCGTTAGGAAACGCGAGCAACTCACGCAAACGCGTCTCTTCGGCGTGAACCTCGGCGTCGCTGACGCCTCTCTCCTTCAGGAACGTGATCCATCCCTCCCCCCACACCTGGTAGATCACATAGACGACCTTCGCTTCCTCCATCCAGTAATCGATGAGCTGCGCGGCAATTTCCCATTCCTCGTCGTTCATTGCATCCACAATCTTGGACGTGGTCGATACCGCTTGGTCCTTCCAATCACCTGTCCGCACACGCTTGTTCAGCGTTTCGGACCACGTCAATCGGGTGGCAGGGGTGCCGATCGCGCCCGAAATGTTTCTGCGCGGCTTCTCGCTCATCTAGAACTCCTCTGCTCGTCCTGACGCTAATCGGCCCACCGGCAAAGAAAAAAACAGTGGTGTCGCACGGGATGCAAGGTCATCGAATTTCCTGGTATCGTTTCCGGTGCCCTAGGCTAAACCGCCTCGCCGCAACTGTCAACAGGCCTGTAAACACGAACACTAAGGCGCGCAGAGGCCTCCGGCGCTGCCTCCGAGCCCGGCCCCAGGGCTGACCAACACCATGTGTCTGGCCGCGTGCTTACTCCATCGAGGCCTCTGCGAGCGGATGCTGCTCACCCCAGCTGACACCCGCCGCAACCGATCGAGCGCAGCCAACCGCCCAGCGGCGTCAGCCGGCCGAACGAAGCCGCCGCGTCTGCAGCGGACGCGACCTGAGGCCGGCGTCCTGCATGGCCTCGACGAAAAACTCGCGGACCTTCTCAGCGGGCATCGGCCGAGCCAGCAAGTAACCCTGGGCGTGGTCACAATCGAGCGCAGTGAGCAGATCGCGCTGTTCCTGCGTCTCGATTCCTTCGGCGGTAACGATGATGTCGCAACGATGCGCGAGCTCGATGAGCGTCGTGACGATCTGCGTGGAGCGAGGCTCGACGCCGAGGTCGTTGACGAACGAACGGTCGATCTTGATTTCGTCGATCGTGCGCTCACGCAGCAAACTCAACGACGAGTAACCGGTACAGAAATCGTCAAGCGAAAGCCCCACGCCCGAGGCGCGCAGCTGGTCGAGCACCGATGCCGCGATTGGGCTTCGTGAAAACACTGCCGTCTCGGTGATTTCGCAGATCAGTCGCTCGGTTGGCAACTTATTCCGACTGAGGCACTCGAGCACGAACCGAGGCAGGTCTTCGTCGAGCAAGTTGCGCGCCGACAAGTTCACCGCAACCGACAGCGCCAAGCCCATCGACTGCCACTCAGCGCATTCCTCGATCGCCGCTTCGAGAACGTAGCGAGTGAGATCGCCAACCAAGCCACAACGCTCAAGCAGCGGCACGAATTCTGCGGGCGGAATCAAGCCGCGCTCGGGATGCTGCCAGCGGACCAACGCCTCGGCGGCGATCGGAAGACCGCTTTTGAGGTCGAATTTCGGCTGGTAGTGCAGCAGAAGTTGGTGCTCACTGAGCGCCTCACGCAGATCGCGAAGCAGCTCCACCTGCGCAAGCGCCGGCGGTTCGAGTTCGGGCCGATATCGAAACACGGGCACGTCGTCCGCCCTTGCTTTGTACATCGCAAGGCGTGCGCGGCGAACCAGGTCATGGAGATCGGTTCCGTCGATCGGCGCGCATGCGACACCGGTATGGGCGTCGACCGTCAGATCGAGACCGTCGGCCGTGATGGCGGTTCCAAGAGAACGGACGGCGAGTTCGGCTTGCGCTTCGGCCGCCCTTTCACTCGCCAGTTCCCTGAACAGCAAGACATATTCGGCACCGTGCAGTCGCGCGACGACATCACAGCGACGTACAACGCTGCTCAGCCGGGTAGCGACCGCGCGCAGCATCTGATCGGCTGCGTGCGCGCCGAGGAGGTCATTCACTTCAGCGAAACGGTTGAGGCCAATCACGGCGATAGCAACGAGATTTCCGTGACGCACAGCGGGAAGCGACGCTCGGGATTCTTCTTCGAGCATCATCAAGTTGCCGACACCGGTGACCGGATCCACGTACGCAGCGCGGATCTTGCGGTACGCCTCTTCACGAATCGCCTCGAACTTCAAGGCGTTCGCAAGCGCAACGGCCAGCGCGTTCGCGAACGCAGTGAGGCAATCGCTTTCGGTCTCATTCAGCTTCACGACCTGCGTGAACAGCAGCCGCAACTCACCGATCCGGCCTTCGCGCGTCGAGAGCGGAACGTCCATGCTGTGGCCAGGCGTCAGCTCGTCGTCCGTCGGAGTGTGCGCCGCTTCGATGTCACTTCCGCGCAGAACGGTCGCGTAGCCGCTCTTCGCGTACAACTGGATCTCGGCGGCGTCGGCGCGCATCATCGTGGCGGCCGCGAGCGTCGCGTCGTGGATCAGCACGTCGAGCTCGACGTCGCGCAGCTGATCAATCGCCTCTTGCAACCGGTGCCAAGCAAACCGTTCCTGCTGAATAGCACTGTGGTCGGCGGTCACCAGGTGAACGCCGAACATTGCGCCAGCGATCACAAGCGTGAGGAGCGGCGACCAACCGAGCGCCGCGACGAGCAGGACGCCAGCAACAACGTTGCGAAACCACATCATCAGAGCAGCGCGATGGGCCTCACCTGCAGCTGGTGTCGTCCAGATTCCTCGCTCGGCCGCAACAACCCACGTCGTGAGGACGGTCGAGACGACTGCCCAGATAAGAGCCGAGATCGCAACGACGCTCAACCCGAGCGGCGAGAACATCCGGTCCCACGCCGGATGAGCGCTATAGAGGCCCGCCGGTGCCGCTATCGCGACGCCTATCGACGTGACAACGGCGACCACTGAAGTATTGAAGACCACTTTGCGCACCGGCTGGCGGCGAATCAGCGCCGCCGCTCCAGCTGATGCAGTGATGGCAAGAACCAATTGCGACGCCGGCAACAACACAAGTCCGAGAATGAATGCCGTTTCGCCCCAGGTGTGCATACGTCGACTGCCCCCGCGCCTGACGTAGATTCGCGGCAATCCGGCCGCGATTGCGGTCACGACCAACGCTGCCCACCGCCACGGCTGCGCCAACGGTTCGTGAGCCGTTGAGATCGCGGCAACAAGAACGCACACGATGCCCGCGGCCGCGACAATCCGAACGACGCGCGTGACCGCGTCGGGACTGCCAGCGGACGGCATGGCACGGCTCCGTTCAGCTCAGACGTTCGACTGTCACCAATATCGGTGGAGCGCTGACGAATCAAATAGGCCAGATGGCCCAGTACCGCCATTTTCGGTAGCGCAAAGCTGAATTGTCGGATCACAGCGAGAGAGGGCCGGCTGGGAGCCGACCCTCTCGCTGTCTGCATTCAGGCTGCTAGCAGCCACACGGATTAGCCCCACAGGGTGTCGCGCATTGTCGGCACCTCCCCTCCCCCACGGACGGACCCGCCACGCACGGTTTGCGCACAGCGGCCGTGCAAGACGAACGCCGACCCTCACCGAACGGCCCAGCGAAGCGGGAGCGATAGTTACTCCGGACGGCGGCTGCCCGCTCCGCCAAATGTCCCTTTGCCACCGCGCCGTCGCCTCGTTGTGCAATACGACGAAACTGCATCGACGAAGACCATCTTGCGCCGAACGGCGCGTTCTGTACGGCCGAACGGCGCATATGGCCCTTAGCCCATTCGTCCGAACCGCATCGGTGATTCGGCGTAACCACAACGGCGATAGGCCTAAAGGACCAAACCGCTCGATGTACACAAGCTGCGCCAACGTTGTCCACAGGACGCCGCTTCGGCGCAGCGCCCAGACCTGGCCGGCCGTAACAATGACCGCGTGCGGACGACGATCACCCTGGTCTCAGCCGAGCGAGCCACCCGCGAAGAGGTGCTCGTCGAGGCGAGCGCTGCCACGCCGTCCGGGCTGGTCGTCGGCGAGCTCGCGAAGCTGGTCGCTGCCGCCGACACCGAGCCAGTGCTGGTCGACGGCTCGCCGATCGATCTGCTGTCTCCGCTGGGTGCGAGCGGGCTGCGCGAAGGCGCGATCGTGAGTTTCGGCGTTCGCGCGGGTCAGGCCATGAGGCCCGCGGGGTATCTCGAGCTGCGCACGGTGGGCGGGCCGTCCGCGGGTGGCAGCGTGCAAGTGCGGCACGGCGAGACGACGATCGGCCGCAGCCCGGCGAGCGGTGTCGTGCTCGACGACCCCGATGTCTCGCGCCGACACGCAACCGTCACGGTCACCTCCGAGGCGATCACCGTCGCCGACTGCGGATCGACCAACGGGACGACGCTCGACGACGTCAGCGTTGGCGCCGAACAGGTGGCGCTCTTGCCGGGCGCTCGCCTTCGAGTGGGCAACTCGACCCTCATGTTGACCCCACCCGACGAACCGCCGGTGATCCTCGCTACGGGTGCCGATGGCCGGCTTGGGTTCAACCGCCCGCCGCGGCTCGACCAGCAGCGCCCGGCTGCACGGGTCGAGTTCCCGGCCGAACCGGCCACCCAGCCGCCCGCCCGGCTGCCGGTCGTTGCAACCGTTGCGCCGCTCGCCGCCGGGGTGCTGCTCGCGCTTGTGATGCGCCGCCCCGAATACCTGCTGTTCACCGTGCTCTCGCCCGTGATGATGGCTGGCCAGTGGCTCGCCGATCGAGTCGGGCAACGCCGCGCCAAACGCGCTTCGCTCGCTAACTACGGTGCAGCGTTGGCCGTTGCGCGCGCCGAACTCGCGGCGTTACTCGGCACCGAAGCTGCCGAGCGGCACGCGAGCGCACCCGACGCCGCCACCGTATTGAAAATAGCTACCGCGCCAGGCCTTCGGTTGTGGGAACGCCGTCGTACCGACCCCGATTTCCTGTCGTTGCGGCTCGGACTCGGCACCCTGCCTGCCGATGTCGAGGTGGTGAACGGGCCTGCCGCGCAGCAGGTTCACGGCGTCCCGGTCACGATCGGGCTCGGCGCCGCCAGCATTGTCGGAATCGCTGGCCCGCAAGAGAAAACAGCCGCACTTGCCCGTTCGTTGGTCGGTCAACTTGCCACCCTGCACAGCCCGAACGACGTCGCCATCGTGGTGCTCACCGAACCTGCACGCGTGCAGTCGTGGCAATGGATCCGCTGGCTGCCACATGCCCGTCCGGCCGAACCCACCAGCTGCCAAGCGCTGATCGGCATCGACCCAGAAACCTGCGCGGCGCGAATCGCAGACCTCAACGGCCTCATCGCCATGCGGCTCGACAATCACGACCAGCTAAGGCATTCACGGCGAACCGTCGTCGTTGTCGTCGACGGCGCCCGAAATCTTCGCAGCACCCCTGGTTTCGCCGACGTCCTTTCTCACGGCCCGGACGTCGATGTGCTGGCGATGTGCTTCGACGCCGACGAATCCCGGCTGCCCGAAGAATGCGTCGCCGTGGCCGCGTTCGACGACGAGGTCGCCTGCACGCTTTCCTTGCGTGTAGCGAATGCGCCCGCCGTCAGCGCGATCGTCGCCGACACAGTCTCGATCGGATGGGCCGAACGACTGGCTCGGGCATTGGCACCGATCCGTGACGCGAGCGCAACGGCGGGCGCACAGGCATTGCCCGACGCAGTGCGGTGGCTCGATATCGCAGCCCTCGACGGCCTTGCGCGCGAAAGCAGCCTGGCGCACGAGTTGAGCGAACGGTGGAGGCGGTCGCGCGGCGGCAGTACCCGCGTCTTGGTCGGTGCCGGCCCCGAGGGAGCTTTCGCCGTCGACCTCGCGCACGACGGCCCGCACGCCCTGATCGCCGGCACCACCGGTTCCGGAAAAAGCGAGCTGCTGCGAACGTTGGTGGCGTCGCTCGCAGTCGCCAACCGGCCCGACGAACTGACATTCGTACTCGTCGATTACAAGGGTGGCGCCGCGTTCGGTGCCTGCTCGTCGCTGCCGCACACCGTCGGTCTCGTCACCGACCTCGACGGCAGCCTCGTCGAACGGGCCCTCGTCTCACTGTCGGCCGAGTTGAAGCGACGCGAATCGCTGCTCGCACAGGCGGGCGCCGTCAACATCGACGCCTACCGCCGGGCCGGCCACAAGCTGGCGCGACTCGTCATCGTTGTCGACGAATTTGCCTCGCTGGCTGAAGAATTACCCGAGTTCGTCGGTGGTCTCGTCGGCATCGCGCAACGCGGCCGGTCGCTCGGGGTTCACCTCGTGCTGGCAACCCAACGCCCCGAAGGCGTGGTCAACGCCGATATCAGAGCCAACACCAACCTGCGAATCTGCCTCGGCGTCACGCGAGACACCGAGTCGCGCGACGTGATTGACACCGCCGATGCCGCGCGCATCAGCCGCGCCACGCCGGGCCGGGGCTACGCCCGCACCGGACACGGCGAACTCCACCTCTTCCAATGCGGCCGAGTCGGCGAGGCAGCAGCATCACCGGCCGTCTTCGCCGCACACGAGGCGCAGGTCACGGTCCGGCTCTCGCCGTTCCGGTCGCTCGCCTCGCCCGAACCAGCGCAAGCGACCACAAGTCATGAGCGCCCCCACACCGATCTCGACCTCATCGTCGAGGCGTGCCGCGCGGCTGCCGACTATCTCGACGTCGAGACACCTGCATCCCCGTGGCTACCGCCGCTTCCCGCAGTCATCGTCGGCACACCGCATGCCGACCGAGCGCTGTGCGCCGTACTCGGCGTCCGCGACGTGCCGTCGACGCAAGCTCGCGAACCGTTCATCGTCGACCTCGAGCAGACCAGCCATCTCGTCGTCGCCGGCAGTGCACGGAGCGGGCGCACGACAGCGCTGCGCACACTCGCCGGCCTGCTCGCCCGTTCCACGTCAGCGCGCGACCTGCACCTCTACGCGATCGACTGCAGTGGCGGCTCGCTGAACCCACTGGGCGCACTTCCCCAATGCGGGGCAGTCATCTCTGCGCACGAGCCCGACCGTGCTCGCCGCCTCGTGTCGATGCTCGTCGCAGAACTCGCGAAACGGCAGACCACCCTTGCCACCAACGGTTTCGGCTCAATCAACGAACAGCGCGCCGCCGCAACAGCGGCAATATCAGAGGCAGCACCGGCCCTAACCCAACCGCTACCGCTACCGCACATTGCCGTTTTCATCGACGCATGGGAACCATTCACCACAGCGTTCGATGACGTCGACGCCGGTGCCGTCGTCGACGGAATGTTCCGGCTGCTACGAGAAGGTGCCGCAGTCGGTATCCACATCTTTGCCACCAGCGATCGCGCCGGCCTGGTTGGCCGGCTCGCGTCGATCGTCGACAACCGGCTGGTGCTGCGGCTCGCCGACCGCGGCGACTTCGCGCTGATCGGCCTGCCACCCCGCGCGATTCCGAACGACTTGCCCGCAGGCAGAGGGTTTCTGGCTGGTGATCTCACCCAGACCCAGATCTGCCTGCTCGACCCCGACCCGGCAGGGCCCGCCCAGCTGGCCGCGCTCGCCACAATCGCAGCCGACGCCGGCGTCCGCGACGCCGACATCCCCACTGCTTTACGTCCGCGCCGGATCGAACCACTGCCGGCCCGGATCACCCTGCACGAAATCGACGCCACAAGACGATGCACGAATGCACAAGTGATTCTCGGTGTCGGTGGCGACGAGCTTGACGCAATCAGCGTCGACCTGCTCGACCCGGGGCCAGGGTTCGTCGTCGCCGGGCCGCCGCGATCCGGCCGCAGCACCGCACTCGCCACACTTGCAACCGGTCTCCGGCGAAACGGCTGGCGGGTGATCGCGGTCAGCGCCCGGCCGTCGCCGATCCGGCAATTCGTCGACCATTCGTTCGAAGCGGCCGATTTCACTCTCGCCCAAGCCCTCGATCCGGCGAGCGAACAGGCAAACCGGCACGCCACCCAGCCACTCGCCGTCGTTGTCGACGATGCCGAACTCGTCACCGACACACCCGCTGCGAGCGTGCTCGACCGGTATATGCGCACGGCACGCGACGACGGTCACCTCATCGCAATCGCCGGCACCACCGACGATCTGAGCGTTGGCTTCCGAGGCTTCGTCGTCGATGCACGGCGGGCGCGCACAGGCGTCCTGCTCAGCCCGCGCAGCCCTCTCGACGGCGAAGCGCTCGGCATCCGGCTCCCCCGCGACACCGGAGGGCGTTGGCCTGCAGGTCGTGGGCTGCTCGTGAGTCGGGGCGTCGCCAGCCCTCTGCAACTCGCACTACCTGCGTGAGGTGGCCCTGTGCCGTCACCTGCTCGGCAGTGACGCCGCCCGCACGAGCGCCCGCACCTCACGCAACGCCACCGACAACGTGGCCAGATCAGCCGAGTCATTCGAGACGATGTCGTCGATGATCGCGCCGGCTCGGTTAATCGCCACAGAATTAGCCTGCTGCCACTGAGAAATCCGCTCATCGGCTGACAGCGTCGACGCTGTCGTCTGCAACACGTCGGTGGTCAGCTCGGCCTGAGCTGCCTGCAGGTCGTCACGCGCCGCCATGCGCGCCAACGTGTGCCACCTGCTGTCTCGTGGCAACCCGGCGATCAGCGTCCCGAGCCGAGAAATTCCGAGTTCGTCGGCCAACCCGAAATGCACGGCCGCCACCGCACGCACTGCCGCCACCGCGTGCTCGCCCGCCGTCCGTCGCGCAATCTCCACCACCGACAACGCGTCGAGCACCCAGGCGAGCGCCACTACCTTGCGCGCCAACTCGGCCGAGACACCGTTCTGCACGAAATCGTCGACGCGTCCGGTGAAAATGGCAGCTTCGGTGCCGCGCAATGCCCCCGGTAGCGCCGCCAGAACGCTCTCGACGCCGAGCTGCAGCTGAGCCACCGTTTCAGGCACGTCGATCGGCGGCCGCCGATTCGTCAAGAACCAGCGGGTCGCACGATCGAACGTCTGCCGCACCACGAGCAGCAACCGGATCTGCACGTCGCTTGCCACCACATCGTCAAGCTGCTCGATCTCGATCCACAATTCGTCGAGGCCGAAAACCTGCCGGGTAGCCGTGTGGGCGCGCACGATCTCGGCCGTCGAGGCCATCGTCTCGCCTGCGATGCGGGCCACGAATGTGGCGCCCGAGAAGTTCACCAGTTGATTCGCCAACTGGGTGGCGATGATCTCGCGCAGCAGCGGATGCTCGGCCATCGCTGCCGCGAACCGCTCGCGCAACGCCGTCGGAAAGTACTCGACCAGCGCCGCCTGAGCAAAGATGTCGTCAGCCAGATCGGACGACGCAATCGCATGCGTGGCAGCGATTTTCGCGTACGCCAGCAATACTGCGAGCTCGGGCCTGGTCAGACCGAGACCAGCTGCCCGTCGCTCGGCAATTGCGTCGGCGTCGGGCAGCCGCTCAAGCGAGCGCACCAGCTCGCCCGACTTCTCCAACGTGTCGATGTAGGCGGCATCGACGTGCAGCATCGGCACGGCTTCGGCCTGCGCGCACGCCAGTGCCAGGTTCTGCGAGTAATTGTCACGTAGCACAAGATCAGCGATCTCATCGGTCATGCGGGCCAGTAACGGCTCGCGCTCTTC
>Ga0070658_10005693_pt1 | contig 10104 bp, 10 predicted proteins | sample KBSC13metaG_FD_64664 | JGI IMG/M metagenome (GOLD analysis project Ga0070658, IMG submission 64664) | Corn rhizosphere microbial communities from Kellogg Biological Station, Michigan, USA - KBS C1-3 metaG | ecosystem: Host-associated > Plants > Roots > Rhizosphere > Soil ... | reverse complement strand
ATCGCCGACCAGGGTTGCCACGCGCGCTCCCATCGGAATGTAATCCAATGCGACGAGCTTGGCCTGTTGCTCGTCGGACGCCATTGCAAGGCTGAGCGTGTTGCCGCCGATCCGAACGACGACGAAGGCCAGCGCCGCAATGGCCAAGGCGCTCGCGAAGCGCGGGCGCGCACCTTCGCGGAATCGGATCGCCAGCAACGCGACGGCGATGGCATAAGGCACGAGCCGCATGTCGGCATAAGCCGACCCGAAGATGATCCGCGGAAGCAGCAGATAGACGACGAGAAGGACGATCGCCGAAAAGACGAGGTTTCTCGAAAGCGTCAGCGACTTCCCGAAAATCCGATTTGCGATCGCGAAGAGGAAGATCGCCGCACAAACGACCAGCGCCGCGAGGTCCCAGTCCTCCCAGCGGTCGCGGAGCGCCATTTCGACCCAGCGCCACTTGGACATCCAGTTGAACCAGTCGGTGGTCGCCCCGCCGTGCGTTTCGGTCCGCCATAGCACCATGACGATGAGCGGAAGCGCAAGCACCGCCGCATGCCACGCCGCATTCCATCCGGCACGGATCCAGCCGATGCCGCGGTCATGCTGGCGCACAGCCTCCGCTGAAAAGCAGAGCAGGCCGAGCATCCCCCAGCCGTAGGTGTGGCAGAAGAAGATGACGATCGAGACCGGGACGAACAGCCATGATCTGAGAATTGTCCTGTTGAGCCGCCCAAGCCTCAGCCACAAGGCGAAGGCAAGGAACGACAATGCCATCGACAGAGCGAAGTTCGCGAAGCCGTAGAGGAAGGGGTGACCATAAGCGAACGGCACCGCGAGAAAGGCGGTTGGTGGAATTCGCCCGTGCACTTCGCGCGCCACCCACAGGAAACCGGCGACGGTCATCGGCGGGATCAGCAGCACGATCAGCTTCACCGCGGGCTCCAACCCCATGAGCCGGCCGAGCGGCATAACCAGAAGGTCGACGCCCAGATTGCCGATCGCGGCCCAGTGGAACCCGTAATAGTCCCTAAGCCACGGCGAATCTCCGATGTCGAGCTGGACTCGATAGCGGCCCATGTGGCCGAACAGATCCACGAGCGGCGGGATTTTCGGATAGAGCAGCGGCACCGCCGAAAGCAGGATCACGGCCGCGATGACCGCAGGGCCCTGCCACCAGCCACGCGGCTGGTTGAAATCGTGCGTGGTCCCCACGGGCTGATGAGCCGCTCCGCCTGTCATCACACGCCTCTGCCCGCAAGCCCCCGTCCATTCAACAGCGATACAGCTTGCGAAGCTTAGCCGATTGCCGTCATTTTCGTCGGAGTCGTTCCATGAAAACGTATCTTTTTTCTGCGATCGCCCTCTGCGCACTCGCTGGAGTCGCTCCGGCGCTCGCTGCCCCGGCGCCCGCTCCGCAGGAACCGCATCGCGAAATGAAGGCGATGACCCGCGCCGAAATGATGCAGATGGTGCAAGATCATTTCGCACGCCTCGATGCAAACAAGGACGGGTTTGTCACCCAGGCCGAGATGGACGCGGGCCGGGCGGCAATGCACGAGCGGATGGCAAGCCACATGAAGGAACACGCATCGGCGATGTTCGATCGTATGGACGCCAACCATGACGGAGAAATCAGCCGCGCCGAATTCGACAGTGCCCACGATGCGATGGCCAGCCGGATGGGCACGATGCGCATGGGCATGCGCGGAATGCACGGGGGAATGACCGGGCACATGTTCGCTGAAGCCGACACCAATAAGGACGGCCGCGTTTCGCTCCAGGAGGCGACCGCCGCCGCGGCCGCGCATTTCGACAGGCTCGACACCAACCACGATGGCACCTTGACGCCCGACGAGATGCGCGCCGCGCACAAAGCGATGCGGGGAACCACCGGCCGGCGCTAGGCCGGCTCGGTTTCCTTCGACGAGGCTGACGAGGCCCGGCGCTTCCGTACCGGGCCTTTTTCATTCAGCCGGTTCGGCTTCAGCCGGAGCCGCTTTTCCGCCTCGACCATGTAGTCGCGGGTGATCGGCAGGGCGTTGCGGTCGCGGACGTACTGTACCTGGTAATTGCAGGCTGCACCGGTCTCGAACATCACAATCCCGCCGGCCAGGTAAAATTCCCACATCCTCAGGAACCGCTCGTCATACAGGCCGACGATCTTCGCGCGATTGTCCATCACGTTCTTCAGCCAGTGGCGCAGCGTGTAGGCATAGTGCAACCGTAGCGTCTCGACGTCGCTGACGATCATCCGCACCTTCTCGCTCGCCGTGCAGATCTGGCTGAGCGACGGCAGGTGATAGCCGGGGAAGATCCATTTGTCGGTGAACGGGTCCGGCTTGCTTGCGGAGCCGAGCTTTCCGATCGTGTGAAGGAGCATGACACCGTCCTGCTTTAGCAGGCGGCGGCAGGACGCGAAGAACTCGTCATAATGATCGGCGCCGACGTGCTCGAACATGCCGACGGAAACTATGCGGTCGAACTCGCTCTGCAGGTTGCGATAATCGATCAGCTCGAACTTCACATGATCGGAGACGCCGGCGTCTTCCGCGCGCTTGCGGGCCACCCGGAGTTGGTCTTCCGACAAGGTGATCCCGAGCACGTCCACGCCCGCTTGGCTGTGCATGAAGAGCGCAAGACCGCCCCAGCCGCAGCCGATGTCCAGCACGCGCTGCCCAGGCCTGAGGTCGAGTTTGGCGACGATATGCGCCTTCTTTTCCCACTGCGCCTGCTCGAGTTCATTATGGATGTCGGTGAAATAGGCGCAGCTGTACTGCCGGTCGAAATCGAGGAAAGTTTCGTAAAGCTCGTCGCCGAGGTCGTAATGATGCGCGACGTTCTTCTTCGAGCGCTTCTTGTTGTTGGTCGTGAAATAATAGGCAAGGCGCTCCTTGCCGCGGCCGAGAATGCCTCGAGCCTGTTTCCCCTCCTCCCACGGATTGGAGCTCATGATCATCTCAAGGAGGTCAAGTGCGCTTCCATTCTCGATAACTAGGCGGCCGTCCATGTAAGCTTCGCCGACGCCAAGGCGCGGATTCTTGAGGATGTCGAAAACGACCTTCCGGTCCATCATCCGGACCGTCAGCGTTTGGCCGCCGCCGGGCCCGTAGGTTTTCGGCTCCTTGCCGGGTTCAATGAGGGTGATGCTGCCCTTCGCAAGCAGCTTGTCGATCATGTTCCCAATCAGCGACATCGAAATTCCCCATCACGTCCACAACTCGCCTTCGGGGTTCTAACCCCGCCAAAGCAATGCAGTCCAGCGGTGCGGGGTTCCGAAAGTGAGGCCGCGTTTTTGAGCGTCGTCAATTCGCCAGACCAGCCTCGCTGCGGAGCGCCGTTCTCGTCACTCCCCCGGACTGACTGCGCTGCGGCGCTTGCGCTCGCTCGCGGTTTTCAGCTGCCCGCAGGCTGCGTCGATATCGCGGCCACGCGGCGTCCTGACGGGAGCGGAGATTCCGGCTTCGAAGACGATGTTGCTGAACGCGCGGATCCGCTCGTCCGTCGAGCATTCGTAAGGCGCGCCGGGCCAGGGATTGAACGGAATCAGGTTCACCTTCGCCGGAAGCTTGTACTTGCGGATCAGCCGGACAAGCTCTCGCGCGTCCTCGTCGCTGTCATTCTTGTCCCTGAGCATCACATATTCGAACGTGATTCGCCGCGCATTGTTCGCGCCCGGGTAGGCCGCGCAGGCTTCGAGCAGCTGCTCGATCCCATACTTACGGTTGAGCGGCACGATCTCGTCTCGAATGTCCTTGGTCACCGCGTGCAGCGAAACCGCGAGATTGACCCCGATCTCCTCGCCCGCGCGCGCCATCATCGGCACGACCCCGCTGGTCGAAAGCGTGATCCGCCGCCTGGACAGGCCGAGGCCGGCGCCGTCCATCACGATCTTCAAGGCATCGCGGACATTGTCGAAATTGTAGAGCGGCTCACCCATGCCCATCATCACGATATTGGTGAGCATTCGGCCCTCGGGCTGGGAAGGCCACTCGCCGAGCGCGTCGCGCGCGAGCATCACCTGGCCGACGATCTCCGAGGGCTCGAGGTTGCGGACCAGCATCATCGTCCCGGTGTGGCAGAAGCGGCAATTGAGCGTGCAGCCGACCTGGCTCGACACGCACAACGTCCCGCGATCGGCGTCGGGGATGAACACCATCTCGAATTCGTTGCCGTCGTTCGTCTTCAGGAGCCACTTGCGGGTGCCGTCGGACGAGACCTGCGCTTCCTCCACCAGGGGACGCGAGATCGCGAAGCGCTCGGCGAGCCACGGCCGCTGCGCTTTCGCGATGTCGGTCATCGCCGAAAAGTCCGTGACGCCGCGATTGTATATCCAGTGCCACAACTGCTTGGCGCGAAGCTTCGCCTGGCGGGCGTCCAGACCCTCCGCCTCGAGCGCCCCGCGAATCTTGTCCCTAAACAAGCCGATCAGCTCGACGCGGCCATCGGACCGGCGCGAGATATCGCCCGCGCGCGGGACGGGCACGGGCTCTTGTCTGCCTGGAATCGGCATCAGGGCGGTCTCGGCACTCATGGCAGGGGGTCTATCTAGTTAACGCGGTTCGATTTTGCCAGCGCAAGCGGCAGCGGCTGCGCCGAGGCCTTCAGGCGTCCCGGCTAAACACGCTTCATGATCTCAACAGGAAGCATTTTCCTATCGTCGGCCCAGACCCGCTCGACCCGCCGATGATGACGAGCAAGGCAGCAACTCCGACGATGATTATGCCGGACGTCACCAGCGCGGCCTTGACCTCGAAGTTAGATCCTTCGCCTCCGAAATCGCCCGATAATTCGCATTCAATTCTGAAAATGGCCTCAGGGGGCATCAAGGAGCCGCCTTGCAACAAAGGTAACGGGACAGCCGGCAGCAGGCCCGTCGACCATCCTTTGGCGGATGCAACTCTGGGGCCACCGGATAAATGATCCGGCGATGATAAATCCGCCAGACAGTGGGCCGACATGGAGAATGCCCTCCCAGGGCGTATGTCGCCAAATGTTCCGGGCCCCGATGATTTCGGACCCGAACAGCTTTGCGCCGCTGCATCCAGCTGCTGGAAGAATCGCTCCAATCTTTAGATGATCTGGGTGACAACCACGCGGCGACGGGCGCAGGCTGGCCGACGTCATCGACAACCTCAAGAACGAACGCGACTGAACGAATCCATTGCGTCTGTTCGTGGCTTCCTTCGATCATTTTCCAGCGCAAGCGGCGGCAGCGGCGTCGATTGCCGTCGCGGCACCGGAGAGGTCGTAGCGGTCGACGATTCGCCGTCCGCTCGAGTCTCGCGAATCAATCCGCATCTGCTGGCCGTACCGTGCGGCATTGAGGATGGCCTGTTGCTGAGCGGCATTGGCGCTCCAAGCCCAGTCGCCCTTTCCGGACAAAAGGAATGGCTGGTCGCCAATCGCGGCGATGACGCTTGCGCCGGTGCGGGCGGCGCGGCCGAGGTGAACATAGAATTGTCCATGTGGCCGGCCCGAGCGGTCGAAGGCGAAGCCGGCGTAGGGTTCGGTTCCTTGCATGAACCACAATGGCCGCGAGCGCGCTTCGCAGCGGCCTCCGAATTCAAGGGCGGCCCAATGGCCGCCTGCAAACGCGATCTTCTGCGACGGTGCCGCAGCCGCTGCAGCTGCTAGCGCGAGTAACGCTCCGGACAACCCATAGCGGGGCGATAACCATCCAAATTTGGGCAATATGAAAGGTGGCATTGTTCCCTTTGTTCCCTTTCGCAAACCCCTCCGAAGAGTCTAATCTAAGGGCAAGGAAATCACCTTCGATGTGACATCATAAAGATTATCACCATACCGCGGTCACTCTCCGCTTCTGGGATATCCATCATCGTTAGCGTCGCACTCGCTGAAGCCCTGCTTTTGGTTGTGGGCCGAGGCCACAAGGATTTCAGTGCGAGATTTCTTCGCCATGCCCGCTTTGTAATCAGCCCTCGTCGATCGGCACCAGCGTTTCGCCAGTGGCCACCACGATAAATTGATCGCCGACGGGTTTTACAAGCTCGCCACCATCCAGTTTCAGCCGCCGCACTGTTCGTAGGAAGCGGCGCTGTGTGACCTCATAGAGCGTGATTGAATCCCCGTTCCCGTCTTTGACGAGAATCTTGCGCACAAGACTCACTGGCCCGCTCCCCTTGCGGACGATTCGGCGGTGCAAAGCTAGCTCATATTAGATTTGGTTCAAAACGGGCTGATACGAGCTAGTCGCGCTCCGCAAATTCTAGTTCGTCGGGCGCGGCCTGAAGGCTCGTTATAATCAGCCTGCCCAGATCGGATTGGGGCATCTTGCCGTCGGCTTCGCAGGAAATCGTGAAGGGATGCGACTGCCAAGGCATTCGCCTTGTCCACGGAAGACGGGCTCTACCGCCGGCCGATGCAGTTCGACTTCAGCCTCGACACTTACTTCCAGGTCGGCGTGGTCGGACTGAACAGCCGCGATCTCTTCGCCGACGGTGCGCTTGCCCTCACTCGGCCGGTAAAGGGCCGCGTTTCGGCGGGAATCGGCGTGTGGGGCGGCTATCAACCCGGCGTTTACCGAATCGATGCGGGACCGCGTGTTTCCGTCCGGCTGCGCGACAACATCTACGCCCATATCGACTGGCGGCAGCGGCTCGCCGGAAGAGCAGCGCCTGCTTCCGGTCCCGCGCTGACAGTCGCGGCGGATTTCTAGCGTAGCCGAACCGTTGGCCAGCCGCGCCTTTGCGGCTAGCGTCCGGCGGGACGATGGACATCTACCTCCCGATCGCGGGCCAGTCGGTCAATGCGCTGCTGATCATCCTGCTTGGCGCGGTGGTCGGCCTGCTCTCCGGAATGTTCGGCGTCGGCGGCGGATTCCTGACGACTCCGCTCCTCATTTTCTATGGAATTCCGCCGCCCGTCGCGGTCGCGTCGGCGGCCACACAGATTACCGGCGCAAGCGTCGCGGGCGTCGCTGTCCACCTCCGCCGCGGTGGCGCGGACCTCCGCATGGCGGCTGTGATGACGGTCGGCGGCCTGTTCGGCTCGCTTGCCGGCGCCTTCGTGTTCAGAGCGCTTCAGGAGAGCGGCCAGATCGACCTCGTCATAGGCCTTCTCTACGTAGTGCTGCTCGGCTGGATCGGCGCTCTGATGCTTCGAGATGCGATGCTCGCGCTCGGCTATCTCGGGAAGCGCGACCAGGCCGAACCGACCGCTCATACCCGCTGGCTATCGTCGCTGCCGATGCGCTGGAGGTTCGCGGTTTCCGGCCTCTATATCTCCCCGCTGGCGCCATTCGTGCTCGGGATAGGGACCGGCATCCTGACTGTCCTTCTCGGTGTCGGCGGCGGCTTCATTATCGTCCCCGCGATGATCTACCTCCTCGGGATGCCGGCCCGGGTCGTCGTCGGCACGTCGCTGGCGATGATACTTGCCGTGACGGCGGCGACGACCTTTATCCATTCGGTCACCACCCATGCCGTCGATATCGTGCTTGCCGGTCTCCTTCTCGTCGGCGGCGTCGTCGGCGCCCAATACGGCGCAGTTCTCGCCACCCGGATCAAGCCCGACCTGCTTCGGCTCGCGCTGGCCGTGATCATCCTTCTTGTCGCCTTGCGGATGTTCATCGGCCTATTCTGGCGTCCCGACGAAATCTTTTCGATCGCGATCCTGTGAAGCGTCGGCTCGCTCCTCTCCTTGTCCTGGCCACCCTTGGACTGACGGGCGCCGACAAGCCGATGCTCGTGCCCGACGTTTCCTCGCGCCAGATCCAGATCCGCTACACGTTCGCGGGCGCCGAACTGCTGCTGTTCGGAGCGATCGTCTATCCGGACGGGCGAGTGCCGAGGAAGCCGCCTGACGTCGTCGTCGTCGTCAAAGGCCCGGCCGAGCCGATCATCGTTCGCGAGAAGCAGAGGATCGCAGGAATCTGGATGAACGCGGATTCGAGCCGCTTTCGCTCCGCGCCGTCTTTCTATGCGGTCGCCTCGTCCGCACCGGTTTCGAAGCTGGTGGACGAGCGAACCGCTGCCATTTACGAGCTCGGCGTCCATAACCTCCAGCTTTCGCCCGGGACGAGCGCGCTGCCCGATCGCGCGCGCCGGTTCGAGGCCGGGCTTCTCGACCTGAGGCAGCGGCAACATCTTTATTCGGAATCCAACCACGGCGTCGAAATCACCGGGGGGGTCCTTTATCGGGCGACGATCAATATCCCGAGCCAGGTGCCGGTCGGCACCTACACCGCAGAGACGTTCCTCGTGGCCGACGGAAGGGTGCTCGCCGCAGCAACTCGCGATATCGACATCGGCAAGAGCGGCTTCGAGCGGTTCGTCGCCCTCGCCGCGCGCCGCCATTCCGCCCTTTACGGCCTGTTCGCGGTTCTGATGTCGCTGGCGCTCGGCTGGTCGGCCGCAGCGATCTTCCGCCGTCGCTTCTGACCGTGCACGGCTAATATCTAAGGTAAATTTTAACGGCTCTCCTGTACCGCCGCTCTCGCCAGATTTTGTGGAGCTAGGGCAAGAAAATGGACGAACAGCCGAACCTGCGTCAGTTCATCGACGAGATGAGCAGCTTCGATGAGGAAGCGGCGCCAAAAGCTGCCATGGGCTCCGCTCCGGACCTGCCGTCGGTCGGCCAGGTCGTCGAAATCGCCGGCTCCGGCTCGCGCATCCAAATGAAGGCCGAAGTCCTCAATTCGCTTCAGACGAATTCCGACCCCGCGGTCGCCATGTCCGGCCAGGTCGGAAGCCAGGTCAAGATGGTGGTTGGCAACACGTGGCTGATCGCCAACGTGCGGACCATGGCCGCCGAAGAGGGTTCAATCAGCGCGCTCGTCGATTTCCTCGGCGAAGGCAGCCGCGACAGCTCCGGCGCCATGAGCCACTTCCGTCGCGGCGTCACCCGCTACCCGATTCCAGGCTGCGCGGTCATGCCGGTCACGACCGAGGACCTTCGCGCGGTGTTCGCGGCGGACGACAGCCCGCATATCGAAATCGGCACCGTCTATCCGACCGACGACATCCGCGGCGCGCTCTATGTCGATCAGATGCTGTCGAAGCACTTCGCGGTCCTGGGATCGACCGGTACCGGCAAGTCGACCTCGGTTTCGCTGATTCTCCATCGGATCTCCGAGCTTTCGCCTGAGGGTCACATCGTGATGATCGACCCGCACGGTGAATATTCCGCCGCGTTCAAGGGATGCGGCGAGCTGTTCAATGTCGACAACCTGCAACTCCCCTACTGGCTGATGAATTTCGAGGAGCATTGCGAGGTCCTGCTGACCACGCAGGGTGCGGAGCGCGAGCGCGATTCCGACATCCTCGCCAAGTGCCTTCTCGCCGCCCGCACCAAGGGCAAGGACATGAGCCAGTACGGCAAAGTGACGGTGGACTCGCCGATCCCCTATTTGCTGACCGACCTCAACACGATCATCACCAACGAGATGGGCAAGCTCGACCGGGCCGGCGACACTTTGCCGTACCAGCGGCTGAAGACCAAGCTCGACGAATTGAAGGCCGACCCGCGCTATACCTTCATGTTCTCGGGGATGCTGGTGTCGGACTCGATGCCGACCTTCATCGCCCGCCTGTTCCGGCTTCCCGCCAACGGCCGCCCGATCTCCATCGTCGACGTGTCCGGCGTCCCGTCGGAAATCACATCGGTCGTGGTCTCGGTGCTCGCGCGAATGGTGTTCGACTATGCGATCTGGTCGCGGACCGAGGCGCAACGGCCAATCCTCCTCGTCTGCGAAGAGGCGCACCGTTACGTCCCGAAGGACGAGAATTCGGGCGCCCAGGCGGTCCGCAAGATCCTCGAGCGTATCGCCAAGGAAGGCCGTAAGTACGGCGTCAGCCTCGGCCTCATCACGCAGCGTCCGTCCGACCTGGCCGAAGGCGTGCTGTCGCAGTGCGGAACGATCATCTCGATGCGCTTGAACAACGACCGCGACCAGGCGTGCGTGCGCGCGGCAATGCCGGAAGGCGCTCGCGGCTTCCTCGACGCAATTCCCGCGCTTCGCAACCGCGAATGCATCGTCTGCGGCGAAGGCGTGTCGATCCCGATCCGAGTCCGCTTCGACGATCTTGAGCCCGAGAAGCGCCCGGCCTCGTCCGACCCGAGCTTCGCTGCCCTGTGGCGCGAGACCGGCGGCGAGGA
>Ga0070658_10005692_pt1 | contig 10105 bp, 4 predicted proteins | sample KBSC13metaG_FD_64664 | JGI IMG/M metagenome (GOLD analysis project Ga0070658, IMG submission 64664) | Corn rhizosphere microbial communities from Kellogg Biological Station, Michigan, USA - KBS C1-3 metaG | ecosystem: Host-associated > Plants > Roots > Rhizosphere > Soil ... | reverse complement strand
CTACCGGCTGAGCGACGATGCCGGCGGCAATGCCTGCGTCTGGATGCAGGGAGATCAGACCGACACTCTCTTCCTCTGCACCGACGACACGATCCGCACGGTCGACGTGCCCGAGCGCCTGCCTGTCGAGTGGACCCTCCCAGTCATGCAGGACGCCCAGGGATCGGTCTGGATCGGTACGAAGAACGGTCTTATCGGACTAAAGGATCCGAGCTGTCACACCTACGGCAAAGCCGACGGAGTACCCGACAGCCCGGCCTCCAGCGTGATAGAGGACAACGCCGGCACGATGTGGATCGGTACCGACACCGCCGGCCTCGGCTCGCTGGTGAACGGTCGGTTTGCGCCATGCCGCGCCAAGGAGTTCGTTAACAGCCCGATCATCTCGATGTGTCCGGGCGCCGGACGCGATATCTGGGTCAGCACGCGCGACACCCTCTATCGCTTCGACGGTCAACACACCACCAAAATGCTCCACGTCGACGGCATCCGCGCCACCGACATCGCACGCAACGCGCTCTGTCGCGACGACCAGGGCAATGTCTGGTTCGCCGACATGTACGACCTGTACAAGTTCCACAACGGCAAGATCACCCACTACACCAAGGCCGATGGATTCGACTCCGACTTCGTCTGCCTCGCCATCACTCCTGACGGTAGCGGCGGCGTCTGGATCGGAACGCTCGAAGGCTGCACCCATTTCGATGGGAAGCGCTTCATCAAATACGACGCCAAAGACGGTCTGCCCACCGTTCCCGTGATCGCGATCCATCGAGACGAAAACGAAGAAGTTTGGCTCGGCACGTGGGGAGGGGGTCTCTTCCGGTGGAAAAACGGCAAGATCGCCGGTGTCACAAGCCGAGATGGACTGTACGCGAACTCCATTCACCAGATTCTGGAAGACCACGACGGTTACTTCTGGATCGGAAGCGCCAAAGGGATCTTCCGGGTGAGTAAGCAGGTCCTCGACAGCTTTGCGAACGGTGTCAAGGTTCCGATCAACTGCGACGCTTACGGACGCGACGAGGGCGCCGGAGGCGGTCAGTGCCACGGCGGCACACAACCTTCGGCCTGTGTCTCAAAAGATGGCTCTCTATGGTTTGCCGCTCTCGGCGGGGTGGTTCGAGTTCAACCGGTCCAAAAATCTGCGTGGACCGTTCCGTTCCTCATTGAGCAGGCAACGATCAACAGCGTCAGTGCCCCGGTGACGTCGCCGGTGACGGCTGGGCCCGGGCGCGGCGATATCGAGGTCCACTACAGCGCCCTCGACTACGCAACGCCCCAGAAAGTCCACTTCGAATACCGCCTCACGGGCTTCGACAAAGGCTGGACCGACGCCTCCACGCGCCGCGTCGCCTACTACACTAACGTCCCACCCGGTACCTACAATTTCGTCGTCCGCGCGCGCAACGGCGACGGCGTCCTGAACATTATCCAGCCATCCCTCACGATCACGCTGCAGCCGCATTTTTATCAAACGGTCTGGTTCAAATCGCTCTGCATCCTGGCCATTGCTCTCGTTGGCGTTGCCATGTACCGTGTGCGGGTGCGTCAACTTCAGGCGCACAACCGCTACCTCGAAGCCAAAATCGGGGAACGCACCGAAGAGCTTACCGACGCCAACGAGGAACTTCGCGCCCTGCACGAAGAACTCGTCGCCCAGAACGAATCCCTTCAGACGGTGCAGGCGGCGGTCGAGGCCCAGAACGAAGAGCTGACGTCTATGAAGGCGCAGCTTGAGGTGAAGAACGACGATCTCGCCGTCGCCAACACCCGGCTCGAAAGCCTGGTCACCCTCGACGGCCTCACGGGCCTCAAGAACCACCGCGCGTTCCAGGAGCATCTGGAACAGCAGTGGTCACACGCCCAGCGCCACAACTCGCACCTGTCGCTCATTCTCATGGATGTCGACCGCTTCAAGCAGTACAACGACACCTATGGCCATCCCGCCGGTGACGAGGTCCTCAAGAACGTCGGCCGCATCCTGTCGGAATGCGCTCGCGCCGGCGACTTCGTGGCTCGATACGGCGGTGAGGAGTTCGTGATCGTTCTGCCGCAGACGGACGCCGACGCCGCCCTCACCGTCGCCGAGCGATTCCGCGCCGGCATCGAACAGGCCGCGTGGCCCCTCCGCGAAGTCACCGCCAGCTTTGGCGTCGCCAGCATGAGCGTCGCTACCGTCGACCGCGCCGCCCTCATCGCCGAATCCGACCGCGCCCTCTACGCCTCCAAAGAAGCCGGCCGCAACCGCGTCACCCACATCTCCGACACCGGGCGGATGGCCGCCTAGGCAATTAGCATTGGGCGTGATCCCGGTGGGTCGGGTGGAGATCCGTCCCGTCCGGGACCGGGGCGAGCGTCACACTTTTCACTCGCTTCGATCGGATTTCCAATATCTCAGGCGTGTTTTCTTCCACCCAGTCGGTGAGCGATTTGATATGAACCGCTGCCTCACGTCCCAGTTGCGTCAAACTGTACTCGACCTTCGGCGGGATCGTGGGATAAACATTTCTCAGCAGAAGGCCATCCGCTTCAAGAGCCTTGAGGGTTTGGGCCAGCATCTTTTCACTGATGCCTCCAATGTCTCGCGCAAGCTCGCTGAACCGCTTGGTGCCCTCCGACAGGAGAAGCAACACCAGCGATCCCCATCGCGATGTCACATGATCGAGCACGCTCCTGGACGGGCAGCCGGCAGCTCGAAGATTTCCTTTCAATCTTGTACGTATGTTTGCTATTAACTTGGATTCGGTTGGCATGGGAGTAGCTTACCTTAAGGTACGTACTTCCGTAAAGTAAGTCCATAGGGTATACCGTTGACCTACCCATCCGACTGTGGTGGAGCACAATAGTCAGTCGCGCTAAAGGCGAACTCGCGAGGCGCTCGATTGTCGGTATTCACGGAATTAAGAAGGAGAAATTATGGAACCCATGCCCGCCACCACCTTGACCTGGAAACACTATCCTGCCGGGCCAAATGGCTTCTTTCGTGCCCCTGTGCTTGTCGCCGGACCTACGGAAGCCCTCCTGATCGACGGCGGCTTCACGCTTTCCGATGGCCGCGCCCTCGCCGAAGCGATCGCAAACTCGGGCAAGCGCCTCACCACGATCTACATAAGCCAGAGCGACCCGGATTACTATTTCGGGTTAGGTGCGATCAAAGAAGCCTTCCCGGAGGCAAGGGTCATCGCAGCGACGGAGACGGTGGCTGCCATCCGCGCGAATGTGGAGAAGAAACTTGCCGTGTGGGGTCCACAGCTCAAGGATAACGGGCCGCAGTCCCTCGCGGACGTGGTGATCCCTGACGCCTTCGACGGCAAAGAACTCACCGTCGACGGCCAAGCAATCGAGATCGTCGACGCAGGTGGACTCGCCAATCGCCGTTATCTCTGGGCGCCGTCACTGAAGGCCGTGTTCGGCGGCGTACTGATCTTCTCGGGAGTCCATGTCTGGATTGCCGACACCCCGACAAAAGAGCAGCGCGCGACCTGGATCAACAATCTTGAGAAGATTGCCGCCCGCAATCCTGCTGTGGTCGTCCCAGGCCACATGACTGCGGACTCCCCTACCGATCTTTCCGCCGTCGACCACACCAAGGCCTATCTCACCGCCTTTGAGGAGGAACTCGCCCAAGCCCCGGACTCGGAACAACTGACCCGGGCAATGAGCGCCCGCTATCCCCAGCTCGGCATGGAAGTTGCCCTCGGCATCGGCGCGAAAGTGGTCACGGGCGAGATGAAATGGGGTTGATGATCGCAAAGCTCAACCTCCCATGCCCAACCTAAGAATCTTCAGAAAAATGACGGTCGGCTTTGCCCGGCCGTCATTTTTCGTTCGCCTGAAACACATCTGAGATCTACCTCCCGGCCCCGTGCATCCGTCGTCTATCGACACTCAAACGTCCGGATTCCATTTTGGACCTCTCTTGACAGCGACATCTCACTATGATATTATGTTAAGACAAAATGGTACATAAGGTTTCAATGGTATAAGTACCTCGGACCTCAAGGAAAGAATCGACAAAGTTGCGTCACCCTATTGCGAATACTTCCCGTAGATCCATCGGCGTCGCCATTGCCGTGGCGACCGCAGGGCTGCTGACCTCATGCGCCAATGGTCGAACGGCGCCTCAACCGGCCGCTACTCCCAATACGCCTATGTTTGCCGCCGGAAAACCCGTTGTCACCCAGCGACTCCTCCTGGCCCACTACATGCCCTGGTTCGAGGCCGACAACGTTGGCGGCCATTGGGGCTGGCACTGGACTATGAACCACTTCGACCCGTCGAAGATGACAAACGGCCGTCGCGAAATCGCCGCCAAGCAGTATCCCCTGATCGGCCCCTATCAGAGCGACGATGAGGACACCATCGACTGCCACCTTCAGCTGATGAAGCTGGCGGGCATCGACGGCCCGGTCCTCGACTGGTACGGGACCTACGACCGCTGGGACTATCCCATCGTACATAAGGCCGCGCAGCATGTCGCCAAGGTCGCGGAAAAGGCCGGGATGAAGTACGCGGTTCTCTACGAGGATGAGGGCGCCATGGGCGGGATCGTCAGAGACAAGCTCCTTACCAAAGATCAGGCCTTGTCCCAGGCCAAGGACATGATGAACTGGGTACAGTCGACATGGTTCACGTCGCCCGGCTACGTCAAGCTCGACGGTCATCCGCTTCTCTTTTCGTTCGGAACGACCGGCTACTTCCAGGAAGCGGATTGGAACACGATCTTTGCCGATCTGCCGACACGGCCCGCCCTCGTCACCGAATATCGACCCAGGTCCGGCGCGGTAGGCGGCTTCGGCTGGCCGGCGCCCGATCAGGACAAGGTCGACCAGATGCCGCATCTCGATTGGAGCTACAGCCTGGCTAAAGACGAGCCACTGTTTGTTGCGCCCGCCTGGCCACGATTCGACGATATCTACAAAGAAGCCGGCACGCAGCACTCCTGGGGCCACATCGACGACGCCGGCGGCAAGGTGTACACGACGACCCTGACCCGCGCCCTGCAGAGCGATTCGCCCATCATTCAGATTGCCACCTGGAACGACTGGGGCGAGGGCACCGAGATTGAGCCCAGTGTCGAATATGGGTATCGTGACCTGGAAGCCACTCAGAAGCTGCGCAAAAAATATCTCGATCCCAAGTTCGCGTACACCGCCGACGACCTGCGTCTCCCGGTCCGTCTCTTCGAACTGCGCAAGAAGCACGCCGGTGACGCGGCCACACTCGCGAAACTGACCGCCATCTCGGACATGCTTTTCGCCGGCGACGTCAAGGATGCACGGGCGGCACTGAAAGCGTACCCGTCGTAAATAAGCGTTTGCTCCCCATGACTGAAGTCATGGGCTGACGTGGAGATCGTCCTCCGGACGTAAGAACCTGGGGCAGGCCGCGAACATTATCGAGATATTGGTTATGCTACAAGAACGACAAGCCAACAAACAGCGCAACGGACTGAGGTTCAATATTCCGCCGGGACTGGTAGCCGTGGAATCCAAAGTGCGTGGACGAACCATCCTGCTCGGGTGTGTGCTCACGGCTCTCGTCGCCAAGCTCGTCACACAGGCCGAACTGGTGATGTCGCCTCCGATCCACATCGGCTACCTGCAGTTTCCCCCGGCGGCTCTCGCGCTGCTTCTGGTGGCGATCTGTCTGAGCCGTGGACTGGGCCTCATCTCAAAAAAGCTCGCGCTGTCCGGGTCGGACCTGCTGATCATCTACTGCATGCTGCTCGTGGCGACCATGGTGTCGAGCCACGGCGTTATCCAGAAGCTGATCCCGCTGCTGGGCGCGCCGAACTACTTCGCCAACTCAACGAACAACTGGCACAAGTTATACGACCCCCACTATACGTCGAGCATGATGGCCTACGACCCGCGCATCGCCGGCCAGCAGCCCGTGACCACTGGATTCTGGAACGGTCTCCATCACGGTGAATCGATTCCGTGGACTCCCTGGATCGCGCCACTTCTTCGATGGGGCACGCTCATCTTGATGGTGCTGTTCTCGTTCCTGTGCCTGGCGTCGATACTGCGCAAGCAGTGGGTTGACAGCGAAAAGCTTGCGTTCCCGCTCTCGCAGTTGCCGCTGGAACTCACCGCCGAAAACGGCGCGTTCTTCCGGAACCCCGTCATGTGGATGGGCACCGCCGTCCCCGTCATCCTGTTCGGACTGAAGGGCCTCCACCAGCTCGCGCCGTCCGTCCCCGACGTCATGACGCCTGTCTCGATCAACGACTGGATCACGACCCCGCCATGGAACGGCCTGGGCATGATGCCGCTGACGATCTCGTTCGCCGCGGTCGGCTTCTTCTTCCTGCTGCCGGCCGACGTCCTCTTTTCGATCTGGTTCTTCTTCGCGCTGACCCGTGTCGAAGAGCTTGCCGCCATCGCCTACAACTTCCCCACACCGGGAATGCCGATGTATCCGCCGAAGCTCTTCACCGGTTACCAGTCGATGGGGGCTTATTTCGTCCTCGTTGGCTACCTCTTCTGGATCGCCCGACCACACCTCAGGCGAGTTTGGGCCGCGGCGATCGGTCGCGAGAAGGCCGACGATGCCGATGAGGTCATTCCCTATCGATTCGCCGTTTGGGGAATGGTCGGCGCTTTCGTCGCGTCCTGCCTGTGGCTATCGGCGATGGGGATGTCGCTCTGGCTCGCCGTCCTGGAGCTGGGTGTCTTCATCTTTGTGATCGCCGTCGTGATGGCACGGTCGACCGCCGAGGCCGGCTTGTTGATGACGGAGACCACCTTCCGCCCGATCGACATCTACCGCATGTTCGGGTCGATCCATGCCCTCGGACCGACCAACATCGCAATGCTGGCCATGGTCGACAACCTGCTCCTGCGCGATCAACGCGGCCTTCTCCTGACTGGCATGCTCGACGCGATGCGCATCGCCGACGGCACCAGGATCCGCCGGCGGGCCTTCGCCGGTATCCTCTCCTTTGGTGTGCTGCTGTCGATCGGCATCGCCATCTACATCAACTTGACGACGTCTTACCAGCTCGGCGCAAACCGCCTCGACCCGTGGATGGGCACCTACAGCCCGCAGCTTTCGTTCCAGGACTACGCGAACTACTTCAACCCGAACTTTACGCAGGATCCCACGATGCGCTGGCAGATGCCCGCCTTCTTCGTTGTAGGCGTCGTCGTCAGTCTGTTCCTGACCATGATGCGCACGGCCTTCCATTGGTGGCCGCTGCACCCGCTCGGCTACGCCCTCGCCGGCTCCTGGACCACCGTCGTCTTCTGGTTCCCATGCCTCGTCGCCTGGATCTGCAAGTCGCTCAGCCTGCGCTACGGCGGCATGAGCTTCTACACCAAAGCCCGCCCGTTCTTCCTCGGCCTGGTCCTGGGCGAGTTCTCGATGGCCGTCTTCTACGCCGTCCTCAACCTGTTCTGGAAGATCAATGTCCCCTTCCCATGGTCGTAACGAGTCGTGAGATCAATGCAGGCCGGACCGAAGGTAGGGTCGAGATGAATGGCACAGAACATGTGCCCTGGCAAGCGAGGATGGCCCGCCGTGCCCTGAACCTCGACCGTTCCTGCGGCTACGACCATAAGACTGCACCAGCGCACGGAACAATTGATTGCAATTGGTACCATGTTGAGGTACCATTCCCGTACAAAAAAACGAGGGAAGATTTTCCCCAACCGCTAGGGTAAACTAGCAAAGTCCTTTTCGAACTCATCATTGCATAGGGTACATCGACGAAATGCCTAACTCTCCATTAGCCGCGCCCAGTCCTCCCTGGATTCGGGTCTGCGCCAAAGCCGTTCGCACAGCAGCGTCGGCGCTTCTCGCAACACTCGCCATACTCGCGGTTCCCTCGACAGTTCATGCAAAGACGAACCTGGTCGTCTGGGGCCTCGACAGCGGCGAAGACTATAAAGGCCGCGATCACAGCATCGACGTCTTCGAGCAGCGCAATCCCGATATCCATGTCATTCACCTGAGCATGGGAGCGGGCAGCATGAATCCGCAGAAGTTGATGACCGCCATCGTCGGTGGCGCCCCGCCGGACCTCGTCCTCCAGGACCGGTTCTCCGTCGGCGACTGGGCCAGCCGCGGCACCTTCCGCCCACTCGACGATCTCGTCGCCAAGGACGAAGCCGGCAACGACCCAATGGGCGTCCGCAAGAAGGACTACCTGCCGGCCGCCTGGAACGAGGCCGTCTACAACGACCACGTCTACGCCATTCCGTGGGGCCTAGACATCCGCGCCCTCTACTACAACAAGAACGACTTCCGCGACGCCGGCCTCGACCCGAATAAGCCGCCCCAGACCTGGGACGAGATGATGGTCGACGCCAAGAAGATCACGCAACATACCCCCGCGGGCTACTCGCGCATCGGCTTCATTCCCGCGTTTTCGCAGGGCTGGCTCTATATCTGGTCCTGGCAAGAAGGCGGCGAGTTCATGTCGGCCGACGGCAAGACATGCACGCTCGACAACCCGTACACCGAGGACGCCCTCAAGCACGAGGTGGAGTGGTACGACTCGCTTGGCGGCGTCGATGCCATCAACACCTTTGCCGGCGGGTTCGCCGGTGACGAAGACGACCCATTCATGACTGGCCGCCTCGCGATGAAAGTCGACGGCGACTGGGTCCTCGCGTCCATCGCCCGTTACCATCCGGAGCTCGACTTCGGCATCTGCCCCGTCCCCGTCCCGGCCGAGCGCTTCAACCATGAGGGTCGCTACAAGAATGATCCGCAGACCTGGGTCACCTGGGCGGGCGGCTACGCGTTCGTCATCCCCAAGGGCGCGAAGCACGTCGACGCTGCCTGGCGCTTCATCCAGTGGGAGAACTCGGTCGAAGGCAACCTCTGCTCGTCCGACTTCCAGCGCGACTACGTGCAAAGCAAGGGTCGACTCTTCGTCCCGCGCACCACACCGATCTACCCGGTCAACAAAGCATTCCTCGCGCGATACGTCCCGTCGCTTCCGCCGAACTTGCAGAGCGCCGTCAACGGCTTCCAGTCCCTGCTGCCGTACACCAAGTATCGACCAGTCACCTTCGTCGGCCAGACGCTCTGGGACGAGCACGCCCGCGCCGTCGACCGCGCCATCCGTCACGAAGCGTCGCCGCACAACGCGCTCGCCGACGGTCAACAGCGCGTCCAGATCGAGCTCAACCGCGTCTACACGGTCGGCAGCCACCCGGTATTGCCCATGGGTCCAGTGGTAGGAGGAATCCTCGCCGTCATCGCGGGTTTGCTGATAGCCGCCATCCTGTACGTAGCCCGGTGGAGCGCGCAGCATCGTAAGGCGACTCGCCAGGAGGCCACCGCGGGCTTCGGCTTCGTGTCGCTCTGGATGGTCGGCTTCGTCCTCTTCACGGCCGGCCCGATCATCGCATCATTCGTGTTGTCGTTCTGCGACTACGACGTCCTGCACCCGGCGCGGTTTGCGGGAATCGAGAACTACCGCAACCTGGTGACGCTCGACCGCGACTACCTGACGAAAGCGCTCGGCAACGCCGTCTACCTCGCCGTCATCGGCGTCCCACTAGGAATGATGACCAGCCTCGGTATGGCGATGCTGCTCAACACGAAGATCCGCGGCCTCAACTACTACCGAACCGCGCTCTATCTTCCGAGCATCATCCCGTCGGTAGCCACCGCCGTCCTCTGGGCCTGGCTGCTTAACTCCGACCCGGAGCGCGGTCTGCTGAACATGGCCTGGCAGGCCACCTTCACACACTGGTTCGGATGGGCGCTTCCGGGATGGCTCGCGGTGCCGGCGTGGGCCAAGCCGGCGCTGATCACGGTAGGCGTGTGGAGTTCGGGCGGCGGCATCATCCTGTGGCTCGCCGGCCTTCAGTCGGTGCCGACGTCGCTGTACGAAGCCGCCTCCCTCGACGGAGCCGGGCCCTTCGCCCAGTTCCGCCGCATCACGCTGCCGATGCTCTCGCCCTACATCTTCTTCAACGTCATCATGGGGACGATCGGGGCGCTGCAAACCTTCGAGATGTCCTACATCATGGGCCACACCGACGCTGCCCAGGGCACGGGGCCGGACAACAGTCTGCTCGTGCCGGTAGTCTATCTCTTTAACAACGCCTTCCAGTACTTCAAGATGGGATACGCCAGCGCG
>Ga0070658_10005691_pt1 | contig 10105 bp, 9 predicted proteins | sample KBSC13metaG_FD_64664 | JGI IMG/M metagenome (GOLD analysis project Ga0070658, IMG submission 64664) | Corn rhizosphere microbial communities from Kellogg Biological Station, Michigan, USA - KBS C1-3 metaG | ecosystem: Host-associated > Plants > Roots > Rhizosphere > Soil ... | reverse complement strand
CTTCCCAACATTTTTATCTGAGAATGCCCGTCGTGATCCGGTCAGCAAGTGAATCCGCCTCGGCCGTAATAGAAGCCCGGGCGTCAGCCGTCTGCTTCTCGATATCCGAACGTCCCGAAGCCAGGCGATCGGCGACCTCATTCTTTGCGGCCGCGAGCTTCGACTCGCGCTCGGCTACGGCGGCTCGCTGCTGCTTTTCGATCAGTTCGTAGCCGCTGGAACGTGCCTCGAGGAGCTCCTTGTTATACCGGGTCTCCTTCTCCTGGACCGTGCCGAGGATCTGCTCAGCCTCTCCAAAGAAGTTTCCTTGGTTCTTTGATCTAGCCTCAAGTATCCGGTTGATCGGACGGTAGAGCGTCCTGTTTAGGACATAGATCATCAACAGGATCAGGGCGACGTGGACAAAGAGGGTCCCGTCCGGAAATAACTGGATCTGTTCTGCAAACGCGAGCAGGTGCATATCGATCTTGGAGTCCCGTCCTCGGGACCGCATACAGGCGAGAAACGCGCCTTATGCTCAAAAGATATAAGCGTATCACGCGCGTTTTAGGGGGGTCAAACCATGCGCCCGCCGAACGGCAGCCTTTACGGAATTAGTGCCGGATCTACTTCGCCTGTCACTCGATGGCGGGTATCAGAGCGATAGGGAGTTGGGCAGGTCCAGGCTACGGCTCTCGAGCGGCAGCAGGTTTCGCCACGTCTCGACAAGCTCCTTGTAGGCTTTGCCTACCGGCCGTATTTTCCGGTCCAGATCATATAATCCCAGCGGATTGACCTTATTCCTCTCTATCCTGAGTCCGACATCCCAGTCGATCTGATCAGTAAGCGAATACCACGTGAATCCAATGATCGGCACACCGTCGTCGCGCAGCCGAAGCATATTCTCCCATTGCTTTCGTAACCATACGGGAGCTTTGCGCTCATCCCGTAGATTGGTCTCCGTGTGCATTACCGGCAGGTGATAGCGTTCGTAGTACTGCTTTGTGATCACGTAGTAGCCAAAGATCTCGCCCGAGGTAGTGATCTTACCCTTGGCATTGACGTAGTGCTCGTTGGTCCAGTAATAGTCATTGCCCATGACACAGAAGGGCTTAAGCGTGCTCCCCTCGTTCATGAGCCATTCATACTCGTCCCGGGTCATGCCGTTATCGGTGAGATACAGATACGTCGCGGCACTTACGTCGTGCCCGTAGCAGAGATCGAGTGAGAGGAACCGGCGCTCGTTCAGAGCATCGGCCAGTGAGCGTGCTTTCGGCTCAAGCGGGTGAAAGTACTCCGTGGATTCGCTCTCGATAAAGATCGCATCCGGTTGAGCACGGAGGATGGCTTTCTTCGCCAGTATGTTGGCACGGGCGAGATTCCCGAGCGCGTTCACGTATGTGCGGTCGGTCTTGAGCTGCTCGTTCCACCAGCCGTTCTTTGCCGAGAAGAGCGCGGTTATGAATATCTCGTTGATAGGAGTGTAGAGCCGGACCCAGGGGTACCTTGCTGCAAATGCCCCGGCGTATTGAGCAAACAGCTCCGGCCATTCGCGGTTTTGGAAGTTGCCGATCCAATCGGGCAAGCCGAAATGGCAAAGATCGGTTATCGGCTTTATCCCTAACTCGCGAAGCTCGTTGTATGTCTCATCAACGAAGGTCCAGTCATACTGCTCAGGACCGGTGTGGATGCGGTAGTACGGCGGTCCGTAGCGGAGATACTCGAGCCCAAGCTCTCGTACCAGCCGAAAGTCCTCGCGCCAACGTTCATAGTGTCCGCACTTCTCCATCTGATCGATGCGGACACGTTTTCCCTGCTTATTGACTATGGTCGGATAGCTATTCTCGATGCCTGTGCAAAAGAGAAATTTTTGCCGCCTTTGTACGCGCTCCTGAATAACCTGTTGAACCATGGGTAATTCTGAGGTTTGTTACTACGGGAACTCTCCCGTGGCCACGATCAGTTCGCACCTGCCGCCGACGCGAAAGGCTCCCGCCATTTCCAGTGCTCCATCATCCCGCCAAAAGCGGCCAAGTGATCATCGAGCGGCGCCTGAAACTTGTATGCCGGCAGGTCTGACGCCGTCGCTGTACCGTTCGCGAGCGATGCGAACAGCTCACTTAACTCTGACTCATTCCGCCTGTAGTCGGAGTCGAGCCATATGATCCCCTGCGGATCGATGCAGCCGTTAGCCTTTGTGACCAAAGAGCACCAGTCAGTCGAATCTATGAAGGGATACCAGCAAAAACCCTCGAACGTAAGGCCGAGCTCACCGACCTTCTTCTCGATCTCATTACACTGCTCGACCATGAACTTGAGCCACGAGATACGGTCCGAGACAAAGCCGCGGATGTTTGTCTCAGTAAGCATCACCGGCAGGCGGTAACGCTCGGCATATTCTACGGCAGTAGGCACGAGCCCCTCGGGAGTCTGATTCGGATAGATCCGGCCCTCCCGCGACCACTCCAATTCACAATGAGAGTAGTAGTCCAGACCTAGGCAGTCGATTCGAGCCGGCAACTCTCTGAAGGCCGCAAGGTCCTCAGCATGAGCCCCGTTTCCGGTCAAGTATCCATACAGCGCATGGTCCTCGCCGACCCGCCCTAGGACCATGTCCTGGATGAGGAAACGAATGTTGTTGTGAAACTCCGCGTGGCCGCGTGATTCGTGATCGAGAGCCCGATGCTTCTCGGCGGCCTCGATGTGCACGAGGCGGACGTCCGGATTCGCTGAAACGAGCATTCTGCTTACGTCAACTATCGCCTTGACGACGTTCATCAGCATGGGAACAAAGGCCTGATCGCCGCGATATCGCGGGTACCATGTCCCCTCATGACCGCAGAACCAGGTCGTTACAAAAGGTTCGTTAATGACCGTGTAGTCAGTTGCCCATGGATACCGTTCAGCGATCGCGGTGCAGAACCGCAGATACATCTCCGGGAAGTTCTTGTTCGCGAAGCCTCCCTCGAGCCATTGCGGAAAGCTCGTGTGATGAAGTGGGTCAAGCATCGGCTTGATGCCCAGTTCACGCATGTGCTGCAGTGCCGCATCGATCCAGGTCCAGTCATACGTACCCGGAACACGCTCCACCCGGTGCCAGGGGATGGAGTACCTCATTTCATCGAGGCCGCACTTATTGGCGAGCTTCAGATCATCCTCAAAAAGCTCTGTGTGACGCGTCAGCTCAAGGACGTCCTTACCGGTCCCAAAGATGTGGGTACTCTCAAGACCACTCAAAAATTTCATATATCAAAGCTCACGCCTTGGCGTCGGGCCACCCTGGGAAGAGAGGGGCGAGCTTCCTCCTTGTATGTTTCAAGTCTGGCACGCGACGTGAAACACGTGTGTCGCGTCTCATACAGACCCAAGTGGACCGGGATTTTGTGGCTATCCCCCTCCTATGCTCAAATTGCCTCGTGAAGATCGCGACCTGGAACGTCAACTCCATTAACGTCCGTATCCCCCAGCTGATCGCCTGGCTGCGCGACGCGGACCCCGATGTGCTTTGTGTACAGGAGACAAAGTGCACGGATGACAACTTCCCTGAGGTTGTCCTGGAGGAGGCTGGGTATAAGGCGGCCTTTCACGGTGAAAAGTCGTACAACGGCGTCGCGATCATCTCTAAGGACGAGATAAAAGATGTACGGCTCGGCTTTGATCATGACAACGAGGACTCGCAAAAGCGGCTGATCGCGGCGACCGTCAACGGTGTCCGGATCGTTAACACGTACTTTCCTAACGGACAGGCCCTCGACAGTGACAAGTTCGTGTTCAAGCTCGATTGGATCCAGCACCTGCGGGGTCTCTTCGACGAATACTACTCGACGGATGAAAAGGTGCTGCTGTGCGGCGATTTCAACGTAGCTCCCGATCCGGCGGATGTATGGAATCCCGGTGCGTGGGAGGGACACATACATTTTTCTTTACCCGAGCGTGCTGCGATCACGTATGTAAAACAATGGGGCTTCGTAGACGCGTTTCGTAAAAAGAACGGAGATGTAAAGGCTTTCTCCTGGTGGGACTATCGCGCGGGAGCTTTCCAGAAGAATCACGGGCTTCGGATCGATCACATTTGGGTCTCTGAGCCTCTAGCCGCGACGCTCAAAGATTGCTGGATCGATACCGCTCCCCGAGATCAGGAGAAGGCGAGCGATCATACCCCGGTGATCGCCGAGTTTGACGTGTGAAGATCGCCACCTGGAATATCAACGGCATCAACTCGCGTCTTGACCAGGTGATCAAGTGGTCAGCTGCCGCGCCGGTTGATGTCTTGTGCCTGCAGGAGACGAAAACGCCTGATGCCAAGTTCCCGGTGATGAAGCTCCGCAAGGCGGGCTACGAGCACATCGCTGTCCATGGCGAGAAGTCTTACAACGGAGTAGCGATCCTCTCAAGGCTGCCGCTGGACGATGTCGTTAAGGGATTCCCCGGCGAGCATGAGGACGAACCGCGGCGATTGCTTGCGGCGACCATCAGCGGCGTGCGGGTCGTGACGGCGTACTTCCCCCACGGCACGCGGATCGGGAGCGAGAAGTTCCACTTCAAGATCGACTGGGTCAAGAAGCTCCGGAAGTACTTTGACAAGTACTACTCGCCGGACGATGACGTGCTGCTGTGCGGCGATGCGAACATCACGCCGCATGAGATGGACCTCTGGAACGTCAAGTATTGGGCTCCCAGAATGCACTTCACTAAAGAAGAGCGTGAGGTCCTGCAGCAATTAAAAAAGTGGGGCTTTATCGACGTCTTTCGGCAGATCAACGATCAGCCGGGTGAATACACGTGGTGGGATACGTTCCGAGAGTCATCGTTTCCAAAGAACCGCGGGCTGCGGCTCGATCATATGTGGGCTACCGCGTCGCTGGCCGAACTATGTACCGACTGCTGGGTGGACCGCACGCCGCGGGCCTGGGATCACCCTTCTGATCATGCCCCGGTCATCGGTGATTTCATGATCTGAGACGTCGTGTCCAATGAACCAAGGCTTCAAGTGCCTCTCTCAAAAATTCACGGGTCTTTTCATCAATTAGCTTTCCATTCTCATCAAACTTGCCAACGCAGTTATTGATCATCACCTCAGGCTTATTTAGCGGATGCATGTTGAGAAACACCATGATCTGCCTAAGGTGATACTGCATCCTTGCAGTACCGATGGCACCGCCGGCCGCACCCATTATCAACGCCGGCTTGCCGTCCCACGCGCTATCGCCGTATGGCCGAGAGGCCCAATCGATAGCGTTCTTGAGGACACCGGGCACGGAGTAGTTATACTCCGGTGAAGAAAATACAACGGCGTCCGCAGCTCTGATCGCCGCCTTGAACTCGACGACCTTCTCCGGTGGGTTTGCTTCCCGGTCTTGGTTGAACTGGTCAAATCCCGCGATGTCGTAGATCTCGATCCCGGCATCATCCGGGCAGAGCTCAACGGCCGCTTGCAATGCCGCCGTGTTGTAGGACCCCGCTCGCAGGGAGCCTGATATTCCGAGTATCCTAAGTTTCGTCGCCATAATTAGCTGCCTCTCATTTCATGGTGCTATAGCGAGTGCGCGTGCGCAAACTCCTCTACTAGATGGATATCCTCGAAACACTTCTGCGGCTCTTTGGTGAGTACGGGTATCTGGTCGTGTTCTTTGGCGTAATGCTGGAGAATGCCGGACTGCCTGTGCCTGGTGAAACCATTCTGCTGGCGGCGGGGTTTGCAGCCGCGCTAGGCATGTTCCGGCTATGGCTCGTGATGCTGATCGCGGCAGTGGGAGCGGTGATCGGGGACAACATCGGTTACTGGGTCGGTCATTATTACGGCCGCACGTTCTTTGCTAGGTTCGGTAAGTACGTTTTCCTGTCCCCGGCACGGCTCGAGCGGATGGAACAATTCTTTGCCAAACATGGTGCTAAGACAATCTTCGTTGCAAGGTTCATTACAGGGCTAAGGGTTTTTGCTGCTGTATTTGCCGGGGCATCGCGGATGCCGTGGCGTACGTTCTTTGTCTTCAATGTGAGCGGCGCTATCGTCTGGGCGATAGTGATCGCGTCTCTCGGACATCTGTTTGGTCATAGCTGGCCGATACTTGAACGATGGATCGGCCGGAGCGGCGTTATCATGCTTGTCGCAGCAGCCGTCGCAGCGGTAGTGGCGTGGCGCATACACGTTCACCGGGAACGAAGAACTACGGAAGAGAGCGAATTCGAAATATGAAGACCATCACTCTACTGATCATCGCGATCCTTACCTTGCAGCTAGCATTGGGAGCCCAGGAGAGGGTCGACGCTGACGTTAATGCCAGGATCCGCGATGAAGCGTTGAACCGCTCTCAGGTCCTCAAGACGTTTGAGCACTTTACCGAGTTCATCGGTCCGCGCCTGACCGGGTCGACCGCGGTGAGGGCTGCGGATGATTACGCTGTCGGACTGCTGAAGGGCTGGGGCATGAATGACGCGCATCTCGATACCTGGAGCTTCGGCCGAGGCTGGGAACTGCAGCGGTCGAATATCGAGCTCGTAGAGCCGCGGTACACCCCGCTGATCGGCTATCCGGAGGCGTGGTCTGCTTCGACACCGGGTGCGATCGACGGAACGCCGGTCTTCATCGGAAACAAGACGCTGGCCGAGGTGCAAGCCATGAAGGGCCAGCTCAAGGGAGCGATCGTCCTCGCGCAGCCGCTCCAGACGGGATTTGAGCGGGAGGACCGGAAACAGCCGACGGCGTTTGATGAGCCCGTGCGTATCGGGCAGCCCGCGGCACCACCGGGAAGCTTTGGTATGTCGGTGGCTCTGAGTAAGGCGATCTTTGAAACCGGAGCAGCGGCCGTTCTCAGGCCAAATCGCGGCGAACACGGAACGCTCTTTGTGCTCGGCCGCGATAACGGCGACGCCGCTATGCCGACGATGGTACTGAGTGCCGAGCACTACAACATGCTTGTCCGGATGCTAGATCTCGGTGCCAAGCCGAAGGTACGCGTGGACATTCTTGCGAGATTCTTAACCGAGGACAAGAAGGGCTACAACGTGATCGCTGACCTGCCGGGTACGGACAAAAAGGACGAGATCGTAATGATCGGCGCACACTTGGACTCGTGGCATTCGGGTACGGGAGCTGCCGATAACGCCGATGGATCGGCCGTTGCTCTGGAGGCGATGCGTATTCTCAAAGCCGTCGGGGTAAAGCCTCGCCGCACTATCCGGATCGCGATATGGAATGGTGAGGAAGAAGGGCTGCTTGGCTCGCAGGCTTACGTTACCAAGTACCTCGCGGGCGATGCCAATAAGGCGAACCGTGACAAATTCGACGTGTACTTTAACCAAGATCCGGGTACCGGCCCGATCTACGGCTGGTACCTCGAAAACAACTCTGCGGTGAAGCCGGTCTTTGATGCCTGGCTCGCTCCTTTCAAAGACCTCGGTGCACGCCGCAACATCTTGCAGCCGATCGGCTCGACAGACCACGTGAGCTTTAACCGAGCGGGTGTGCCGGGATTCAATGCTGTGCAGGACTACGAGCTATACGACACGCGTATCCATCACACGAATATGGACACGTTTGAGCGTGTCAGAGAGCAAGACCTGAAGGAGTGCGCCATCGTGCTCGCGTCGTTCGCTTATCACGCAGCTATGCGTGAGGAGAAGATACCTGCTAATCCGGCTCCGTCGCCCACACCTGCACGGTAGACAGTAGAGCTAAGTTGTCACAGATCGGTTTGTTGAAGTGGAAAACTACCCTTGCAACACAATTCTCAGGAGAAGGTGAACGACGAGCAGAGGCTGGCTGCAACTTAGCCGATCTCGACAGAGAGCATCGACACGGACCCGCCGTCGAAGCCCTCCACGGGAAAGGTTACGGCGTCGGTCTGATCCTGCTGAGCAAGTACGTACAACAGCGGCAGATAGTGGTCGGGTGTGGGTGCCGAGAGCAGCGCGTCCTTGCCCATCGACTCGTAGTGGATCAGAGGGGCGTGCTCGCCCTTACTGATAAGGTCCTTTGCTGCCGTCTCGAATCTGATTGCCCAGTCAAAGGGCTCGACGTTGTCGCGGCCCCAAGCGTAGGTATGAAGGTTGTGGACAATGTCTCCGGATCCGACGATCAGAACGCCCTCGTCGCGAAGAGGTCTCAATCTCCGCGCGATCTCATAGTGCCACTCGGCTTCGCGGGTCTCGTCGATCGATAGCTGAACTACGGGGATGTCGGCATTCGGAAAGGCATGACACAGCACCGACCACGTTCCATGATCTAGCCCCCACTGGTGCTCGTCGAGAACAGCGTCCCCACCCAGCAGATCTGCAACACGCTGCGCGACACTGGGTGAGCCGGGTGCAGGATACCGGTACGCGAACAGCTCTCTTGGGAAGCCGCCGAAATCATGTATGGTCCTGGGTCGTTCCATCGCCGTGACCGCCAAAGCTGGAACATACCAGTGCGCCGAGACGCACAGGATCGCTTTTGGCCGCGGCAGAGACGCACCTATGGCGGCCCAACCGCGCGTCCACGCATTGTCAGCCAGGGCATTCATAGGATTGCCGTGGCCGAAAAATATAGCGGGCATTCGGGTCACTTCTTTTTGATGAGTTCGATGGTGCGTTTCAGCAGCAGAGGAAGAAGGGACATCGTCCTTAGTGACGAGCCGGAGGCGAAAGTGTGGGACATCTTCCGGAACGTCTCGACCGCAACAGGTGAGTACGGCATCCACCACGCATCCGGCAGGATCGGCAGATGGTTAGTGTGGATGTGCTGCGGCTGGACGAGCTCCATGAGGCCCTCGCGGCCATGGGTGCGGCCGCGGCCTGAGTCTTTGAATCCTCCCCACGGGGTCGTCCCGATCCCGTGCGTATAGAGGACCTCGTTTATGCAGACGCTGCCGGCGTGAACCTTTTCTGCTACGCGGCGAGCACGCCGTCGGTCCCTCGTCCAAACAGATGCCGTTAAGCCAAAGTCGCTGTCATTCGCGAGGCGGACCGCTTCGTCCTCGGTGGCAAAGGTAGCGATCGGGAGCGTGGGACCGAAGGTCTCCTCGCGCATTCCGAGCATGTCATTCGTCGCTCCCGTGATCACGGTCGGCTCATAAAAGAGCCCCGCGGCCGATGCGGTCGAATCTGACGGCCCGTTGAATCCCGGCACGAGCATGTGCCCGCCGGTCTCTATCTTTGCCCCCGCCGCACGAAAGTCCTCCACGTGCTCGTACACCGTCTTGAGCTGGCGCTCCGACGACATTGCACCGATCGATACATCCTCGTTATCACCGACGCCCTGCTTGAGCTGCCTAGTCTTCTCGACGATCTTCTGAGTTAGCTTCTCAGCAACGCTCTCATGCACGTACAGCCGCTCGACCGAGGAGCAGGACTGGCCCGAGTTGCAGAAGGCACCCCACACGGCAGCACCGGCTGCAAGATCGAGATTCGCATCCTCAAAGACGATCATTGGGTCCTTGCCCCCAAGCTCCAGGACCACGGAGGTGAGGTCCTTCGCGGCCTCCGCTGCGATCTTCTTCCCGGTGGCCACCGAGCCGGTGAACATGATCTTGTCCGGCGGTGCTGCGACGAGAGCGGCTCCTGTCGACCCGTCACCCGGGACGATCTGTACGGCGTCCTCCGGGACGCCGGCCCGGTGGAGAATGTCGCCGATCTTGAGGCCAACGAACGGTGTCAGTTCCGAGGGCTTGATAACGACAGTATTTCCGGCCATCAAAGACATCACCGCCTCGCCGAGAGGAATGGAGAAGGGGTAGTTCCAGGCGGGAATAATGCCGACTACCCCGAGCGGCTGATAGACGATCTTTGAGGTGCGGCCAAGAAGCGTGTAGAGGCCGATGTTGATCCGCTGAGGCCGCAGCAGCCGCTCGGTCTTACGAGCGAAGTACTGCATCAGGTCGAGCACCGGTGCGATCTCCATCGCGATAGCCTCGCCATACGGCTTGCCGGATTCACCCGAGATCAAATGAGCGATCTCGTCCATCTCAGCAAGGATGATCTCTCGAGCGCGCATGACGAGCTCACGGCGCTCGGCGAAGGAAGTTTGTCGCCACGAGGCGGATGCCTCGCGAGCGCGAGACACGGCGTCGTGCACATCCTCGGCGGACGTGATGGAGACGCTCCCGACTTCCGCGCCCGTGGCCGGGTTGTACGACGTGAGCTGGTT
>Ga0070658_10005690_pt1 | contig 10107 bp, 9 predicted proteins | sample KBSC13metaG_FD_64664 | JGI IMG/M metagenome (GOLD analysis project Ga0070658, IMG submission 64664) | Corn rhizosphere microbial communities from Kellogg Biological Station, Michigan, USA - KBS C1-3 metaG | ecosystem: Host-associated > Plants > Roots > Rhizosphere > Soil ... | reverse complement strand
TCGACGATCACTTCCTCGATCTCGCGATGATAGAGGTCGCGGATCGCGCGCTTGATGAGGTCGCTGTCGCGGTAGATCAGCGCGGGAGCGGTGCTTCCGAGCGTCCGCTCGCGGATCTCGTCCCACAGGCGGGCGAGATAATCGAAGTCGCGCTTGATCTCGACCTTCGTGCGGGAAAGGCCCGCGGTGCGGACGATGAGTCCCATCGTCTTGGGCAGGCTCAGGTCCGACATGATCGACTTGAGGCGCTTGCGGTCGGCGCCGTTCGAGATCTTGCGCGAGATGCCACCGCCATGGGAAGTGTTCGGCATGAGCACGCAGTAGCGGCCCGCGAGCGACAGGTAGGTGGTCAGCGCGGCGCCCTTGTTGCCCCGCTCTTCCTTGACAACCTGGACTAGCAGGACCTGGCGGCGCTGGATGACGTCCTGGATCTTGTAGCGGCGCCTGAGGTTCTGGCGCTTGCGCCGAAGCTCGTCGGCGGCGGATTCGTCGACCGGCGAGCGGTTCGAACCTGTGCCGGCTTCGGCGGGGCGTTCGCCCTCTTCGCCGTTGCCCTCCTCAGCGGAGTCGGAAGCCTCGCCCTCATCGCCTTCGGGCGCTTCGGCTTCGTCGTAATCCTCGTCGTCGAAATCGGCCGCACGGAGCCGCTCTTCCTCGGCGGCGTGCTCGGCTTCTTCGCGAAGCAGCGCTTCGCGGTCGGCCTTCGGGATCTGGTAATAGTCGGGGTGGATTTCGCTGAAGGCGAGGAAGCCGTGGCGGTTTCCGCCATAGTCGACGAACGCCGCTTGAAGCGACGGTTCGACCCGCGTGACCTTGGCTAGGTAGATATTCCCTTTGAGCTGCTTGTGCTCGGCGGACTCGAAATCAAATTCTTCGATCCGGTTTCCCTTGGCGACTGCGACCCGGGTCTCCTCCGGGTGGCGCGCGTCGATCAGCATGCGCATGGACATTGAAATTTCTCCGGGCGCGCCCGTGCATCCGGCTTTGCCGGTGGCGCGCGATGATTGTGGCCAGGGCGGCCGGCGATAAGCCGCGGCCGCTGGCGCGATGTTCGATATGTGTGTCTGCCGCACATGCCATCCCGAGCCTCGGCACGGGGAACGCGTCCGCCGTCTCTACTGAGAGCGGCTGGAAAACGTTCTGTGGCATCATTGCAGCTTCAACCTCGTGAGACCGCGGACTCTTGCACTGGTCGCGGTGCGGATTCCCCGAGAGCCGGGGAAGCCATTTCGGGTTAGCACCCAGAAGACTCTGCCGCAACCGTCGGTCCGGCAGCGGCCGAATAGGATATGGGATCTAATTTCGCATTAACCAATTCCGCGTGATAAGTTATTTGTGGCTCAATGCCTTGGGGAGCTTCGTGAACTTTTCTGTGGGTAACAGGACGACCGTCGCCGGCGCTGCCGCGGCCCTGATCGCGGCAGCCGCGATCCTGGCCGCCTTCGCTTCGAGCGACGCGGCGTCGGCCGGGGACGGTTCGGCTGCGCCCGGCGAGGCCCGTCAGTCGAGCCTGACCCTGGAACTGCCCCCAGCCGCTCACGACCGTATTTATGGAAGCGACGCCGCCCGCGGACGGCCGATCGTGGTGCTCGATGCCGGGCACGGCGGACGCGATCCCGGCGCGCGCAGCGTCTCAGGGGCGGTCGCCGAGAAGGACCTTACGCTCGCCCTGGCCCGCGAGCTTCGCGACAAGCTGGTCGAACGCGGCCGAGTGCGCGTCGCATTGACGCGCGAAAGCGACGATTATCTCACGCTGGAAGACCGCGCGGCGGTCGCCCGCCGCCTCGACGCGGCAATGTTCGTCTCGCTGCACATGGACAGTGCGGCGAACCCGCTCGCCCGGGGAGCGAGCGTCTACTCGCTGTCGGACGTCGCCTCCGACGCCGAAGCCGCCCGCTTCGCTGCACAGCAGAATGCCGGCTTCACGGCGGGCGAGGGCAATGGCTCGGTCGATTCGATCCTGTCCGAGCTTGCCATGCGCTCGCAGATGAGCGCGTCGGCAGATCTTGCGACGCGGCTGATCAAGCGCTCGGCCGGTCGGTTCGAGCTTAGGCCCGAGCCGCATCGCTTCGCCGCCTTCCACGTCCTCCGTCGCGCCGGCGCCCCGGCGGTGCTGTTCGAGGCAGGTTATCTCAGCAATGTCGACGACGAGACGCTTCTGCGCGACCCCAAGCACCGCTCCGACATCGTCCTGGCGCTGGCGCAGGCCATCGAGGCCGACGTTGCGTCGCACGCCCGGCATTAATCGCCTTTTCGCTACGCTTCTAAGGGGCTAGACCGCCGCCGAATGAAGTTCGAGCGCCTGAACGTCCCCGATTGGCCGCTGCCCGATCTCGTCGCCTTCAACCGAAGGGTGCACGATCGGATCGATCCCTGGTGGCAGCGCCGCTGGGTGCGGTGGCTGACCTGGGCCGCGGCCGCTCTCTTCGCCTTGTTTGCGGCGATGTGGATTTATTTCGCGAGCGGGCTCCCATCGTCGCAGACCCTGCTCGCCTATCAGCCGCCGCTGCCGACCAACGTCCGCGGCTATGACGGCACGCCGATCCAGACGTTCGCCCGCGAGCGGCGCGTCGAGCTGTCCTACGATGAATTCCCGCCGCAGCTGGTCCAGGCCTTCACATCGGCCGAGGACAAGAATTTCTTCGAGCATCACGGCATCGACATCCCCGGGCTGATCGGGGCGGTCGCGGACTTCACCTTCAAGACCGTGACGGGCGGCGGGCGCGCCAAGGGCGGATCGACGATCACCCAGCAGGTTGCGAAATATCTGCTGAAGGATTCGAGCTACAACGTCGGCCGCAAGGCGCGCGAGGCGATCCTGGCGTTCCGCCTCGAATCGACGCTGAGCAAGCAGCAGATCCTCGAGCTCTACCTCAACTCCATCTTCCTCGGCCGCAATGCCTATGGCGTGCAGGCGGCGGCGCGCGCTTATTTCGACAAGGACGTCAACGAGCTGACGCTCCCCGAGATCGCCTATCTCGCCGTGCTGCCCAAGGCGCCGTCGAACTACGACCCGGTGCGCGCGACCCAGAAGGCGCTCGACCGCCGCAACTATGTGCTGCGCGAGATGAGCCGCAACGGCTACATCACCGAGGCCCAGTGGCATGAGGCCGCAGCACAGCCGCTGGGAACGATCCGCTACGGAAGCAGCGAGAAGTTCCAGCAGCAGGGCGGATACTTCATGGAGGAAGTCCGCCGCGAGCTGATCAAGCAGTTCGGCGAACAGGCCAAGGACGGCCCCAACAGCCTCTACGCAGGCGGCCTGTGGGTGCGCTCGTCGATGGACCCGGTGATGCAGGACGCGGCTGCGCAGTCCCTGCGCGACGGCCTCGCGAAGTTCGACGGCGGGCGCGGCTGGCGCGATCTCGGCAAGAGCATAGACCTGAGCAAGGGCGATTGGGCCGGGCAGCTCGACCGCGCCGCGGTTGGAACCGGCTATCCGGACTGGAAGAAAGCGGTGGTGCTTTCGAAAAGCGACGGCCAGGCGACGGTCGGCTTCTCCAACGGCTCGACCGGCAGCCTGCCGGCGTCAGCGGCCTCCATGCCGGTGCGCGGAGTCGGTGGTACGGCGTTCGATGCGCTGAAGCCGGGCATGGTGATCATCGTCAAGCAAATCGCGCCGGGCAGCTGGCAGCTTCGGTCGATCCCCGAGATCTCCGGCGGCATGCTCGCCGAGGAAGTCCACACCGGCCGCGTGCTGGCGATGCAGGGCGGGTTCGACGTCGTCGGATCGGCTTACAATCGTGCGACGCAGGCGCTTCGCCAGCCGGGCTCGTCGTTCAAGCCGATCGTCTATGTGACCGCGCTCGAAAACGGGTTCACGCCGTCGACCATCGTCGTCGATGCGCCCTTCTGCGTGTGGCAGGGCGCGGGGCTCGGCAACAAATGCTTCGTCAACTTCGACCGGCGCTATGCCGGCCCGCACACAATGCGCTGGGGCGTCGAGCAGTCGCGCAACCTGATGACGATCCGGACGGCATCGGAGACGGGCATGCCGAAGATCCTCGACACCGCGAAGAAGCTCGGGGTCGGCAATTTCCCGAATTATCTCTCGATCGCGATCGGCGCGGGGGAAACGACGGTCTCTCGGATGGTCAACGCCTATGCGATCCTCGCGAACCAAGGGCGGTCGGTGCGTCCGACGACCATCGACTATGTCGAAGACCGCGAGGGCAAGGTCATCTACCGCTCCGACAATCGCTGCGCGGTGATGGGCAATTGCAACGCGGCCGACTGGGACGGCAAGGCGATGCCGCGCCCGCCGAGCCGCACGCGCCAGCTGCTCGACCCGATGGCCGCGTTCCAGATGGTCCACATCATGGAAGGCGTGATCCAGCGCGGCACGGCGACGATCTTGCGCGATCTCAACCGGCCGCTGTTCGGCAAGACGGGCACGACCTCCGGGCCGACCAATGTCTGGTTCGTCGGCGGAACGCCCGACATCGTCGCCGGCGTTTATATGGGCTACGACCATCCGCGCTCGATGGGCGGCTATGCGCAGGGCGGCCGCATCGCCGCGCCGATCTTCAAGCAATGGGCGCAGACCGCGCTCAAGGACCAGTCGAAGGTGCCGTTCGTGGCGCCGGCGGGAATCCGCTGGGTCCGGGTCGACCGGGCCACCGGCAAGGCGGTGTTCGGAGTCTTCCCGACGGCCGACGATCCCAAGGCGTCGGTGATCTGGGAAGCCTTCCAGCCGCAGACCGAGCCGCGGCGCAGCTACAATTCCGGGACGGGTGACCCATATAATCAGGAAGCCTACCAGCAGGCGCTGCAGCAGCGGCTGCAGCAGATTGCGGAGATGAAGCGACGGGCGGCGGGTTCGGGTGCAGCCTCGCCACGGCCATCCGCGCAGCCCCAACCGCAGCCGGCGGCGGGCTTGCCAACGCAGAACACGCTCTAATAGGGCTGTTCCCGACTTTCTAAGGGTTCCACCGATGCGCGCCGAAGCGCAGGCTCATATCGATCAGATCAATGCCGCGACCGCTTTGCTGCGCCGCTTCCTCGATTGGGACCGCGCGCTGAAGCGGCTCGAGGAGCTTAATGCAAAGGTCGAGGATCCGACGCTGTGGGACGATCCCAAGGCGGCCCAGGACGTCATGCGCGAGCGCCGGCGGCTTGAGGAAGCGATCGGCGCGACGCGAACGCTCGAGCGGGAGCTGGCCGATACGTCCGAGCTGATGGAACTCGCCGAGAGCGAGGGCGACACTGCGCTGGTCGACGATGCGGTCCGCAGCCTGGCTGAACTTGCCGAGCGTGCGGATCGCGACAAGGTCGCCGCGCTGCTCGCCGGTGAGGCGGACGCCAACAGCGCCTATGTGGAAGTGAATGCGGGTGCCGGCGGCACGGAAAGCCAGGATTGGGCCGAGATGCTCCAGCGGATGTATTCGCGCTGGGGCGAGCGGCACGGCTACAAGGTCGAGCTGGTCGATCACCACGCTGGCGAGCAGGCGGGCATCAAGTCGGCGACCCTGCTGATCAAGGGTGAAAACGCCTACGGCAATTTGAAGGTCGAAAGCGGCGTGCACCGGCTGGTCCGCATCAGCCCCTACGACGCCAACGCGCGGCGCCACACGAGCTTTTCCAGCGTCTGGGTCTATCCCGAGGTGGACGACGACATCGACGTCCAGATCAATGAATCGGACCTGCGCATCGACACCTACCGCGCGTCAGGCGCCGGCGGGCAGCACGTCAACACGACGGATAGCGCAGTCCGCATCACACACATTCCGACCGGAATCGTCGTCGCCTGCCAGAACGAGCGCTCGCAGCACAAGAACCGCGCGTCGGCATTCAAGCAGCTGAAGGCCCGCTTGTACGAGGCGGAGCTGCAGAAGCGCGAGGCGGAGGCGAATGCCGCCAATGCCGCCAAGACCGACATCGGCTGGGGCCACCAGATCCGGTCGTACGTTCTGCAGCCCTATCAGCTGGTGAAGGACCTGCGGACCGGCGTGACCTCGACGTCGCCAAGCGATGTGCTCGACGGCGATCTCGACCGGTTCATGGCGGCGGCCTTGTCGCAGCGCGTCACCGGCGAGACCGTCGAGGTCGAGGATGTCGAATAGGGCGTTCGCGCTCGGCGCACTCCTCCTGCTCGCCTGCTGCCGCGCGCAGCCGAGCGCACCTCGTTTTCCAGCCGCCCAGCGTGACGTTGCCCCGATCGTCGGCGATACGTTCTCGACCGAAGACGCGCGCGATCGCGTCGGGGAGGCCGAGGACGTGATGAGCCTCGGGCAGGTGAAGCCGGGCATGTCGGTCGCAGACGTCGGCGCGGGCGAGGGCTATTATACCGTGCGCCTCGCGCCGATGGTGGGCCGCAAGGGCAGGGTGCTCGCGGAGGACATCGTGCCCGAAGTGCGGGATTCGCTCAGCGACCGCGTGCAGCGCGAGAATCTCGACAATGTTGCTGTGAAGCTCGGGACGCCGGACAATCCGATGCTTCCTGCGCAGTCGTTCGACCGGGTGTTCCTGGTGCATATGTATCACGAGGTGCAGTCGCCTTACGCTTTCCTGTGGCACTTGCGCGATGGGGTTAAGCCCGGCGGGCTCGTAATCGTGGTGGATTCGGACCGGCCGGTGAAACGGCACGGCATCCCGCCGGCCCAGCTGCGCTGCGAATTCGCGGCGCTCGGCATGGAGCCGGTCATGTTCCGCATGCTGAGCGGCGGCGAGGTTTATTTCACCGCCTTCCGGCTCGCCCTGCCCAAGCCCGCACCGGAGCAGATCGTCCCCTGCAAATCCTAAAGCAGTCCCATCTTCCGGAAGCTGGTGCACTCGTCACCGGCGAAGACGAGATGATCGAGAACCGCGCAGTCGAGGGCGTCGGCGGCAGTCGCCAGCCTGCGCGTGCATTGGCAATCGGAGTCGCTCGGCCGAGGATCGCCGCTGGGGTGATTGTGCGCGAGGACTAGTCCCGCGCTGCCGTGAATCGCGGCGTCGGCGATGATCCGTCCGATGGGGAAGTGAGCGCCCGTTTCGTCTCCCTGATGGCGGGAAACGTGCAGGCAGCGCGCGTCATCGTCGAGATGCGCAACCCACAAGTTCTCGAGGCTGGGGTCGCAATCGGCCATGCACCCGCCGAAAAAGTCGCGGGCGGCCGCGAGGCCGTCGAGCTTGAGAGGAAGCTGGGCTGGCTGGTAGCGCATGCTCCAGCCAGTACCTGTGCGTCAGAGACGTTCCTAACCTAACCGGCTCCGGATTACACCGGACTTGCTCCGAAATGAAGGAAGCGCTGGCCCTTACTTCTTGGCGGGGGGAGCGTAGCCGGGCTGGTAGTCGATCTTCGCCTGGCTGCGCAGCGATTTCAGGAGGTCCTGAAGGCCCTTGCCGGTCTGCGCCTTCCGCATCGCCTCGACCGCAACCGGCTTGGCTTGCGCGTCCGCGATCGGATGCGGCTCACGGCCCGAGACGGCACTGGCTACCATGCGATTGCCCATCTGGACCGCGAAGGGCTCACCCGGCGGAACGGAGCGAAGCTTGCTGTACAGGTCGGGCGGGATCACCGCGGTGTCGAGCTGGTTCTTCTGCCGCGTGAAGTTGATCTTGTTGGTCTGCAGTACGGCGATGAGCTGATCGATGCTGTGCGCATTCTTGATCTGCTCTTTCTGCCCGTCGTCCGCAGGAACGTTGAACACAAGCTGGTCGAGCGCCCAGGTTTCGCGGCTGCCGAACATTTCCGGATGCGTCGTGATGTAGTTTTGCACTTCACGGTCGGAGGGAAGCTGCGCGGTGTTCAGCCGCTTGTTCGCGAGCATCGAGATCAGCAGGTCTTCGTCGGCGCGGCGCTCGCGGTTGAGGAATTCGGGGGTCTTGTCGATCCCTTCCTTGCGCGCCTGCTCCGCCAGAAGCCGGCGGTCGACGAGCTGTTGGAGCACCTGCGACCGGGCCGTATTCTTGTCGGCGGTGTCGGGTACCTTCGCAAGCTCGAGCGCGAAGTTGAGATCGGGAACGGTGATCTCCTCGCCATTCACGACGGCGACCGTCTGGCCTTCGGCCTTTCGAGTGCAGCCTGAGGCGACCACGGCGAGCGAAATTGCAGCAAGAATGCGATACTTCACGTGAGATGCCCCGTTAATCGTTAGACAATCGTTGGCATAGCATGGCAGTTTAAGGGGTGCCAGCAGGGGAGAGGGCCGGGTGGAGACTGTCTACGATTGGGTCACCGTCGCGATCTTCGCGGGTCTCATCGTCCTTTTCGTTCAACGTTCGACGACGGACGAGGCGCCGGCCGAGCATGACTCTCTGCTGCTCTATCTGGGCGCGGGTATCGGCTGCGCGGTAGCGAATTATCTCGGTAACAAGGGAATGGACCTGCTGGCGATCGCGCTGATCGCCGCGACCATCGGCTTCATCGTCTATTTCCTGCGGCCGTTCAAAAGCTGGCCGCGGACCTGAATCCCGGGCCTCAGCCGATCAGGACGCGGCGTAATTGCGGATTTGTGGCTTCGACCATCGCTGCCACGAACTCGTCGATCGCCGCCATATCGGCTTTCGGGTCGACGAGCGGCGTCGAAATGCGCACCAGGAGCGAGTCCGGGACGAGCATGCGCAGATTGTCTTCGGCGAAGACCAGCTTCTGCTGAGCCCAGGTGAGCGGGATATGCTCGCCGATGCGTATCCAATAAAGCAGGCTCTCTCCGCGATCGTCGCGGCGAGCCGACAATGTATTCACCCGGATCGCGCGGTCGGGCGTCACTGCAACTCGGCGCTGCTCGAAGTCGCTTAGCGCAAACCCTGAGGCAGTGTAACAGAACTCCGGGCGGTGGACCTGGAGGAAGCCGTTCTGCGTCGCGCTGTAGGCGAGCAGGAGCATGATTGGGGTGCGCCCGTCGTCATAAACCCGCGTCAGAAGCTGGCTGTAGAGCGCGAGGGCAAGCTGGTCCTTGGGCGGGACGACGAGTCCGCTCGTGCCGACGAAGCTCCATCGCCCAATCTTGTTGGGCACGATCTGGTCGAGCTTCTTGTTGCCGAGATAATTGAGCTCGATGTCCGGCCTACGCGCAGCCGCGATTCCACCTGCCGACAGCATTGCGAGGCCGGCCAGGATTTCGCGCCGCGAAAGCTTGCCGGCGAGATCTGCTGGGAATTTGCTCATGCGTAAGTTTCTCCGCGTCCCCGGAGCTTGGTGAACAAGGCGTCGGCGCCCAGGATCGACAGAAGCGAGACGAGGAAGAGCAGCAGACCCGCGAAGTCATGCAGGAAGCCCTGCGCCGCCGCCTCGCCCATGTAGTAAGTGACGAGGATGAGCACGAGCACCCGGACGAAGTTCGAGAAGACCGCGACGGGAATCACTAGCGCTGCGACGATGAGGAAAGCGGTGAGGTCTGAACGGTGCCGCAGATAGACGTAGAACATGCAGATCGCCGACAGGGTGATGATCGAGTTCAGGCCCGCGCAGGCGGCCGCGACGAACAATTGGTAATTGGCGATCTGGATCGTCACGCCGGAACTGGCGATCGGATATCCGAGCGCGTGCAGGATCGAGACCGCGAAATCCGAAATCCCGATCTTGAGCGGCTGGGTGATCACGGTGACCACCTGGTCCGGCGGCGGCAGGGCCGCGGCCAGGTAAAGGATCGGAAACCACAAAGCGCGCAGCAGCCGTCCGCCGAGAAGCAGGTAGAAGGCGCAGATGATCGCGCCGTACATGCCCAGGCTTTCTAGCTCGAGAATGCCGGTGATCCGCGCCGCGGCGTAGAAAAGCAGGCATGCGACGAGGGCGGTGGAGCCCAGCCAGATGTTGCCCGGATTGAGCAAGGACTGATTGGCCTTGAACTCCCGCCAGAAGAGCCAGCCACCCGTCGCGACGATGATCGGCGCGTGGCCGCCCTGCTCGGTCGTCCAGGTCAGCCGGGCCACGTCGTACATCGTCGGCAGCAGGATGGCGGCCAGCCCGATCAGGAAGACGGCGCGCGCCCACGGGACAGGCCGCCTCAGCACGGCAGCCGGTTCAGGCTTGACGAGCAGCAAGAGAGAAACCTCGCTTAATCAATGTGATCCTCGCCCCGACGTAAACAAGAGTTAGACTGGCGGCGGCGGGGTCGCAAGGTGGAGATGGAGACGCTTCGTCCAACTGCCCCATTATCAGACGCTCGCTTTACTCGGCCCGTT
>Ga0070658_10005687_pt1 | contig 10107 bp, 11 predicted proteins | sample KBSC13metaG_FD_64664 | JGI IMG/M metagenome (GOLD analysis project Ga0070658, IMG submission 64664) | Corn rhizosphere microbial communities from Kellogg Biological Station, Michigan, USA - KBS C1-3 metaG | ecosystem: Host-associated > Plants > Roots > Rhizosphere > Soil ... | reverse complement strand
GTGGCGAGGGCTTCGTCAGCCGACATTCCGTGCGGTGTCCTTGCCGAGGAAGCGCTGCACTTCCGCCACGACGGCGCGCGGTTCGCACGGCTTCGCCAGGTAGCCGTCGCATCCCACCTCCATCGCCTTCTCGCGGTCGCTCGCCAGTGCGTGCGCCGTGAGGGCAATGATCGGGATGTCACGCGTTGCCGGATCGTGCTTCAGCACCTGCGTTGCTTCCCAGCCATCGATGATGGGAATCGAGATGTCCATCAGGATCAGGTCGGGCTTCTCCGCGCGCGCCTTGGCGATTCCTTCTTCGCCATTGAGCGCTTCGCTCACATCGTAGCCGAAGTGTCGGAGAATCGTGGAATAGACGATGCGGTTGTCTTCGTTGTCTTCAACGAGCAGAACGGTCTTTCCATTCCTGGGCATTCATGGCCTCGCACTGCTTGGCGCGTGATCGGATGCAACCGGCACCGCGGGAGAGTGGCGCCGCCGGGGCGTCCGGCAATGGGATAATGCTCCTCGGGACGGGACGCCGCGCGTCGACCTGAGGGACCTGTGATTCAAGACACCGTCCGGCACGGTCGGACGCAAGTTCCAAACCATCACCGACCTCCACTGTACTTCATATGTCCTACGCCGGTCCATCCCGAACGTCCGCTGCGTCTCACCGCGCCTCCCGTACCACGGGCACCGGTGGGAGCCGCTCATCCCGTGCCACTGCTGCCTCGGCGTACATTCCGACCGACCACGAGTCGAATGGCGAGACTGATTGGCAGGAGGTGGCCCTCTTCGGCGCCGGCCTCGCCCTGGGCGTGATCCTCGGCGCTGGTGGAGCGCTCCTCGCTGCGCCGCGAACCGGCGCCGAGACGCGCGCAGCCCTCGGCGCACGCGCCGCCCGCCTGCGCCGCTCCACCGTCCGCTCCAGCCAGAACGCCTGGGACGAGCTCCGCGACGAGCTCAGGCAGGCAAAGCGCAACCGCCGCGAGCGGAAGCGCCGGAAGCACGAGATGGAGGCGTGAAGACGGCGAGGAAGTGAGGAGGCGTCATTTCCGAATCCCAGCCTCCTCGCCTCCTCGCCGTCCGCCTTATCTGAGTTCCTTCAACTCCGCCGCCGCTTCCGCCTGGAAGTGCTTGTCGTTGTACTCGGTCGGCGTGCCGTTGATCGTTGCCTCGTACTGCGCTCGAGCCTTGTCCTTCATCCCGCGCGCCACGTAGACGCGCGCCAGGTCAAGGTGGTGCACCAGTCGGTTCGGCTCGTTCTGCACCGACTCCTCCATGTAGCGCTGCGCGTCGTCCCAGTTCGCTGAATCGAACACCTTTCCGCCAAGGAAGGTCTTCGCCATGAAGCGCGTCACGCCGCTCAGCTTCATGATGTTGTAGTTCCACATCCCCATGATGTGCTGGGCGCCCGCCGATTTCGGATCCAGCTTCAGCGCTTCGAGCGCCTGGGTCCGCACGTCCCCGGCATACTTCACCTGGTCGCGCTTGCCGAGTGAGAGCGCCTTGCGCCCCAGCGCACGCGCCAGATGGAAGTGCCCTTCCGCATCGTTCGGGTTCGCGTCCACCGCACGGCGCGCGTATAGTTCTGCCAGCGAGTACAGGCGGTCCCGCTCCTTCGGGTCCGAATTGAACTCGCCGACATCCACTGCCTCGCGCGTCGCCTTCCAGAGGGCCTCGTAATTCTTCGGCTCCGCCTTGATCGCTGCCTCGTAATGCTGAAGCGCCGCCGGCGCGTCCATCGCTGCGTGCGCGCGGTCGCCGAGCGCGATGTGCTCCGCGGCGCTCTGTGCCACGGCGCGCGAGGGCAGCACACCAACCACCAGCAAAGCGGCTGTCGCCAGCAGTCGGCGCGGTGAAATCTTCAACATGGATGACTCCAGGGTGCAGGTGATGGAGGGCCAGTGTAGGCATACCCCGAAGAACGGTCAATGCTCGCACTCCGGCTGATCGAACGAAAGCGCGACGGCGGCCGCATCGACGCCGGCGAGTGGCGCGCCCTCGCCAACGCCTATGCTGCCGGCCACGTCCCCGACTATCAGATGGCGGCCTTCCTCATGGCCTGCTTCCTCCGCGGCCTCGATCGCACCGAGACCACTGCGCTCACCGAGGCCATGCTGCGCAGCGGCGACGTGCTCGACCTCTCCGACCTCGGCCGACCGCGCATCGACAAGCACTCCACCGGCGGGGTGGGCGACAAGGTCTCCATCGTCCTCGCGCCGCTCATCTCATCGCTTGGTGTCGCCGTTCCGATGATGTCGGGACGCGGCCTCGGACATACCGGCGGAACGCTCGACAAGCTCGAGTCCATCCCTGGCTTCCGAACCGACCTGTCCCTCGTCGAAGCGCGCGCGATGCTCGAGCGGCTGAACTGCGCCCTCATCGGCCAGACGGCGGAGATCGCGCCGGCCGACCGGAAGATGTACGCGCTCCGCGACGCCACCGGCACGGTGGAAGCCATCCCGCTCATTGCGGCGAGCATCATGAGCAAGAAGCTCGCTGAGGGACTTACGGGGCTGGTGCTCGACGTCAAGCGAGGGTCGGGCGCGTTCCTGCCGGAGCTCGAGCGCGGACTCGAGCTCGCGCGAACGATGATCGAGCTCGGAGCCGATCACGATACGCCCGTCGTGGCGCTCATCACCGCGATGGATCGTCCCCTCGGGCGCGCCTGCGGGAATGCGCTGGAAGTGGAGGAATCGATACTCGCGCTGCGCGGTGAAGGGCCCCCCGACCTGATGTCCGTCACCTACGCACTCGGCGCCGAGATGCTCGTGCTCGCCGGCGTTGTCGCCGATCATGATGCGGCTCGACGCAAGATGGAGCAGGCCATCGGCACCGGTCGCGCCGCCGAGCACTTCCAGAAGATCATCGAGGCGCAGGGAGGCAATCCCGCGGTGGTGGACGATCCCGCGCTGCTGCCGCAGGCCGCCGAAGTCGAGCTCTATCTGGCGCCGCGTCGCGGATTCGTGTCGCGCGTCGAGCCGCGTGCCGTGGGGCGCGGCATCACCGCGCTCGGCGGCGGACGCACGACGATGGAGGACCGACTCGATCTGTCCGTCGGCTTCATGATCACGGCGCGCCCGGGCGACTGGGTGGAGCAGGGCGAGCCGCTCGCCTCCATCTTCGCGCGCGATCGTGCCGGCGTCGAAAGCGGTCGGGCCACGCTCCGCAACGCCATTGCCGTTGCCGACGAGGCCGATCCACCGCTGCCGCTGGTCTCACACCGCGTCAGTGCGGCGGGGGTCGAACAGCTGGTGGACAGCTGAGCGCGCCCCTTGCAGTGTTCCATCGGCGCAACGCATGTCGCGTCGCGTCATCAACCCGCTGACCGAGGGCACAGATGCCGCCAAGGATCGCCAGACTCGCCGGGCTCGGCGCATTCGCTGTCTCTGCCGTGCTGGTCCTGCTGATCGTGCTGTTCATCGCCTGGACCTGGCCACACAACTCGTCCGGCCTCGATGGCACCGAGCGTTTCCTCTCCTGGCTCGGCGTTGCCGGCGTGCTGCTCGCGCTGATGGCAGTGCACATCGTGATCGGCCGCCGACTGCTCGCCGTGGCGCGCGGAACTCCAGAGCCGCTCTGACGCGACGTCCACGGGAGCACCCGGGTGACCGCGCCTACTGCCGGCACCCACCATTCGGATCGGGGATCGGCTTGTCCACCACCAGCCGCTGCGGGCGGTTCGCGACCGCTTCGGCGATGTCGTGCACGAAGCGCGCGACGCGCACGAGGTGGCCGTAGTCGATGTACTGCGGCTCGTCGGTCACTTGGTGGTAGTCGGTGTGATAGCCGAGCGAGAAGTAGGTGATCGGAATGCCGTACCGCGCATACATGTAATGATCGCTGCGGCAGTAACGGTTGAGCGGATGGCCGTTCGCGTCGAACGAGGCGTCGATGTCCATGTGCGGCGTGCGTGCGGCATTCACCGAGTCGATCAGGTCGCCGAGCTGGGTCGACAGGCGTCGCGGGCCGATGAGCTGCACGTTGTTCGGCCCGCGGCCCATGATGTCGGTCGGCTTGCCGCGGCCCACCATGTCCATGTTGAGCTGCGCCACGATCGAGTCGCGTGGGACAGTGGGGTGATCGGTGAACCACTCCGACCCCCAGAGTCCCTTCTCCTCGCCCGTGTGCGACACGAAGAGCAGCGAGCGACGAGTGCGCTCCGCTGCGGTGGCGAAACGCTGGGCGATCTCGAGCAATGCGACGGTACCCGAGCCGTCATCATCAGCGCCGTTGTTGATCGAATCCGGCCGAGCGCCGCCGTGCGCACGCGTCAGGCTGTCGCGCAGGAAGCGGATTCTCGCCGATTCGGACGGCGTGGGCTGGCGCACCGGGTCCTGCACGCCCTGACGGCGAATCACCATGTTGTTCGCCAGCACGGAGTCATGATCGAGCGGGTGCGAAGTGATGCCGATGTGATCGTTGTGCGCACCAATCGCCACGTACTGCCCGCGCAACACCGGGTCGCGCCCGCGCAGGATTCCGATCACGTTGCGCGCCGGATACGCTGATGGAGAGTCGATGAAGCCGATGTCGCCGCTCACTGTAGCGCCGGTTGCGCCAACGCGCAGTCCGTCCAGCGACGGGACGCCAAGCATTCGTTGCGCCGCCGCCTGACTGACGAGCAGGACCACCGGCCCTTCTGCGAGGGTAGGCTCCTCATGGGGGTGGGTGAGTGGCGCGCGGAGCCGCTCGAGGCGGGTGGCACTCACGGCATCGAGCGTGACGCCGGCAAGGCCGGCAGCGCTCGCGTACTTCGCCATCTCGCTGGTGAGATAGAAGCGGTAGTCGCGCTGCCCGGTGCTCGGCGCCGGCACCGTGAAGACGAGCAGCTTGCCGGCGGCGGCCGCCGGCGAGATCAGGTGGCCGCCCAGCTCCCCGCCGTACACCACCTGCACCCCGCTCAATGAGTGCGTCGTCCGGCCAACGGGAACGGCGCGTCCAGCCGTGCCCGGATAGATCGGCAGAATGTCCGTGCCGACCTGAAGAGGCGAGCCGCCCACGCTGATCGTGCGCGCGCTGTCAGTCCGCGTGATGACGACGGGAACGGTCTGAAAGTACGTCCCGTTCTCGCCGCCGGGCTCGAGGCCCATGCGCTTCATCTCGGCGGCGATGTAGTTGGTGCCCTTCACGTTTCCGAGCGTGCCCGCCTCGCGGCCGAGCATCGAGTCATCAGAAAAGATGTACAGCCGCGTCATCGCGTCGGCTTCCGTGATGGCGCCGACCGTCGGGGCAGGGGTGTGCGTGCGCATTTCGCCAGCCGGCGAAGCGGGCGCAGCGACGTTCGTCGAGGCCGTGGCGCAGCCGGCGACGAGCGCGGCGAGCGCAACCGGGGAGTGCGAGAAGAGCCGCCGGGAGAAGAATGAGGTGTCCATGCACCAAGTATCACCTGACGCCCCGAGCAGCGCGACCCGTGCGTCATCCTCCCGCCTCTTCACGGCCATCCACTGTCTTCCAAAACGATAGCTAGCTAACTATTATTCTTCGTGCCCGCCAGTCACCCCTCCCCGGACCGCGACGAGCTCGAGACCGCCTTCATCGGGGCGGTCGGTGCGCTGCGGCGCGAATTGAGGCGGGTGTACGACCGCGAGCTGGCACCGACCGGGCTCTCGCTGGCCCACGCGCATCCGCTCGTGCTGATTGCCGAGCAACCGGCGCTGAGCCAGCGCGAGCTCGCCGAACGGCTGGACATCGAGGGTCCGACGCTCGTCCGGCTGCTGCATCAACTCGGCGCGATGGGACTCGTCACCAGGCAGCAGAATCCGAACGACCATCGTGCCAACACCCTGCACCTTACCACCAGCGGACGTGCCGCGGCCAAGCGGCTGCGCCGCGCCATGGATGGCGTGCGCGCGCGGTTACTCGCCGGCGTCTCCGATGACGAGCTCGCCGACGCCCTCCGCGTGTTCGAGGCGGTGCGCAACTCAATGACAATCGGCGGCTCGGCCGCCGTAACGACCAATGGCTGAAGCCGTACACATCGTGGAGCTCCCCGCCGACGAGGAGCCCACGGCAGTCCTCGAACCCGTGGGCCCGGTCCGGCATGAGGGCGCCGAGCATCGGTACATCATTGCCTTCGCCGTCGTGCTCGCCGCGGTAATGCAGGTGATCGACAGCTCCATCGTCAACGTCGCGCTGCCCGACATGATGGGGAATCTCGGCGCGAGCCTGGACGAGATCGCCTGGGTGTCGACGGGCTACATCCTCGCCAGCGTCATCGTCATCCCGCTGACGGGGTTTCTCGGTGACCTGTTCGGGCGGAAGCGCTACTTCGTGGGATCGATCATCATCTTCACGGCGTCGAGCTTCTTCTGCGGCGCGTCGGGGACGCTCACGGAGCTCATCCTGTGGCGCATCGTGCAGGGCGTGGGCGGGGGTGCGCTCATGACGGTGTCGCAGGCCGTGTTGTTCGAGTCGTTCCCCACGGAAGAAGCGGGAATGGCGATGGCGCTGTTCGGCCTCGGCGTCATGGTTGGCCCGACCATCGGTCCCACGCTCGGCGGCTGGCTCACCGACAACTATGGCTGGCCCTGGATCTTCTACGTGAACATCCCGGTGGGCATCATGGCGGCAGTCATGATCGCCGGCTACGTCCACGATCCCGCGCACCAGAAGAAGCCACGCAGCATCGACTACATGGGAATCGGGCTCCTCGCGGTCAGCGTCGGTGCGCTGCAGTACGTGCTCGAGCACGGAGAGCGTGAGGACTGGTTTGCGTCGCACTTCATCCTCGCCCTTACCGTCATCGGTGTACTCGGCGGCATCGGCCTCGTCTGGCGCGAGCTCACCACCGAGCACCCGGTGGTGGATTTCCGGGTCCTGCGGCACCGTCAGATGTGGGTGGGTACGATCCTCGGCGTGGTGATGGGCATCGGGCTGTACGCGATGTCGTTCACGCTGCCCGTCTTTCTCCAAGGCAACCTGCACATGACCGCCGAGCAGACGGGGCTCGTGCTGCTGCCGGGCGCGATCGCCACCGCGCTGTCGATGGCGGTGGTCGGCCGACTCACGAACAAGCTCGACCCGCGGCTCCTCATCGCGAGCGGGGCCGCCATCTTCGCCTACGCCGCGTGGCAGCTGTCGGAGATGACCAGCCAGAGTGGTGGGAACGACTTCTTCTGGCCGCTCATCCTGCGCGGAGTGGGACTGGGGCTGATGTTCGTGCCGCTCACCACCATCACGCTCGCCGAGCTCGCGCCCACGGAGCTGGCACAGGGAACGGGGCTGTACAACTTCTTCCGTCAGCTGGGCGGCTCGTTCGGCATCGCGGGCATTTCCACGCTGCTCATCCGCTACACGGCGCAGAACCGCGCGAACCTCGTCCAGAACGTCACGGCGTCGGACCCCACGAGCCTTGGGCGGCTGCAGGCCATCACGCAGGGGATGGTGGCGCGCGGCGCGGATCTCTGGACCGCGAAGCAGCGCGCTCTGGCGTTGATCGACGCGCAGCTCATGGGACAGGCGAGCGTGCTCGCGTACGGGCGCATCTACGTACTGAGCGCCATCATCATCCTCGCGTTGATTCCGCTGCTGCTGCTCGTGCGCAAGACGAAGGGCGCCGCCGGGGCGCACGCGATCATGGAGTGACGTTCATCGCGCCGCGAGGAACGCCTCGGCGAGCCTGGGAGCGGCGCCAACGAACGTCCGGTCGCTATTGACCAGCAGCGCCAGTACGAGCTTCTCGTCGGGATAGATGAGGAGATAGGCGGTGCCGCCCACGGAGCCCCCACTGTGATACACGCGCCGCCGCCCGGCGGCATCGTGGTCCACGAACCAACCCATGCCGTAGCCCGTTTCCCTGCCGTCGGTGGTGCGCTGCGATGTCCAGAGCGACTGTCGCGTTTCGGGCTTCAGGAGCGCACCGTCGAGCAGCAGCTCGCCGACGCGCGCCAGGTCTTCCGTCGTGGAGAGGAAACCGCCGCCCGCCCATTTGTAGCTGTTGTCAACGTACGGTGCGTTGATGATGCCGCCACCGGAGTCGGCGCGCGTGTAGAAGCGAGCGCGGAACGGGATCAGGCTGTCCGCATATTCGGCGACGGTATGGCGCAGACCGAGCGGCTCGATCACGCGTCGCATCATGAACTGCACGAACGGCTCACCAGCGGTGCGTTCCATGGCAGCACTGAGCAGGTTGAAGCCGTAGGACGAATACGAGAAGCGCGTTCCCGGCGTGAATAGCAGCGTGTCGTTGCGGAAGATGTCGAGCGCCTCGGTGACGCTGGCGTAATGGCGCTGGATCAGCATCTCATTTCCGCGGTAATGGCGGATGCCCGCTGTGTGGCCCGCCAGTTCGCGTATGGTGATCGGCGCCCGTTTTGCCGGAAAGCTCGGCACGTAGCGCTGGATCGGCGCGTCGAGGTCGATCTTTCCCTCCTGCACGAGGAGGCCAAGTCCGATCGAGGTGAGGGACTTGGAGACGCTGCCGATGCGGAACCTCGTGAGTGGCGTGACGGCGACGCGTTGCTCCATGTCGGCCCAGCCGAAGCCTTCGCTCCACACCACCTCGCCGTCCTTGATCACCGTCACCGATGCGCCAGGTGCACCGAGCACGCGCATCGTGTCGAGGATGAACTCGCGATCGGTGGTGATGGCAGCAGCGTAGCCAGCTGGCTGGGCCGCGAGAGCGGGCGAGGGCACACGTGCCGGCGATGTCGCCTGCGCTTCTGCGCTCGCAGTGCAGGCGGCGAGGAGGAGGGAATACAGCAGCGAAGAAGCGCGCATCGTCGGCCCTGGTCGGAGAGGATGGCGCACAAGGTACTTCACCGCGTCAGCCCTCGCCTGAGCAGCCGTCTGCTGGCGGCCGGAGCGACGGCTGCGCGATGCAGCGGCTGCGCCGCGGTCGCTAACGCCGCTGTCGGCGCTGCCGCGGTGAAGGAATCAGAACGAGTCCAGCGCGCCCACGCGTGTCGTGAGCGTGTGTTCCTGTCCCTGCACGTACCCGAAGCGTTCTTCCGCCTTGCCGCTCACACTGGACGCCCCGAACTTGACCTGAATGCCGCCAAGTGTCTCGAGTCCGATCTTGCCGCCCTCCCACTGCTTGTTGTCGCCACCACTCCAGTTCGCGCCGGCACTCACGCCCACATAGGGAGTCACCGGACTGTTGCCACCGGGCTGCACGTTCAGGTCAGCGGAGCGCGAGGTCTGGCTGGGGCCACTGTTCTCCTGCTTGAGATAGTCGATGCCTGGGGGATAGGCTGACCTTCACCGCCTTGTCGCCGACGGTGAACTGCACGCCCGCCCCGCCGCCCCACGACTTGCTGTGGCTCGATGTGCCTGTCGTGAGGTTGCCGTGGAGGTCGAGCTGTGTCTGCTGCGCGCCTGCCGGCGATGGCAGGAGTACGGCTGCGAACGCGATGAGCGATGCGAACACCGTCGGTGCGACTCGATGCACGAGCGAATTACCTGCCTTGTGTACGCTGACGGACAGATGGAACGCTTTCGGCGAGTGCGAACACATGTGAGGAGCTCCTGATCTGGTTCGCCCCTCAGATGAGCATGAGTGATACCGGGGAACGGCAAAGCGGGGCGGCCATCGATGGCCGCCCCGCTTTGCGGGTGCTGCGATTGTTGGGACGAGTGTCAGATGTCCAGATTCGATGCGAACTTCGCGTTCGTCTCAATGAAGTTCCGCCGCGGCTCGACGTCGTCGCCCATCAGCGTGCGGAACGCCTCGTCCGCCAGCACGGCGTCGTCCACGCTCACCTTGAGCAGCGTCCGCGTGTTCGGATCCATCGTCGTGTCGAACAACTGGTCGGCGTTCATCTCGCCGAGCCCCTTGTAGCGCTGCAGGTTGATGCCGGTCTTGCCATCCGGCGAGAGTCGCTTGGCGATCTCGTCACGCTCCTTGGTGTCGAAGGCGTAGTACGCTTCCTTGCCCTTGGCCACGCGAAAGAGCGGTGGCTGCGCGATGTAGACGTAGCCCGCGTCGATCAGCTCCGGCATCTGCCGGTAGAAGAAGGTCAGCAGCAGCGTACGGATGTGCGCACCGTCCACGTCGGCGTCGGTCATGATGATGACCTTGTGGTAGCGCGCCTTCGTGACGTCGAACTCGTCCTTGATGCCGGTGCCGAGCGCGGTGATGATGGTGCGGATCTCCTCGTTGGAGAGCACCTTGTCGATGCG
>Ga0070658_10005686_pt1 | contig 10108 bp, 7 predicted proteins | sample KBSC13metaG_FD_64664 | JGI IMG/M metagenome (GOLD analysis project Ga0070658, IMG submission 64664) | Corn rhizosphere microbial communities from Kellogg Biological Station, Michigan, USA - KBS C1-3 metaG | ecosystem: Host-associated > Plants > Roots > Rhizosphere > Soil ... | reverse complement strand
GGTGCTAGTTTGTGACGAATTTCGGCCGCCGGTTTGCGACCAATCGCGAAGTCGCCATTATGCGGCGCCGGGGCGGGGTCAACGGAGGAGTCGATTCATGAGCACACCGTCCGGCGCGTCGTCTGGCGAGCCATCCAGTTGGCCGTTGGGTCAGGCCGCTGGCTCCGGGCCGGCACAACCGACAGGGCGGACGCCGGGTCCAGCGACGGCCGCAGTCATGTCGACGTCCTGCTCGCCCGCGGCGTCGGGCTGTTGCTGGTCAGCTTGATCCTTGTCGTCCTCATCGCTGGTCTGCACGATGGCGCCACGCGTAGCCGCGTCGTTCTTTCGTGGTGCGAGCAAGCTGCCTTCTGGCTTGGCATCGTCTGTGTCGCGGGCGACGTCCTCGCCGAGGTGTTGGGCACGCGCAACCGTTAGGCGCGCCGGGTCAGACGTCCGACGTGAGAAACGCTAGTTGCGTCTGCCAGTTGTTCATGTCGGGTTCGTCACGCGGGTCGGTTAGGTAGAACTCGGCGCGGCCACCCCACACCTCTCCAGCGGGTGAATCAGCCGTCTGCCAACTGACGCCATTCGCCTCGGCCCACGCGAGCAATTCTGCTGTCGCATTGACAAGGTCGCCAGGTGGGCCGGTGTGCACTGCAGTTGCGTACCGTCCGGCCGGAAACTCACCGGCCCGCACTCGCTCATCGCCGACGACATGGGCGGCAACGGGCACGCCAGCTTCGATCTCCAGGTCGCCGGCCATATCGATGACGAGGTACCGGAAAAACGGTGGGCCGGCGGCGGCGACGCCATGTTGCGCGAGCCAATCGAAAACCTCGGGCAGTAAGGGCGGAACGGTTGAACCGATCTCGCCCATCGGCACTCGCACGTTGATCGCGGCGTACGGCTGCGCAGGGCGGTCTTCGAATGAGGGAGATGTGAGCATGGCTTCCTGCGTCCTACCTTCGGGTCGGGAGCACGAACCGCTTTCTCGGGCAGGCCTATTCGCCTTGCCATTTCCTCATGACGACGCACGCTGACCCGCTAAATCATCGGTTCACGCCGCACCCCGAGTCGCAGGGCGGGGCCATTAGGCCAACCCGAAACCCGAGCGCACCGTGTCGAGCTGGTCGTCGGGCACGAAGATGCCAACTCGGAAGAACTCACAGTTGACGATCTGACAGTCCTTCAGCCCAACCGCGCCGACGACCTTCTCGCGCCCGTGCGCGGGCCAGATGACGGCGTCGGGATCGCCTGACCATTGGCAGCCGCTGATCCGCGTGCCGCCGAGCAGCGCGACAACCGCCGGCCCGACGATCTGGCAACGTTCGAACACGAAACCGTCGATGACGTCTTCGAGGGCGGCAAGATCGACCAGCCGGACGGTTTGGTCGTGGTAGTGGCGATCTTCATCGGCGCTGTTGGACATCTCTTCACCGTAGAGACTTCGGCTGCTCTATCGCCAGTTCGGTGACCCGCGACTCGAACAACTACCAGCCGCGGGCGCGCCATTCGCCGAGATGCGGCCGTTCGGCACCGAGCGTGGTGTCGTTGCCGTGGCCCGGGTAGACCCACGTCTCGTCGGGCAACCGAGCGAACACCCGGGCTTCGAGGTCGTCCATCAGCGAGGTGAAGTCGGCTGAATTGCCGCGCGTATTTCCAGGCCCGCCTGGGAAAAGCGAGTCGCCGGTGAACAAGTGCGGCGCGGCGGGCTCGGCGTCGTAGAGCAACGCGATGCTGCCCGGCGTGTGCCCGCGCAAGTGGATGACAGTCAGCTTGCAATCGCCGAACTCGATCGTGTCGCCGTCGTTGACGAGTTCGGTAACCGGAATCGGTAGACCGCCGGCGTCTGCCGGGTGGGCGATGACGGCAGGGCCGGTTACTCCGACGACTGACTCGAGCGCCTGCCAGTGATCGGGGTGTTGGTGTGTGGTGATGACGCTGGTCAAGATGCCGTCGGGCCGCTCATCGAGGAGCCGGGTGGATTCATTGGCAGCGTCGATGAGCGCTACGTCGCCGGTAGCCGTGCACTGCAAGAAGTAGGCGTTGTTCTGCATCGGTCCGACAGCAATCTTCGTGATGCGCACGCCGGGCAGCTCACGCACCGCAGCCGGGCCGCCGACACTGACTTCGCCGGTATACGCGCGTTCTGGAGTCATGACCCGATTCTTGCTCAGCCCCATTTCGGGGGAGTGGGCAGCGTGCCGCCGGAGGAGGTCACGGCCGCGCCGTCGTCGCGGCCGAGCAGCCAGGTGGCAAGCGCGTGCGCGGGCCCGCTGATCTCGAGCGCCGAGCCGCCGTTGGCCTCGACGGCGGCGTCGATGTCGGTCGGCCGCATCACGCACGCCGGTAGGCCGCGGGCTTCGAACGCAGGCAACGCGGAGCGCAGGATCAGCAGTGCGAACTCGGGCGACCAGTCGGCTGCCGTGTAGCCCGCGTCGAGATCGATGTGGTGGATCGCGACTTCGCGCAGCCTGGCCTCGAGCAGATGGCTGGCCTCGCGGGTCTGCCCCGCTGATCCCCACGCCTGCTCGAAGCCCCATTGTTCTGGCCGGACCCGCGAGACCGCCGACTCGAATCGTTCGTGTGTGGCTTCGATGTCGGCTATCTGTTCTTCGATCGGACGACGGGAACCCGCCTCGATGTCGGCGTTTCGGGCTTCGGCGCTGGGATACGCAGTGCGTTGCTCACCGGCGGCGGCACCGCCGAGCAGGTTCGACAACCCGTCGGCGTTGCGCGCGATGTGGGTGAGCACGTGACCGCGTGACCAGTCGGGCAGCAGCGACGGTGCGCGCACGTCGTCGTCCGACAGTGTTCTCGCGGTGTCGAGCAGGCGGCGCGTGGCGGCGGCGATCTGTGCGGAAGCGGGCGCGGGATCGAAGTGTCGGCTCATATGTCGGAACTTACCGACCGCGCCTGTCGTTCCGCCGGTCATTTTGGGCTTGTGGTGGATGCGGGAGAGTCAGTCGCCGTCAGCCCCGACAAAGTGTCGGACCCCGCACTTACGATGGACGACGCCCGGGCGGTCTCCAGGCAACCTTGATCATCACACTGCAGAACTGTCAGAAGGGCGTGGGGTAATCCCGTCATGGCCGATCGTCTCGTCGTGCGCGGCGCGCGTGAGCACAACCTCAAAGACGTCTCGCTCGACCTGCCGCGCGATGCCCTGATCGTCTTCACCGGTCTGTCGGGATCAGGCAAGTCGAGCCTCGCGTTCGACACGATCTTCGCCGAAGGTCAGCGCCGGTACGTCGAGTCGCTCTCGGCCTATGCCCGCCAGTTCCTGGGGCAAATGGACAAGCCCGACGTCGACTTCATCGAGGGGCTCTCACCCGCCGTTTCGATCGACCAGAAATCGACGTCGCGCAACCCCCGGTCCACGGTCGGCACGATCACCGAGGTCTACGACTACCTGAGGTTGCTCTACGCGCGTATCGGGCATCCGCACTGCCCGATCTGCGGCCGCGCGATCTCGCGGCAGACCCCGCAGCAGATCGTCGACCGCATTCTCGAGTTCGACGAGGGCAGCCGGTTCCAGGTGCTTGCGCCGCTCGTCCGCGGGCGCAAGGGCGAATACGCCGACCTGTTCGCCGATCTGCAGACCAAGGGCTTCGCGCGGGTGCGGATCGACGGTGTCGTGTATCCGCTGACCGAAACGCCCAAGCTGAAGAAGCAGGAGAAACACACGATCGAGGTCGTGGTCGACCGGCTGTCGGTAAAGGCCTCCGCTCAACGGCGGCTCACCGATTCCGTAGAGACCGCGTTGAAGTTGTCGAGCGGCTTGCTCACGCTCGAGTTCGTCGATCTGCCCGAAGACGATCCGCACCGCGAGCGGGTGTTCTCCGAGCACTTGGCCTGCACCTACGACGACCTGTCGTTCGAAGAACTCGAACCGCGTTCGTTCTCGTTCAACTCTCCGTTCGGTGCATGTACCGAATGCACTGGTCTCGGCACGAAGCTCGAAGTCGATCCCGACCTGGTGATTCCCGATCCCACGTTGTCGATCGACGAAGGTGCAATCTCTCCGTGGGGCGGCGGGCACACGTCCGACTACTGGGCGCGGCTGCTCGACGCACTAGCCGACACGCTGGGCTTCTCGACGTCCGTTTCGTGGGAGCGGCTGCCCGCCAAGGTGCGCAAGTGCATCCTGTACGGGCACGACGAGCAAGTTCACGTCCGGTACAAGAACCGCTACGGTCGCGAACGCTCGTACTACACCACCTACGAAGGGGTCGTCACCTACATTGAGCGCCGGCACGGCGAAGTCGAAAGCGACTACAGCCGTGAAAAGTTCGAGGGTTACATGCGCGAGGTGCCGTGCCCCACGTGCCACGGCAAGCGACTCAAGCCGGTCTCGCTGTCCGTCACGATCGGCGACAAGTCGATCGCCGACGTCGCGGGGTTGGCTATCGGTGAGTGCGCAGAGTTCTTGCGCAGTATCGAAATGAGTGCGCGTGAGCGGCAGATTGCCGAGCGGGTGCTCAAAGAAGTCAACGCTCGCTTGGGCTTCTTGCTCGACGTCGGGCTCGATTACCTCACGCTCGACCGCGCGGCGGGCACTCTCGCGGGCGGCGAAGCCCAGCGCATCAGGCTGGCCACCCAGATCGGCTCCGGTCTGGTCGGTGTGCTCTACGTGCTCGACGAACCGAGCATCGGTCTGCACCAGCGCGACAACCATCGGCTGATCGACACCCTCCTCCGGCTGCGCGACCTCGGCAACACGTTGATCGTCGTCGAACACGACGAAGACACGATCAGAACCGCCGACTGGGTGGTCGACATCGGCCCTGGCGCGGGCGAGCACGGCGGCCAGGTCGTCGTCTCGGGTTCGGTCAAAGAACTGCTTGCCAGTAAGGATTCTTTGACCGGTCAGTACTTGTCCGGACGCCGATCCATCGAGGTGCCGGTGATTCGTCGTCCGATCGACCCGAAACGGCAACTCGTCGTGAAGGGGGCGCGCGAGCACAACCTGCAGGGCATCGATGTCACGTTCCCGTTGGGTTGTTTCGTTGCCGTCACTGGTGTTTCGGGTTCGGGCAAGTCGACGCTGGTGAACGACATCCTGTACGCCGCACTGGCGAAAGAACTTTACGGTGCGAAAACGGTGCCGGGGCGGCATGCGCGCATCACCGGTCTCGACCAGGTCGACAAGGCCATCCACGTCGACCAGAGCCCGATCGGTCGCACGCCACGATCCAATCCGGCCACCTATACCGGCGTTTTCGACAACATCCGCAAGCTGTTTGCCGAAACCACCGAGGCGAAGATCCGCGGTTACCTACAAGGCCGGTTCTCGTTCAACGTCAAAGGTGGCCGCTGCGAAGCCTGTGCGGGCGACGGCACCATCAAGATCGAGATGAACTTCCTGCCCGACGTTTACGTGCCGTGCGAGGTCTGCCAGGGGGCGCGGTACAACCGAGAAACCCTCGACGTGCACTACAAAGGCAAGAACATTTCCGAAGTGCTAGACATGCCGATCGAGGAGGCCGCTGAGTTTTTCGCGGCCATTCCGGCGATCGCTCGACATCTCACCACGCTCGTCGAGGTGGGGCTCGGCTACGTGCGGCTCGGTCAACCCGCGCCAACCCTCTCTGGCGGCGAAGCGCAGCGGGTCAAGCTCGCATCCGAGCTGCAGAAGCGCTCCACTGGGCGCACGGTCTACGTGCTCGACGAGCCCACCACCGGGTTGCATTTCGAAGACGTCCGCAAGCTGCTCGGCGTGCTCCAGTCGTTGGTCGACAAGGGCAACAGCGTGGTCGTGATCGAGCACAATCTCGACGTCATCAAAACCGCCGACTGGATCATCGACATGGGCCCCGAGGGCGGGTCCGGCGGTGGTTTGGTGATCGCCGAAGGAACCCCCGAGGAGATCAGCGTCGCCGACGGCAGTCACACCGGCGCGTTCTTGCGGCATCTGCTCGACGTCACGCCACCGGCGTCAACCCGTCGTCCCAAACGCACGGCTGCGGCGGCTTCGAGCACGAGCGCAGGCGGCAAACCGGTTACGAGTGCGCGCGCCCGAAGCGCGGCACGTCGCTGATCCGCGCACTAGGCTGACGTTCGTGGCAGACCCGGCGACTTATCGGCCCGCTGCGGGCTCGATCCCCGATTCGCCTGGGGTGTATCGGTTTCGTGACGAATTCGGCCGCGTCATCTACGTCGGCAAGGCGAAGAGCCTCAGGTCGAGGCTGAACTCTTACTTCGCCGATCTCTACAGTTTGCATCCGCGCACTCAGAGCATGGTCACCACTGCGTGCCGGGTCGACTGGACCGTCGTCTCGACCGAAGTCGAAGCGCTACAGCTCGAATACAACTGGATCAAAGAATTCGATCCCAAGTTCAACGTGAAATACCGCGACGACAAGAGTTATCCGTTCCTCGCGGTCACCTTGGGCGAAGACGTTCCCAGGCTCATGGTGTACCGCGGGTCGAAAAAGAAAGGCGTCCGGTACTTCGGCCCGTATTCGCATGCGTGGGCGATCCGCGAAACACTTGACTTGCTACTGCGGGTGTTTCCGGCAAGAACCTGTTCGGCGGGGGTCTACCGCCGCGCCGAACGCACCGGCCGTCCGTGTCTCCTGGCATATATCGGCAAATGCAGTGCTCCATGCGTCGGTTCGATTTCACCCGAAGGCCACCGCGCGATAGTCGACGACTTCTGCAACTTCATGGCCGGCCAAAGCGGGCCATATCTGAAGCGGCTCGAACGCGAGATGCGAGCGGCCGCAGCCGAACAGGAATACGAACGTGCTGCCCGGTTACGCGACGACATCGCAGCTCTCGGCCGCGCCATGGAAAAGCAGGCCGTCGTCCTGCCTGAAGACACTGACGCCGACGTCATTGCGTTCGCAGACGACCCGCTCGAAGCCGCAGTGCAAGTGTTTTTTGTGCGCGGCGGGCGAGTTCGCGGCCAGCGTGGCTGGGTCGTCGAGAAAGTCGAAGACCTCACGACCGCCGACCTCGTCGAACACTTTCTGATCCAGATCTACGGTGACGTCGGAGCCACCGACACCGGACTCGCCAGCGAGGTGCCGCGCGAGGTGTTCGTGCCAGAGTTGCCACCCGACGCCAGTGCAATGGGTGAATGGTTGTGCACCCGCCGGGGGAGCCGGGTCGATCTGAGAGTTCCGCAGCGCGGCGACAAGCGTGCGTTGATGGAAACCGTCGGCCGCAACGCCGCCCACGCGTTGATGCTGCACAAGACCCGGCGCGCCGGTGACCTTGCCGCTCGCGGCCGCGCACTCGAAGAAATCCAGCAGGCGCTCGAACTCGACCGCGCGCCGTTGCGCATCGAGTGCTACGACATCTCGAATCTGCAAGGCACCAATGTCGTCGCGTCGATGGTCGTGTTCGAAGACGGCTTGGCCCGCAAGAGCGAGTACCGCCGCTTCGCGATGCAAACCGTCGGCACTGCGGTGGCGAGCGACGACCGTGCAACCGCCAACGACGTAGCTGCGATTCATGAGGTGATCAGCCGCAGGTTTAAGCGATACCTCGACGAGCGCGTCGACAGCGACATGCAAATGGACGAGCTTGGTCAAGACCTCGACCCCGCCCCCGCCCCCGCCGTTGGTCGGCGCCTCGACCCCGCCCCCGCTGTTGGTCGGGGCCTCGACCCCGCCCCCGCCGTTGGTCGGCGCCTCGACCACGACACTGGAAAGCCGCGCAAGTTTGCATACGCACCAAGCCTCATCGTCGTTGACGGCGGTCCGCCACAGGTTGCCGCGGCTCAACGCGCGCTCGACGAACTCGGCATCGACGACATCGCGCTCGTCGGGCTCGCCAAACGACTTGAAGAAGTCTGGAAGCCCGGCGAAGCCGAGCCGGTGATTCTGCCGCGCACCAGCGAAGGGCTCTACCTGCTGCAGCGCGTGCGCGATGAAGCGCACCGGTTCGCGATCACGTATCACCGCGCAAAGCGTTCGAAGTCGATGACGAGCAGTTCGATCGACGGTATACCGGGCCTGGGCGCTACCAGGCGCAAGGCGTTGCTGAAACACTTCGGTTCGGTGAAGCGACTCCGTGCCGCGACTGTCGACGAACTGGCGGCCGTACCCGGTATCGGTCCACGGCTCGCCGAGGTTGTCTCAACAGCACTGCACCCAGACTCTGCGTCGTCCGACCTGACGACGACTGCCGACAGCACCGGCGACATTGACGGCACCGAGACAATCGACAGCACCGAGACAATCGACGGCACCGAGACAATCGACGGCACCGAGACAATCGACAGCACCGAGCCGCAACCCGATCCGACCACCGAAGGGATCGCACCGTGAGTGCGCTTCAGGCCACACCGGCACCAACTCTGCAGTTGGTCGTGCTTACCGGGTTGTCGGGCGCCGGTCGCAGCACCGCCGCGAAATGCCTCGAGGATCTCGGCTGGTTCGTCGTCGACAACTTGCCGGCCGGCCTGCTCGACACGATGGTCGAACTCGGTACCCGCAGTGGCGGTGCGATCGACAAGATCGCGGCTGTCGTCGATGTGCGGAGCCGCGGCTTCTCGTCCGACCTCACCGGCTCGCTCGCCGCACTCGAACGCCGCGGTTCGGCCGCCCAGGTCATTTTTCTCGAAGCATCCGACGACGAACTCGTGCGCCGGTTCGAAAACGTGCGGCGGCCGCACCCGTTGCAAGGCGACGGGCGGCTCGTCGACGGCATCGCCCGTGAGCGCGACGTGCTGCGTGAGGTTCGCGGTGAGGCAGACCTCGTGGTCGACACCACGCGGCTGAACGTGCACGAGCTGCGGGCAAAAATCATTGCTGCCTTTGCAGACAACAACGGTCCTGGGCTGCGCGCCAACGTCGTGTCCTTCGGCTACAAATACGGACTCCCGGTCGACGCCGACCTCGTGGTCGATTGCCGGTTCTTGCCGAACCCGCACTGGGTGCCCGAGCTGCGTCCGCTCTCGGGACGCGACCCCGAAGTGCGCGACTACGTGTTGAAACAGCCAGGTGCTGCCGAATTCCTCGACCGCTACAGCGATTTGCTTCGTATCGTGGTCGCCGGTTACCGCCAAGAAGGCAAGCGGTACGTGACGTTGGCTGTCGGCTGCACGGGTGGCAAGCACCGGAGCGTTGCGATTGCCGAAGAACTCGCTGCCCGGCTCCGTGTGATCAGCCGACGCGCCGGCACCGACAGCGTGACTGTTGACGGCACGAACACCGACGGTGCGAATTCTGCAAGTGTGACGGAAGCCGGCGGCGGTATCGACGTCCAGGTGACCCATCGAGACCTGGGGCGTGAATGACGCCCGACCCGTTGACGTTGCCACCCGACTCGTCGCTCCCGGGCGCTGGCCCGAGGGTCGTGGCGCTCGGCGGCGGGCACGGCCTGGCCGCTTCGCTGGCGGCGTTGCGTCGCGTTACGGACAACCTCACGGCCGTCGTCACCGTCTCGGACGACGGGGGTTCGAGCGGGCGGCTCCGCGCAGAATTCGGCGTTTTGCCTCCGGGCGATTTGCGCATGGCGTTGGCCGCCTTGTGTGGCGACGACTCGTGGGGCCGCACGTGGGCGCGCGTCGTCCAGCACCGATTCACCAGCGACGGTGCCTTGAACGATCACGCTCTCGGCAACCTGCTCATCGTGGCGATCAACGAGCTGCTGGGCGATCAGGTGGCGGCTCTCGACCTCGTCGGCAAGCTGCTCGGCGCGCAGGGGAGAGTGCTGCCGATGTCGATGGTGCCGCTCGACATCGAGGCCCAGGTCGCCGGGCTCGACGCCACAGACAACCGGGCGGTGCGCACAGTGCGCGGCCAGGTGTCGGTCGCAACAGCTCGCGGCCATATCGTCGGCGTTCGCTTGCTGCCGCCGGAGCCGCCGGCGTGTGCTGAAGCGGTCGACGCCGTGCGCGATGCCGATTGGGTCGTGCTCGGCCCGGGTTCGTGGTTTTCGAGCGTGCTGCCGCATCTGCTGGTTCCCGACCTCGCCGCGGCGCTGGTGTCGTCGTCCGCAAAAAAATTGGTGGCTTTGAATCTTGCCCCGCAGCCGGGGGAGACCGCCGACTTCTCGCCCGAGGCACACCTCGATGTGCTCACTGCTCACGCGCCCGGACTCTCGCTCGATGTGGTGCTCGCCGACTCCGGGGTTGTTGCGCAATCAGGCAGTGCCGATACGTTGCGTTCAG
>Ga0070658_10005685_pt1 | contig 10108 bp, 4 predicted proteins | sample KBSC13metaG_FD_64664 | JGI IMG/M metagenome (GOLD analysis project Ga0070658, IMG submission 64664) | Corn rhizosphere microbial communities from Kellogg Biological Station, Michigan, USA - KBS C1-3 metaG | ecosystem: Host-associated > Plants > Roots > Rhizosphere > Soil ... | reverse complement strand
CGGCACGGCGTCCGCGTCGAATGTCACCACGACGACCGCCGACCTCGCCGTCACCACGCCGACCACGGGCCTCGCGCCCTACACGTACCAGTGGCAGGTCAATGGCGCCGACGTCGACGGGGCCACGAACGCCACCTTTGAGGCCACCGGTCTCACGCCTGGAACCGGCTACCAGTTCGACTGCATCGTCCACGACGCCATCGGCCAATCGGCGACATCGAACACCGTCGACGTCACGACGGTAACGACCCTCGTAAGCGGCACGGCGTCCGCTTCGAATGTGACCACGACGACCGCCGACCTCGCCGTCACCGCGCCGGCCACGGGCGTCGCGCCCTACTCGTACCAGTGGCAGGTCAATGGCGCGGACGTCGACGGAGCCACAAACGCCAACTTCGACGCCACCGGCCTGACGCCTGGCACCGGTTACCAGTTCGACTGCGTCGTCCATGACGCCATCGGCCAATCGGCGACATCGAATATCGTCGAAGTCACAACGGTAACGACCCTCGTTAGCGGCACGGCGTCCGCGTCGAATGTCACCACGACGACCGCCGACCTCACCGTCACCGCGGCGACCACGGGCCTCGCGCCCTACAGCTACCAGTGGCAGGTCAATGGCGCGGATGTCGACGGAGCCACAAACGCCACCTTCGACGCCACCGGCCTGACGCCTGGAACCAGCTACCAGTTCGACTGCGTGGTCCATGACGCCATCGGCCAATCGGCGACATCGAACACCGTCGACGTCACGACGGTCACCACCCTCGTCAGCGGCACGGCGTCCGCGTCGAATGTCACCACGACGACCGCCGACCTTGCCGTCACCGCGCCGGCCACGGGCATCGCGCCCTACACGTACCAGTGGCTTGAGGATGACGGCAGCGGATTCCAGCCGATCTCCGGCGCAACCACCGCCAATTACACGGTCGCCGGCCTCAATCCCGGCGACGTCTACCACTTCGAGGTGACGACAAGCGACGCCGTGGGCCAGACCGCGACAAGCAACGCCGTTGAGGTCGACACAATCACCGTACTTGTCGCCGGCACTGTCGCTGTGTCGAGCGTCAACACGGACACGGCCGTCCTCACCACGACGGCCCCGACAACCGGCGCATCGCCCTACACTTACCAGTGGCAAAAGGCCGAAGACATCGCCGGTACTCCGGGCGTCTTCACCGACATCGGCACAGGCGGCACGACCAGTACTGTCGACGGACTGATCCCCGGTAAGACGTACTGGTTCCGCGCCATCGACAGCGACTCCATCGGCCAAACCGCCGCCAGCAACCAGGTGAGCGTCACCACAACCGATCTGCTCTGGGACGGCACGCTGACGTCCACCGACATCACCACGGTCGGCGCCAAACTCACGATCGGCGACGCAATCGGTGGCACGCCCCCGGTGCTGTATCAGTTCCAGCAAGCCGGCGACGTCGCTGGGAGCCCCGGCGCCTTCGTCAATGTTGGCGGCGTATTGACCGGCGGTATCGATACTCTGGAATACGACGCTCAGGGCCTCGCACCCGGCACCTGCTACTGGTACCGCGTCCTGCTGACCGACAGCACATCGCCAAACCAGCATGCAATCTCGAACGTTGTCAAGATATCGACCACGCCGCCCCCGTCGTTCCCGACGGCGCCGTACGCTCTCCTCATCGATAGCGTCCGCACCGTCGTAGCGGTCACCGAGACGGGGGGCACCGGTCCCATCACCTACCAGTGGCAGCGCGCCATCGACGACGGCCATGGCAATCCCGGCGATTTCAGCAACATCGGCAGCGCCGGAACCGCCCTGTACCTCAACGACAACACCGTCGCCGGCGGCAATACTTACTGGTATAGAGTCACTGCCACCGACGTCAAGGGCATCGCCGCAACGAGCACTCCGTCGACCGTGACCATTCCATAGGTTAACTCCACCCCACGGCCGACCGAGCCTGCACCGCTCGGTCGGCCGTTTCTTTTAGTTTTTGTGTCTATTGCCGTAGCCATAACCCTGGTTGCGTCGACGTCAAGGAACGGGCGAGGTTACGGGCGTGGGATAGGCGCTTTCGGTGTCAGGGCACCCTCAGTGCCCTCAATCTCACCTACGAAGGACATGCTATTCCTATAGTAGTCGAGGACAGAAATCAGCTCAGTTTATGCTACGGCGTTAGCGTAGTCAATTTCCCCTAAAGATCCGTCGACCACAGCCGATAATCTTGTTGTAAATCATCAGCACGGGCAGCCAAATCTAATGGCCGGCTCGTCCGTCTACCGGGTGCAGGCAGGCCGCTTCCAGCTTTTGGCGTTCGAATACACCGAGAGTAATGCAGGCAGTCGGGGAAGACGGATCGAACGGTTCCGATGAGGAACCCTACTGAGGGTTGATGGCAGGATGCCATCGAAGCACACACGGCCTTCGGCTTAGACTACCGCGGGCTTCATGGAGGAAACTCAATTGTCTACACGTATCAACACAAACGTGACCGCTCTCCAGGCGGCACAGAATCTCAACGCTAACAGCAACAACCTTTCGGGGAACATCCAGCGACTCTCGTCGGGCCTCCGCATCAATTCAGCGGCGGACGATCCGGCGGGCTTGGCCATTTCGGAGAACTTCAAAGCGCAGATCTCCGGCCTGACCCAGGCCAGCAAGAATAGCAACGATGCCATCAACGAAGTGAAGACCGCTGAAGGCGCTCTTAATCAGGTTCAGAACCTGTTGATCTCGATCCGCCAGCTCGCCGTGCACGCTTCAAACCTCGGTACGAACAGCACTGTCGACCTCGCGGCCGATCAGACCCAGATCAATTCGGCCATCGCGTCCATCAACCGCATCGCCAACACCACGTCGTTCGGCAACAAGAAGCTGCTCGACGGGTCGGCCACGTCCGGTTCATCGACCACGGCCGGAACGACCACATCCGTTGGCGTTAGCGTCAACGCTGCTGGTCTCTTCAACTCGGCCCAGGCCGGCACGTACGACACGATCTCCGTCACCGCGGCTACCGCGGCCACGAACACGTTCGCGTTCACTGCGTCCCCGCTTGACAGCACCACCAATACCGGCACCTACTCCGGTTCGTTGATCATCAACGGAACGCAGTACAACCTGAACACGGCCGGCACATCGAGCATCACCGACCTCAACTCGGCGATCTCGGCGAGCGGCTATCAGGCCGGCATCGACGCCACTGGCGAGTTGCAGTTCACCAACCAGGCCACCGGCTACCAGGCCAACCCGGCCTCGATCAACATCGCCGGCTTGACGATCGGCAGCTCGGCTGCCATCGACAACAGCACCGGCAATGCGACCACGGCTACGGGCGGCACCGTCACTCTTAACGGCGGTACGTCGAACCTGAGCGCGACTCTGGCGAACGACCAGGTCGGTACCACGGGCGGAAACCTCATCCTTTCCGTCAACGGCGGCAGCCATACCTTGTCGCTCACCGCGGGCCAGACGCTGGACACGGTCAACACGGCGCTTAATGCGTTCGGCGCGACCCTTTCGGCCTCGGCCACCGGGCTCAAGATCTCCGGCGCGGCCAGCATCAGCGTCACCGCGTCCACCGCGACGTTCGCTCAAACGGCGACCTCGACAATCGGTACGGTAGCTGCTGGCGCTGACCACAACGCGACCGTCACACCGACCGGTAACACCAAGCTCAACACCGTCGCGGCGAGCAACACCGTGGCCACCACGGGCAGCCTCGTCTTCACGGACAACGCTGTCGCTAAGACGGTTAGCGTTACGGCCGGCCAGTCATGGGCGACCTTCGCGGCCAACGTCGTATCGGCGGACGCCGGCGCCACCGCCAGTGTCGATGCCAGCGGCAACCTCGTCATCGGAGCCGGCGGCGCCGGTCACGATGTCGTTGTGACGGCTGCCACCAACGTGCAGTTCGCCGATAAGGGCAGCACCGAGAGCACCGTTTCCGGTGTTGACGGTGTCGCGGCCACAACGACCTACACGCAGACGGGCAGCGCCACATTGACCTCGGCGGCGGCTCTCTTCTCCGGTCAGTTGACGGTTTCGAGTGGAAACGGCGCCGCACAGGCGATCCTTACCCTCTCGCCCGCCACTACCCTGGCCCAGCTCAACACGTCACTGTCGGCGTCCGGCGTCTCCGTCACCGTCTCCGGCGGCGTGCTTACCTTCACCAGCAAAGGCGGCGCCACGGCCCCCGCGGTCACGCTTGGTGCAGGCTTCAGCGCCTACGATAGACTGACCCTGACGTCATCCAACACGGGTACCGTCGCCAACGGATCCGACGCGGTTCTGACCCTGTCGAACGCGACGAGCACATTGGTGAGCGCGACGACGCAGAAGGCGGGTAGCACCAGCTACTTCAACTTCTCGAACGGCCTTGTCATCGGCACGACGCAGACCTCGGGCCCCATCACCGGCAACGTCACCTCGACAGCCGGTGTGACGACCAGCGGGCAGTCCCTGCAATTCCAGGTCGGCGCGAACGGTGGTGAGACGACGAGCCTCAACATCGGAAGCACAACGGCCAACCTGCTTGGTAACAACGCGGCCAGCTACAGCGACGCGAACGGCACCACGCAGACCGTCACTACCGACAGCATCGCCGACCTGAACGTCCTTACTTTCAAGGGCGCCCAGGACGCGGTCGCCGTCATCGACAAGGCCATCAACGACCTGTCGACCGTCCGAGCCAACCTTGGCTCCTTCCAGACGAACGTCCTGCAGTCCAACGTCACATCACTTGGCGTTGCCCAGCAGAACCTCTCGGCGTCCTTGAGCACCATCCAGGACACGGACCTTTCCACCGAGATCGTCGACTACACCAAGAACCAGATCCTGGTTCAGGCCGGTACGAGCGCCCTCGGCCAGGCCAACCAGGCTCCGCAGGCGATCCTCAAGCTCCTCCAGTAATTGGAGCGCTCTCTTCCTCTCCTTCGGGAGAGGAAGGGACGAGGCTTTATTCTCCTCCCGCTTCGGCGGGAGGAGAACTTTCAGAATAGTGAATTGTGAATAGTGAATGTAGAATTGCAGGAGCTGTGCCGACCACTCCTTCCGTTATTCACTATTCTTAATTCACAATTCACAATTCTCAAATCTGTCATCTGGACGCGCGTCGCACGACCGCGAGGGTGACGCCCGAGGTTAAAGAGTATGAGCACTCAACCGGCAACCATTGCCACCTTCTCCGGCCTTGCGTCGGGCATCGATACCGCCGGTATCATCAGTAAGCTCCAGGCCTTCGCGCAGCAGCCGATTACCCAGTTGACCAAGGATAGCAAGGGCCTCAATGATCAGCTAACCGCGTACCAGGCGTTCAACGCGGCTCTGGCAGGCGTGCAGAGCGCGGCAACCTCCTTGACGCTTCCGAACACCTTCGCCTCGAACACCGCGAGTTCCTCGAACACGGCCGTGGCCACGGTCACCGCCGGCTCCGGAGCGCTCACCGGAACGCACACGCTCACGGTCAATACGCTCGCACAGGCTCAGCAAGTCGTCTCTAAGGCGTACACGAGCAACAACCTGGGACTGAACGAGACCGGCGCATTCACGATCAACGGCCATAGCATCAGCGTCACCACCAGCGATACTCTCAGTTCCCTGGCGTCCAAGATCAACGCCGCGACCGCCGGAGTAACAGCGTCGGTTGTATCGACAGGCGCGAACCAATATCAGCTTTCAATCACGTCGAACAAGAGCGGCGTTGCCCAAACGATCTCCGCCGTCGATACCACGGGCAGCGTGCTCTCGGATCTGAGCATTGCCAACGGCGCAAACACCATACGGCAGCACGTAGGTGCGAACGGAGCGGCGTCGATCACTCAAACTAGCTCGTCCGGCACGCTCGCCACCCTCTTCGGTGATGCCATCAACACCGGCCCAAGTGGAACCGTCACGATCGACAACGGAAACGGCGCCTCCGGAACCGTCGACATCGATTACAACAAGGACTCGCTGTCCACCATCGCCGGAAAGATCAATGCCGCGGGGATCACGGGGATCACTGCCCAAATCGTCTCGCTGCCGGACGCTAACGGCAACGCCGGCGGCGGCGGTCAGCAGCTTGTCATCAACAATTCCACCGGGCATGACCCCGTTTTCACAGACAGCAACTCAGTTCTTGCGTCGCTCGGATTCACCCAGAAGGCGACCGCTGGGGTCAACCAGCCGGTGGCCGCTCAGGACGCGAACTTCACCTACGACGGGCTCATTTACACCCGAGCGTCGAACACCGTCAAGGATCTGATTCCCGGCGCGACTGTCTCGCTGCTGCAGCAGACACCCACCGGAGTAAGCCCGACGCCGGCCACAACAACATTGTCGATCTCGCAGAACACGGCGAGTATCATCAACTCGGTGCAGAACTTCACCACGGCCTACAACAACGTCGTGGACTATATCAACAATCAGAACACATTCACGCCGCCCACGGGAGACAATAAGGGAACGCTAGACCCGTCGCCGCCCCTCTTTGGCTCGCAGGTTCTCACCGACGTTCAGCAGCTACTTGGAAACGCGCTCGGCGTGAACTCCGGCAGCACAACGCTTGGCAGCATCGGCATCAATCTCGACCCGACGACGGGACACCTCGTTGTGGATTCCGCGACGCTGGGGAATTCGCTGCAAAGCAACCCGACCAGCGTCAAGAGTCTCTTCGGCGTTATTGGAAAAACCACCAACAACAACATACAGTATGTAGGTGCTGGTCCAAATACGAAGCAGAGCACGGGCGCCGGGTATGCGGTGACCATCAAGACTGCCGCGTCGCAGTCCACGGCGACGTCGACAGTCGCGCAGACGGTGGTCAGCACTCAGGCAGAAACACTCTCCTTTACGGGACTCAACTTCCCGACGGCACTTTCGCTCACTCTGAGTTCCGGCAACTCGCTGCAGGACAGTGTCAACCAGATCAACGGCGACAGCCGCCTCAACAGCCTGCTCTCAGCCAGCATCGACGGCACCGGAAAGCTCCTGATCAGTTCCAAGGCGTATGGCGGAAACACCGGCTTCAGCGTATCGTCCAGCCTCGCGGCCGCATCGAATAACTCCGGTATCGGGGGAGCGCCGACGTACACAATCGGGACCGACGTGGCAGGTACTATCAACGGCGAGGCTGCCATCGGCCATGGTCAAACCCTCTCTGGGCTGGCCGGAAACAAGTACACCGACGGCCTCACGCTCACAGTTACCGCAACGACGCCCGGGGACTACGGCTCCGTCACGACAACGCAGGGCATAGGCACGCAGTTGAACAACCTGCTCGCGACTGTCCTCGACCCGACAAACGGACAGGTCCAACAGGCGGAGAACGCGCTTAACACCCAGATCACCAACAACGAGCAGCAGATTGAGAAAGTCAACGCGGAGGTCGCCGATCAGACCGCATTTCTGCAGCAGATGTTCGCCGACATGGAAACCAGAGTAAGCCAGTTGCAGCAGCAAGGACAGGCGTTTGCCGCGCAGGCCACCGGTTTGGTGCCATGGAACAACAAGTCCAACTAGTCCGTGGACACTAACCAAAGTCGATAATACAGGAAGAACTCTAAAAACTCAGGGAAGAAGAACGATGAGCACTCCAAATCCTTACGCGCAATATCAGCGGACAGCCGTGGAAACGGCCAGTCCCACAAAGCTGGTGGTAATGCTGTACGACGGGGCCATTCGGTTCCTGACAAAAGTGCCGCCCGCCATCGAAACCAAGAATTACTACGAGCAGTCGCTTTACATTAACAAGGCTCAGGCAATCATAGCCCACCTGTTCGGAACACTCGATTATGAAAAAGGCGGCAGCGTCGCGAAATCGCTGTCGGAGACGTACGTCAAGATGTACGACATGTTGACGGCCGCCAATATCCACGACGATGCCGAGCGCGTCAAAAAGGTCCTCCACTCGCTTCGCGAACTACGTGAGGCCTGGGTGGAAGTCGATCGCCAGATGACCACGCGCCCGGCCGATCCCGTCATCGGCGTCGAGCAGGCCCGCGACCTCGCCCGCGCCGCCTAAGCAATTAGCATTGCGGCGTGATCCCTGTGGGTCGGGTGACATCAACGGTACTCGCGGAGTTTCTGATGATTGCCGACCAGGCCGGTATCAATCATGCCGATCAATAACGAACAGACCTGACAATGCCAGAGCCTCTCTCCCATTCCGATGGGAGAGAGGTGGCGAAGCCGGGTGAGGGGTACCATGCTGCAACCTCAAGAAGACACGCATGACCTTTTGTTGTGGCAGGGGTTCGTGGCGCGACTCGCGAGGCTGCGCGACGCGGCCGCGAACCTGGGTCGCCCCGCCACCTTCGACGTCACCGTGGCTGTCAGCAATGACCCCGACGTTGCCGCGGTCGACGTCCACGGCCGGCCGACCATCGGCAAACGTCACATCGTTATCCACAATCTGTCCCAGGCACACAAGCTCATCACAGGAACGTTTGCTGCCGGCGCCGCCGGCCTCGACATCGCCGGATCGCTGCTCGTCAACGGCTGCCGCATCGGCATTAGCCCGACCGACAGTCTCAACGATATCGCCGTCAAGTTCACCCGGTCCGCCGCCAACGTTCGCGCGCAGACCGTCCACCTTGGCCCAAACGACTTTCGCCTCATCGTCACTGCCAACCAAACCGGAGTTGAGGGAGCGATCGGCATCTCCGCGATCGATGGCGACGCGCTCGACAAACTCGGCCTATCGACGCCGGCGGCCCAGCTCGTTGCCCCACGCGACGCCAAGTTCACGATCGACGGCGTCGACCTGACCGCTCCGGACAACACGATCGTCGACGCTATTCCCGGACTCACACTGACGCTGCTCGGCGCGCCGACCAAATACAAGTCTGCTGCCTGCGCGATCGAGGTCGGCATCGACACGACCGCCGCGCTAGACGCTGTCGGCGAGTTTGTCGACGCCTTTAATCACGCGTCAGGATCCGAATGGGCTTCGTCCGATCGGACGGCGAAGGTCATCGCGTCGATCGCGGAAGCGGTTTCATCGGGTTCGGGATGCGTCAACATGGCCGATTCGGCCCTGAGTCTGACGAAGGACGGCAGCCTTGCCCTGGACGCCGTCGCGCTCCGGACGATGCTGGAGACCGACGCTGACCGCGTCTACCGCGTTTTTGCCATGTGTGTCGACAGCGATTCCCCAGATCTCGCCTTCGTCAGCGCAAGCGCCAAAACGCTGGAGTCGGGCATCGACGGTTTCCTGGTCTCGATCACCCATCCGGCCTCGGTGTCGACGGTCACCGCCGGCATCGCCCAGACCGAGGTTAGTGTCGACATTGAGCATTTGACATTCACCGGCCCGCTCTTCCCGTCCACTGTCAAGCTCACACTCCCGGTCGGCAGCGGCGCTGTCGACACCTGCACCCGCATCAATCGAAGCGCCCGCCTCCGAGGCCGAGTGACCGCGGACATCGACGCCGAAACGAACCGACTGATCCTTACCTCGCGCTACGGCGCCGGCGGCGTCTTTTCGGTGTCCTCGGACCAGCCGCCAGCCGCGAATAACTCGGGCATCGGCGAGTTGCCCAAGACCATGGCAGGGGTCGACGTCGAGGGAACGATCGACGGAGAACCCGCCACCGGCGAAGGCCGCACGCTCACCGGCTGCGCCGGCAACGCCAACACGGAAGCGCTCCAGATCCTCGTCACCGCAACGACAACGGTCGGAGATTGCGGCCGGGTCTACGTCCACCGCGGCCTCGCGGACCGTATCTACCAAATGATCCACCTGGTGCTCGAATCCGGCCAATCGACCGCTGGCCGCGCCGGCGACATCAGCGCGCAAATCGGCGACACCGAACAACAAATTGCCCGCATGAACGACCAGCTCGGCGCATTCGGCGAATACCTCACCCAAACCCTCAGCGCCATGGACCTGCGCGTCAGCCATTTGCGCGAACAGGCCGACGCCATCACTCGCGGCACCACGCGACGTCAAGCGTCACGCACGTTCTAAAAAATCCTACTGTTCGCCTTTCCGCATTTCTGCCAATTACACGAGTAAGGTAATATCAGGCCTATGAGTACCCGCAGAACTCCGATATTGGTGTTCGACGTTGAGTCGGGCGTGGAACGCGTGGCCAGTCTCCTGTATCATCTGTCGTTTCGTGAGCTGGAGGCCATCGACAAGACGTGGAA
>Ga0070658_10005679_pt1 | contig 10116 bp, 8 predicted proteins | sample KBSC13metaG_FD_64664 | JGI IMG/M metagenome (GOLD analysis project Ga0070658, IMG submission 64664) | Corn rhizosphere microbial communities from Kellogg Biological Station, Michigan, USA - KBS C1-3 metaG | ecosystem: Host-associated > Plants > Roots > Rhizosphere > Soil ... | reverse complement strand
GAGGAAATTCTTCACCTGATGGGCCACTTCGATGCCCACGTTTTCCTGGGCTTCCGCAGTGGAGGCGCCGAGGTGAGGGGTGAAGACGACCTTCTTGGAGGAGAACAGCGGGAAGTCAGCCGGTGGTGGCTCGACTTCGTAAACGTCCAGGGCCAGGCCGCCGAGGTGGCCATTGTCCATGGATTCCTTGGCCGCAGCTTCGTCCACCAGGCCACCACGGGCGCAGTTGACGACGAGCGCGCCGGGATTGAGCAGCTTGATGCGCTCTGCATCAATGATGTGCTGGGTTTCCGGAGTAAGTGGAACGTGAAGGGTGACGAGATCCGCACCGGTGAGGGCGATTTCCGGCGTTTCTGCCAGCTCTACCTTGAGGGACTGGGCGCGGGCGGCGGTGAGGAATGGATCGTAGGCGACGACGGTGATGCCGAATGCTTGTGCACGTTTGGCGAACTCGGTGCCGATACGGCCCATGCCGAGGATGGCCAGGCGCTTGCCGAAAAGTTCCACACCTTCGAAGCTCTTCCGATCCCACTTGCCGGAGATCATGGAGGAGTGGGCGGCACCCACATTACGGGCCAGCGAGAGCAGCAGCGCGAAGGCGTGCTCTGCGGTGGAGATGGTATTTCCGCTCGGCGTGTTCATCACGACCACGCCGTGTTCGGTGGCGGCGGCACGATCAATGTTATCCACACCCACACCTGCGCGGCCGATGGCCTTGAGGTTGGTGGCGGCTGCGAAAACTTCTGCGGTGACCTTCGTCTGGGAGCGAACGACCAAACCATGGTAATCACCGATGATTTTGAGAAGTTCTTCCGGCTTGAGGCCGGTATTCACATCCACGGAAATATCAGGAGAGGAGCGCAAGGCATCCACACCTTTTTCCGAAATAGGGTCCGAAACGAGCACTCGATAGGTGGCCATAGGCGCGTGGAAGTAGCGCACCGCCTTGCCTCTTGCAAGGTTTAGAAGGAGAAAATAAATGCGAATGAGAGCATCCGCCTATCCAATATCCGGCCTCATCAGGCACGGCTGAGTTTGAAAACCGTGATTTCCGGCCGGGCATTGAATATCGCCTGCACAAGGTGGCCCAACCCCCTGTTGATGTAGAGCTTGCGCCCACCCTCCAGGTCATAGGTTCCCGCGCAGTAACGGCGGTTTTTGACAGGAAGCATGGGAGGCGGGAGGAATGGCGGCTTGCACTGGCCACCGTGGGTGTGGCCTGCCAGAATCCAGCCTTGGTAATTTCCCCACCCCTGCAGATCGACGGTATCCGGGTTATGGGTCAGCACGATGGATGGTGCTCCGGCGTTCCAGCGGGCAAACGCTTGCTCTGGTTTGAACTGTGAAGCCCACAGGTCATCCAATCCGATGATCTGGAGACCACCCACCTCAGCCATTTCATTTCTCAGCATCCGGATGCCATGGGATTCTGCCAACATAGCCAGCCGATTAGCGTGATCATACTCATGCCAGTTGCGGCCGTAGTCGTGATTTCCGAATATGCCGAAAGCTCCCATTTTCCCAACTGGCAGGTGGGGAAAAATCCGGCCCGCATGAGCAAGTGTTTCCGGTTCCCGGGTGGTGAAGTCTCCTGTGTAGACCACCACATCGGGCGACAGGGAGCGGACGACATCGAAGGCTTTTTTCAGATAAGCATCGCTCACCTGTTGGCCGATGTGAATGTCACTGAGCTGGACGATTTTTTTCCCGATCAGAGAGTCCGGTAGATTTTTCACCGGCATCTCATGCTCGATGACTTCCAGCCAGTGAGGCTCCACAAAAAGTGTATATAAAACGGTGCCACTGCCCAAGAGCAGGGTTGCGCCCAAGCCTTTGATGAACTGTTTCCGGGTGATTTTTCGTAGCACGGGGTGACTTATAACAGAATGACATCCTCCGGTCACCCGCGGAATGATGAACATTTCGCTACTTTTTCAAAGAGTGGGAATTCTCATCATTTTCTCATGTTCGGCATTTATGGTGATTGCGCATCTTCCTCTTGCTCTCCATTCTAGAATCACTTTCTGCACCATGAAATGTAACAGCTTTTTCTCTCATCTCCTTGCCGGATTTGCGCTACTTGGCTCCGCTGGCATGGCATCCGCCGCTCTCTCCTATGTGCCGCCTTCCGAGTTGGAAGGGCGTAGCAAATGGGCCTATGAAGCCGGATATGCCTACATCACCTCAAACAAGATCGAAGAGCTGCTCTTCGGTGGTAAAATGGATATCGATAATGGCCCCGATGGTGGTGAGCTTTACATCCTGACGGCTGCCCGCACGCTGGGTGAGCTCAAGTGGGATACCGGTAGTTCCATTTTCCATCCCCAGATGGAATTGCCCCTCACCCTGATCGTGGTGGATGAGCACAGCCGCAGCCCTTTCCTGAACTATAACTTCGCCTACACCATGCGGTGGGTGGATTTCCCATGGAATGATCACCTGAAAACCACTTTCTCCATGGGTGTGGGACTTTCCTATTCCAGCAAAATCCTGCTGGAAGATATCAAGCAGCATGAGGGGGAAGAGCGCTCCAATACGAAGATCTATTGGCCTATCGAGCTGACCTTTGCCCTGCCGCAATATCCGAAGGATTGCGCGCGCCTTTTCATCGTCCATCAATCAGGCGGCCACATTTTTGACCGTGGCGGCATCAATTGCGTGGGCTTCGGCTATCGCCGCGATTATTGAGCCGTCATTGGCGCTGGGACTTGGGTGTATTCAAAAACGCCTCCACATCCTTTACGGAGCGTGTATTGAATACATCCTGGCGTGAAAGCCAGCCCTTGCGGGCGAGTTTCACGCCGAGTCCCAGGTGATGGAGGCCTGCAGTGGAATGGGCATCCGGATTGATGGAGCAAAGGACACCCTTGTCCCGCGCCCGCTTCCACCAGCGCCAGTCCATATCCAGCCGCATGGGGCTGCAGTTCAGCTCGATGATGGTGCGTGTTTCAGCCGCGCAATCGATGATCATGGCGTGGTTTACGGCATAGGACTCCCGTTTGAGGAGAAGCCTGCCGGTGAGGTGGCCCAGCATGGTCACGTGTTCATTTTCCATCGCACGGCAGATGCGGCGCGTCATGTCTTCTTCACTGAGATTGAAAACGGCATGCACGGAAGCCACGCAGTAATCGAGCTGGGCCAGGATTTCATTTTCGAAATCCAGTGAACCATCCTTGAGGATATCCACTTCCGAGCCTGCGAAGATGCGGAAGTTTTCATAGCCTGCATTGAGCGCCTTGATGGTTTCCAGTTGGGCCAGCAGCCGGGTTTCATCCAGCCCGCGTGCCTGGAATGAGGATTTGGAGTGATCGGCAATGCCCAAGTACTGGAGCCCCAGGTCCATCGCCTCATCCGCCATGTCTTCCAGCGTGGCACCGCCATCCGATGCGGTGGTGTGATTGTGAAAGGTGCCTCGGAGATGGCTGAGTTCTATCAGACGTGGGAGAGTCCGATCCGCTGCGGCCTCGATTTCACCGCGGTTTTCACGCAGTTCCGGGGCGATGTAGGCCAGCCCCAGGGCACGATAGATATCCGGCTCTTCATTCACCTCAGGAATCGGCGCAGGGTTCTCCGCATCGGTGGGAGTAAAGCCATACTCATTAAGGGAAAGTCCTTGTTTGAGGGCAAGGGACCGGAGTGCCACATTGTGTTCCTTGGAGCCGGTGAAATACTGCAGGGCAAAGGGGAATTGTGCGTTCGATACCGCACGAAGATCGCACTGCAGACCGTTCTTGAGGCGGACGGAGGTTTTGGTTTCTCCGCACACGATGACGGATTCCACTTGGGGCAATGTGGTGAAATCCTCGCAAACGAGAGCGGTTTCCTTGGTGGCACAGAGGAAATCAATGTCATGCACGGTTTCCTTGCTGCGGCGATAGGAGCCCGCCACCGCCACGCGGGTGATCTCCGGGTGGATCCGCAGGATTTCAAGAATGCCCTCCACGATGGGCGTGACAGATCCTAGCAGAAAGGTATCAGCAAAGTTTTCCCGTAGTGCGATGGACTCCAGGATCTTGGTCTGCGTTTTCTCTCCGAAGCCGGGGAGGCCGGCTACTTTCCCCTCCTTGCAGGCCGCTGCCAGATCCGCCACCGAGCTGATGCCCAGTGTTTCGTAAAGCGCCTTTACTTTTTTGGGGCCCAGGCCCTGCAGGTCGAAGAGCTCGAAAAGTCCTGCCGGGAATTCCTGTTTCAGATTTTCGTGAAAGCCAAGAGTTCCGGTGCTGGCCAGTTCGTGAAGCTTGTCCCGCAGTGCTTCACCGATACCCTTGATTCCTGTTAGCTGGTTGTCCTTCGCCAGTTGGACGATGTCTCCATCGAAGCCACTGACCACATCCGCTCCCTGGCGGTAGGCACGGATTTTAAACGGATTCTCGCCCTTGAGCTCCAGCAGCAGGGCAATTTCTTCCAGAACATCGACGAGTTTTTCCCGGGTCATGATGGAGTGGGTAAGGGCAGGCTTATTTGAAAAGAAAATCCGCGACGACCAAGCGATGGTCCGAGTGGCGGGTAGTCACGGCACGGCAGCGTACCGGTGTGAAGTGGTAGGTGGAATAAATGTGATCGATCCGCAGCACGGGCAAGCGTCTTTGGAAGGTATTTCCCCAGCCCGTGCCTGCCGCGGCGAAGGCATTTGTGAAATCCCGGCTGAGAAGATGATGGACCTGATCCCACGCGGGTGCATTGAAATCCCCACAGACCAGGGCAGGGGTGTTAGGGAACTGTGTTGTTTGCTCCAGGACTTGAAGGGCAGCGGAGAGTTCCTGTTTCCGCGTCACACGATTATTGTAATGCGTTTTCCACGCATCCTTTTGCCATAGGCGAAGGTCTGTGGCGGCCGAGAGCAGGTGAACATTGATGAGATCTATATCCCGTTGATCGGGCAGTGAGATACGCAGTTGCTGGAAGCTGGCATAGGCGTAATGGGTTTCCGCACTGATCTTCCAGCGTGTGATCACTCCGTTATTGTGATAGGCTCGGTAGTCGCCCGTGCCTCCGTACAGCCGCTCTGCGATTTCGCGGACCTGATAGGGTTGTATTTCCTGAAGCAGCACGATGTCCGGCTGCCAGTATTCGATGTCATCCGTGGGACTTCCCATGCTGAAGGCGGCGCAGTTCAGCGTGAGTACACGCACCACCGGCTGGTCATGGTAAAGGGCGGCGGCGCCGGGCTTGGGCGGGGTGGTGGTGAGATGGGCCAGCACATGGGCCTCATCCGCACCTACCAGAAGAGTGATCACCCATATCAAGGAGACGACCATGGACAGGGCCGCGCGCAAGAAACAGAAGGCGAAGCACGAGAGAAACAGTCCGATGGAACCCCAGATCCAAATGGGTGCCACCGTAAAGGCCGCGAGCCTATCCGGCTGCGTGACGTAGCAGACGACGGTGAAAAAATGGAGAAACAGGGAACATGCCACCAATATCCATCCCAATCGATTGCGTAGGCGGGACATGGTGGCAGAAGTAGACCTTTAATGGGAAACCCAAACGGAAGCGATTCGCGATTGGGTCTCCTGCCTGAGTGCAGACTCTCACATGCCTGGAATGCCCAGACCACCTGTGAGCTTCTTCATTTCTGCGGCGGACTTTTCCTTGCCCTTGTTGATGGCTTCCTGAACGCCCTTCAGTACCAGATCCTCAAGGAATTCCACATCGGTGGCATCCACTACGGATGGATCGATCTTGATGGAAACGACATCGCCGGCACAGGTGGCCACGACATTCACCTTACCACCGCCCACGGAGGCATCTACCGTTTGGGCAGCGAGTTCTTCTTGTTTGGCAGCCAGCCCGGCTTGCATCTGCTGGGCTTGTTTCATCAGTTTTGCAATATTCATAAAGGTTGTTGGGAGATGGTGTTAGAGTGAATTTTCGAGTGATGTCGTTTGTTCAGGCTAAGAAAGCCTTGGGCGAGGATGGTGCAACTGGTTCCCAGAAACCCATTCACGATGTCCATCATCGTTTCCTGTACGGATTTTTGAATGTGGGTATTGAGCAGGAGATCGGAACTGAACTCTGCAATCTCCCAGAGCAAGGCAGCGGTGCAGCCTGCCAAAAAGGTGACGGTCAGGCGGCCCGGCAGGGTGGGGGTGCCGCCCCAGCGGCTGAAGAATGGGAGGCTTTTCCAGACGAAGTAGCTGAAAGCCAGCCCGCCTGAGAAGTGGTGCATCCAGTCAATCAGCGTCGCGTAGCTTTTGACATGAAGGAACTGATGGGAAATGAGCACCAATGCGGGTGCCCAGATCCCGGTTGCCTTGATGAGTTTCAAAAGCGGTTTCATGGAATGAATTATCCCTGAATCTTGCCCTCGAATTTCACGAGTGCGGCTTGGATGAGAGGATCGTTATAAAAATCATCTTCCACCACGACGGCCTTTGCCGGAGCAGGTTCCGGGGTGGCAGGAGAGGCGGACGCCGTTTCCTGCTTCCATGGTGGAGGCTCGGCCGCAGGGATCTCGCTTTCTTCCGGTGCGGCTTCGATCAGGGAAGCGAAACCGTCCAATCCCGAAACCGCAGGCTTTGGCTTGGCGGGTTCCACCTTCGCCTTCACAGGTGGCGCAGGTGCTGGGGCGGGCTCCGGTGCGGGAATCACGGGAGTTTCCTTCTGGACAACGGCGGGTTCCGGCACTGCCTCTACCACGGGAGGTGTGGCAGCAGGCTCAGGAGTGGCAACAGGAGTTGTAGCCGGAGCAGGGGCTGCTGGAGCTGTGATGGGCTCCTGCGGCAGATAGTCCGCGCCTTTTGTGAGCACCTTGATCACATCGGTGATCCGGACTTCGCTCAGGGTCTGGATGGCCTTGATGACGCCGAGTTCGAAATGGAGACGCTTGTTGGTAGCCCATTTCATGCGGCCTTCCGTCTCTGCAAACACATCGATGGCTGCCAGGATGCGGTCCGGTGCGTAATCGCGCGCCAGTTTCAGCAGGTGATCCCACAGATGGGCCGGGATGCCCTCGCCATCGGCAGATGGGTCCAGCTTGGAAACCAGCAAGGCGCGGAGGCAGCCGATGAGTTCGCCCAACAGTTGGGAAAGTTCACGCCCACTTTCAGCCTCCTTCTGGATAAGGGAGAGGGCGGCAGGGGTGTCCTGATCCAACAGAGTTCCAGTAAGGGCTGCTACTTTTTCACGGGAAGTGAAGCCGAAGACATCCAGCACATTCGCTTCTGAAATGTGATCGCCACAGAAGGCGACGAGCTGATCCAGCATGGATTGGGCATCGCGCATGCCGCCATCCGCCCCCTTGGCGATGGCCCAGGCTGCGGTTTCTTCCAGCGTGATCCCTTCCTCTCCGGCGATGTGCTGGAGATGGCTGGCGATGAGATCGGTAGGGATCGGGCGCAGATCGAAGCGCTGGCAGCGGGAAAGGATCGTCGGCAGGATTTTGTTCGCCTCCGTGGTGGCGAAGATGAATTTTACATGCGGTGGCGGCTCTTCCAGCGTCTTGAGCAGGGCGTTGAAGGCCGCGTTCGAGAGCATGTGCACCTCATCGATGTAAAAGATTTTGAATTGTCCGCGCGCCGGGGCGAAGCGGACGGACTCCCGCAGATCGCGCACCTGCTCCACGCCATTGTTCGAGGCACCGTCGATCTCCAGAACATCCAGGGAGCGGCCTTCCGCGATTTCCACGCAGATATCGTCATCAGGATCGAAATCCGCCTTCGGGCCTCCGGGGCAGTTCAGCGCCTTGGCCAGAATTCGGGCGGTGGATGTCTTTCCCGTGCCCCGTGGGCCTACGAAAAGATAAGCATGGGCCAGTCGCTTTTGGGCGATGGCATTGCGCAATGTACGAACGACGTGATCCTGTCCCAGGACATCATCGAAGGTTTTTGGGCGGTATTTCCGGGCGAAGACCTGATAACTCACGAGGGGAGAGTAACGACCGGAACGGGTTTGTCATCGCTCAGTTTTCAGGAATCGGAAAAATACTCCTCGCAGATGGAGTGAAAGTTTCTCGGAGAGGGATTGAAGCATCCCGTGAGGCTGCTACTTTAATGCCCACATGGCCGATCCCGCACCCAAGAAAAAGCTGCGCAGCATCCTCCTCGCTTGGTTCGGGGTGGGCTGTATGTTCGTATTGGCAGGTGGGGTGGTGCTCTGCTTCACTGGCTTTCCCGGTAAGGTGAAACGGGGGCTTAAGGAGATTTTCGGCGCAAAGCCGGTGGTGGTTCATACGGACAAGGACCTGCTGGATGAGCAGATCGAGCGGATGCGGACGGACATGGAGGAGGATTACCAGCGCCGTGTTTCCGATTTGAAAAAACAGATGGAGGAATCCTCGAAAAAGGGAGAGCCATCCCCGACTCCGCCGGAACCAGGGGATGTCCTAGGCTCCGTGACGGATGTGCGGAAGCTCCGCTCCGGCATCCCCTTCCAGACGGAAGTGCTGGTGGAAAAAGGAGCCATCGCCTCCAAGGAGAAAATCGATCCGGCAAGTTATACCGCCAGCTATCAGCTTTCCCTTCGCGTCCCCACACCTGCCAAATCTCTGGCGGAGCTGGAAATTGCCAATCCCGGTCTCGGCAAGATGTTGCCCGGCCTTTCTCCTCTGCTGGAAAAGGCGGAAGTTTCCCCCTGGTTCTACAAGCTTTATGATAACAAGGTGACCCGTATCCGGCGGGATGCGAATACGCTCAATGAGTTGCTAACAAAACACAATCTCTACGATTGCGAGACCATCCTCCAGGCCCGCGCTGCCAGTGGCCGCCGCATTTTCTGGCTGCAGGCGGAGATGGACGTCGTGTCTGATGGCTCCGATGGAGATCGCCTCCCCACGATGCCGGATGAGGTGGTGAATTCCTCGAACTATCAACCCTACACCAGCTATGGCTGGCAGAAAACCGGCACTGTGCCGAATCCGATCATCGCCGGCCTCCAGCGCCGCGTGAAGAATGCAGAGACGGAAATAGCCGCTACCGGGACAAACGCGGCCCGCAAGACGTGGCTGCGGACTCGCATCGCGGAGTTGAAACGCAGCATCGCGGATCTTCAGTCCCGCAGTTATCTGATCGCGGATTACGATCCGTTCATCGTCATTCCGGTCAATATTCTGGCTGGTACTGGAGATGCCTTTGCTCCGAAGATAGGCGACTACGCAGTCGTGATTTATGGGGACAAGATCTATCCGGCCCTCGTCGGTGATGGCGGGCCTACCTTCAAGGTGGGGGAGGCATCCTTGCGGATCGCCCGGGAGCTCAATCCACAGTCATCTCCCTACAGCCGCCCCGTTTCCGAGCTGAAGGTGAGCTATCTGGTCTTCCCCGGCAGCCGGGAGCCAAAAGCTTCTGCCCCGGATTACGAAAAATGGCGCCAGCGGTGCTTCGATCTGCTGGGTGAAATCGGTGGCCTGGGCGAAGGGTATCAGCTTCACCAGTGGCAGGATATCCTGCCAAAGACAGCCCCCGTAGTGCCCACACCCCCACCGGTAACTAAGCCGGATCCGGCGCCCGTGCAGCCTGCTTCGTCCCCTGCGGAGGAAAGTCCAGTCTCTACCGTTTCTCCGGTGCCTCAGACGCCTCCAGCATCCGGCGAGTCCGCTCCGCAAAAATCGCCCGAAGCACCCTGAGCAGCAGGAAAACACAGATCACCGTTACGCCCAGTTCCAGGATGGGAGCAGGACCGCGTGAACGATCACCCGCCATGAACTTGGCGAGGCCGGGTAGATTTCCCAGGCCACGCGCTGCGCCCAGAAGCGCTACGATCCCTGCACCGATCAGGCCCAGCCAATTCATTCTCAGCGAAAAGATGCCACAGATCACAAAGGCACCGCCCAAGGTGAGTGCACCCTGGAGAAAGGGGACCCCATCCGGGCGTGCCAGCACGCGTGCAGCCATGAGGCCCATGCCAACGATCAATGCACCGCTTAGAAAAATCAAAATCCGCATGGGCTGACTAAATCCTCCATTTCCAGGAGATGACAAGCGTGCGGGTGGGAAACCGCAGTTGCTCTTGAAAAGCGGATTGCCCTGCGGCCTGTGGTGACCAGAATCAGGAAATGATTTTCTGGTGCAATGGTGAGTGGCGGGCCGATCTCCCCGCATCCTTGATGGATCGCGGCCATCTTCATGGGCTCGCGCTTTTTGAAACGCTGCTGGCGGTGGATGGGACGCCGTGTGCTGC
>Ga0070658_10005678_pt1 | contig 10117 bp, 8 predicted proteins | sample KBSC13metaG_FD_64664 | JGI IMG/M metagenome (GOLD analysis project Ga0070658, IMG submission 64664) | Corn rhizosphere microbial communities from Kellogg Biological Station, Michigan, USA - KBS C1-3 metaG | ecosystem: Host-associated > Plants > Roots > Rhizosphere > Soil ... | reverse complement strand
CGCCGCTGCCCGCGAGCGCTGCCGCGTCGTCGACCCGCTCGGACGGGACCTCGCTCCAGCGCGCAACTGCCGGAATCGCGAGATCCCAGCGCGGGCTCGCAACGAGCAGCGGGTCGGCGACGCCCGCCTCGGTGCACACGGCCGGCAGTGCGTCGATGCCCCAGCGGACGATCACGACGCGAGCCGCGCTCGCGCGAACTCGACGAACGCCTGCGCGACGCGGCTCTCGGCACGCCCGGCCGAGCGGACGAGCGAGATCTCGCGCGACGGCTCGAGACCCTCGACGCGCGCGACCGCGACGGTGCCGGCGGCGACGTCCGCCTCGATCGCCGAGCGCGAGATGAACGTCACGCCGTGCCCGGCGAGCACGGCGCTCCGCGCCGACTCCTGGAGGCCGAGCTCGAGCTGCACGTTGAAGTCGCGGAGACGCAGGCCGATCTCGCGCAGCTCGTCGTCGATCACCTGCCGCACGCCCGCACCCTCCTGCATCAGGACGAGCGGCTCGAGCTTCAGCTCGTCGAGCGTCACCGTGCGGTCGGCGAAGCGGTGGCCGCGTGGAACGGCGAGCACCACCTCGTCGCGGAAGAACGGCTCGAAGACGACGCCGCGGTGGCGGCGCACGGCCCCGACGACGCCGAGCTCGACCTCGCGCCGCGCCACCTGCTCGATCACGCGCTGCGTGTCGGACACGGAGAGCGCGATTTGCACGCCCGGATGCAGCTCCTGGAACTCCGCGAGCGCAACCGGAATCACCGTGCCGCCCGGGCCGGTCGAGGCGCCGATCTCGAGCCTTCCCGTCAGCTCGCCCTCGACCTCCTCGCCGAGCTCGGCAAGGAGCTGCTCCTCGAGCGCGAGCATGCGCTGCGCGCTCCGGTAGAGGCGGCGGCCCGCGTCGGTCGGCTCGACGCGGCGCCCCGAGCGGTCGAGCAGCTGCAGCCCGAGCCGTTTCTCGAGCGACCGGATCTGGAGGCTCACGGCCGGCTGGGTGACGCCGAGCTGCTCGGCGGCCTGGGAGAAGCTCCGCCGCTCGACGACGATGCAGAACGCTGCAAGCTGACGCGTGTCCATAAGCAATCATTATGCACAGTCGTGCCAGGCAACCATCTAGCATCCAGTGGTGCCTGAAGCCACGACGCCTCGGGCCGAGGACACGTTCATCCGCGGCTACCGGCAGCTTGCGCTCGAGACGCCGACCCGGCCGCGGGACGCGCTTCTCCGGACGCTCGACGTCGTGCTCTCGTCGCTCTTCCTGCTCTGTGCGCTCCCGATCGCCGTGCCGATCGCGCTGATCGTCCTCGCGACGAGCGGCCGGCCGGTCTTCTACCGAGGTGAGCGGGTCGGCCGCGGCGGCCGCGTGTTCACGATGCTGAAGTTCCGGACGCTCCGCTCCGACGCCGAGTCGCGGCTCGGGCCCTACCTCGGCGAGGAGCTCGTCCGTCGCACGGAGGAGGAGTTCACGCCGATCGGCAAGTGGTTGAAGGCGACGCAGCTCGACGAGATCCCGCAGTTCCTGAACGTGCTGCGGGGCGACATGAGCCTCGTCGGGCCGCGGCCCATCCGCCCGGTGTTCTTCGAGCAGCTCGCGCACGAGCTCCCGGCGTACTGGCAGCGCCTCATCGTCCGGCCCGGGCTGACCGGGCTCGCTCAGGTCCGGCGCGGCTACGAGACGTCGATGGCGGAGAAGCTCGCACACGATCTCGAGTGGATCGCCGACCGCTCCGTCCGCCTCTATCTGCGAACGGTGGTCGCGACCGGCTGGCGCGTCCTGATGCAATCGCTGCGAGGCCTCGCATCGCGCGGCGACTGATCGCCGCGATCGTCATCGTCGCGGGCGTCGTCGCGGCGGTGGTCGTCCTACGTCCCTCCCCCGCGCCGCGCGAGCCGCACCTGCTCGTCGGCGTCGCGGACGACACGCTCAAGTGGACAAGCAACCCACTCGCGGTCGTCCGCTGGCAGCGCGCGCTCGGCGCGCAGGCCGTTCGGCTCTGGGTGCCCTGGCACGGGGAAGCTCGGCCTCGAGGCGCGCGACTGGACGAGCTTCACCGCGCCGATGATGCGACGCGCGAGACACGCGTCGTGCTCGCCGTGTCCGGGTTCGCGCGCGACACGCCCACGACGCCTCGAGCGCAGCGGAGGTTCTGCACGTACGCGCGCAGCGCTCTCGCAGAGGTTCCGGATGCGTCGGCGATCGTCGTCTGGAACGAGGCGAACTCGCCCACGTACTGGCGCGGCACCCCGGCGCAGTACGAGTCGCTCCTCGCGCGCTGCTACGACGTGCTCCATCGGCGCGGCCTCACCGTGCTCGACTCGACCGCGTCCGCACACGCACCCGAGGCCTTCCTGCGCGACGTCGCCGCGGCGTACCGCGCGAGCGGACGAGTGCGCCCACTCGTCGACGCGTTCGGCCACAACCCCTACCCCGCGAGCTCGACCGAAGCGCCGGAGGCCGTGCACGGCACCGGCTTCGTCGGCGAGGGCGACTACGCGCGGCTGGCACGACTCCTGCGCGTCGGCTTCGGAGCCCCACAGGATGTCTGGTACCTCGAGGACGGCTTCCAGTCCGCCGTCCCCTCCCACCTCGCGCGGCACTACGACGGCCAGGAGAACGTCGCGACGATCGATCCGGCGCTGCAAGCCCAGCGGCTTGGCGCCGCGATCCGGCTCGCGGCGTGCCAGACGCGCGTCCGGGCCTTCTTCAACTTCGAGCTCGTCGACGAGACGCGCCTCGTGGGCTGGCAGTCCGGCCTCGTGTGGCGCGGCGTCCACCGCAAGCCTGCGGCCGCCGCGTTCGCAGCAGCCGCGCGGCAGGCGGCCGCCGGCTGTCCGGCCCGCCCATAGAGTTCGGCCGATGTGCGGGATCTGTGGAATCGCGTCGCGGAGCGGCGCCGTCGACGTCGACCGGCTCGTTGCGATGAGCGCCTCGCTCGTCCATCGCGGCCCCGACAGCGGCGGCGAGCACGTCGACGGCCCCGTCGGTCTCGCTGCACGTCGCCTCTCGATCATCGACCTGGCCGGCGGCGACCAGCCGATCTCGAACGAGGACGGGTCGTGCACCGTCGTGCAGAACGGGGAGATCTACAACTACCCCGAGCTGCGCCGCGAGCTCGAGCGCGAAGGCCACGTGTTCCGCACGAATTGCGACACGGAGGTGCACCTGCACCTCTACGAGCAGCACGGCCCCGAGTTCGCGCGCCGCTTGCGCGGCATGTTCGCGGTCGCGCTCTGGGACGCGGAGCGGCGGCGCCTCGTGCTTGCCCGCGACCGCTACGGCATCAAGCCGCTCTACTACCGCGACACGAGCGGCGCGCTCGAGTTCGCGTCGGAGCTGCGTGCGCTGCCGCGCGGAGAGATCGACCTCGATGCGCTCGAGGCGTTTCTCGCGTTCAACTCGATTCCGGCGCCGTACTCGATCTTCCGCGACATCCGCAAGCTGCCCGCCGGCCACGTCCTCGTCTGGGACGAGCACGGCGGCGTCACGCTCGACCGCTATGCGCGGCCCGGGCCGGTGCCTGCGGACGAGCTGCGTGGCGACGACGAGGCCGAGCTCGTCGAGGAGCTCCGCGCCCGGCTGCGCGACTCGGTGCGCGCGCACCTGCTCGCCGACGTGCCGGTAGGCGTGTTGCTCTCCGGTGGCGTCGACTCCGCCGTGCTCGCCGCACTCGCTGCGCAGGAGACGCCGGAAGCCGTGCATACGTTCACGATCGGGTTCGAGGAGCGCAGCTTCGACGAGCGGGACGATGCGCGGCTCGTCGCCGAGCGGTACGCGACGAACCATCACGAGCTGCTCGTGCGCCCCGACCCGTTGCTGTTGCTGCCCGCCCTCGCGGAGGCGTTCGACGAGCCGTTCGCCGACTCGTCCGCGCTGCCGACGTACCTCGTCTCGCAGCTCGCAGCGGAGCACGTGAAGGTCGCGCTCTCGGGCGAGGGCGGCGACGAGCTCTTCGGCGGGTACTACACGTACGCCGCGGATCTGCTCGCCGACCGCGTTGCACCGCTCGCGCGGCTCGCGCGGCCGCTCGTCGAGCGCCTGCCGACCTCGACCGCGAAGGCAAGCTTCGACTACAAGGCCAAGCGGTTCGTCCGCGCCGCGCATCTGCCGCCGCTCGAGCGCCATCACGGCTGGAAGGAGATCTTCTCGCCCGACCTGCGCGCGGAGCTTCGCGGCGTTCGCAGCACGTTCGATCCGGTCGACGTGTACCGCGCGCGCTACGCCGAGACGGAACGGTCCGACCAGCTCTCGCGCCTCCAAGACGTCGACTTCGGGATCTATCTCGTCGACGACCTGCTCGTGAAGACCGACCGCGCGTCGATGGCGCATTCGCTCGAAGTCCGCGTCCCGTTCCTCGACTCGGTGGTGACGAACTTCGCGTTCACGCTGCCCGAGAAGCACAAGATCCGCGGGCTGTCGAAGAAGGTGCTCCTGCGGAAGGCCGCCGAGCCACTGGTGCCGCGTGAGGTCGTGCACGGGCGCAAGCGCGGCTTCTCGATCCCCGCGGCCGCATGGCTGCGCGGTGCGCTCCTGCCGTTCGCGCGCGAGACCCTCTCGGCCGGGAACCTCCGCTCGCAGGGGTTCTTCGAGCCCGCACCGGTGTCGCGCCTGCTCGACGAGCACGCCGCGGGCGCGCAGGACTGGAGCCGCCAGCTCTGGGGCCTGCTCGCGTTCACGCTCTGGTACGAGCGGCACGTCGAGCAGGAGCCGCCCGCGCTCCGCTCGGGGCGGATGGAGGCGCTGCTCGTCCGGTGAAGGTCTGGATCGACATGACCGCCTCGGCGCACGTGCTGGTGTTCCGGCCGCTGATCCGGATCCTCGAGGAGCGCGGCGACGAGGTGCAGATCACCGCGCGCGACTATGCGCAGACACTGCAGCTCCTCGAGCTGCACGGCATGCGTGCCGAGGTGATCGGCAAGCATGGCGGCCGCTCGCGGTTCCAGAAGGCGCGGCAGATGACGCACCGCCTCGGCGCGTTGAAGCGCTGGGCGAAGGGTCGTGACTTCGACATCGCGCTCGCGCACGGCTCGCATGAGCTGACGATGACCGCGCGGCGGCTCGGTATCCCGAGCTCGACGACGTTCGATTACGAGTTCGCGACGCTTCAGCACCAGCTCGGCTGCCGTGCCGCGACCAAGGTCGTCGTCCCGGACGCGATCCCGCCAGAGCGGTTGGCGCCGTACGGTGCACGGCCGCCGAAGCTCCTCCAGTACCCGGGGCTGAAAGAGGAGTACTACCTCTCCGACTTCGAGCCCGACCGCTCGCTGCTCGATCGCTTCGGCGTCGAGCCGGAGCGTGTCCTCGTCGTGCTGCGGCCGCCGCCCGACGTTTCGCTGTATCACCGGCACTCGAATCCGCTCTTCCCGATGACGCTCGACCACCTCGGCCGGCTCGACAACGTGCACGCGTTCGTGCTCCCGCGCACCGAGGAGCAGCGGGAGTACGTGCGCGGCCTCCACCTGCCGTCGGTGATCCTTCCGGAGAAGGCCGTCGACGCGCAGAGCCTCATCGCCTTCGCCGACCTCGTCGTCTCGGCCGGCGGAACGATGAACCGCGAAGCTGCAGCACTCGGCGTGCCGGTCTACACGACCTACGGCGGCCGGCTCGGCGGCGTCGACGAGGAGCTCATCCGCGACGGACGGCTGAAGCCGCTGACGGACCCGCGCGCGCTTGACCTCCACAAGCGCGACACCACGGGCGAGTGGGTCCGGCGCGACCCGGCGCTGATGCTCGACCTGCTCCTCTCCGCGCGTCCGCTGTAGACACGTCCCGGTATCAAATACCGGGACGTGTCCCGTGCGGCGAAATGCCTGCACACACGGCCACTCCCGCAGAGTGGCCATCCGCCGAGAGCACATGTCCTGGTATCAAAGACCGGCGAGGGAACCATTCCCTTTGACATAGCAGGTTTGCTATACTCGATAGCAGGAACGCTATGCGTGTGAGACTCCCACGAGGCCCCGCGAAGATCTTGACTGCGGTCGAACTGGCCGCCGCCGGGCTCTCGGGCATCGCGCTCGTCCTGATGCTCGCGGCGACGCCGCCGTTCGAGTGCGGAGACGATTACGCGAGCCCTTCGACCCCGCTGCGGAGCGGCACCGTCGCGGGCATCTCCCTCGGCGTCGCCGTGATCGGCCTGCTCGTCGCCATCGGCGTGGCGCTCGCGACGCCGCGCAACTCTGCCGACCGCCCCTGGGTGAACCGGGCGATCGGCGCGGCCGTGCTCGCGATGTTGGTCGCCGGCGGCGCTGTCTTCGCCGACATGGCGCGGTGGACCTGCTGGCCGTGAGTCAGGCGACGCGAGCGAGCGCTGCGAGCAGGTCTTCGCCATAGCGTTCGAGCTTCGCCGGCCCGACGCCGGGAACCGACGCGAGCTCCGCAAGTGTGCGCGGCTTGCGCTCTGCGATCTCGACGAGCGTCGCGTTGTGGAAGACGACATACGCGGGCACCTCGTCGGCCTTGGCACGCTCGAGCCGCCACTCGCGCAGCGCGTCGAAGCCGGGCGGGGCATCCTCGGCGACCACCTTGCGCGGTGCCACCGCAGTGCTTGCCTGCACGCCGAGCTCCTTCAGGAACCGGCTCGGCTTTCCGTCCCACGTGACGAGAAGGTGCCGCTTCGCGCGCGTCAGCCCGACGTAGAGCAGCCGCCGCTCGTCGTCGACATCGGCGCGCCGGTTCGGGAGCTCGCCCTCCTCGAGCCGCGGGATGTGCACGGCCTCGAACTCGAGCCCCTTCGCGCGATGCAGCGTCAGCAGATGCACGCCGCGTCCCGCAGTCGCGCCGAAACGCTCGTGGAGCGACTCGACGAACGCGCCGACGTCACCGTCGAACTGCTCGGCCAGCCGCACGAGGCGTGCGAGATCGGCCTGCCGCGTCTGCTCGCGCTCGCCGAGCTTCTCGGGCGGCGACACGAGCCAGCCCTGTGCAAGCGCCGCCTCGCGGACGGCCGGTCCCGCGGCGACCTCGCCGCGCGGCAGCACCTTCAGCATTCGCCGGGCCGCGTCACGCGCGAGCAGTGAGGCGCCCTGGAACGGGATGCCCGCGTCGTGCAGCGATTCCTCGAAGTCGGCCGCGCGCGCATTCGTGCGCACGAGCAGCGCCTGGTCCTCGTACGCAACCCCGCCCGCGGCGAGCTCCGCGATCCGCGCCGCAACGTCGACCCCCGTGCGCACGACGGGCTCCGGCCCGTCGTCGCGTGTCGCGCGGAGCGTCTTCTCGGCGCCGCCGAGCTGCGGCACGAGCCGGTTCGCAAGCGCGAGCACCTGCGGCGTCGAGCGGTAGTTCTGCTCGAGCCGCACCACCTTCGCGTGCGGAAACCGACGCGGCAGCGCAAGGAGCCACTGCGCACTCGCGCCGGTGAAGCCGTAGATCGACTGATAATCGTCGCCGACTGCACAGAGCTCGTCGCGCTCGCCGAGCCAGAGCTCGAGCAGCGTCTGTTGCAGCAGGTTGACGTCCTGGTACTCGTCGACGGTGAACGCACCCCACCGCTCGCGCACAAGCGCGAGCGCCGCGTCGTCGTCCTCGAGCATGCGGATCGTCCGCTCGAGCAAGTCCTCGAAGTCGAGCGCGCCCGCCTCTTCCTTACGGCGCTCGTACTCACGGAACACGCGATGTGCGAGATCGGGCGGAATCGGCGGCTCGTGCCCTTCGAGACCGCCGAGGTACGTCTCCGGGGTCAGCCGGCGGTTCTTCGCCCACTCGACCTCGGTGGCGAGGTCACCAGCGGGACGGAACTTGTAGGGCGGCGGCAGCCGGTTGCCGATCTGCCGGAGCAACAGGGCCTTCGTCGAGAGAATGCGTCCCGGGTCGCCCGCGAAGCGCCGCAGCAACGCGAGCGCCGCCGAGTGAAACGTCGACGCGCGCACGCCTTCGACCCCGAGCGCCTTGAGCCGCGTCCGCAGCTCGCCGGCAGCCTTGTCGGTGAACGTCACTGCGACGACATCGGCAGGCGCAAAGGCGCCGCTCGCCACCTGCCAGGCGATTCGCCGTGTGATCGTCGTCGTCTTGCCAGTGCCTGCGCCCGCGAGGATGCAAACCGGCCCGTGCGTCGCCTCGACGGCGGCACGCTGCTCGTCGTTCAGTCCGGCGAAGATCTGCTCGGCGTCCACGGATCGCCCACCGTACCCGGGCGGTCGGCCGGCTTCGTTACGAGAGGGTGCAGAATCCAGCCATGGACGCGGAGCCCGTCCCGAAACGGCACCCGCTGCGCCTCGCCGGCCTCGTCGCGGCCGGCGCGATCCTCGTTCTGGCCCTCGCCGCGGCGATCCTCTTTCTCTGGCTCCGCACGTACGCGCCTCTCAGCGCCGTCGACGCCGGAGGCTTCGCGCCCGGCCCCGGCCTCGGCGCCGACATCGAGCCTGTGACCGGCTCGGGCGGCAGGCCCGTCTTCATCCCCGCCTACCGCGCGGGACGGCCGTTCGACACGGCGTTCACCCTGCACAACACCGGCCGCTTCGCCGTCGAGGTCACCGGGCTCGGGCGCGACACCGGCGGCCCGGAGCTCGAGGCGGCAGACCTCTTCGCGACGAGCACCTCGACGGCGAGTGCCGACCCGGGGCACCTGCAGCCCTTCAGCCGGTTGCGCCTCGACCGTGGCGACACCGCGGTCGTCGTCGTGCGGTGGCGGCTCAACTGCGCCGCGAGCAAGGCGGAGTTCTTCGCCGCCTCCGTGCCGCTCCGCTACACGTATCTGACGATGTTCACCCGGACGGAGCGGATTGCGCTTCCGTTTGCCGTGACGCTTCGCTGCTCGGCGTGAGCTCGGTCGCCGAGCTCTCGAGCGTCGGCGAGCGCACGATCGAGCCGAGCTTCGCGACGACTTCGAGCGTGTCTCCCTCGTCGGCGAGACGCTCGAGCTCGGAGAGCTGATCGAAGAGCCACCCGGCGTCGACCGGGTGACGACTCAAGCGCAGGATCTTCGGGTGCTCCGTCGGCGAGACCGACTCGTCGTCGGTCCAGAGCTTCTCGTACAAGGTCTCGCCCGGTCGCGTGCCGATGAACTCGATCTCGATCTCCGTGTCCGGCTGCTTGCCCGAGAGGCGAATCATGTTGCGGGCGAGATCGAGGATCTTCACCGGCTCGCCCATGTCGAGCACGAAGACATCGCCGGCACCGCCGATGCCGCCGGCCTGCACGACGAGCGACACAGCCTCGGGGATCGTCATGAAGTAGCGCGTCATCTCGGGATGCGTCACCGTCACCGGCCCGCCCTTCGCGATCTGGCGACGGAACGTCGGCACGACCGAGCCCGCCGAGTTCAGGACGTTGCCGAAGCGAACTGCGACGAACCGGGTCGAGATGTCGGAGCGATGCCCGAAGGACTCGACGATCCACTCGCAGAGCAGCTTGCACTGGCCCATGACCGTCTGCCGGTTGACGGCCTTGTCGGTCGAGATCTGGACGAAGCGCTCGACCCCGTACTCGATCGCGATCGACGCGATCGTCCGCGTCGTCAGCGCGTTGTTCGCGACGGCGGCGATGGGATTCGCCTCCATCAGCGGCACGTGCTTGTACGCCGCCGCGTGGAACACGACGGTGGGCCGGTACCGCTCGAAGACATGACTGAGCCGCGCGCGGTCGCGCACGTTGGCAAGCACCGGGACGGCGGCGGAGAAGCCGCGCTCGCCGACGAGCTCACGCTCGATGTCGAACAGCGGCGTCTCGGCCTGGTCGACGAGAATGAGGCGCGCCGGGCCGATACGCGCGATCTGCCGGCACAGCTCGGCGCCGATCGATCCTCCGGCCCCGGTCACGAGCACCGTCTGGCCCTGGAGATAGCCCGCAACCTCGTGGAACGCCACCTCGACCTGCGCTCGCCCGAGGACGTCCTCGACCTGAACCGGGCGGATCTGATCGAGCTCGACCTGGCCGCTGATCAGCTCGTACAGCCCCGGCAGCGTCTTGACCGGCACGTTCGCAGCCTGCGCGGCGTCGACCACGCGCTGCCGAACCTGCCCTGAAGCCGAGGGAATCGCGATGATGATCTCGTCCGGCTGGCGCTCGCGCACGATGCGCGGAAGATCCTCGGTCGTACCGAGGACGCGCACGCCCTGGATGTGCGACTTCAGCTTGCCGCGGTCGTCGTCGACGAAGCCGATCGGCGTGTAGCGCAGCATCCGCGATCGC
>Ga0070658_10005673_pt1 | contig 10120 bp, 10 predicted proteins | sample KBSC13metaG_FD_64664 | JGI IMG/M metagenome (GOLD analysis project Ga0070658, IMG submission 64664) | Corn rhizosphere microbial communities from Kellogg Biological Station, Michigan, USA - KBS C1-3 metaG | ecosystem: Host-associated > Plants > Roots > Rhizosphere > Soil ... | reverse complement strand
GCGGGCAGGCCCTGCAGGTGCTCGATCAACCGGCGCGCCTGCGCGTCCGAGTCCGCCTTCGACTCGCCGCCCAGTTCGACCAGCAGGAACGCCGGGCCGCGCGGCAGGATGGCCAGGCTCGCGTTCTCGTCGCCCTTCTTGCGGACGTAGTCGAACAGCAGCTCGTCCATGACCTCGCAGGCCAGGGGCTGAAAGGGTAGCGACGCCACCGCCGCGTGGGCGGCGTCCACCACGTCCGCGAACCCCACCATCACCACCGTGCGCGCCCCGGGCGCGGGCACCAGGTGCAACGTCGCCTCCAGGATCGTGACCAGCGTCGACTCCGAACCGACCAGCGCGCGGGCCAAGTTGCACCCTCGCTCCGGCAACAGATCATCCAGGTTGTAGCCCGAGACGCGCCGGCCCAGCCTGGGAAAGCGCGCGCGGATGGCGTTGCCGTATCGCTCGACCAGCCCGCGGATCCCCGCATAGATCTCGCCGACGCGGCCCCCGGCCCGGCTCAGCGCCTCCAGCTTCTCGGGCGGCGTCTCCCCCACGTGCAGGCGGGTGCCGTCGTACAGCAGGACATCCAGCGCATGCGTGTTGTCGCTGGTGCGCAGCCCCAGCCCGTGCTTCTTGCTCAGCAGCGAGTGGCTGCCGCACGAGTTGTTTCCCAGCATGCCGCCCAGCGTGCACCGGGTGTGCGTGGCGGGGTCGGGCCCGAAGGTCAGCCCCGCCTGCTGCTCGGCGGTCGAGCGGAGCGTGTCGAGGACACAACCCGGCTGGACGCGCGCCAGGCGGCGGGGCGCGTCCACCTCCAGCACGTGATGCATGTACTTCGAGAAGTCCATCACCACGGCGACGTTGCAGCACTGGCCGGCCAGGCTGGTCCCACCCCCGCGTGACAGCACCGGCGCGCCATGCGCCCGCGCCAGCCGCACGGTGGACTCGACGTCCTGGACGCTCCGGGGAATGACCACCCCGATGGGCGCTTGCCGGTAGTTGCTCCCGTCGGTGGCGTACAGCGCGCGGCTGCCGGCGTCGAAGCGGACCTCTCCCTCCAGCGCGCCCGCCAGCGCGGCCTGCAGGCCGGCGGTCGCGTCGGCACCGATGGCGGTGCGCGCGTCGTCCTCTCGCAGGCGTCGCAGCCGCGCCGACTCGGACCGGGACCGCAGGCGAACGAGCTCGGTCCGCGTCGTCATGCTGTCGCGCGCTGCAAACGGCAAACCACGCGTCGCGCGGCGCAGGTGCGCGAAGTCGTTCGTGTGGCGATCGAACAAAGTGGCCGATTCGCAACGTCGGATACGGTCGGGTAACTGGATCGTCGCCCGCGGCGTCTTGCTTTCGTGCCGTGCGCTTCCAAGTTTCCAGCATGGCCTTGCCCATCGAGGACTACGCCCTGATCGGGGACACCCACACGGCCGCCCTGGTCGGACGCGACGGTTCCATCAACTGGGCGCCCTTTCCGCGGTTCGACTCGGGCGCGTGCTTCGCGGCGTTGCTGGGCACGCCCGACAACGGGCGCTGGCGGGTGGCGCCCCGCCAGGGGAAGGCGCTGCAGCGACGATATCTTCCGGGGACGATGGTGCTGGAGACGATGTTCGAAGCCCCCGGGGGCAAGGTTCGCGTGCTGGACTTCATGCCGGTCCGCGACGGCGTGCCCAACATCGTGCGCATCTCCGAGGGCGTGGAGGGTGAGGTCGAGATGGAGGTCGAGCTGGTCATGCGCTTCGATTACGGGCGGACGGTGCCCTGGGTGCGCAAGCAAGATCACACCCTGACCGCCATCGCGGGCCCCGACGGGATCTGCGTCAGGGGCGACGTCCCCCTGCGCGGCGAGGGGTTGACCACCACGGGGACCTTCTCGCTGCGCCCGGGCCAGCGCCGCTCGATGGTGTTCACCTGGTTCCCCTCGCATCAGGAGCTGCCCGTCGCGATCGAGCCGGCGCAGGCGCTGGAGCAGACCGAGCGCTGGTGGTGCGACTGGTCTGGCCGCTGTCGCTACCACGGCCCCCACCGGGACGTCGTGATGACGTCCCTGCGCGTGCTGAAAGCCCTGACGTACGAGCCGACGGGCGGGATCGTGGCCGCGCCCACGGCGTCGCTGCCCGAGTGGCCCGGGGGCTCGCGCAACTGGGACTACCGCTACTGCTGGTTGCGTGACGCCACGCTGACGCTGAACGCGCTGATGCTGGGAGGCTACAGCGAGGAGGCGCAGCGCTGGCGAGAGTGGCTGTTGCGGGCCGTGGCGGGCGATCCCAAGCGGCTGCAGATCCTTTACGGGCTGGCCGGCGAGCGCCGCCTGGTCGAGCTGGAGCTGCCTTGGCTGGACGGCTACCAGGGCTCGAAGCCGGTGCGTATCGGCAACGCCGCCCACGAGCAGCTGCAGCTGGACGTGTACGGCGAGGTGCTGGACGCCATGTACCAGGCGCGCCGGTTCGGCATCGGCGCCGACGAATGGGGCTGGGAGCTGGAGGTGAATCTGCTGAAGTCGTTGCAGTCGCTGTGGCACGAGCCCGACGAGGGGATCTGGGAGGTGCGCGGGCCCCGGCGGCACTTCACGCATTCGAAGGTGATGGCCTGGGTGGCCTTCGACCGCGCCATCAAGTCGGCGGAGCAGTTCCAGATGAAGGGCCCCGTCGACGAGTGGAAGCGCGTCCGTGACGAGATCCACACGGAGGTGTGCGCGCGCGGGTTCGACGGGAAGCGACAGACGTTCACGCAGAGCTACGACCGGCCCGATCTCGACGCGGCCCTGCTGATGATGCCGCTGGTCGGCTTCTTGCCCGTCACCGATCCGCGGGTCGCCGGGACCGTCCGCGCCATCGAGGCCGAGCTGTTACACGAGGGCTTCGTCCGGCGCTACCGCACGGAGAAGGCCAAAGACGTCGACGGACAGGATTCGCCCGAGGGGGTGTTCCTGCCCTGCTCGTTCTGGCTGGCCGACGTTTACGTCATGATGGGGCGCCGCCAGGAGGCCGAGCGCCTGTTCGCGCGCCTGGTCGGCCTGGCCAACGATCTGGATCTGCTGTCGGAGGAGTACGATCCCGTCACAGGACGGATGCTGGGCAACTTCCCGCAAGCGTTCTCGCACCTGGCGCTGGTCAATACGGCATTCAATCTCAGCTCGGAGCCACAGCGTTCGGGGGCGCAGCGGGGCCAGGGCTGACAGGCCGCTGGTCTGACCGGGGCGAACGCCCGGCAGGATCAAACTCCGGCTCCGACGGCGGCGCGCTTGCGATCGCTGCGTCCGTGCCCACGTTGCGTCCATGGCCAGCAAGGCGGGCGAGGTCGTCGTCATCACGGGTGCTTCAGCGGGCGTGGGGCGCGCCGTCGCGCGCGAGTTCGGGCGCCATCGCGCGCGCGTGGGCCTGATCGCGCGCGGCCCCGACGGCCTGGCGGCCGCGAAGCACGAGATCGAGGAGGCAGGCGGGGAGGCGCTGGCCCTGCCCGTCGACGTGGCGGACGCGGACGCCGTGCAGCGGGCCGCCGATCAGGTCGTCGAGCGCTTCGGCCGCCTCGACGTCTGGGTGAACAACGCCATGACTTCCGTGTTCTCGCCGTTCGCCGAGATGACCGCCGAGGAGTTCCAGCGGGTCACCCAGGTGACCTACCTGGGGTCGGTGCACGGCACCATGGCGGCCCTGCGCCACATGCGCCCCCGCGATCACGGCACCATCGTGCAGGTGGGGTCGGCGCTGGCCTTTCGCAGCATCCCGTTGCAGTCGGCCTACTGCGGGGCGAAGCACGCCCTGGTGGGGTTTCTGGACTCCCTGCGCTGCGAGCTGATTCACGAACGCAGCCACATCCACGTGACGATGGTCCATCTGCCGGCGATGAACACGCCCCAGTTCGGCTGGGTGAAGAGCCGCCTGCCCCACAAGGCGCAGCCCGTGCCCCCCATCTACCAGCCCGAGGTCGCCGCGCGCGCGATCTACGTGGCGGCACATCGCAGGCGGCGCAGCGTCCAGGTGGGAATGTCGACGGTCGAGGCGATCCTGGGGAACAAGCTGATCCCCGGCACGCTGGACCGCTACCTGGGCCGGACCGGGTACGCCGCGCAGCAGACGAAAGAGCCGCGCCCCGCCGACCAGCCCGTCAACCTGTGGCAACCCGTGCCGGGGGACTGGGGCAGCCGCGGCGCCTTCGCGGACCGCGCCCGCGGCCACAGCCTGCAGTCGTGGCTGAACTTGCATCGCGCTCCCCTGGCGCTGCTGGGCGGGGCGGCCGTGCTGGCCGGCGCCGCCTGGGCAAGCAACAAGCGGCTGTCCTGAGAGGGATCGACGACGTGACGGGGAAGATCGAGCAGGTCGCGGCGCGGGTGTTCCGGCTGCCCACCGAAGGCGGCCCCGAGTCCGACGGCACGGCGACCTGGGACGCCACCACCATGGTCCTGGTCGAGGTCCGCGCGGGCGGCGCCGTGGGCCTGGGGTATTCCTACATCGACGCCGCGGCGGCGGGCGTGGTCACGTCGTTGCTTGCGCCCGCGCTGCTGGGCCGCGAGGCGATGGCCATCCCGGCCGCTCGCGCGGCGATGCTGCGCGCCGTGCGCAACCACGGACGCCCGGGCCTGGTCGCGTGCGCGCTCAGCGCCGTCGACGTGGCGCTGTGGGACCTGAAGGCGAAGCTGCTGGACGTCGCGCTGGCAACATTGCTGGGACCCGCCCGCGAAGCCGTCGAGGTGTACGCCAGCGGCGGCTTCACGTCGTCGGACCTGGACGAGCTTTCGGAAGAGCTGGCGGGCTACGTCGAGGCCGGGCACCGCCGCGTGAAGCTGAAGATCGGGCGCGACCCCTCGGGCGACCGCGAGCGCGTCCGCGTGGCGCGCCAGGCCGTCGGTCCCGCCACCGCGCTGATGGTGGACGCGAACGGGGCCTACCAGCGCAAGCAGGCGCTGGCCATGGCCGACGCCCTCGCGGAGCTGGGCGTCGTCTACTTCGAGGAGCCGGTCTCGTCCGACGATCTCGAGGGGCTGCGCCTGCTGCGCGACCGCGCCCCCGCCGGCATGTCCATCGCCGCAGGTGAGTACGGGTACGACGGCTGGTACTTCCAGCGGATGCTGGACGCCGGCGCCGTCGACATCCTGCAAGCGGACGCCACGCGCGCGCTGGGCGTGAGCGGATTTCTGCAGGCCGACGCCCTGTGCGCCGCCCGCTCGCTGCCGCTGTCCTCTCACTGCGCGCCGGCCATCCACGCGCACGCGGGCGCCGCCGCGTCGCAGCTGGTGCACCTGGAATATTTCAGGGACCACGTGCGGATGGAGGCACGCCTGTTCGAGGGAGCGCTGCCGGTGGGCGACGGCGCCATCCAGTTCGATCCGCTGCGCCCCGGCCTGGGCCTGACGGTGCGCGAGGACGAGGCGCGCCGCCTGGCGGTGACCTGACGCTTGCGCCCGCGCGTCCGATGATCAGATTCCAGACGTGGCCAGCTCTCCGCGAAAGGTGATCGGCAAGACGGTGTGGGCGATCGCCGAGGGGTACATCCCCGAGGACAGCCACGGACCGCCCGAGATGCTCAGTCACGAGACGGCGTGCCTGCTGAACGCCGGCGACGAGGACGCGCACGTCACCCTGACCATCTACTTCGCCGATCGCGAGCCGGCCGGGCCGTACCGGGTGACGGTGAAGGCGCGGCGCACCCTGCACCTGCGGTTCAACGACCTGCGCGATCCGGAGCGGATCCCGCGCGGGACCGACTACTCGAGCGTGATCGAGTCCGACGTCCCCATCGTGGTGCAACACACCCGCCTCGATTCACGGCAGTCCGCGGCGGCGCTGCTGACCACGACGGCCTACGCGCAGTGACGGCTCGCCGTGCCGGCCCCGGCCGGTGGCGAGGCCTGGGCGGGGGATTTCCAGCAGCGCGCCTGTCACGCGCCGCCGGCCCCGACCGTCCGGTCGCAGGTGGACCTTGATTTGCAGACCGGGCCGTGATAGCGCAACGGCCGATCATCGACCCCGAAGCGAAAAAAATGTGGCGGATCGCCGGCACCACCGGCGCCGTCGGGATCGAGGTGGCCGTGGCAATCGTCATCGGGTACCTCGGCGGTCACTGGCTGGACGGGAAGCTCCGCACGGCCCCGTGGCTCTCGATCATCGGATTCGCAGCGGGGATCGGTGCCGCGATCAAAGCCCTGGCCCGCGTGGTCCGGGACTACAAGAAGAAGAATCCAGAGACCGACTAGGCGAGACACCCTCATGCCCGCTGACCAGCTACCCCTGCGCTTCATCGAACGGACGACCGTCGTCCTGGGCGTGGCGGCCGTGGCGGCGGCGGGCCTGCTCTGGGGACCGCACGGCATGCTGGCCGCCGGCGTGGGGGCGGCCCTGTCGGTGGCGAACTTCTGGGTGCTACGACGGCTGGGCGCCCGCGCCGTGGCGCGCGTCGAGGCGGGCGCGTCGGCCGGTCAGGCCGTGGCGCTGGTGTTGTCGCTGGCCGTCAAGATGCTGTTACTTTTCGGTCTGGTATGGGTGGCTGTCCGGATGCTGAGACTGCCCATCTTGCCCTTCACGATGGGCATGTCGGTTTTTGTCGCGGCGATCTTCCTGGGTGGGTTGTATCTGGGCCCGCAAAGCCGCAAAGTACCGCCCGCCGCACCCCTCGGGGGCGGGTCCGAAGCACCAATCCATAACGAGAACTAATCGGAGAGCCACACCTCCCCATGGGACCGCACGACACCTGGTTCGCATTCCTCCCCGGCTACGGCAGCCTGAAGGAGTTCTTCCATCACTATATGGCGCGCGACTGGACGTGGCAGATGTTCCAAGCCACGCACTTCCAGATCGATCACGTGCTGGGCGCCGTGCTGGTGTTCGTTTTTCTCGCCTTCGGGGCCTCGCGCTACCTGGCCGCCGTCAGCGCCTCCGGTGACGCCGGCCTGGTGCCGCCGCCCCGCTTCGGCCTGCGCAACCTGTTCGAGATGCTGGCGGACATGGTGTTCGGCCTGATGGAGGGCGTGATGGGCGAGAAGGAAGCCCGCCGCTACCTGCCGCTGATCGGCACGCTGTTCATCTTCATCCTGTTCTCGAACCTGATGTCGCTGATCCCGGGCTTCATCCCGCCCACCGACACGCTGAAGACGAACCTGGGCCTGGCGGTCATGATCTTCCTGCTGACCCACATCCTGGGCGTGCGCGCCCACGGCGTCGGCTACTTCAAGCACTTCCTGGGGCCCTGGCTGCCGCTGGCGCCGTTGATGCTGCCCATCGAGATCATCAGCCACATCGCGCGGCCGGTCTCGCTGGCCATGCGTCTGCTGGGCAACATCAGCGCCGACCACGCGGTGGTGCTGGCCTTCTTCGCCGTCATCCCGTTCCTGGTGCCGGTGCCCTTCCTGGTGATGGGCGTGTTCGTGTCGGTGGTCCAGGCAGTGGTGTTCTCACTGCTGTCGACGGTCTACATCGGCTCGGCCATCGCTCACGAAGAGCACTAGACCGCTGGCAGGGCCCCTGATTCGACTTTAGTTGTCCGCGAACCCACATCCATAGAGGAGTCTCCGAATGCGCCGCACGTCAAAGTTCTTCCTGTCCGTCGTCACCGCTGGCATGGCCGCTGTCGTCATGCTGGCGGCCTCGCCCGCGTTCGCGCAAGCGACCGATCCTGTTCGCGCCGATCGCGACAAGTGGCTCGGACTGGCCGCGGCGCTCGCCATCGGTCTGTCCGCTCTGGGCGGCGCGCTCGGCCAGGGCCGCGCGGCTGGCTCGGCCCTCGAGGGCATCGCCCGCAACCCGCAGGCCTCCGGCAAGATCTTCGTCCCGATGATCGTCGGTCTGGCGCTCATCGAGTCGCTGGTCATCTACGGCCTGCTGATCGCGTTCCAGCTGTTCGGCAAGATCGGCTGAAGAGCGCGCAGGGGGGCGTTGCCCCCCTACGGTACCCCCCGGATCCGGACCCAGGTAGGTGGCCGGATCTGCTGGGCGTGGAGGGTCTCCGGCGGGCGAAGCCCGCCTTCGATGCTGGGGAGGACTCCGTCCTCCCTGCAACCCTCCTGAGGCCTCGGCTTTGGTTCGGAAGTAACCCTTCGAATCGCGAGGGGGATCTCGCCTTGAAAAGAAGGGGCTGCTAGAGCACATCGATGGGTCTTTCTTGTGGAATCGTCGGGTTGCCCAACGTGGGCAAGTCGACGCTGTTCAATGCGCTGTCATCGGCCGGGGCCGAGGTGGCGAACTATCCGTTTTGCACCATCGAGCCGAACGTCGGCGTGGTGCCGGTGCCCGATGCGCGCCTGGACGCGCTGGTGAAGCTGTTCCATCCCAAGTCGGTCGTGTCGGCGACGGTGAACTTCGTCGACATCGCCGGCCTGGTGCGGGGCGCCTCCAAGGGTGAGGGCCTGGGCAATCAATTTCTGGCGAACATCCGCGAGACGGACGCCATCGCGCACGTGGTGCGCTGCTTCGAGGACGAGAACATCGTCCACGTCGAGGGCAAGATCGATCCGGTGGCCGACATCGCCACCATCGACACGGAGCTGTGCCTGAAGGACATCGAGTCCGTCGACAAGCGGATCGAGCGCGCCAAGAAGGCCATGAAGAGCGGCGGGCCGGCCGCCAAGGAAGAGAAGGCCGTGCTGGACCTGTGCGAGAAGGTCCGCGTGGGCCTGGACGCCGGCAAGCCGGTGCGCGGCCAGGGGCTGTCCGCCGAGGAGCAGGCCCTGCTGAAGGACCAGGCGCTGCTGACCCTGAAGAAGGTCTTCTACCTGGGGAACGTGGCCGAGAAGCAGCTGGCCACCGCCGACACCGACCCCTTCGTCGCCAAGCTGCGCGCCCACGCCGCCACCGAGAACGCGCCCGTGGTCGTCATCTGCGCCGCCGCCGAGGCCGAGATCGCCGGCCTGGACCCCGCCGATCGCCCGGCGTTTCTGGAGTCCCTGGGCCTGAAAGAGCCCGGCCTGAACCTGGTCGCGCGCACGGCGTACGGCCTGCTGGATCTGATCACCTTCCTGACCGCCGGCGAGGACGAGTGCCGCGCCTGGACCATCAAGCGCGGCAGCAAGGCCCCCCAGGCCGCCGGCGCCATCCACACCGACTTCGAGCGCGGCTTCATCAAGGCCGAGGTCATCTGGTGGGAGGACCTGGTCCGCCTCGGCTCCGAAGCCGCCTGCCGCGCCAACGCCAAGCTGTCCCTCGAAGGCAAGGACTACGTCGTCCGCGACGGCGACGTGATCCACTTCAAGTTCAACGTCTGAGGCCGAGGGCTTCGGCCCGACCTTCGCCGGTGGAAGGTGCGACGGTGGGTGTCATGATGGGCGGCGACATGGACGGTCTCGTTTTCCGGCACGCCAGCACGACGGATGATCCGGCGCTGCGCGCCCTGCTCCAGTCGGTGAAGCTGCCGTTCGAGGACGTCGCGTCGGAGCGACAGGACTTCATCGTGGCGCTCTGGCAAGGTCGGCTGGTTGGTTGCGTGGCGCTCGAAAGATTCGAGGGCGTCGCTCTGCTGCGCTCGCTGGCGGTGGTGGAATCGCAGCGGGGCAGTGGCGTTGGCCGCGAACTTTATGATCGCGCTCTGGCCCGTGCTCTAGAGCTCGGCCTCGGTCGGCTGTTCTTGCTGACGACGACGGCGGCACCGTTCTTCGAACGGCGCGGCTTCCGGCACGTCGACCGCTCGCAGGCGCCGGAGGCCGTCTGGAGAAGCCCCCAGTTCGCGAGCCTCTGTCCCGCCACGGCGGCCTGCCTGGCGCTCTCGCTCTGACGCTCCTGTCGCCGACGCGGGCGGCGCCTGGCTCAGGTAGGGCGCGGCGGTCTGCAGTTCCGCTACCCACAGCGGGGTCGATATCGTCCCACGCGCACCCCCTGCTTTCACACCGTCCTACGGAATCGAGCCGATGGACCGGCTTCTTGCCGGCGCGACGCTCGTTGACGGCGCGTACGACCGTGTGCGGTCTTCGCGCGCCGCAACGCAGATCCACGCAGCAGCGTAACGAACATTTTAATTTCGTTGCGCCTTTTTCATTGTGGAACGCGCAACTCTTCGTTTACGATCGCCCGCGCGTCGATTTCGCCTGGCGTCTGATCCTGTAGTCGGGGGGGTACGGATCACTCACTAGTGGCGCAGCGACGCTGGCGGTGTGCGAGGCGTTCAGTGGCTCAGTGGCGAGAAGGAGGCTTTCATGACGTTCCGATCGGTTCTGTGTTCCCCCCTG
>Ga0070658_10005669_pt1 | contig 10122 bp, 6 predicted proteins | sample KBSC13metaG_FD_64664 | JGI IMG/M metagenome (GOLD analysis project Ga0070658, IMG submission 64664) | Corn rhizosphere microbial communities from Kellogg Biological Station, Michigan, USA - KBS C1-3 metaG | ecosystem: Host-associated > Plants > Roots > Rhizosphere > Soil ... | reverse complement strand
GATGCAGGTCCCCGCCGGCGAGAAGCTGGCCGGCATGGTGCACCACAAGGTGCACGACAAGGTGTGGACGGCGCTGGGGCTGCCGCCGCACGAGGATCCCATCGAGCGCCTGCTGTACGCCCCCAGCACCGCGGCGACGCTGAACATGGCCGCCAACGCCGCGCAGGCGGCGCGCATCTGGCAGGCCTATGACAAGCCGTTCGCCGACAGGTGCCTCATCGCGGCCGAGAAGGCCTGGGAGGCTGCCGTGGCCAACCCCGCCATCTACGCCAAGGCTGGCGGCCAGGGCGGCGGACCCTACGACGACGACAACGTCACCGACGAGTTCTACTGGGCGGCCTCGGAGCTGTTCATCACCACGAAGAAGCCCGTCTACAAGGACTACCTGGCCAAGTCGCCCTTCTTCAAGAAGGTCCCGGCGCACGCCACCGCCAGCGGCACCGACGCCGGCCTGCTGACGGCGATGACCTGGTCGAACACGCAGTCGCTGGGGTCGCTCTCGCTGGCGGTGGTGCCGAACGCGCTGCCGGCCGCCGACGTCGACGCCATCCGCAAGGACGTCGAGGCGACCGCGAACGCTTTCCTGGACGCCCAGGCCAAGCAGGGCTATCGCGTGCCGTTCCAGCCCGGCGCGAAGGGCTATCCCTGGGGCTCGAACTCGTTCGTGCTGAACAACCTGCTGGTCATCGGCCTGGCCGGCGACCTGACCAAGGGCGACGGCAAGGCCAGGTACGTGAACGGCGTCGCCGAGGGCATGGACTACATCATGGGGCGCAACCCCATGGACCAGAGCTACGTCTCGGGCTACGGCGAGCGGCCGCTGATGTATCCGCACCACCGCTTCTGGGCCCATCAGGCCAACGCGAAGTTCCCGCTGGCCCCGGCGGGCGTGGTCTCGGGCGGCCCCAACTCGGGGCTGGAGGATCCGTACGTGCAGGCGGCCGGGCTGAAGGGCTGCGCCCCGGAGAAGTGCTTCATCGACAACATCGAGGCCTGGTCGGCCAACGAGATCACCATCAACTGGAACGCGCCCCTCGCGTGGGTGACCGCCTACCTCGACGAGCAGGGGGGCGGCGCCAAGGCCAGCGCTAGGCGAAGGTCAAAATAGCGGCGCAGGCCCGAAGGCGGAGCAGGACAGAAGTTGGCCGCCTCCTCGTGAAACTGCACGTTTTTGACCGCTACTCAAAGAGAGTCGAAATCGTGTAGCGTACTGCAACGGAGGTCCAAATGATCAAGTGGCCAACTTCGTGGTCCCCAGCTGTGCTGTGCGCGGTAATTTCTGTTTCGTGCGGCGTGAACGAGTCGACTGAACAAGAGAGTCTTGAGCTTCAACCGACCTCCGCGGAGGCTCAGACCGGACCATCGCATGGGTCGACCGCGCAAGTCGCCATGGCCTTTAAGACACAGCCCGGATCGATGTGTATTTTGCATGGTTCTGGAGCCGACGGAAACACCTCTGGCCTTGCCCTTTTTGCCGCCGAGAATGGCATAGTCAGGTTTTATCAAGAAGCCCCTGAAACCCAGGTTCCGGACGCCGCGAACTTTCCGCAACTCGACTGTCAGGCCCCTGACGGAACCTCTCTTCCGACGCAGACCATCGATCCGGAGACGTCCGCCCGTTTGGCGGCGGCGGACGATGCGGAGCAGATGGCCCTACCGATACAACCGCCATTGACCGGCGATCTGCTGAGCTATTCACAACGCGAACTTCTGTCGCTGGGACAACCGCCCCGCCCCGACCCAAACAATGCTCCTCCCGAGCAGTTGGCGAAATGGCGTGAAATCGTCTCGACGCCAAAACGGATAATTTCGCCAAAGACCGTATTGAATCCTACTGTTTCGATGACGCACAGCTTTGACAATTCGTGGAGCGGCATTATTACTTATCAACCGCCGACCTTAGCGGCATACGACTGGATTCAAGCCACCTGGATCGTGCCGGCGGTGACTGTCGCTCCAGGCGTTCAGTGGGGAACCGCATATGCCAGTCTCTGGGTGGGTCTGACGGGTGGCGCGTTGGCACAAGCGGGCACCGATCAAATTGCAATGGAACTCAGCGGGATTGGATACGCCAGCTACAACGCTTGGATACAATTTTTCCCCGGCCCCAACCACGTTACTTCACTCGCGGTCCATCCTGACGACCGGATCTACACGGAGGTATGGGTGGGTGATTCTTACGGTAATTACGACGTGGCAGGCGGATACTGTTGGGCCTACATCTACAACACCACTACCGGACTTGTATGGCAGGGCAACGTCCCAGTGCCCTCCGGCTATATGTTCACAGGAGATTCTGCAGCGTGGATTCTTGAGCGCCCATTGGTCGGCGGGACCAACGCCTACCTCGCCGATTTTTACTCCACTCCAATGTACGGGACGCTTGCGTATTCTGTCGATGGCGAATACCTCGACATAAACGAGCCGTTCAGCGAAGAGAAGTGGATGAAGTCGACCAGCACGGGAAATATACTCGACACGATTGTTCACAATCCTCTCCAAGCGGGAACGATTTCTTTCTACTGGAACGCAGACCATTAGCTGCGACGTCGATAGTTAACGCGGCGCTTCGAAAGTGAAGCGCTGATGAGCCCGATCTTCTACTTACACGGACCATTGAGAGGCCTGCTTGTACGGCAATCGCTCAGGCGACGACGACCACGTAACACACACATGTGGGCTAGAAGACTCAGCTTAGATATTCCATTTCATCCCGATATATCCACTGCCGGCGCGATTTCAAATCGGCACGACGCACGGTGTTAGTACGTTGGCCGTGAGGCTTCGTGGTCGGGTATCGACGACGTGTTGTCGATCCTACGGCCACGAGCGGTTTCCTTCTGAATCGGCGCGGCGGCGCCTTCTCGGCCAGACACCGTGGTATACTGAACACTTGGCACGTATCGCAGGTCGGATTTGAGATCCTTTGTAACGAACCTGCTTGGATAATCTACACGTGGAAAGTGTGTAGTTTGGAAAAAGACTTTCCCATCCGGCAGGGTATTTCCGTCTCTACAGCATGGGTCAGCGGCACGGGCACGCGAGTTGCCCGTCTTTTGTGGAAATTACGCGCTACGAGGCAGGGGAACTCGCGCCGCTCCCCTGTGCATACCTGCGCGCTCACGCCGCGTGCTGCTCGCACTGCGGCGGCATCCTGACACTTATCGAGTGCTCGCGTTTGACCGTGTTGGGGACCAGCCGAGGCGCCCGCATCGCCGAGGCCCACCGCGCCGGCGCCCTGCTGCTGGCGCTGGTGGAACGCCGCCGCCTGGCTCGCTCGTAGCCCTCGCCGGCCTCCCGTTCGCAGGTCCATGTTAGCGGCCCCGCCTGGCGACAGCTCCAGGTGGCCGGTTTCCGCCCCCGGCTTCATGCGGGCCTGTCGCCCCTCGTTCGCGCCATCCACACAGCAATGCCGCCGGCGCCGGAAATGAAACGGCCCATCGCCGCGGGTTCTCCGCAGGATGGGCCGTTCGTCATGCGGGCTCCGGAGGAGCCGCACCGCTTGCTCCTACTGCTGGACCAGCAGCTTCACGTTGCTGATGCAGAACTGGTACGTCGACGAGCCGGAGGTGCTGGCCGGAACGTGGAACTGGATCGATTCGATGGCCGTCTGGTCCAACGCCATACCCGGCGAGGAGCCGGGAACGACGACCGGCTCGGTGATGGGCATCGTGGGATCCTTGGCGCCCGCGGTGGCGCCCAGCACGCTGGGCGGATCGAAGTAGATGGTGTTCGTCCCCACCACCACGTACTTGCCGCTCGCCGTGCTGAAGCTGGAGTCCGCGCCCCAGTACGCCGAGCCATTCTTCGTGCCGTCCGTGGTCGGCGTCGGGAACTCGACGCGCAGACCGGCCGACGGGATCGAGCCGCTGTCCGACGACAGGTCGAACTTGATGCCGACGACGTGCTTGTCCTTGGCGTTGAACACGCCCTTCGTGTCGCAGGCGCTGCCACCCTTCTGGGCCTGCAGATCCAGGCCGATGCCGGCACCCCAGATGTTGCTGTAGTCCATGCCCGTGCCCTGCGACGAGTTCACGATGGCGATGACCTTTGCGATCATGCCGCTGGTGCACATCTTCCCGCCCGTGTTGGGAAACGACATCATTGTAGGATCCGGCGTGTTGATGACCGAGCAGTCGCTGGTCGGGTGATTGCCGAAATGCGGGTCGTTGCACTTCATGCCGCTCGCCGAGGTGGGCATGTTCGGATCGCCGCAGAGGGGACCATACTGGTCACCATACGGGTACCAGGAGCCCTGGATCCCGAGCGTGTTCCCGTCGGCCATGGCATCGATCCAGCCGGTGTCATCCGGCGTCAGCGTAACCTCGGTGAACGTCGGCCCACCGGACGAACCACCGCTGCCGTCGCCGCTGGAACCACCACTGCCGCTGCCGGGCGTGCCGCCGCTACCGTTATGGGGAACTGTGGATGCCCCACAGCCGCCCAGCGCCGCGGCGCCGCATAGAACGAGCAGCCAACTGTCACCTAATCTTTTCATGTCGAGGCCTCGCATCCTTCATTTTTTTGGGATCCAGGTGATAAACGGCCACCTAGACAGTAAGGGGAAATCGGGGCCGTGCCCAATGGGAGAATTTTCGTAGTATCGATGGGGTTCCGGGGGTGTCAAGGCGCCGGCCGTCAGTTGACGGCGGCGCAGAAACTGGTCGATTGCAGGCCGGCCCCGCCGCGCCAGATCTCGAAGCCGGCGAACACGTTCGTCAGCGCCCACCCGCTCTGGATGGTGTTGGGCCGGTTCTGCACGGCGTCCTTGATGAACAGGTTCAGGTCGTAGGACAGAGATTTCACGTCGCTCGTCGCGACGTACGAGATGCAGGGCTTCGTGCCGTTCTTGCCGACCCAGGCGTTCCAGGTTCCGGGCACGCCGGGGATGGTGATGTTCGGGTACATGTTCTGGCCGATGGGCTGGGCGTCGCTGGGCTTGTGGTACCAGACCATCAGGTAGCCGCCCGTTGGCGCGGTGACCGAATCGGGATCGCCCGACGCCGAGGAACTGAACCAGACATCGTAGGCGGCGTTATAGCTGCTGTTTGGCACGTTCATCGTGTCTTCCCAGGTCCAGGACGTGGGCACCGACGTCAAGGCGCTCACCGCCTTGGGCAGGTTGCTGCGCGCCGTCGTGCGTCCCGCGTTCGAACCGATGAAGTGCGACGGGTAACCGGTCGGTCCGCCGCTGGTCGAGGCCGAACCCTGCTGGACGCTGACCTTGAAGAAGAAGTCGCCGCCGACCTCCACGGTCTGAGCCGCCGTGCTGTTCCACTCGTTCACCTGCACGTAGTACTGGTGGCCGTCGGGAGCGGGAACGTTCAAGGGCACGGAGTCGAAGGGCATGGTCAGCGCCGTCATCGGGGCCACCTTGCCGGGCGTGCAGGTCGAGGACGAACCGCTGGTGCCGCCGCTACCGGTACCGGTCGCACCACCGCTGGCGGTCGAACCGCCGCTGCTGGAACCAGATTTGCCCCCGCTGGCCGCCGAGCTGCCACCGCTGCCGGTGGTCGGATCGGACGGACTGGCCGCGCACGCCGCCAGGGAGACGACAGAAGAGAGAACGAGCGAAGTAAGAAGGCCGGGCCGCAGCGTCATGGTCGGGGGAGAGACACCAGGAAGATCACGTTGCATATATCAGCGTTTACGTTCGAGCGCCCGAAAGCGGGAATGGCCCGCCGCCTGAGCGGACGGGCCATTCGCCACGATCGACCGGCTCTGCCGAGGAGGCCTACCACCACATGGTGGCGGCAACGGCGAACATGTTCGGGTCAGCCTTCGGCAGCCACTGGTTCGGATAGATGGCATAGGCCTGCTGCCCCAGGATGTAACGCTGGTACTGGAACGTGATCGCCTCGTGGGTCAGGAACGCGGTCTTGATCACGATGCGGGGCGTGAACACCTGGAAGTTCTCCTGGCTACCACCGAACGCGGCGTCCAGATCGGGCTCGACCATGTCGTACCGGAAACCGAACCCCAGGTTCGCCAGCGGGGTGTAGGCGATGTCGCCACCGAACTTCAGCTTCTTGGTGTTGATGTTCCAGCAGCCGTAGCCGCCGTAAGGCGCGGCACCAGGCAGCGAATGGTCACACGGCTTGTTTCCGCCGCCCGCGCCGATGGGCGCCTCGAACGGCGCCGGCGAATCGACCATCGACAGCATGCCGAACACGGTGACGGCCAGATCAGGCCCCTGTCCCCAGAACGCTGCTGGGTAGCGCGCCAGGGCGCCGAAGCTGATCGTGTACTGGGCCTCGACCGTCTTGACGGTGCCGGTCTCGTTCTGCGGGCCGCGGTACTCGCCCGTCTGCGGGTTGAAGCCGGTGCCGAAGAAGTTCTCCTTGAACTGCCACCCGCCGAAGGAGTGCAGCACCTCGACGGCGTCCGCCAGCGCGTTGATGTTCTTCGCGTTGATGTACGAGAAGCCGATGTAGCCATCGCCGAAGGCGCCCAGGCTGAGGCGCAGGTCCGCGCCCGTGATCATCATGCTGCCCTGGATGGGCTGATAGTACCGGGGCACGTGGTCAGAGACGTTGACCTGCTGCGAGTTGCCCGCGAACGAACCGTTCGGCAGAGCGCCCGTCGACGGATCGGGCTTCACGCCGCTCCAGTTGTCGTCGGGGGTCCAGGTATAGAGGAAATGGCCACCCAGGGTGACCATCTTCCGCCACGAGGCGCCGAGGTGCGCGTGCGCGAGGTAGGTCGACCCCTGCGGAACGGGGCCGGCGTAAGGCAGGTACTCGGCGTCGCGATCCGACAGATAGTTCTGATAGCCGAAGCCCTGGTTCGTGTTCAGCGAGTTGCCGCCCGCCTGCCCCTTGAAGACCTGGAACAGCTGGTTGTTCGTGAAGGGGACGACCTCGATCTTGGAACCGCCGCCGGCCTCGGCGGTGAGGCCAATCTCGGGCGTGGCGTCGATGTTCGCCGTCGCCGTCAGGCCGGCGACGTGCGTGCGGCCGAACAGGTACGTCTCGTACATGCCGCCGTCGTACTTGCCGGCCGTGCCGTAGCGGTTCTGGAAGGAGCCGGCGTTGAGGACGATGCCGCCCCGGTCGCCGAACGCCTCGGGGAAGTTCAGGGTCAGGAAGGCCTGGTCGATGCCCTGCTGCGCCTGCAGGTTGCGGTAGCCGGACGACGTCTGCGAGTAGCTGTCGACGATGATCGTCATCATCGCCCGCGAGTTGCCGTACGAGAAGTTGAGCTGCGCCCACGGACCGGGGACCGTGTTCGTGTAGTCCCAGGTGACGTAGTTGGCGCCCGGGACACGGGGGAAGCCGTGAAGCTGCAGGCCGCTGCCGATGCTGTTGGTGCAGGCCGAGTCCATCTGACAACCAGGGCCGGCGTTCGCGGGCTGTGAGGTCGGTGTGGGGGGCCCGAAGGACACGCGCAGCGGGGCGCGCATGTAGCCGTGGAAGTCGAACTTCCACTCGTCGGCGCTGGCCGAGGTCGTCGTCGGGGTCAGGGACTCGGCCTCTTTCGTGCTCAGGTTCGTGCCGCCGGTCAGTTGCGGGGTGTTCGGGTTCAGGCCCAGGCCGGCGCCGGCGCTGTGCGCCTTGGGATCGGCCGTGGAGGGCGTGGTGGCCGGCGCGGTCGCGGTGGCTGCGCCCCCGCCCGCGGACGTGGTCGGGGTCAACGACGCCCCCTCATCCGCGCGTGCCACGTTGCCGCCCGTCAAAGCTCCCGCGGCGAACCAACCGAGAGCCAGACCGACCGTTACGAGAAGAGGACGTTTCATCCGTTCTTTTCCTTCATTTAGGGAGTGAAAGGGAGCGGACCAGATAAGCAGCCGACGAGGCCATGGTCACGTCGCGAACCCGTCTCCAAGAGTCTCGACCTCACCGGCACAGCCCGGAAAAAGCGAAACACTTTCGAAAATCGTCACTGGACAGGCAACAGAAAATGCGGCCGGAGTGTCGGCTTTTCCCCCGGGTGTGTCAAGGTCGGACCCGTGGCGCCTGTCCTTTTTGAAGGCACGTCACAAAGCGGCTGCGCGCACCTTTCCCATCCGCGGCGCTTCGTTCGTTGTGCCGTCGCGCGCGAGCGGCGACTCCATGGATCGACATCGCCATGGCGAGGGCATTCGTGTCGCACGAATACCTACATTGACTATGTCCTTCGGGACCGGATATCAACGCGCCGTGGTTTAACCGCCTGCCCCATTGGGAGAGATCCATGAAGAGAAACGCGCTTCTGTCCTTGCTCGTCTTCGCCGCGGGCGCCTCGAGCGCCGCTGGTTGTCTGGTTCCGCCGCCGGAAGGCCCGAAGGGTGGCGGCATGAAAGAGTGCGGCCCGGCCGGACAGATCGACGACTTCGAGGACAACAACAACCAGAACAACGTCGTCGATAATCGCGGCGGCTACTGGTACACGTTCGTCGACAAGGTCGGCTCCACCGTATGGCCAGAGGCCGGCGAGGCGGGCGGCACCTTCACCCCGACCGAGGGGGGCTACAACTCGAAGTACGCCGCCAACTTCAAGGGCAAGATCGGCACCGCCGCCATCGTCTTCGGCGCGCTGGGCATGAACTTCCAGGACCCCAAGGCCGCCTACGACGCCTCGAAGTACGAGGGCGTCACGTTCTTCGCCAAGCGCGGCCCGAACTCGACGGGCAAGGTCCGCCTGAAGGTGCCGGACGCGAACACCGATCCCGAGGGCGGCGTCTGCAGCGAGTGCTTCAACGACTTCGGCTCCGATCTGAACCTGACCGAGCAGTGGCAGCGCTTCGTCATCCCCTTCCGCGACATGAAGCAGATGGAGGGCTGGGGCGCGCCGCGCAAGGCGCACGTCGACCCCACCAAGATCTACGGCATGCAGTGGCAGGTGAACGTCCAGGGCGCCGACTACGACATGTGGATCGACAACCTCGGCTTCATCTGCAAGGGCTGAGGCCGCTGGAGACCGACAACCCCCTGAGCTAGAACCCTGAGCGCCGTTGGGCCACGCCCGGCGGCGCTCGTTTCATTCGAAAGGCGGTAGCAGCATGCCGGGAACGACGATCGAAGCCCTCGCGGACGGTCCGGCGGTGACGCCCGCCGCCGCCAACCCGGTCAGCTACAAGAACCCCTTCCTGTGGGTGCCTTCCAGCTACCTGGCCATGGGCCTGGTGTACGTGACGGTCGGAAGCGTCGCGAACATCATGTTCAAGAACATGGGGATGCCGAACGACCAGGCGGCCTTCTGGTCCAGCCTCCTCGGCTTTCCTTACACGTTCAAGTTCCTGTGGGCCCCGGCGCTGGAGCTGTACAAGACCAAGAAGTTCTTCGTCATCCTGATGCAGTTCGCGATCGCGGTGGCGCTGGTGGGCGTCGCCATGGCGCTGAAGGTCGGCGGCACCAACTGGGTCGGCCCGGCGTTGACCCTGATCGCCATCACCGCCGTCCTGGGCGCGACCCAGGACATCGGGACGGACGGCGTCTACGTCACCACGCTGATCCCCAAGGACCAGGCCAAGTACCTGGGCTTCCAGAGCATGTGCTGGAACGGCGGCGCGCTGCTGGCCAAGGGCCCCTTCGTCAGCGTCAGCGGCGTGCTGAAGGAGAGCACGCACAGCTACGCGACCGCGTGGACCATCATCATGTTCGCCATGGGCGCGCTGGTCTTCCTGGCCGCCCTCTATCACAGCCGCATGCTGCCGTCGGGCGGCAAGTCCGTCGACGCGCCCAAGACCTTCGGCGAGGCCATGCGCGGCTTCGGCGACGCCTTCGCCACGTTCTTCCAGAAGAAGGACGTGCTGCGGCTGGTGGCGTTCGCGTTCTTCTACCGGTTCGGCTACGGGCTGCTCGACAAGATGGGGCCGCTGTTCATGATCGACAGCCGGGCCAATCACGGCCTGGGCCTGTCCAACCAGCAGATCGGCTTCATCTACGGCACGTTCGGCAGCGGCGCCTTCATCGTGGGCTCGCTGGTGGGCGGCTGGATCGTCTCGCGGGCCGGCCTGCGCAAGACGCTGTTGCTGCTCTGCCTCTGCATCAACGTCCCCAACGTGACGTTCCTGTTCCTCAGCCAGGCCCTGCCGACGAACACCTACCTGATCACGGTCATCGTGACCATCGAGCAGCTGGGCTGGGGTATCGGCGCCGTGGGGCACATGATCTACATGATGCAGCAGATCGCGCCGGGGCC